>Ga0070679_100006337_pt1 | contig 11018 bp, 11 predicted proteins | sample KBSC63BmetaG_FD_65652 | JGI IMG/M metagenome (GOLD analysis project Ga0070679, IMG submission 65652) | Corn rhizosphere microbial communities from Kellogg Biological Station, Michigan, USA - KBS C6-3B metaG | ecosystem: Host-associated > Plants > Roots > Rhizosphere | place: USA: Michigan... | reverse complement strand
GTGCGCCGCTGACGCGAAAGCCGCTCGCCGAATACCCCTCGATGACCTGACGGCCGGCCGGGATGACGGGGGTGATGTCCATGAAGCGGCCTTAGCTGGTTCGCTCCGCAGCGGTCGCGGAATCGGCCGCCTTCTTCGGCTCGTTGCCGCGCCGCAGGCCGATGTAATAAAGCAGTGGCGCGGCGATGAACAGCGAGGAGAACGTCCCGATTCCGATGCCCCACAGCATCGCGATCGAGAAGCTGCGCAGCACCTCGCCGCCGAACACCAAGAGCGACAGGACGGCGAGCGCGGTCGTCGTGACCGTCAAGATGGTGCGCGACAGCGTCTCGTTGAGGCTGAGATTGATCAGGGTCTTCAAATCCATCGTCTTGTACTTGCGCATCGTCTCGCGCACGCGGTCGTAGATGACGACGGTGTCGTTGATCGAATAGCCGGCTACGGTCAGGATGGCGGCCAGCGTCGTCAGATTGAACTCGAGCTGGAAGACGGCAAACAATCCGACCGTCGTGATGACGTCATGCAGCGTCGAGATCATCGCGCCGATGCCGAACTGCCACTCGAAGCGAAACCAGACATAGGCGGCGATGGCGAGCATGGCGAGAACGGTCGCCAGGACGCCGGCATGGATGAGCTCCTCGCCGACCTTCGGCCCGACGACCTCGACGCGGCGGAACTCGATGTTCGATCCGAGCGCCTGGCGGACGGCGTTGTTGACCTTTTCCTGCGCCGCGTCGCCGCCGGGCTGGCGCGACAAGCGGATCAGCACGTCGCTCGGGCTGCCGAAACCCTGCAGGGAATTCTCGCCGAGATGGAGCGCGTCGATCTTCTGCCGCATGTCGGCGAGGTTCGCCGGACCGCTCGTCGAGCGCGCCTCGATCAGCACGCCGCCGACGAAATCGATGCCGTAATTGAGACCGAAGCCAAGGAAGCTGCCTACCGATATGACCGTCAGCAGAATCGACAAGGCGAAACCCGCCTTGTGATAGCGCATGAAGTCAATCTTGGGCGTATGGCGAAGCAAAAGCAGCGGGCGCATGGCGATCGCGATCTGAAAGTCGGAATTAAAGCGGAATGGCTTTGGGCCGGAAGCGGTGCAGCCACGAGACGATCTGCAGCCGCGTCACCAGGATGGCCGAGAACAGCGAGGTGAGGACGCCGATGCTGAGCGTCACGGCGAAGCCCTTGACCGGGCCGGAGCCCAATTCGTAGAGCAGGATGCCGGCGACCAGCGTGGTCACATGGCTGTCGAGGATGGTGCCGAAGGCGCGCTTGAAGCCGGCATCCAGCGACGACAGCATCGATCGCCCGCTGCGCATCTCCTCGCGGATGCGCTCGTAGATCAGCACGTTGGCATCGACCGCCATGCCCATGGTGAGGGCGATGCCGGCGATGCCGGGCAGGGTCAGCGTCGCCCCGAGCATGGTCAGGCAGGCCATCATGATCGCCAGGTTGAAGAACAGCGCGATGTCCGCGAAGATCCCAAACAGGCCGTAGAACAACACCATGAAGACGACGACGAGCACGACGCCGACGATGCATGCCGTCGCCCCGGCCTTGATCGAATCGGCGCCGAGATCGGGACCGACGGTACGCTCCTCGAGAATGACAAGCGGCGCCGGCAGGGCGCCGGCGCGCAGCAGCAGGGCGAGATCGGTCGCCGTCTGCACCGTGAAGCTGCCCGAGATGATGCCGCTGCCGCCGAGGATAGGCTCGCGGATGACGGGTGCGCTGATCACCTTGTTGTCGAGGACGATCGCGAACGGCTTGCCGACGTTCTCCTTGGTCGCCTCGCCGAAGCGGCGCGCCCCGACGGAGTCGAACTTGAAGCTCACGACGGGCTCGTTGTTCGAGAATGTCGGCTGCGCATCGACCAACGTGTCGCCGCTGACCATCACGCGTTTGTGGACGACGTAGTTCTGCGGCAGGCCCGGGCGGCGCGAATCCGCTTCGGCCGGCAAGAGCACGTCGCCCGGCGGCAGCCGGCCGCGCTGCGCCTCTTCGGGCAGCACCGAGGTGTCGACGAGCTGGAAGGTCATCTTGGCGGTGCGGCCGAGCAATTGCTTGACGTGCTCGGGATTGTCGATGCCGGGAAGCTGGACGAGAATGCGGTCCTGGCCCTGGCGTTGGATCGTCGGTTCCTTCGTTCCCGTCTCGTCGATGCGGCGGCGAATGATCTCGATCGACTGATCGACCGCCGACTTGCGCCGCGCCGTCAAGGCGACGTCGCTATAGCGCAACGTCACCTGCCCGTCATTGCCGATCGTCGGCACCAGATCTGGATCGAGATCGCGGAACAGCTTCTCGACCTCGGCGAGGCGGCCCTGGTTCTTGAGTTGGTCGAAGTCGCGCAGGGCGAGTACGACCTTGTCGCCCTCGACATTGAGCCCAGTATAGCCGACCCGCGCATTGCGCAACGCCGTGCGGGCGCTGTCGATGACGCTGTTGAGGCGTTCCTTCAGCGCCGCACCGAAATCGACCTCGAGCAGAAGATGCGAGCCGCCGCGCAGATCGAGGCCGAGATTGACGTGCTGCTTGGGGATGAAGCCGGGCAGCTTGTCGAGCGTCGTCGGCGAGAACAGGTTCGGGGCGGAGAAGATCACGCCGAACGCGCAAATGGCGGCGATGAGGACGATCTTCCAGGTTTCGAAATGCAGCATGGCCGTGCCGAGGCTTCGCCGGTTCTACTTGTTGACCGCGGTCTTGCGCTTGTCCTTGCTCTCGCCTTCCTCCGCGTCATCCTTGGCGGAGTCCTTGCCCGAGACCGGCTCGGTGCGGGCGAGAACGCTGGTGATCGTGCTGCGCACGACGCGCACGCGCGTTCCTTCGGCAATGTCGATCGCCACCTCGTCGTCGCCGACGACCTTGGCGACCGTGCCGATGATGCCGCCGCCGGTCACCACGCGGTCGCCGCGGCGCAGCGCGGTCAGCATGGCCTTGTGCTCCTTGGCGCGCTTCTGCTGCGGCCGGATGAGGAGAAAATAGAACACCACGAAGATCAGCACGAGCGGCAGGAACTGCATCATCGCCTGATTGTCGCCCAGGCTGAATCCCTGCGCATAGGCCGTCGAAACAAACATCAATCACTCCTCGTTACGCGGAGATGCGCCGAGCCCGGGCATCCCGCCGAGCGTCGCCGCGGGGCGAATTCGGTTGCGGACCACGCGCGCGCCGAATAGGTACGCGAGTCACCGGCAAAGAGCAATGCGGGAAAGCGGGCGCCAGCGCCCGGCCATTGACCGCATCGCGTCTTGTGCTAGGGTCCGCCGCCTGCGGCGACATCCCGAACTATAATTCCATAGATTAAGGAATTCAAGAACTTGCCGACCAAAGCCGAGTTAACTGATCCCGGTCTCATCGATCTCGTGCGGCGCGTTGCCGACGCCCTGGAGCGCATCGCACCGCCGGCGACGCCGGCAATCGGCATCAATGCGGCGGATGCCTTCGTCTGGCATGCCGACCGCCAGTTTCTCGAGCCCGTGGGCGCGATCAACCGCGTCGATCTCGATCTCCTGCGCGGCATCGACCGGGTGCGCGACATCCTGCTCGACAATACGCGTCGCTTCGCCTCGGGCTTTTCGGCAAACAACGTCCTCCTGTGGGGTGCGCGCGGCACCGGCAAGAGCTCGCTAGTCAAGGCGGTGCACGGCGAGATCAACCGCATCAGCCCGGGCGCGCTCGTTCTCGTGGAGATCCATCGCGAAGACATTCCCTCGCTTCCCGTCCTGCTCACCAAGCTGCGGCCATGCGGCCGGCGCTGCCTGTTGTTCTGCGACGATCTCTCCTTCGACCAGGAGGACATGAGCTACAAATCGCTGAAGGCGGTGCTCGACGGCGGCATCGAGGGCCGTCCCGAGAACGTGCTGCTCTATGCCACCTCGAACCGCCGTCATCTGATGGCGCGCGACATGATCGACAACGAGCGCTCGACGGCGATCCATCCCGGCGAGGCGGTCGAGGAGAAAGTCTCGTTGTCCGACCGCTTCGGTCTTTGGCTCGGCTTCCACAATTGCGATCAGGAAACCTATCTGGCGATCGTGCGCGGCTATGCGCGCCGCTACGGTCTCGACCTGTCCGACGAGCAACTCGCAGCGGAGGCCAATGAATGGTCGATCACGCGCGGCGCCCGCTCCGGCCGCGTCGCCTGGCAATACATCTCCGATCTCGCGGGGCGGCTCGGCAAGCGGCTCAACTAGAGTTCCGCGGCAGGCGGTTACTGAGGGCCGAGCGCGGCGACGGCGCCATGCGTGAGGACGAAGTCGATCGGCGCGCCGGCGACTTCGGTGCGGAAGCGGACGGGAACGCCCGAGCGGTCGAGCCAGACATCCTCATGCTTGTCGGTGACGATCTGGAAATGACGCGCCGGCACCTCGCTGCCGGAGACGGGAACCAGGGTCTGCTCGGTGCCGAGCGACCGCACCGGTTCCACCCGTCCCGTCTTGGTCGACATCATCAGCCCGCTATTGGGCAGGCGGGTCGACCATGGGCTCGACGTATAGATGTTCGCCGGCGCCACCGCCGTGCCCGCCGGCGAGGATATGACGAAGCCGTTGTCGCGTGCCTCGCCGCTGACCTCGAGCGGCTTGCCGTTGGTCACGGTGATGCTATGGAACGAGACCAGACGGTTGGCGCGCCATAGCTCAGTGCGGTCGGCCTCTTCGCGGTGCACGACGATGCCGAGGATCTTGACGGCGACGCGCAGCTTCGTGTCTATGCGCATCGTGTCGCCGATCCGCTCGATCGTGTCGGTATAGGTGCCGATGTCGCCGTAGGTCGGGTGCTCGACTTCGTAGCTGTAGGTTTGCGCCGCGGACGCCGCCGGCGTCCCGGCGGCCAGAATGGCGACGGCGATGCTCGGGCCGGCGAGGCCGAAGAGGTTGCGCATACATCCTCCGTGCGGCAGCACCTCAATTCTAGGCCGATTCAACGTCGAGGCAAGCCGCTGCGTTCTTAACGCCGAACGGCGGCAGGTTCATCCAGCCGACGCGGTCGACACCGGCGGTAGATAGCTCTGCGGATCGAGCGCTCGCGTTCCGCGCCGGAGCTCGAAATGAAGTTGCGGCTCGGCGACCGCGCCGGTGGCGCCGACATGGGCTATCACCTGCCCCCGCTTGACGCGCTCGCCGCGCTTCACCGCGATGCTTTGGCAATGAGCATAGGCGGTGGTCCAGCCGTCGGCATGCTTGAGCAGGATGAGATTGCCGAAGCCGCGCAGCTCGTTGCCCGCATAGGCCACCACGCCGTCATTGGCGGCGAGCACGGGCGTGCCGAGCGGCGCCGCGATATTGATCCCGTCATTCTGCGTCCCGTTCGCCCCGGGGCCGTAACCGACGAGGACCGGGCCGCGTACCGGCCAGGCAAAGCCGCGCCCGGTATGGGCGGGCTCGGGCGGCGCCGCTTGTGGCTCGGTCGCGGGCGGCGCGGCGGCCGTTTGCGGCGGCGCCGCCGGTGATGGCGAGGGCGGCGGCTGCAGCGGCGCCGGCTGCGATGGCGGAGGCGGCGCGGGCTGAAGCGCCGGCGGCGGGGGCTCTGACATGGTTTGCGGCGCGGCCCGGCTTGCCGTTCGGCGTTCGGCAGGAGACGGCGGCGTTGCGGCGGGATTGCCGGATGGCGGCGGCGCGGCGAGCGGTTCGCCGGTCACCGCGGCGGGCGGACCCGCGCTCGCCGCCGCCGGCGTGGAGACCGCGGCCGTCTGTACGGCAGCCGTCTGCGCTGCGGGCGGCAGGATGAGAACTTGACCGAGCTTGACCGGATAGGGTGCCGCGATCTCGTTGGTGCGCGCCAATGTGCTCGCATCGACGCCGTAGCGGCGCGACAAGCCGAGCAGCGTGTCGCCTTGCTGCACCGTATAGGTGCGAACCTGCGGCAGTATCAGCCGCCGCCCGGAGACGAGGCCGAAGGGCGGCTGGAGATTATTGGCCTCGATGAGCGAGCGCAGCGGCACGGCGTAGCGGCGCGAGATGGCATAGAGCGTTTCGCCAGGCTGCACGATGATGCTGTCGGGACGCGCGGCGAGACCGATATTGGTGGCTAGCGGCGGCGCCGCCGGGCGTCCGCCGACCGCCGACATGACCGGCGCCGGCGCGTTGTGCCGCACGCAGCCGGCGAGCAGGAGCGCGATGGCGATGGCGGTCGCGGCGACCCGTCCCTGCTGTGCGGAATGGCGCGTGCGGATCATCGTCGTGCCGACAGCGCGTCAGGCCGGCACGCCATTGCCGTCGCGCGGCAACCCGGCGACGAGCGGGACGAAGCGCACGGCACCGAGCTCTTCGGTGGTGAAGCCGGTCTCCTGGCGGCGGATGCGCAAGAGCTGCTGGTCGCGGCGATCTTCGCCGACCGGCGCGACGAGGACCCCACCGATCGCCAGGCTATCGGCAAGCACGGCGGGCAGCTCGAGCGCGGCGGCGGTGACGATGATGCGATCGAAGGGCGCCTGTTCGGGCCACCCCTTGGTCCCGTCGCCGAAACGCAGCGTGACGTTGTGGATACGCAGCTTGGCGAGCCGCTGCTCGGCCTCGCGCAGCAACTCGCGGTGCCGCTCGATCGAGTAGACGCGGCGGCACAATTTGGCCAGCACCGCCGCCTGGTAACCGGAGCCGGTGCCGATCTCGAGAACCTTGTGGCGTGCGCCGATCTCGAGTGCCTCGGTCATGTGGGCGACGACGAGCGGCTGGCTCACCGTCTGGCCGTGTCCGATCGGCAGCGCGACGTTCTCATAGGCCTGGTCGGCGAAGGTGGCGGGAACGAACAGCTCGCGCGGAATGCGCTCGATGGCGCTGAGCACGCGCGCATCGCCGATGCCGCCGCGGCGCAATTCCATGATGAGGCGCAGCTTCTTCGGCGCGCTCGTCGAATCCTGCCCCGTCATGCGGCCCCCGTCATGCAGCGACGCCGCTCATGCGAAGAGCTCCGCCAGCGCGGTCAGCGCCGGCACGTTGGTGAAGTCGAGGAAGATCGGGGTCACCGAGACGGCGCCGCCATTGACGGCGGCGAGATCGGTGCCGTCCTCGTTCGGCGACTCGTCGCGCATCGGGCCGACCCAGTAATACGGCACGCCGCGCGGATCGATGCGCTCGACGAGATTGTCGCCGATCTTGCGCCGGCCCTGCCGCGTCACCGCAACGCCGGTGACGAAATCGGCGGGCACGTCGGGAAAATTGACGTTGATCAGCGTATTGCGCGGCCATGGCGCCGCGGTCAGCCGACGCAGCACCTGGACGGCATATTTCTCGCCGGTCTCCCAGCGCGGCCCGTTGGGGCGGGCATAGTGCTGGCTGAGCGCCACGGCGGGCACGCCGAGCAGCGTCGCCTCCATCGCCGCGGCGACGGTTCCCGAATAGGTGATGTCCTCGCCAAGATTGCCACCTCCGTTGATGCCGGAGAGCACGAGGGTCGGCCGTGCATCCTTCATGATGAACTTGATCGCCAGGAGGACGCAGTCGGTTGGCGTGCCGTCGACGGCATAGCGCTGCTCGGTCACCTTGCGGATGCGCAGCGGCCGGCGCAGCGTCAGCGAATGGCCGGCTCCGCTCTGCTCGTGCTCGGGCGCCACCACCCACACGTCGCCGCACAGCGTGCGCGCCACGGTTTCCAGGACGCGCAGCCCGGGCGCATCGATGCCGTCGTCGTTCGAGATGAGGATACGCGCGTTCGCCAGGTCGATCGGGCGATCAAACATCGGCGCCGATTGCCTCCAGCCCGCCCATATAGGGACGCAGCGCGTCGGGCACCGCGACCTTGCCATCGGCTCGTTGATAGTTCTCGAGCACCGCAATCAGGGTACGCCCGACAGCCAGGCCGGAGCCATTGAGCGTGTGGACGAAGCGCGTCCCCTTCCCTTCCGCCGGACGGAAACGCGCCTTCATGCGCCGCGCCTGGAACTCGCCGCAATTGGAGCAGCTCGAGATCTCGCGATAGGCCCGCTGGCCGGGCAGCCAGACCTCGATGTCGTAGGTCTTGCGCGAGGCGAAGCCCATGTCGCCGGTGCACAGCAGCATGACCCGATAGGCGAGGCCGAGACGCTTCAGCACTTCCTCGGCGCAGGCAGTCATGCGCTCGTGCTCCTCGCCCGAGCGATCGGGATGGGCGATCGAGACGAGCTCGACCTTCTCGAACTGATGCTGGCGGATCATGCCGCGGGTGTCCTTGCCGGCCGCTCCCGCCTCGGAGCGGAAGCACGGGGTCCAGGCGGTGAAACGCAGCGGCAGGGCCGCTTCGTCGAGGATCTCATCGGCGACGAGATTGGTCAGCGGCACCTCGGCGGTCGGAATGAGCCACAGCCCGGTCGTCGTCTTGAACAGATCCTCGCCGAATTTGGGCAGGCTGCCGGTGCCGAAAGCAGCCTCGTCGCGCACCATCAGCGGCGGCGAAATCTCGGTGTAGCCGAACTCGTCTGTCTGCAGATCGATCATGAACTGGCCGATCGCCCGCTCGAGCCGCGCGAGCTGTCCCTTGAGGACGACGAAGCGGGCGCCCGACAGCTTGCTGGCGCGTGCGAGATCCATCAGCCCGAGCGCCTCGCCGAGCTCGAAATGCTCCTTCGCCGCGAAGTCGAAGCTCGGCGGCGTACCGTGGCTGCGGACGAGCCGGTTGCCATGCTCGTCCGTGCCGTCGGGAACATCCTCGGCGGGGATGTTGGGCAGCGCGGCGAGTTCGTCCTCGATGATCCGCCTGAGCCGCGCCGCCTCGTGCTCGGACGCCGCCTGTCCTTCCTTGTCGCTCGCCACCCGCGCGAGGAGCGGCGCCAGATCCTCGCCGCGCGCCTTGGCGCCGCCGATCTCCTTCGCTACGCGGTTGCGCCGCGCCTGGATGTCTTGTGCCGTCGTCTCGGCGGCGCGCCATTTCTCATCGAGCGCGACGATGCCCGCCGCGTGCGGCGGCAGCCCGCGCCGCGCCAGGCCCCGATCGAAAGCGTCGGGGTTGTCGCGGATCCATTTCACATCGAACATCGGTCTGCCGATCCGGAAAGAACGGGGAGCCGGTTATAAAGCGCCACCGCTTCTGCGTCCATCGCACCACCCAACCGTTCAGTCACCCGCCTTGCCGCTCAGCTCCGCCTCCTCGGCGGCCTCGCGCGCCGCCTTCTTCTTCTCGACCCAGCGGCACGAGAAGATCGACAGCTCGTAGAGGACGAGCAGCGGCACGGCGAGGCTGACCTGGCTGAAGACGTCGGGCGGCGTCATGACCGCGGCGGCGATGAAGATGCCGACGATAGCGTAGCGCCGCTTTTCGGCGAGCTGCGCCGCGGTGATCAGCCCGACCCGCGCCATCAGGGTCAGCAGCACCGGGAGCTGGAAGGCGAGGCCGAAGGCGAAGATGAGGGTCATGATGAGCGAGAGGTACTCGCTCACCTTGGCCTGCAGCTCGATCGGCAGCTGTCCTTCGCCGGGCGGCACCTCGAAGCTGAGAAAGAACTTCCAGGCGAGCGGAATGACGATGAAGTAGACGAGACAGGCGCCGATGATGAAGAGGATCGGGGTCGCGAAGAGGTAGGGCAGGAACGCCTTGCGCTCGTTCTTGTAGAGACCCGGCGCGACGAACATCCAGATCTGGCTGGCGATGATCGGAAAGGCGAGGCAGAACGCCGCCCAGAACGCCACCTTGAGGTAGGTGAAGAAGGCTTCCGTGAGGCTGGTATAGATCATCTTGTGCTCGGGCCGCCCCTCAAGGGCGACGGCGAGCGGATGCGCCAGGAAGGCGTATATCTGCTCCTTGAAGAAATAGCAGACGGCAAAGGCGATGGCGACGGCAAGCGCCGAGTACATTAGGCGGTTGCGCAGCTCGAGCAGGTGCTCGAGCAACGACATCTTACCGTGTTCGAGCTCGTCGTCCTCGGTGGTCATCGGCGGGTCACGGCGCGCCGGCGGGTTTCGGCGTTTCCGCCCGTGCCGTCTCCGGTTCCGGCGCGGCAGCCGCCGGCTCGGGTGCGGCTGGCGGCGCGGGCGGCGCAACGGCCTCGGCGGCGGCCGGAGGCGACGGCGCTGTTTCGTTGACGATCTTGTCGAGGTCCGGCATCTCCGGCGGCTTCAGGGATTCGGCGAGCTCGCCCCCGGGGTCGATCGTGTTCTCGATCTCCTTGGCGATATTGACCGAGGAAACGGACTCGATCTGCTTCTTGACCTCGTCGAGCTCCGCCTCGCGCATCATCTGCTCGACGCTGCTCTGGAACTCGCGCGAGATGCTGCGTGCCTTGCGCACCCAGATGCCGGCCGTGCGCAACGCCTTCGGCAGGTCCTTCGGGCCGATGACGACGAGCGCTACCACCCCGATCAGCGCCAGCTCGGACCAGCTAAAATCCAACATCGTACGTCATCAATCCAAGACCTCGACCCTTTCGACGGCGGAACACGCCTCTAACAGCGAAACGCCGCTGCGGCAGATTGACGGGGGCTTGGGGCGCCGGTCCGCCGGCGGCGCGCGAATAATGGCAGAAAGCCTAGACCCTCGCAACGTCGGCTGGCGCGGGGACAAACACCTTACGACGGTGCCGGCGGCTCCGGCTCCGGATCGGGCGGTCGCGCCTCGACATCCTCGGTTTCGAGGTCGGCCGCCGCACTGTCGGCGTCGTCGTCCCGGTCGCTATCCTCGCCGTCATCCGGCGCCTCGGCCGACGCCGGCTCGCCGGTGAAATCGGACAGCGCCGCCGCCGGACGCGCATCGAGAAGCCCGGCCGCCTTCAGCTCGTCCATGCCGGGCAGATCGGCCAGCCCGTCGAGACCGAAATGGACGAGGAATTCGGGCGTCGTCACCCAGGTCGCCGGCCGTCCCGGCGTCTGCTTGTGGCCCTTGGGCCGGATCCAGCCCGATTCCATCAACGTGTCGAGAATGGCGCGATTGACGATGACGCCGCGGATCTCCTCGACCTCGGTGCGCGTCACCGGCTGGTGATAGGCGATGATGGCAAGCGTCTCGATGGCGGCGCGCGACAGCTTGCGCGAAACCAGCCGCTCCAGCATGAGCCGCGGCGCCAGATCGGCGGCGGTGCGGAACGCCCAACGGCCGGCGACCTTCTCGAGCGT
>Ga0070679_100006334_pt1 | contig 11019 bp, 11 predicted proteins | sample KBSC63BmetaG_FD_65652 | JGI IMG/M metagenome (GOLD analysis project Ga0070679, IMG submission 65652) | Corn rhizosphere microbial communities from Kellogg Biological Station, Michigan, USA - KBS C6-3B metaG | ecosystem: Host-associated > Plants > Roots > Rhizosphere | place: USA: Michigan... | reverse complement strand
CCTGCTCCAACCAGCACAAACGTGAGTAGCTCTCCGATTTTCTCAGGATCAGGCTCAAGCTCAGCAAGTTCAAAAGCCCGGAGGACGCGGCTGCGAATATCCGTAGCCTCCTGAATGGACTTCAAACCAATAGCATACTCCATCCACTCTGGATGATTAAAGTAGTGATCTCGCGCCCCTGTCGCCAGCACCAGGTAATCATATGGCAGCGCGCGTTCCCCCAGTAAAACCTCCTGCCGCGCCAGATCGACGCCTGTGACCTCCTCCATCAAAACTGTCGTGTTCTTCTGCCTGCGCAAGACGTGCCGGATTGGCATTGAAATCTCGGCTGGCGAAAGGCCGGCGCTCGCCACCCAGTAAAGCAGCGGTTGAAAAAGATGATAGTTGTTACGATCAACCACTGTCAACTGGACCGGCGCGTGGCCCAATGCCTTCGCCGCCTGCAAGCCGCCAAAACCCGCGCCAACAATCACTACACGCGGAAAACGCGCAGGCTTGTTCTCTGCCTGTTCACCATGTACATTCCGTTCCTGGATAAATTCTTGATTCTCAATGGTCCCTGTCATAGTCTCTCACCATTGGTCACATTTTCATTCGTGAATATCTCTCTATCACGCGCTACTATTTTCTCTTTCCTACATCTAGCATAGTCCAGATTCTTATTGGTAACAACATAAAAATATCTCTTTATCATCTTTACCGCTCGCGTTCCCTCGCTTTTATCCGCGCCTATCGCGTTCTCGCCTGACAGTATTACACTAAAAAGGAAGAGGCAATAGCAAGAAACACTGTTGATACATTTCTTGTTATTGCCTCCTTCTGAAAGCAAGCGCCCCAGACGCGAGTCAACGAGCGTATGAAAGCGCCATACACATCCACTCAGCTCTTTTGCGCCTCTCTCTGGCGGGGTTTATAGTTACCAGCGGGTGTGCGGAAAGCGACATTCAAGCGATTCCAGGAATTGATGGTCGCAATAGCCAGAGTGAGATTGGCCAGTTCCTCATCAGTAAAGTGAAGACGTACGCTCTCATAGACCTCATCAGGCACGTGATTCTCGGCGACCAATGTCACCGCCTCTGTCCATTCGAGGGCCGCCTGCTCGCGCTCGCTGTAGAATGAGCGAGCCTCGCGCCAGGCAGGCAACAAATAGAGACGCTGTTCGCTCTCTCCGCCAGCACGGGCATCTTTGGTGTGCATATCCAGGCAAAACGCGCATCCATTGAGCTGCGAGGCGCGCATATCCACGAGGTTAAGCAGCGACTCCTCCAATCCACTATGATGCGTATATTCAGAAAGCTGGAGCATCGCTTTATACGCCTCTGGTGCGGCTATGGGATAACGCAACCGAGTAGTCATAACAAATTCTCCTCTGGTCCTGGTTGAATGTGATAGGCAAAGGTGCTATAATCCAGGACAACTTCTATCCAGATTATAGTATCGTGGATATTTTTTGTCAAGGATATATCTTATCCATGATATGCTCGGGTTGATTTCACACGAAGCAGAAAGTATCGTCGCCAGAAATGGAAAGGCCAGAGAGCCAGGCACAAAGGAGAAAAAAGTTATGAAATTGAGCGAAGGAGTTGAGTGGGGACTGCATTGTGTCACGGTCCTGGCAGCGCTCCCGCCAGGAGCCACGTTACCAACCAAAGCGCTGGCGGAATATCACGGGCTTTCGGAAACCTACCTGGCCAAGCATCTCCAGGCGCTCACCAACGCAGGCATCATCGAATCATTGCCCGGTCCCAAAGGTGGCTATCGCCTCTCACGCGCGCCGGAAGAGATCACAATGCTAGAGGTCGTCGAGGCGATAGACGGGCGCGATCCGCTCTTCCGTTGTACAGAAATTCGCCAGCGCGGCCCACTTTCCCATGAACCAACTGCGTATCGTGTGCCCTGCGGCATCCACGCTGCGATGGCGCGCGCCGAAAAAGCCTGGCGCGACGCGCTCCGCGCGCAAACGATCGCGGATATCGTCGACCATTATCAGCAAACCGCCAGAGAGCAACACCTGCAAGAGAGCGCAGAGTGGATTGCGGGGAAAATGCGCTCACAATAGCACACTTCCGCTTGCCCTGTCCTCGATCAACCGCCAGAAACTTGACTTTCCCTCCATTTACTGATATGACAATACTGGTCAATGAAAGAGTGTAGCGAGAGGTATTAGTGTAAATGGAGCATTACCGTGAGCGAAAATCCAATCTCCAACGAAGAAAATCAGATCGAACAGTTGGCTTTACGTCTGCTTGTGTATCCAGGTGATCCGCACGTGAATAAACCGCGCCTCTTCCTGGGGGCCATTCCAGACACGTTGCCTGTAGCCATTCCGTTGCCTGAAAAGAGCCGCGCATTGGGTACGCTGGCCCGGAGCGAAGAACAGGTAGAGATTGTCCTGGAAAGCGAACTCAAACCGGAAGAAATTGTTACTTTTTATCGCGCACAGCTCAAGGAAACTGGCTGGAACGAGCTAGAAGACGACATGATGCGGCCTCACACGGGCGGCTTTCTCCATGCCAATTTCAGCCCACACAGTCACATCACTTTTTGCCAGGGACCAGATGGCGCTTCCCTGACACTCAGTATCATGCAATTTGAAGCGAGAGGGACAGATATTCGCTTGCATCTCAATCTGGGTCGCGAGGGCAATCCCTGTGCTCAACAAAAGAGGCGTAGACGTCAGATGCACAGGCATGGTATGTATGAAATGATCCCGACGCTGACCCCTCCACATGGCATGCAACAACATAGCGGGAGTGGCAGCAGTAGCGATAACGAAGCATATACAACAGCGACCCTCAAAACCGATCTGGAGCTTGATGCAGTAGCCAAACACTACGCTACTCAATTGCTTCAGGCTGGCTGGACGCAAACTGCTGAGGATATAAACGGCCCCGTTGCCTGGTGTACCTGGAAATTTACCGATGAAGAACAAGAACCCTGGACCGGCCTCTTCTTCATCCTCAAAACACCTGAAAAACAGGATGAGTATTTCCTGTACATCAAAGTGAAATGGGTGCAGCCAGAAGGGACAAACAAGCACTCAGGCTGGACCTCTAGCAGTTACAGCAGCATGACTTTGCACTCAAAATCTTGAAATGTCGTGATCTGATCCCTCAAAACGGATATTTTGAGGGATCAGATCGCTCTTTTGTATACCCCTCTCACATTATTCTTCCACAATAAAGAATGGGTTAGACTCCGGGACCACCACGTAGCCGCGCCGCTTTTTCCACGCGCTCCAGGGACCAAGAGAGGCTGTTTTGTCGGGAGTGCGATCTCGATATTCATATTCGCAAACCCAGCATTCCGCCTGCAAACTGACCTGTTCATCATGAAAACGATGGAAGTCCGAAAGTGTACCTGGTTCGAGTGAAAGCACGCGAATTTCGCTGGCATAGAACTCAAATTCGCCGCTCTGACTTTCCTGAATGAGTTGTAGCGCCTGTTCTCTCGCAAGCAACATCGTCTTTTCACCTCCGATTCCTTCAACTTCACGCACTTTTTCTACATGACATCTTCTTTTCTAAGATGGTTTAGTCGGAAAATAGGCAGCAGGGTCAAATGGTTGAAGCATGCGATTGCTCAGTTCCTCTCACTCATTTCATGAACACGCTCCCCAGGCGGTCAGCGCGTGCCAGGTGCCACAAAAATCTGGCTGGCGCATCTCAGAGAGCATCTGCTGATACAGGTCGTCGTAGTCCGGCCCGGCGCAGCCCCATTTGCGGATAAACGGGTGGAGATTTTGGAAAAAACGCTTCGAATCTTCATACGCGGCTTCACCCTGAGGCGTCCCGGCTCGATACTCCAGCACAATATCCCGCGTCTGCACCTGCCGGTACCCATACTGGGTGAGAAGCCGTCCCAGGTGAGCAGTCAAGCCGTCAGGGGTTTCGGTGAAAAGATGCCCGGCCCGATACAAAGCACCTTTGAACCGCTCGTAGAGTTCTGTCAACGCCGGACTGGTCCCCTGCACGCCAATGTCTATATCAGTGATCCGCGCAATACCGCCCCGGCGTAATACCCGCTTTATCTCGCCGAGCAACTTGGGCCAATCCCAGGTACGCATAAAACTCGAACTCAGGCGCAAGTTTACCAGATCGAAGTAATTGGCAGGAGCTTCGAGCAGGAGCAGAGCGTCCATCGTATGAAACTCGACACGCTCGCTCAACTGCTCAGTCTCTGCCTGCGCACGCGCATACTCGATGAACATGCGGTTCGCATCGCCTCCCATCAGGAGTTCGATCGTGGGATATGCTTTGGTGACCGCGATCAGCCAGCCGCCGGTGCCACAGGCGATATCCAGCACGCGCCGCAAGGTTCCTGGATCAGACTGCTCTGGCAAAACCCCGCCCATACTGTTCGTCAGCATTTGATCCTGAATGTGCAATCGCCGTAGCTCTTCAGAGTTGCTGTTATTTTGCACAAAATAAGTATTTGGCTGGTCGCGCTGAGGATTCTCTTGCTCTGACATAGTTGTGCCTTCCTTCACTGAGCGACCGTTTCCTGGCGGCCGGTGATCCATCAAAAAGCTAAAAAACTAGAGAAAGTATACGACATACTCAGCAAGTCTGGCTGTTATCATGAGCCATCAATCTGCTATTGTGTTGAGGATAATCTCGACAATCTCTTCTGGCGTTTTCTCATCCGTCCTGATATGCGTGTGAAAGACTGGCGACTCGAAGGCGTCAACACAACGACCGATGCGCTCACAAATCCAGGCCCGCGCCTGCTCGCTGTTTTCGCGCTGATCCAGCCGCTTGAGCAGCGTTTCGCGGCTCGCAGTCAGGCAGAAGTGATAGAGGTGTGGGTCAATGGCGCGCAAGCCCTCGACGATTTCTTCAAAATACGGACAGTGCCAGAGCGCCATAGGAACCACCAACGTACGCCCGTAAACCTGCTTGAGTTGCCGGGCAGTCTCAATCACCAGAGGTCGCCAGACGGTCAGATCTTGAAAATCGGTGAACGTCTCAACCGGCCTGATAATTGGCTGCAAACCGTAGCCAACCATTTCGGGATCGTAGAGCATGCTGTGATAGAGCTTCGATACCAGCAAGTCCGCGACCGTCGATTTGCCCACCGCGAACGAGCCGTTAATCATGATTATCATATTCGTTATATTCCTTACTGTCTCATTTATTTTTTATCTATTTATATATGTAACAGAGCGAAAGCAACGTAATTAATGCAGTGATTTGCTTTCATGATTCTGCACTTTGCCCGCCTCGCGCAACAAGCGCCGCGCGGCCACCGCGACGGGATCGACGCCAAGTGTGGCCAGGCAATCACGAGTAGCACAGCCCTCCTGCTGGCCCAGGGAGTGGCCGCGATAGAAGCAGGGCATACAGGGCAGGTCTTGCTTGACAACAATGGCTTTGCTGCCCGGTCGATTGCCGGTATAGGGTCCCCAGGCATCCGAGTTGGAGAGGCCGAAGATCGCCACGGTCGGAGTTCCTACGGCAGCGGCGAGGTGCATCGGCCCGGCATCGTTGCCGATAAAGAGATCGGCCAGTTCGAGCACGGCAGCGGTGACCTGAATCTTGCCCTTACCCGCCAGGCTACGCACCGGCACGCCTGACTTCAACATGCCCATGATCTGCACGTGCAGCTCCGCCTCTTCGGGACCGCCAACGAGCAAAAGCTGACCGCCCACGTCCTGGTAGAGTGTGTCGGCCAGTTGCGCGAAGCGTTCGGGCGACCAGCGCCGCGCCGTGCTATACCCTCCGCTGCCTGGATGCATAGCAATAATAGGCCGCGCCGCCTGTTCTGCCGGCTCATCGCCAAAGACCAGTTGGCGAGCCTGCTGGCGCTGCTCGTCGTTCAACGGCATCGTCAGCCATTTCTCACTCGTCCTGCCGCCGACAGCCTCCGCGACGGCCAGACAATACTCAGCCTCGTGCATAGCTCCAAAACCCTGATCCGGCACTTTGACATTCAGGAACCAGCCGTGTCCGTTGTCCAGCCCGACCAGGTATTTCGCCCCGGTCGCCAGCATCAATGCCTGATGTTTGCGTCGCCCAAAGAAGAGCGTCAGGTGATGCATAAGCAGTACAGCATCGTAGTGACCGCCGCGCAATTCGCGCAAGAGGGGACGCAATTTGAGCAGATTGGTGGGCTTCGTCAGGAGTTGTTTGGGGTGATCGAAAAGATATTTGTCCAGCACAATCACGCGATTAATCACGTCCCAATCGTCCAGCACACCCGCCGAAGAGGGCGTGACCAGCAGATCGAGCTGCGCCTGGGGATAGCTTTCACGCAAAGCACGGAGCGCCGGTGTGGCCAGCAAGAGATCGCCGATCGTCGCCAGCTTGACGACCAGGATGCGCGCGTTTGGTGGCAATTGGATGGAAGTGTGTTTGCTCATACTTTGCCTAATTTCTCCCGCGCCACTGCAAAGACTTGCGCGGGCGTAATATCCTTCATACATTGGGTGGTGAAGAAACGGCAATCAGCCGTGTCTTTCGCCTCGTAGCAGGGGCTACACCAGATCTCGCTGCGCAAAACCGTCGCGTGGCGACTGACAGGACCGGAGAGCTGCGGATCGGTTGGTCCGTGAATGGCGATCAGCGGCGTCTCCACCGCGCCCGCCATGTGCATCGGCCCGCTATCCCCGCTAATCAGCAGATCGGCGCGCTTGAGCAGGGCCGCGAGTTGCGTCAGGCTGGTCTTGCCCGCCAGATTGAACGGCTGCTCATGCATCCTTGCGGTAATTTTCTCGATCAGCGGCAAATCATTGGGAGCGCCAGTCAAAATCACCTGCACATGCTCATCGCGGATCAGGCGATCGAGTAGCGTGGCCCAGTATGGGACTGGCCAGCGTTTGGATTGCCCATTATTGGCGCTCACGTGACAGGCAACTATCGGGCGATCAAGCTGCACGCCGTTCGTCTTTAGAATCTGCTCGACTTCGCGTGCGGCCTGTTCTGAGACATAGAGGTTGGAGTAACAGTCGTCCGGCTGGATGGTCGCGCCCGCCGCTTCAGCCAGAGCCAGGCAGTAATCGACTTCGTGCTCTTTATCGCCGGGCGTCCAGTGCTTGCCGCGCACACTATCGGTCATCAGGCCCGGGAAGCTTTCCAGGCCAAAGCCGAGTGTGCGTTTTGCACCGCTCAAAGCCGCCAGCACGCCCGCCCATTTGCCAAAGACGCTGATTGCCAGATCGTACTCACGCCCATGTAGCGTCGTCAATAGCGCTCGCAACTCGCGCCAGTTTTTCTTTTGCACAAGGGCTTTAGGACGCCGCCAGATGTTCGGATCATAGCCGAGCAGTTGCGTGATATCGGGATCACCCTCGATGACCTTCGCGCTGGCCGGGACAGAGATCAGATCGATCTCGGCAGCAGGATAGGTGCGTTTCAGCACGCGCACAATGACCATCGAAAGCACGAGATCGCCGATCAGGTCAAGACGGATCACCAGGATGCGGCGAGGCTGAAAGGTCTCCGGGCGCATGGGCGGGAAACGTCTACCCAGGCGGCTCAACTTCAAGAGGCCACCCCAGAGACTCACCCCTACATAGATCGCTTCACCCAGAAACCCGCGACTCGCACGCACCAGCGTCTTGCGCGTCCGTTGCTTCGCCGTTGGTCGCGTGGGATAGCCATCATCCTCGCCATTATATGCTGCTTGCGCCTGTGCGTCTATTTGCGCCATACTCTTACGCCTGCTTGCTTTCTTGCTTCACACGCAACAATTGATACGCTGCTGTCAACACGCGCTCTTCATCGATCACGCGCACACACGGATGTTCTGCTAATTCTTCGTTCGACCAATCCAGGCGTCCACAGGGAATAGCCGGGCAGGTCGCGCAACGTTGTGTCGAAGCCAGCACGATATGGCGCGCGGGATCGCCCCAGGGGCCGAAGATGCGCGGGTCAGTCGGGCCGAACAGGTGAACGCTCAACGTATCCTGAGCCGCCGCGATATGACCGGGACCATTATCGACGGTGAGCACGATGCTCGCGCACGCTAAGAGAGCTGCCAATTGGCCAACTGTCGCGTCAGTGATCAGCGTTGCACCCGCTGGAAGGTCGCGCGCCACCTCTTCGACCAGCACACGTTCGCCAGGGCTGCCTGTCAGCACGATACGTGCCTGTCTCGGCTCAGTCAACGTCTTGCTCAGGATTTGCGCGCATGTAACCCACGCCTGTGAACGCCAGAGCTTGACCGCGCCACCGCTACCGGGCGGAATCACGATCAAGGGCGCGTCATCCTCAATCCCCTCACTCTGTAAACGATCGTTAACCCATTGACGTTCCGCATCTGTCGGCGTAAAGCTCGCCGGATAGCGGTCGGGGGTAAACGGTTCGGGCAGCGGCTCATAGCCGAGCGCGACCAGTCCCGCGCTCGCCAGGCGCAAATTCGAGACCGTCGCGTGTTCCGTCGCAACAGCGGGCAATACAGCACTCAAAAAGGGCTGGCCGGGCTGGAGCGCGTAGCCCACGCGACACGGAATGCCCGCCAGGTAGAGCAGCGCCGCGCCCCACCAGAAATCCGGGCGCAAATTGATGGCCAGGTCATAGTTCTCTCGTCGCAACTGCCGTGCCATGCTGAAAAGCAGTTTATACGGGGCCAGCGCACCCTGAGAAGCGCGCTGAAAGCCGGGAAAAGCACAGGTCTGTACATGGTCAAGCGCGGGATGACGCGCCACAATCTCACGCGACCAGGGGCCAACCAGCATCGTAATCTGCGCATCTGGCGCGTGGTCTCTGAGCGCCTGCAAGATCGGCGTGACCAGGATCAGATCGCCCAGGTGATCGGGGCGAACCAGCAGGATGCGTGGCGTCCCCGCCGGACGTCGGCCTGCTCGCCGGGTCGCCAGGCGCGCGCGCGGCCAGCCCAGGACGCGCACCAGTAACAAGATTGCCAGACGCAAAAAGCGTTTCATCGGAGTGTCACATCCCTTTTCTATTCGCAAAAATCTATCCTGGGATAGTATAGCGCTTTTAGACGGCGCTGGCCTATCTTTGCTGACTATTTTGCCAGTTTACCAGTGCATATCTGTTCCATAAGAGGTCTGGCCCGAAAAACTGTATGCGAGACAATTTTTCGGGCCAGACCTTTGTACTGAAACGTGAAAAGCACTAGTCCTTCTTCGCGCCAACGATTGCGAACATAGTGGTGCCGCAGACCGAGCACTGGCCCTTCATCGCGGGCTTACCATTCTTCATGGTAACCTGCTGGGCGTCTTTCATTTCGCGTTTGTCTTTGCATTTCACGCAGTAATAAAGTTTCTCTGCCATAGTAGAGTCGTCTCCTTACATCCGGTTAAAATGGACATATATCCCCGATTGAAGGATATATTGCACGCGACAGGTACACTTCGTATCCCCGCTCCTGCATCCCGCGCTGGACCTGTACAGCGCTGGCCAGTTCGCCAAAGGTAGCATAGAGCGTTGGACCGCTGCCGGAGAGCCGCACCAGTTCCGCGCCAGTTGCGAACAGTTCTTCTCTGGCGCGCGCGACCTCTGGATAGCGCTCCAGAACCCCGCGCTCCAGGCCGTTATGCAGATCAGCCGGGAGTGGTTCGTGTCTCCCTTCCAGCGCGGCACAGAGCGCACGGCTATGCGAACCGTCGCTATAGTCGCTGGCAGGAAGCGAACCAAAAACCGTCGCGGTCGAGACGGCGAGAGTCGGTTTAACCAGCACCAGCCAGCGCATCGAGGCTGGCCAGTGCGGCGCGAGCGGTTTGACGCGCTCGCCCCGACCTTCACAGAGAGCCAGGCCACCGGTCAGGAAGAATGGGACATCCGAACCGAGTGCCGAGGCCATCTCTAGCAGATCGTCTGTAGAGAGCGGGAGATGCCACCATTTCTGCAACGCAAGCAGAACTGCCGCAGCATCGCTACTCCCTCCACCCAGACCTGCTGCCATCGGGATACGTTTGTGTAATTCAAGCACAACCCCCTGCTTGAGATCCAGACGCTGGCGGACCAGTTGGACCGCGCGTACGACCAGATTCTCATTATTGCTCAGTTCAGGACGATCGCAAAGCATCTGAACGCTCTCATCTGCGTTCGCGGCAAGGCAAATCGTATCATAGAGGTCTACGGTCTGCATCACCGTAGCCAGCTCATGGTAGCCGTCTGCTCTGCGGCTCAACACATCCAGTGTCAAATTGATCTTTGCGTACGCCCTGGCAAAGCAAATGCCGGGCTTTTGTGCGTGTTGTGCGTGACTCATGCGAGCATTGTGCATAGAAAACAGCATCTTGTCAAGCTCAGAGCGCCAAAAATGCCCTCAATAGCCCATATTTCTGCATCTGTGGGTACTCATGCATGCGCTATGCTACAATCAATACTGTGTTTGTAGATATATCATAGTATGCCATTCGTCAGGGGAAGAGGGGATTATGTCAACTATCTGGTGGCCGCAATGGATATAACCGTCGCGTATTTTCACTCACTACTGCGCCCGGAGATTGTCAAACAGGACTTCGCGGCGATCCGCGCAACCGGCGCGAATACGTTGCTCTATGCGATTCACGAAGAAGAAGAACAGCGCTGGCCGCGCGACTTCGCACGCGGCTTACAGCAGGCTAAAGAGGCTGGCTTAAAGGTTCATCTCAGCCTGGGCCGCTTTGGCAATCTTTTCGCTGGCCCGCAACTGGCTCCGAGCTGGTACACGTTCCGCCATCCACAATCGCGCGTGATGGACCAGCATGGGCGCTATCACGATATTTCTTGCTTTAACCATCAATCGTTTCGCTCGTGGCTCCTGCGTGAAATCGAACGTTATCTCACCGCGTATCCTATCCGGTATCGTGCTCGACGAGCCGCGTGGCCTGGAAATTACCTGCTACTGTCCCGCCTGTCGCGCGCTCTGTCCCGACGTGACTGATCTGAAGCGCTTCCGCAAACGCGCCATGCGCGAATTTCTAGCCGAGGTTTGCGCCTTCATCAAAGAGCTGGATGCGCGCGTGAAAACCACGATTGTGCTACATCCTCACGACCTCAACCTGGCCGAAGACCTGGCCACCATCGAATCGCTCGACACACTGGGCTGTCATCTCTTCTGGGATGC
>Ga0070679_100006332_pt1 | contig 11019 bp, 8 predicted proteins | sample KBSC63BmetaG_FD_65652 | JGI IMG/M metagenome (GOLD analysis project Ga0070679, IMG submission 65652) | Corn rhizosphere microbial communities from Kellogg Biological Station, Michigan, USA - KBS C6-3B metaG | ecosystem: Host-associated > Plants > Roots > Rhizosphere | place: USA: Michigan... | reverse complement strand
GGGTTTGATATGAATCCTTCGCCCGGCAATATTAAAGACGGTTTAATAACCGACGCAATTAAATCGGCGGGTGCGGCAAAAAAAGGTGGCACTTCACCGGTTGTAGACGTGTTGGATTATCCTGAAATGCTTATTAAACCTGGGTTAAATTTGCTTTGTACACCTGGTAACGATGTAGAAAGTACAACAGCAGAAGTAGCATCTGGCGCCAATATTGTTTTGTTTACAACAGGGCTCGGAACACCAACAGGAAATCCTATTACGCCCGTGATAAAAATTTCCAGTAACACGATATTATTTAATAAGATGCGTGATATAATAGATATCAATACAGGCACCATTATAGAAGGGCAGGAAACAATTGAACAGGCTGGTGAGCGAATATTGGAATATGTTATTAGAGTTGCCAGTGGGGAAATTGAAGTAAGTGCGGTGAGGCATTTACAAAATGATTTCATTCCATGGAAAAGGGGAGTGAGTCTTTAAATTATTTTTGCGATCATTGTAAAACAAATAAATTCTGAAATAATCTTCCACTACGATTTAATTATGAAAAGTTTTTTAGATGAAAATTTCTTACTGCAAACTGAACCTGCAAAAAAGTTATTTCATGATTTTGCGAAAGACATGCCCATTATAGATTATCATTGTCATTTGCCAGTACAGCAAATTGCAGATGATATTAATTTTGAAAATCTCACCCAGGTTTGGCTCTACGGCGACCATTATAAATGGCGTGCCATGCGTACTAACGGTATAGATGAGAGCTATATAACCGGCAATAAATCAGATTTTGAGAAATTCGAAAAATGGGCGGAAACGGTTCCTTATACTTTGCGAAATCCACTATATCACTGGACTCATCTTGAATTGCAACGATATTTTGATGTGCATGAATTATTAAGCCCGGCCAGTGCAAAAAAGATTTATGACGATTGCACAATAAAACTGCAGACTAAGGAATATTCTGTAAAGAATCTGCTTCGCAAAATGAATGTGCAGGTTGTTTGCACCACTGATGACCCAACGGATAGTTTAGAATTTCATCAAAAAATAAAAGATGATGGATTTGAGATAAAAGTACTACCTGCTTTTCGGCCCGATAAGTCAATGAACGTAGATGATGTAAACGGGTTCAATTTATATTTAAAAAAATTGGAGAGCGTAAGTGGCATAAGTATTACATCGTATCAGTCGTATTTAGATGCCTTGAAGCAGCGTCATGATTTTTTTGCAGCGATGGGTTGTTGTGTTTCAGACCATGGTATGGAATGTATATATGCAGAGGATTACACTGATGAGGAGATCATTGCGGCATTCAATAAAATTCGTAATGGAAGAGAGCTTACAGGGGAAGAGCGGGTAAAGTTTAAATCGGCAATGCTGCATGTGTTTGCAATATGGGATCATGAAAAAAACTGGGTACAGCAATATCATTTAGGAGCATTGCGAAATAACAATATTAGATTGCTTGAATCATGCGGTCCTGATACAGGTTGGGATTCGATAGGCGATTTTCAACAGGCAAAAACACTTACAAAATTTTTAGGGCGGCTGGATTCAACTAATCAATTAGCCAAAACCATCTTATATAATTTAAACCCTGCAGATAATGAATTGATGGCGACCATGACAGGTAATTTTAATGACGGAAGTATTCCCGGCAAAATTCAATTCGGTTCGGCATGGTGGTTTCTTGATCAAAAAGATGGAATGACAAAACAGATGAATGCTTTGTCCAATATGGGTTTGATCAGCAGGTTTGTGGGGATGATCACCGATTCACGAAGTTTTCTTTCGTATCCCCGTCATGAATACTTCAGAAGGCTTTTGTGTAATTTGTTTGGCGATGAAATTGAAAGCGGCGAATTGCCAAATGATTTGGATTGGACAGGTAAGATCGTTAAAGATATTTGCTATTATAATGCGAAGGCCTACTTCGGCTGGTAAATTTTCCTGGTATTATTATTATTATCACGTTAAAACGTGATATTTTAAATTATCACGTAAATGCGTGATATTTTTGTTTATCACGTTAAAACGTGATATTTTTAGTGAGTAAAACGGTACTAATGATTGCTGTTATAACGGGCGACATAATCAATTCAAAAAAACTCAATCCTAAAAAATGGCTGAAGCCATTAAAAGCGGAATTAGATAGAATTGGCCCGAGTCCAAAATCCTGGGAGATATACCGTGGTGATAGTTTCCAATTAATGATAATCAACCCCGAGGATGTTTTGACAGCTGCCATAAAAATTAAAGCTACCTTAAAGTCCATTTCGAATATGGATGTTCGTATGGCGATTGGTATCGGGACTAAAACACACAGCGCACAAAAAGTTACGGAATCTAACGGCACCGCGTTTGTGCATTCAGGCGAGAAATTTGAAATGCTTAAGAAAGAAAAGCAAAATCTTGCTATAAAAAGCGATTGGCCCGAATTTGACAAAGAAATGAATTTGTATCTGAAGCTTGGGTTAATTGCCATGGATAACTGGACTTTGAATGCTGCAGAGATAGTAAAGACAACAATGGAAAATCCGGATAAGCTGCAGGAAGAACTGGGAAAAATAGTAGGCATAAAACAAAATGCAATAAGCAACAGGCTAAAGAGAGCTTACTACGATGAGATAATGGAAGTAAATGAAATGTATAAATCAAAACTAAAAACATTGAAATGATTGTATTGCTCAAATTATTCTTAGCACATTTTACCGGGGATTTTCTGTTACAACCTGAAAGATGGGTTAGAGCCAAAGAATCAAAAAAACTAGGCGCATGGCAATTGTACGTACATTCATTATTACATGGGTTACTGTTTCTGTTGCTAATGTGGGATATTAGTTTTTGGGGTTGGGCGTTGCTGCTTTCATTCGTTCATTTTGTAATTGATTCTTTTAAATTATTGGTTCAAAAAAACAACACCAAACGGTTGCTCTTTTTTATTGATCAATTGTTACATTTTATTTCCATTTATGTAATATGGTTATGTTATGAAGGAAAATATTTTTCATTTTCTTTTTTGAAAAATGAAAATATATTGTTACTAATTACCCTAATTATATTTCTTACCAGGCCTGTATCATTTTCTGTAAAAATATTTATTTCGAAATGGACACCCGATACTGTTGCCGGCGATGATGTACTATCGTTGCAAAGTGCAGGTCAGTACATTGGCATTTTTGAAAGATTATTGGTTTTTGTATTTATGATAACCAATGAATGGCAGGCGGTAGGATTTCTGCTTGCGGCAAAATCGGTTTTCCGTTTTGGCAATTTGCAGGAAGCGAAAGACCGTAAGCTAACGGAATATATTTTAATAGGAACGCTGCTGAGCTTTGGTATTGCTATTCTTACAGGAATGGGATACCAGTATATAAGATCAATGAATTTGTTTTAATTTTCCTAAAAATTAATATCACGTAAAAGTGTGATAAAATGAATTATCACGTTATAACGTGATAATTCATTTTAGTATATAAAAATTATATTTTCACTTTTATCACCATTTTTTTAATGTGGTCGCTTCCAATCATTGGCGCATGTACATCTTCAGGAAAAAAGATGGCAAATTGATTATTGGTCAATTCAAAATACATGTCGGGAGCATCATTATAAAATGATACATCCTTTTCCGGGTTATAGTCTCCTTTCGGTTGAATGCAGTTCTGTCTTGGTTTCCAGCCTATTTGCTCCTTTCCGTTTATACAAAGTTGTATATCAATATGCTTATCATGGCATTCGAATTTTGCGGCAGATTCTCCAGCAGTCATGCCGGGCTTATCTGATACAATTGCTTTCAAACGGTCACCATCAATTTCATATTTGTTTACTTCAATGGCTTCCATATTTTGTGATTTAATGTACTCAAAGGCTTTTGAGAATAAAGGATGCATACAAAAGTATTTTTCAGCGTTTAATAAAGTGTCTACAATCATTGGTTTGTTTTTTATAATGAAGATTTAATTCTTATTATTTATCAATTAGCTAACGATGCAGAATAAACGCACAAAGTTTTCACGTTTCCTGCAATAGTTCCATTTTCTACAAAAAATAGTTTTCATTTTAACGTGAAAGCGACATAATTTCCTCCTGCTTTGCCACCTCTTGCGCCGCCAGCCGCTATCACAATATATTGCTTACCGTCAACTTCGTAAGTTATGGGTGTCGCGAAACCGCCTGCAGGTAACTGGTATTCCCAAACAAGCTTTCCTGTTTTTCTATTAAAAGCTCTAAACTTCTCATCTCCGGTTGCTGCAATAAAAACCAATCCCCCGGCAGTTACTAATGGGCCACCATAATTTTCACTGCCCGTTATCGGAATTCCTTTCTTAGTCAATTCAGGATATTCACCCAGCGGAACTTTCCATAAATAATCTCCTGTGTTAAGATCAATAGCATTTAATGTGCCCCACGGTGGCTTAATGCCAGGATATCCATTTTGATCTGTTAATTTCTTCCATACTTTATTTACATAAGCCGGCTTAAATCCAAACTCTTTATCGTTTACTTGAGGAGTTGAAGCTGTTGCACCATGTTCACTAAAGGCCGGTGATTTTATATTGGAGGGCATATTCAATAAATAATGTGCGATGGCTGTACGCTCTTCATCTGAAAGCCTCTGGAAAGATGGCATTCTGCCAGCGCCGGTTTTTAGAATATTTTGAATGTCCTTTATCGTGCGTTTCTTTCCGATGTTAACCAGGTTAGGAAATTCAGTGCCAACGCCCTTTCTATCTTGTCCGTGGCAAGCGGCGCAATTCATTAAGTAGAGAATATTGCCCGTAGAAAGGGAAGTAAATTCCTTATTTCGTGTGGCCGTATCAGTTAGTTGTGTTATCCAGGGATCGTCGTTTGAGTTTTGATAAAGGATCCCATCAGGGCTTACGGCATTGCCGCCCCATTCGGCGCCGCCGCTATAGCCAAAAAGTAAAATGCCGGTAGTATCTGGTGGCGTAAATTTATTTTCAGTTTTATACTTGTTATATTGGGATAAAACGAAGGCATGGGATTCTGGCGAAAGATCGGTAATATCTGCTTCGGTAAAAACCTGGTGCGAAAGTGGCAGCGGTTTAACGGGATATTTCTGTGTCGGCCATGGATGCTCCCCCGGAAGACCATCGGTTGGCACCGGCCTTTCTTCAACAGGAAATATAGATGTGCCGCTGTCGCGATCCAGTACATAAATAACTCCATCTTTAGTGGATTGAACAACTACGTCTACCGTCTTACCGTTATGTTGAATGGTGCAAAGGTTGGGCGGGCAGGGAAGATCCCGATCCCAAAGATCATGATGAACTGTTTGATAATACCATTTCAATTTGCCACTTGCGGCATCCAGTGCAACAACACAGTCTGAAAAAAGATTCATGCCTTCCCGGTTGCCACCATAAAAATCTGAGGCTGGCGAACCTGTTCCAAAATATACAACACCTCTTTTTTCATCAAGCGTCAGGCCGCTCCAGTTATTGGCTGCACCAATGCTTTTCCATGCATCTTTTGGCCAGGTATCATATCCAATTTCACCAGGATGCGGAACTGTATGAAAAACCCATTGTAACCTACCTGTGATAACATTGAAGGCTCTTACGCTGCCAGGCGCAGCGTCACCGGCCTCGGAAACTGCAGAACCAACTATCAAAAGATTTTTGTAAACAACGCCAGGCGTATTCGAAGATATTGAAAGCTCGCTTACATCATGATTTGAATCCGGTGCAAGACCTTCATGAAGGTCAACGATACCGTTTTGCCCAAAAGTGGAAATAGGGTTTCCATTGTTTGCATTTACACAAAACAAGCTGGCACCGGCGCTGTAAAGAATTCGTTTATCATTACCACTTTCCCAATAAGAGACACCCCTGTTTACATTTATCATCCTGTATCGTTTGCCATCTTTCGAGGGCTCAAATTTCCACAGTTGCTTTCCTGTGCCTGCGTCAATTGCGAATAAATCCAGGTCGGCTGAGGTTCCATATAATATTCCATTAACTACTATCGGCTGACACTGTATTTGTTTGGGCCTTTGTTGTTTCACGTTAGTAGTATCAGTAGTGCCAGCAGAATTGTACATCCATGCAACCTGTAAGTTGGTTACATTATTTGCATTGATTTGTTCTAAAGGTGAATATCGGTTGCCCGATTTGTTACCGCCATACACCGGGTAATCTTTTCCCACATCCATTGAAGTTGCCTTGTGTTTGCAACCCATTATTATCATTAGGCCAGGAATAAAAAGCAATAGTTTTTTGTTCAATTATTATTTGATTTCTTGCTGTTTTAGTGAATAGTATTTATAAAAGATTTTCCATCTAAAAGTTTCACCAGGGTTTACTTTAATATGAATAAATGGTTCGGGGCAAACAGTACTTGATGCACACCAGAAAGCTAATTTTGCCAAAGGCCTGTCGCACGTAATTTCTGCTGCAGCACCTGTGTTTTTATTTTCAACTTTTATATCGTAATCTTTTGCGTTGTCACTATATCCGTGCAAATCGCCATAATACACGTGTTCGTTGTTTGCCAACTTTTTTTTGAAGATGATTTGATTTTTATCGATGACGGCAAGATCCTCGTTACCACCCGCGGAGTTAATATCAAAAGGCAATGTAATTACAAAACCTGGCTGAGTTGACTGGCTATCCAGCATAAAAAAATTATGATCATACACAGTAGTTTCAATAGTCTTCTTACCTGTATTTTTAAAAGTATGCGATAGAATCATCTCCGGTTTGTCTTTTATTAATTCGATGGTTTTTTTATAAACATAAGAATAAGCAGTGTCACTAAGAGTATGTTGAAATTCAACGCTTACCTCATTTGTTTTAACTTCCCATTTACCGCCATTAAGAATTTCATAAGGCGGTACAATTGAATAAGCTGACGTATCGGGCCTTTGAAGAATTCCAATGCCTATTTTCAAAAAACTTCCTCCTGGTTTCGCTTCATTAAATCCAACGGGTAAAAAATCTTCCACAGGTCCCATAATAGCATCGTGAACTCTTGGACCATAGTCCGGATTCCATTGGCCATAATAGGAATGACCATTGCAGGTAAGTTCAGGAATCACACCCGACCAATCAAATCTTGATCCGCGATAATATCCATTGTCTGCATCGGGGAGATAAAGTCGTGCATGTATAAAACCGTTTGTGATGGATACTTCCGGGGGGTCTACAAAAGTTGTCGCACTTATTAAAAATGCAGGTAAAAGAAAAATGGCTAAATATCTTTTTAGGAAACACATATAAATATTTTCATCAATTATTAATAATAAATAAAAATTCGTTTATTCGTTATAGTTATGTGCCTTTAGATAATCGTTCAATTCTTTCCTGGTCATTGGTAATTTATTATCAGGATAATTATTGATCCAGTTTACAAAATCTTTTCTTATTTCATCTGACCACCGGCTATCAATTTGCCCGGCGAGATATTTTTTTTCTTTCAAGCGCTGAAAGCCAAACTGGTCGCGTAGTGCGGTTACTTCAGATGATATAACTAACTCGGCTAATAAGTTTGCAGGAATAAAAATGGTTCCATATTGATTTGCAAGTACTACATCTCCCGGCAACACAATGGCCCGCCCAACACGAATAGGTGCATTGATAGAAGTGAGCATTTCCTGCTGCAGGTAAGATGGATCAACACCACGAATCCATCCATTAAATCCTTTGATTTCTTTTAAACCTGCCATGTCTCTTACGGATGCATCGAATATTACTCCATTCTGAGAATTGGCGTAAATCGCATTACCAAGATTAGAGCCAATGAGCGTTCCGTCAATAATTCTTCCATAACCATCCGCAACATAAACATCGCCGGGTTGTAAAACATTAATCGGCCATGAATTGGTTCCTCCTGATGAATCGCGACCTTCGGCAATTCCTTCCTGCTTTATAAGTTTTGCAAAGTCAGGCCTGAGCGGCATGTATTGAGCTGTTACTACACGTCCTGTCATTACACTATCCGGGTTGATTATTTGCCAATTCCCTTCATATTGATTTTGATAACCCTGGCCGCGTAAATAACCCCACGCTTCTTCCATTGCAACATTTTTCAATCTCTTTAAAAGTGCATCAGAAACTTTGGGACGACCATCTGCAAACCGTTCTCCTTTCCAATCTGCTGTTAACGCTTTAATATATTCGGGTGAAGAACCAACACGCTGGGCATTGGCGTAACATAATGCAAACACAAATGCTGTGAGTAATATAAATTTTTTATTCATAATTATTGTTGTGATTTATTATTGGTTATCATTTTAAAAAAAATATTCAATCGCGGTAGTAAAACAAATTGCCACGGCCTTCAGGTCGTGGATAATATTAAGAAGCTTATCGGCTTTAGCCAAAACATTTTTGGATTGTCTTTTAAAGGATTTATAAATTGATATCCATCGTACAAAATATTTTTGGCTAAAGCCACTTACTATGTCACTCAGTTCCACGGGCTAAAGCCGGTGGCAATTAATGACAAAAATTTTTGATTAACTGTTTTGCATAATGATCTTATATTTTTTCTGTCAGTGTTGTTCCTCTTGCCCCATCAATTAATCCCCTTATATAACCTATAGCAAACAAAGTTCCGATAGTACTATAACCCGGAAAACTATTACTATCACCGGCCATTGTAGGAACATGATCGGGACGTAACGGTCCCTTATAGCCTGTGTTATATAAGATCTGCATCAGCTTTGCCATGTCCATTTGCCCGTCATCTATAAAAGTCTCGTTGAAGTGTTGCCTATAGCCGCGAACATTTCTAAAATGAACAAACGAGATAACATTTTTTTTACTAAAGTATTCCATAGCTGCAGGCAAATCTTCCTGCTTGCCTTTATCACCCATTTCGCCAAAAGTGCCATCCCAGGTTATTCCGTTATTGGGGCTTGGATAAATGTCTATTAATCGTTTGAAAGCTGCAACTGACGTCATGATGCGGGGCACTCCTCTGATTGCGTCTACGGGTGGATCGTCAGGATGCATGGATAGTTTAATGCCATATTTTTCTGCTTCGGGAACCACCGCCTTAAGAAAATATTCCAGGTTTTTCCACATTAAATCATGTGTCAATGTTCCATATTCTGTTATGGGGTCACCTTCCATTTTGTTGATGTCAAAGCCCATTACCAAAGCGCCACCACGATCGGGTATCGCCTTGTCACTGCGGGCCCAGCTTATCAGGGGCATCCAGTTATAACAAATGGTATCAATGCCAACCTGCGACATGTTTTTCATTAAGGTGATGAAGCTGGCGATCTCTTCGTCTTTTCCCGGAAGGCCGAGTTTGGTTTTTGTATTTAGTGACGGAGGACCTTCAATTACGGTTAGTCTCAATCCTTCTTTATCCCATGATTCCTTAACCGCCTTTATTACATCAAATTCCCAATTGTTGGCAGCGTCCATCCCAACCATTTTTGGATCAATTCCGCCAACGGCTCCTAATACGCCCATTTGTTTGGCAAGTTCAATTTTACGGGGTTCCTTTCCGGCAAAATAGGCAAGGCATAATTTCATTCCGGCATCCTTGGTAAAATTGGTCGTTTCTTTAAAATCATTTAATGGATTGGTCGCTTTTTCTTTTCGTCTATGCGAGTCAGTTGCTAACGCACCCATTGTTCCGATTGATAAAGAGGCTGCAACGGATGCGCTTTTCTTAATAAAGTCTCTGCGGTTATCGTTCATAATTTATTAAATTTTAAGGCGGGAAATGTTAGAAGCATATCGTTTAAAAGTGATCATTGAAAGTAAAGAAAAATCGACTTTTTGATGGCCTTCTATTAGGTATTATTCTATCATTTTACGATACTATTCTAACCATAATTACCCGACCAAAATTTATTATTTCATACTAAGTCACGTTAGCTAAATATCCGGTCATGTGCACGCTTTTCATCCCATTCAGGGGTTGGTGCGAAAAAGCTCTTATCCTTTGCATGCAAATGTTTTTTTACTTCTTCTTCATTTAATTCAATACCGAGGCCGGGAGCCGTCAGCGGAACGTTCGCAAAACCTTTTGTTATCAGTTGTCTGCCGTCTGTTGTTTTTACCAAACCTTCCCACCACGGTACATCAATATTGTGATGTTCACATGCTAAGAAGTTTTGTGTTGCAGCAGCGCAGTGCACATCTGCCATAAACGAAACGGGTGTACCTGCCTGGTGCATTGCCATTGCTACGCCATGCTCTTCAGCATAATCGCCAATTCTTTTTGTTTCTAATAAGCCACCTGAAGTCGCAAGGTCCGGATGAATGATGTCAACCGCATGTATATCAATTAACGGCTTAAAGTTTTTAAGGAGATAAATATCTTCACCAGTGAGCAATGGTGTTTCCAACGCATCAGACATCGTCTTCCATTGATCGGTTAATTCCCATGATACAATATCTTCCATCCATGCCAACCTGTATTTTTCTAACGCCCTGCCTAAACGAATTCCGTTGTTCAAATCAAAATGGCCGTAATGGTCTGTAGAGAGAGGTATATCATAGCCCACCATACCTCGTACTTTTTCTACTATCTTGCCTAATTCATCGAGACCTTTGTCTGTTATTTGTATTTGGGTGAAAGGATGTTCTGCATTCGCATAAGACATATAATCGCCCTGCCATTGATTAAGCGAACCACTCTGGCTTTGCCAGAATTTTTGGTTCACCAGGGTGCCCGGAATTTTTATGATCTCATCAATTGAAACGTCCATTTTAAGCCATGTGTAACCCTGGTCTTCTGTGCGGTATTTAATTAATTTCAACTGTTCTTCAGGTGAATTTGCTTCAGGTGTGTCGGCGTATAATCTTATTTTATCGCGGTATCTTCCGCCCAATAGCTGCCATGCAGGAACGTTATACGCTTTGCCACAGATATCCCATAGCGCCATCTCGACGGCGCATACGCCACCGGCCTGCCTGCTTGGTCCACCAAATTGTTTTATAATTTTAAATATCATTTCCACGTTACATGGATTCAATCCGAGAATGCGGCTCTTCAGCATTAGTGCATAACGGGGATCTGAAGCAT
>Ga0070679_100006330_pt1 | contig 11020 bp, 9 predicted proteins | sample KBSC63BmetaG_FD_65652 | JGI IMG/M metagenome (GOLD analysis project Ga0070679, IMG submission 65652) | Corn rhizosphere microbial communities from Kellogg Biological Station, Michigan, USA - KBS C6-3B metaG | ecosystem: Host-associated > Plants > Roots > Rhizosphere | place: USA: Michigan... | reverse complement strand
CGATAGATGCGCAGGCTCGATGTGCCCCAGTCGATGGCGATCATCGGGCGAGGCTAGCCTGTCGCGGCGCCGCCTGCCAGCCGCCCGGCACGACCCTGCCGCGCCGCGCGCCTGGTGAGGCAGGCACGCCGTCTACCATGTCGGCGACGCGCCCCTCGCCTGTAAATAACAGGCGAAATACAGGCACACGATAGTATCATTGGCGCAATATTCCCCTTATAGGAGAGGAACCTCGCCTCGGCGCCCTCCGTGGATCCGCCTCCATGATTGCCGGATTGGACATATTTGCGCCGGCCGCGATTGAAGCGGCTTTGGCCGGATTGCGAGCCTCCGGCACGGCGACGGATTGGTTGCTGTCATTTGGCATCGGCACGCTCATCTATGGCAAAAAATCAACACGAAATATATCCGATATGGTATAATTGTCAAGATTAAATGGATACAGAGCGGCGCAATTTGCGTGACGATTCTGACGGGGTATACATTGCGCCGCAGTCGCTCGGTCGATTTCCCATTCGATTGGGCGGTCGGATATCGCGCTACGTCACGCGCAATCTTGCCGGCCCGCCGCCGGCGGCGGATACTGGCGCGACGGCCGGGATTGGGAGGGATTTGGCATGCGAAGCCATCACGACATGGGTGGATTGCCGTCCGGCCCGGTGGTGCCGAGCGAGCACGACTACGCGCTGTGGGAAAAGCGCGTCGATGCGCTGATGAAGCTGCTCTCGCCGCCCTCGAACGATCTGCTCTCGACCGATGTGCTGCGCCGCAACATCGAGGCGCTCGGCCCCGATGCCTACGATGCGATGAGCTATTACGAGCGCTGGATGGCGGGGATGTGCAATGCGCTGCTGCAACGCGGCGTCATCACCGCCGACGAGCTCGGCCGCAAGATGGCGGAGATCGAGGCGCGCGGGGAAGACGCGGCATGAAGGCGGCCGCGCAATGGTCGGTGACGCCGGCGCTGGCGGCGCGTTTCGCGCCCGGCGACCGCGTCCGCGTGCGGCGCGCCGATCCGCCCGGCCATCTGCGCACGCCGTGGTATATCCGCGGCCATGCCGGCACCGTCGAGCGGTTGTGCGGCACCTTCCCCAATCCCGAGGAGATCGCGTATTTCCGCTCCGGGCTGCCGGCCCAGCCGCTCTACCGCGTGCGCTTCGCGCAGAAGGCGCTGTGGCCGGACTATGCCGGCGCCGACGGCGACACCATCGATATCGAGATCTATCAGCATTGGCTCGAGCCGGCATGAGCCGTGGCCCGGGGGAGGAAGAATTGTCGACGCACGATCATGCTCACGATCACCGCCACGGCCACGATCATGCACATCCGACGCTGCCCGATGCGGCGGAACGGCTCGGCTATTATCAGCGGATGGAGATCGCGGTCCGCGAGCTCTTGATCGCGAAAGGCATCGTCACCGCCGATGCGATCCGCCGCAGCATCGAGGCCATGGATGCGCGGACCCCGGCGCAGGGCGCGCGTATCGTCGCCCGCGCCTGGACCGACGCGGCATACAAGCAGCGCCTGCTCGACAACGGCACCGCCGCCTGCCAGGAGCTCGGCATCGAGATGGGGCCGACCCGCCTCGTCGTCGTCGAGAACACACCGTCGGTGCACAACCTCATCGTCTGCACCCTGTGCTCATGCTATCCCCGCCCGGTCCTCGGCCTGCCGCCCGATTGGTACAAGAGCCGCGCCTATCGCAGCCGCGCCGTGCGCGAGCCGCGCGCCGTGCTCGCCGAGTTCGGCACGGTGATCCCCGCCGACATCGCCGTCCGCGTTCACGATTCGACCGCCGACATGCGCTATCTCGTGCTGCCGGAGCGCCCGTCCGGCACGGCGGGGATGAGCGAGGCCGAACTCGCCGCTCTGGTCACCCGCGACAGCATGATCGGCGTCGCCACGGCACGTCAGCCCACCGGCGGCTAGCGCAGGTCGAAGCCCTTGCGGCGAATGAACGCGCCGAAATCGGCGCGCTCGGGCGTGGCGTATTGCCGCGCCTTGTCCTCCGACCAGCCATACGCGGCGGCCTCGCCGAATTCCTCGACGGCGCGCTGCCGCGCATAGGGTTGCAGCGTCGCGCGCCGCTCGTCGTAGGCGGCGACTTGCGCCGCGACCGCGGAATCGTCGAACCGGTCGGTGTGGACGGTGGCGGCGAGCGGCAGGCGCGGGCTGATGGCGCCGTCCGTGGCAGGCCACCCGAGCGCCAGCCCGGCGACGGGGAAGACGTGGTCGGGCAGGGCGAGCGTATCGCTGACCGCCTGCGCCTGGTTGCGAAAGGCGCTGACCGGGCAGCAGCCGAGCCCGACCGCCTCGGCGGCGATGACGAAGGCGGCAAGCGCGATCCCGGCATCGACGGCGGCGTTGAAGAAGGCGTCGAGGTGATCGTTGGCGAAATCGTGCCCGCGCCACAGATGGAGCTGGCGCTGGCGGCGATTGTTGCCGCAGAAGACGAGCAGCGCCGGTGCCCCGTAAGGCCAGGCGCCGTGCGGCACCAGCGCGTCGAGGCGCCGGCGCTGCTCGGGATCCTCGACGACGATGATGTCGCGCTGCTGCAGGTCGCTCTTGGTCGGCGCCGACAAGGCGACGGCGCAGAGCAGGCGCACCAGCGCGGGATCGACCGGACGGGCCGAGAAATCGCGCTGCGAGCGATGCGCCGCCATGCGCGACAGCGCGGCGAGCCCGGGGATATCGGTATCGACCGCGGGGGCGCTGCCGAAGCGATGCTCGAGATCGCGGCGCAGCGTCGCGGCGTCGACGTCGAGCTCGGCCATCTCAGGAGCTCCGTCCGCGCCCGATGCCGCCCGTCTCACGCCGCGGCGAGACGATAGTTCCACACCGAGGCAGGCGGGAAGTTGAGCCAGACACGCGCGGCGACACGGCCACGCAGACCGAACTCGCGGCCGGCAAGCGGCGAGCCCAGGCTATAGGTGTATTGGATGAAGCGCCCGGCCTCGCCGAGCAGCGCGAAGCTCTGGTCGATGATCTGACGGCGCATGGCCTTCGACATCGCGATGAGCGGCAGGCTGGAGACGACCGCCGAGACGGCGTCGATGCCGAGCGGGCGCAGCAGCTCGACGAGCTGCCGCGCATCGCCGAGGACGATGCGGAGCTGGGGAAAGCGGCGGCGCAGCATCTTGTAGAGCCGCACGTCGCGTTCGACGACGATGAGGCGGTCGACCGGCAGGCCGGCGTCGAGCAGGGCCTTCGTCACGCTGCCGGTGCCGCCGCCCAGCTCGATGACCGGCCCGGGCCGGCGCAGATCGACCTGCGTCGCCATGGCGCGGGCGAGAAACCGGCTCGACGGCGCAACGGCGCCGATCCGATGCGGTGCCTTGAGCCAGCGCGTGAAGAAGATTGCGGCTTCGTCTTCGGGGCTCAGACCTTTGAGGCGCTCTCGCCGCCGCTTCACCACGGCGCGCCGACGCAGGAGGCGGGAAAGCGAGGGCACGGCGCGGCCCATCACGGCATTATCCATCATACGGCATCATATCGTTATCCGCCCCGGTCGGGGGGCATTGTTTCCCAATCGCCGGTCGCGATCAATCATTGGTGACGCGCCGAACCCGCTCCGGCAGGCTGTCGGCGAGACAACGCTTTGCCGAATACGCCTATCGGACTACCGTAGCCAAGACCTTTCGGTCCCTCCAGGCACGGCTCGGCGGGGCCACGCGGCAGGGAGCAGCGATGCAGCGTCAGGGTGAACAACGCAAGCGGGCGCTCGTCGAAACGGCGGCCGGGCTTGTCGTGAACCGGCTCGCCGCCCCGAAAGCCGCGGCGCTCGGGCAGGTCATTCGCCAGTTCTATGCGCACGTGCCGCCCGACGACGTGGTGGCGCGCGATGCCGAGGACCTTTACGGCGCCGCCTCCTCGCTGTGGGACTTCGCCGCGCAGCGCCGCCCCGGCCACGCCAAGATCCGCGTCTTCAACCCGCGGCCGGCCGAGCATGGCTGGCGCTCCGGCCGCACCATCGTCGAGATCGTCAACGACGATATGCCGTTCCTCGTCGATTCGGTGACGGCGGCGCTCAACGGCATCGACCTCATCGTCCATCTCATCATCCATCCGGTGCTGCGCCTGCGCCGCGACGGCGCCGGCAAAATCGTCGAGCTGCTCGACGAGGCGGCGAGCGACGGCGCCGGGTCGCTGCGCGAATCGCTCATGCATGTCGAGATCAGCGAGCAGAACGATCCGGCACGCCGCGAGGCGATCGCCGCACGGCTGCTGTCGGTGCTCGACGACGTGCGCCACGCCGTCGCCGATTGGCCTGCCATGCGCAAGGCGCTGACGGCGACGCTCGACAATCTGGAGAACCGCAAGCTGCCGATGGCGGCGCGCGAGGTCAACGAGGTCGCCGCCTTCCTGCGCTGGCTCGACGAGGAGAACTTCACCTTCCTCGGCTACCGCGAATACCGCTACCGCCCGGTGAAGACCGACGATTCGGTCGTCGTTCCGAACTCGGGCCTCGGCATCCTGCACGACGACGATTATTCGGTGTTCGACGGGCTGCGCCATTTTGCCGCGCTGCCGCGCGAGGTGCAGGACTATCTGCGCGAGCCGCGCCTGCTGACGATCAGCAAGTCGAACCAGCGCGCGACCGTGCACCGCGCGTCCTTCATGGATGCGATCGGCGTCAAGATTTTCGACGACGAGGGCGAGGTGCTCGGCGAAAAGCTCTTCATCGGCCTCTTCACCTCGCTCGCCTATAGCCGCTCGCCGCGCGCCATTCCCATCCTCCGCCTCAAGGTGCAGCGGACGATGACGCGCGCCGGCTTCTCGCCGACGAGCCACGACGGCAAGGCCCTGCAGCACATCCTCGACACCTTTCCGCGCGACGAGCTCCTGCAGATCGGCGAGGACGATCTGTTCGAAACCGCGCTCGGCATCCTCAATCTGCAGGAACGCCAGCGCATCGCCCTCTTCTTGCGCCGCGACCCGCTCGAGCGCTTCGTCTCCTGCCTCGTCTACGTGCCGCGCGAACGCTACAGCACGGATCTGCGTCGCCGCGTCGCCGCCATCCTCGCCGAGGCGTGCAACGGCGCCATCGCCGGCTTCACCACCCAGCTCGACGAGGCGGTGCTGGCGCGCGTCCATTTCATGATCGAGACGGTGCGCGGCAAGGTCCCGGCGATCGATACCGCCGAGATCGAACGCCGCCTCGCCGAGGCTGGACGCGTGTGGTCCGACCGCTTGCAGGAGGCGCTGATCGCCGCCAAGGGCGAGGATGCCGCGCTCAGCCTGCTGCAGCGCTATGGCAACGCCTTCCCGACCGCCTATCGCGAGAACGTGCCGATCGCCGACGCGGTATTCGACATCGATTGTCTGGAGGCGGTGCGCGGCGGTCTGCCGCTCGGCGTGAAGCTCTATGCGCGCGGCGGCGGCGATCCCGCCGCTCTCGGCCTCAAGATCTTCCATGCCGGCCGCCCGGTCGCGCTCTCCGACGTGCTGCCGATGCTCGAGAATATGGGGCTGAAGGTGATCGGCGAGGTGCCGCACGCCATCGCTCTCGACGGCAAGTCCGACGCCGCGTGGATCCAGGATATCGACCTGCTCGCCCGGGTCTCGCCGGAAGCCGCCGATCTCGCCATCGCCGGAATCCGGCCGCGCTTCGAAGACGCGTTCGGCCGCGTATCGTCCGGCGAGATGGAAAATGACGGCCTCAACCGCCTCGTCCTCGCCGCCGGGCTGTCGTGGCACCAGGTCGTCATCCTGCGTCTCTACGCCAAGGTCCTGCGCCAGGCCGGCAGCACCTTCAGCCAGGCGTATATGGAGGACGCGCTGGCGGCCCATCCCGCCATAGCCGGGCTTCTCGTCGCGCTGTTCGAGCGGCAATTCGACCCGGCGGCGCAAGCGAGGAATGGCGCGACGGGTGACGTCGCGGACGTCGAAGGCATCGTCGCGGCGATCGAGCAACGCCTCGACGACGTCGCCAATCTCGACGAGGACCGCATCCTGCGCAGCTTTCTGCTGCTCGTGCGCAAGAGCCTGCGCACCAACTATTATCAGCGCACGCCGGCGGGCCAGGCGAAGCCCTATTTGTCGGTCAAGCTGGCGAGCCTCGAGATCGATCTGCTGCCGGCGCCGCGGCCGCTCGTCGAGATTTTCGTCTACAGCCCGCGCGTCGAGGCCATCCATCTGCGCGGCGGCAAGGTGGCGCGCGGCGGCATCCGCTGGTCGGATCGCAAGGAGGATTTCCGCACCGAGATCCTCGGCCTGATGAAGGCGCAAATGGTGAAGAACGCGGTCATCGTGCCGGTCGGCTCGAAAGGCGGCTTCGTCGTGAAGCGCCCGCCGCCCGCCGGCGCCGGGCGGGACGCGATCCAGGCCGAGGGCATCGAGTGCTACAAGATCCTGATGCGCGGCCTCCTCGACATCACCGATAATTTCGCCGCCGGCAAAGCCACGGGCAGCGCGATCGTGCCGCCGGCGGATGTCGTGCGGCGCGACGGCGACGATCCCTATCTCGTCGTCGCCGCCGACAAGGGCACGGCGACGTTTTCCGACATCGCCAACGGGGTCGCCGAGGAATATGGCTACTGGCTCGGCGACGCCTTCGCCTCGGGCGGCTCGGCGGGCTACGACCACAAGGGCATGGGGATCACGGCGCGCGGCGCCTGGGAACTGGTCAAGCGGCATTTCCGCGAGCTCGGCACCGATATCCAGACCACGGATTTCACCGTCGTCGGCGTCGGCGACATGTCCGGCGACGTCTTCGGCAACGGCATGCTGCTGTCGCCGCATATAAGACTGCTCGGCGCCTTCAACCATCTGCACATCTTCGTCGATCCCGATCCCGATGCGGCGAAATCCCTGGCCGAGCGACGCCGACTCTTCACGCTGCCGCGCTCGTCGTGGAGCGACTACGATGCGAAGCTGATCTCCAAGGGCGGCGGGGTCTTCGAGCGCAACGTCAAATCGATCGCCCTGACGCCTGAGATCAAGGCGGCGTTCGGCATCGTCGTCGATCACATGACGCCGGCCGAGCTGATCCGCGCCATGCTGCGGGCGCATGTCGACCTCCTGTGGTTCGGCGGCATCGGCACCTACGTCAAGGCGAGCCATGAGAGCGCCGCCGACGCCGGCGACCGCGCGAACGACGCCTTGCGCATCGATGGCAGGGAGATCGCCGCCCGCGTCGTCGGCGAGGGCGCCAATCTCGGCGTGACGCAGCGCGGGCGAATCGAATACGCGTTGAAGGGCGGGCGCATCAACAGCGATGCCATCGACAATTCGGCCGGCGTCGACACCTCCGATCATGAGGTCAATCTCAAGGTCCTGCTCAATGCCGTGGTCGCCGATGGCGCCATGGATCGCGCCGGACGCGACAAGCAGCTCGCCGCGCTGACCGACGATGTCGCGGCGCTCGTGCTGCGCGACAATTACCTGCAGGGTCAGGCGCTCAGCCTTGCTGAGCGGCAGGGCGTCGACGCGCTCGACCAGCAGGTTCGCCTCATGCGCGGCCTCGAGCGCGCCGGCAAGCTGTCGCGCGCCATCGAGTTCCTGCCCGACGACGAGACGCTGGCGGCGCGGAGCACGGCGCGCATCGGCCTGACGCGGCCCGAGCTCGCCATCCTGCTCTCCTATGCCAAGATGACGCTCGACGCCGAGCTTCTGCCCTCCGCGCTGCCCGACGACCCCGAGCTCGTCGGCGATCTCCTGCGCTATTTTCCGGCGCCGCTCGTCGAGCATTATCGTCCGGCGATCGAGCAGCATCGGCTGCGCCGCGAGATCATCGCCACCTTCGTCGCCAACAGCCTGGTCAACCGCGCCGGCATCACCTTCGCCAGCGAGATGAAGGAAAAGACCGGACGCAGCGCCGGCGACGTCGCGCTCGCCTATGCGATCACTCGCGACGCCTACGACCTGCGGCCGATCTGGCACGCCGTCGAGGCGCTCGATAACAAGGTTCCGGCGGCGCTGCAATACGACCTCATGCTCGATTGCGCGCGGCTGGTCGAGCGCGCGACGCTCTGGCTCCTGCGCTCCAACCTGGCGCTCGATCTGCGCGCGCGCGTCGCCCAATTCGCCCCCGGCATCGCCGCCTTGGGGGCGCGGCTCGCCGATATCCTGCCGCCCCCCGAGGCGGACACGCTGGCCGCGCGCAACGCCGCCCTCGTCGAGCGCGGCGTGCCCGCCGCCCTCGCCGGACGCGTCGCCGCGCTCGACTTCCTCGTCTCGTCGGCCGACATCGTGCGTCTTGCCGAGGAGTCGGGACGCGACCTCATCGCGATCGGCCGGGCCTATTTCGCCGTCGGCACCCGGCTGGCGCTCGACAGGCTGCGCGCCGCGGCCGAGAAGCTGCGGCCGGAGAGCAATTGGCAGAAGATGGCGATCGGCGCGCTGATCGACGATTTCTTCCAGCACCAGACCGAGCTGACGCGCAAGGTGCTGGGAAGCGATCCCAGCGCCGATCCGCTGGCCGACTGGCTGCCCCGCCATGCCGTCGAGATCGCGCCGCTCGATGCGCTGCTCGGCGAGATCCGCGCGGCGCCGGCGATCGACCTCGCCATGCTGACGGTCGCCAATCGCCAGTTCCGCGCGCTCGCGGCACGCTGATGCTCTACGAGCACCGCGGCAGACGGCCGACGATCGATGCCTCGGCCAGCATCGCGCCGACAGCGGTTCTGTGCGGCGACGTGCGCGTCGGGCCCGGCTGCGCCATCGGCTTCGGCGCGGTGCTCTCGGCCGAGGATGGCAGCATCGCGCTCGGCGAGGATTGCATCGTCATGGAGAATGCCGTCATCAAGGCGGGAAAGCGCGCGCCGGTGCGCATCGGCAACCATGTCCTCGTCGGACCGCGTGCCTATCTCACCGGCTGCACGATCGCCGACGATGTCTTCCTGGCGACCGGCGCGACGGTCTTCAACCACGCGACGATCGGCGCGCGCGCTGAGGTGCGGATCAACGGCACCGTCCATCTGAAGACGCATGTGCCCGAAGACGCGACGGTGCCGATCGGCTGGATCGCGGTCGGCGATCCCGCGTCCATCCTGCCGCCCGACCGGCATGATGCGATCTGGGCCATTCAGCAAAAGCTCGATTTCGCCAAAGCGGTCTTCGGGCTCGAACGCCCGGCCGCCGGTGCCACGATCATGCCCGAGTTGACGCGCCGCTATGCCGCGTTTCTGCGCGCCCATGGCGGCGACAAGCCGGTGGGCTGAGGCGCGTGCTCGATCACGTCTCCATCACCGTATCCGATATCGCCGCCGCCGCGCGCTTCTACGATGCCATCATGACGGCGCTCGGCATCGTCAAGATCGGCGCCCGCGCCGATTGGCTCGGCTATGGCGAACGCTGCCGCGCCGACCGGCCCGACCTCAGCTATCTCTCGGTCCGTGTCGCCGATGCGCCGCTGCCGGCTTTTGGCCGGCATTGGTGCTTCAAGGCGCCCGATCGGGCGGCGGTCGACGCATTCTGGGCGGCAGGCATCGCCGCCGGCGGCGCCGACGACGGCGCCCCCGGATTGCGGACCAACTACCACCCGCATTACTACGCCGCCTTCCTGCGCGATCCCGACGGCAACCGCGTCGAAGCCGTCTGTCATTTGGCGGCGGAACCCTGACGGGATCGGTCTCGGCGTCCGTCCGGCGCCAGCCGCATCATTTGAGCGCGAGCGCGGGCGCCGGCGGCGGCAGCGCCACGCGCGTCACCGGGATCAGCGTCTGGGCCGGTATCGCCTCGTCGCGATCGCTGGGCGGCACCCGCGCTATGAACAGCATGCGCGGCCCGCGATCGAAGCCGACGGCACGCGGCCCGACGCGCGGGAGGGGCGCCGGTTTCCTGTTCCGCGAATGGTTCGCAGCGCGTTTCGGCGGCAGCTCGCGCGCAACGGATTGCGCCGCCACGCGCACCGCCGGCGCCGGGATGGCGGGGGGCAGGCTCGCCTCGAACCGCTCGACGTCGAAATCGCTTGTATCGAATTCGGTGGTGAACCACGTTCCCGCCGTCGCGAAGAAATCGAGCTGCGCCGGCCCCTCGTGTGCATGTGAACCGGCCGCATCGCTGATCCGATCGGCACGCGGGTCGGCTTGGACGGACGGGGCGAGGCAAAGCAGGGGCACGAGCGCCGCGGCGAAGAGAGACGGCGGGCGAAACCAGCTTCCGCGCATCGGATGTTCCCTTCATCCAGCGGAGCGGCGTCTCTCGGCGCGAGAGGCGGTCCCGATTCCGTGCCCTCTTATTCGTGCCTGGAACATGCGTCCTCCGCTCGCGTCAAAGCTGCGGCCGCGAGGGGACATAAACGGGCTGCGGCGAGCGCTACCGGCGCCCGTTGCGCCCGGTCGATCCCACGGATCAGCCGTTGACGCGTTTCTGCTCGGGCTGGCCGCTCGGGTGGCCGCCATTGCCGTGTGATTGCGGCGCCGGCGCGGGGGCAGGCGCCTTCTTCGGCGTCGGTGCCGTAGCCTTTTGCGGCGGCGCCGCATGCGGCGCGTCGTGCTGAGGATGCTGGACCTGCGGGCTCGGCGCGCGGACCCAGCCTTGATGGGTCGGCTGCAGCACGGTTTGCTGAACCGGTCGCGTCATGGCGCGCTCGGGCGGGGTCGACGCAGTGATGCCTTTCTGCGCGGTCTGTCTTGGCTGCGCCGCGCCGTGACGGGCCGGCTCGCGCGCCGCGGTGGTCGGCTGGCCAGGTTGAGCGGCATCGTGCGCCACCGGCCGCGGGGGCTCCGTTCCCGAGCGTCCGGCATGCTCGATCGGCGGGCCCGGCGCGACGGCGGCCGGCGGTTTGGCTTGGCTGCGTGACGGCGCGCCGTTCGCCTGCGGCTGGATGCTTGCCGGCGCGGTGCCTGCCTGCGCCTGCTCATGCGGCGCAATCGGCGGCCCGGGCGCGGCGGTCGTCGCCGCCGGCCGGCTTTTCGACCACACCGGCGCGTTCGGCTCCGGCCGTGCCGCTTGCGGCCGCTGGCCCGGTTGCTGGACCTCGGTCGCCTGTTGCGGTTGACCTGGCTGCTGCGGCTGACCCGGGCTGCGTTGCGCGTGCCTGTCCTCTTGCCGACCCGCATGGGCGATCGTCGGACCC
>Ga0070679_100006329_pt1 | contig 11021 bp, 11 predicted proteins | sample KBSC63BmetaG_FD_65652 | JGI IMG/M metagenome (GOLD analysis project Ga0070679, IMG submission 65652) | Corn rhizosphere microbial communities from Kellogg Biological Station, Michigan, USA - KBS C6-3B metaG | ecosystem: Host-associated > Plants > Roots > Rhizosphere | place: USA: Michigan... | reverse complement strand
CTGCTCCTGGAGCGCGGCGCCGACGTCGACGCGCGCGACAGCGCCTACGACTCGCCCCCGCTTGGCTGGGCGGCGTACTTCCAGCATGCGCGCATGGTGGAGCTGCTCGGGACACGCAGCCGGGATGTCTGGTATCTCACGTATACGGGCCGGGTGGAGCGACTGCGTGAAGTACTGGCCGAGCAACCGGAGCTCGCGCGCGTGGTCGGGAGCGATGGCAACACGCCGCTGATGTGGCTCCCCGGCGATGCGGCGAGTGCCCTCGACATCGCGACGCTATTGCTGGAGCACGGCGCCGATGCCGCCATGCTGAATGCGAAGGGAGAGTCGGCCTCGATGATCGCCGAGCGACGCGGCCTCTATGATGTGGCCGCGCTACTCCGGTAGCGACCCCGCCGTTCCCTCGAGCATCCGGCTGGCGATCTCCTTCACCAGCTTCGCCGCGACGTACGCGGTACTGCCCAACGGGTCGCGGCGCGGGTTGTACTCCACGACGTCCGCGCCGATCAGAGGACCTGGTATGCTCTGTATCAGTGCGATCACCTCGCGCACGGCGAGTCCGCCCGGTTCCCAGTGCGACACGCCCGGTGCGAACGCCGGATCGAGCACATCGATATCGAGCGAGAGGTAGACGGCGCCGCTCACTTCCGGACGGACACCGGATGTCCAGGCGCGCATGTCGATGATCTCGACCCCGAAGCGATCGGCCTGCGATCGCTGGTGCTCGTTGAGCGTCCGGATGCCTACCTGCACCAGCCGATCCGCCAGCTTCTCCTCCATCACGCGCGCGAACTGGCAGGCGTGCGAGTAGCGGTCGCCCTCGAACTCATCGTACAGGTCGCCGTGCGCGTCGAGCTGCAGGACCGTGAGTCGTGGATGCGCCGGGCGGATCGCGCGAAGCAGCGGGTACGATATGGAATGATCGCCGCCGAGCGAGAGCGGAAGACCGTGGTCTGCGACCACTTCGTGCACCGCGCGCTCGATGGCGGCGCGTGGATCGTTGCCGGAGAGGTCCACGTCTCCGGCATCCAGGAGCACGCCGGGCGCGCCGATGTCCATCAGCGACTCGGTCCAGCTGTTCGACGATGGTGAGATCAGAGCGCGCCGGATGAGCGCCGGCGCCTCCGCGGCGCCGCGCAGATACGACGAGGAGGCGTCGTATGGAATTCCGACGAGAGTTGGCTGCGGCGGTGTCATCTACTTCAGTGCGCCCGCGCCTCCCACCACCGGGATGGTGAACGAGCTGGCATCTAGGTCCACGGTGAGCTCGGTGCCGGGGGCTGGCCAGAGCGTGAACTCGCGGTCGCTCGACATGATCATCACACCGATCCGCTTCCCCGGCGGGATGATCTCATCGCTCGGCTGCAGGTCGAAGGTCAGATCGTAGAACTTCCCCGGCACGAGCTTCTCGCCGGGAAGCTTGGAGTCGTAGTTGCCGCCGCCGGTGAGCGATCGGTAGTTCTGCGGATCGGCCCAGCCGCGGGTGATGAGACTCTCCTGGATGTCGGTGCCGATCGTGGTGGAGTCGAAGGGAAGCTGCACCAGCCAGACCGTGAGGTTGGCGGCCGGCTTGCTCGACGCGAGACGCAGGTGGACGCGCGGCGTCCCGGAGATGTGCACCGAATCCGAGAGAACCGCGGTAGCGTAGAGCAGGCGGTGCGGCGAGCTCTCCGACGCGGCGAGCGCGCTCCCGCTGAACGACACGTCGTCAACCAGCTTCTCCTTCCCCTCCTTCCCGGACGTCGAGAGTGCGAGCGCTCCTACCGCGCTCCCTCCTGCCACCGGGTGAAGGACGACGGGAGCCGAGCCCGGTACGGGGAAGTCGGCGTAAGGCGTGGGGCGCGTGCGCTCGGGGCGGCTGCGACGCGCGCGCTCACGGTTGGCGCGCATACCATCGGGGCCGCGTCCAGTGGTCGAGTCCCCCGCCGCCCGCGCCGCCGCGATTCTCGCCTCACGCTCGGCGATCGTCTTCGCCATCGCGGCCTGCGCCGCTTCCTCGTGAACTATCCAGGCGCGCGGATCCTTCTCCACTCCGTTGTCGAGGCCGTACAGGTAGTGGCTGAACCAGCGGTTCACCATGTCAGCCGGCGGGTTGCCACCGTGTCCGCCCTGATGCAGGTAGATCGAGACCGGAAGCCCGTGCGCCTTCATCTCCTCGTAGACGCGGAGGCTGTGCTCGGGCACGACGTTCCAGTCGTTGAAGCCGTGCGCGAGGAGCACCGCCGCCTTGATGTTCTGCACGTGGGGGAGGAGGTCGCGCGAGGCCCAGAAATCGTTGTAGTCGCCGGTCGTCCGATCGCGGTGTCCCGCCGCGGCGAATAGGCCGTCGCGGTAGGTGCGGTTGCAGTACGCACGCGTAGCCGTGTCGCCGCTGTGGATGAAGTCGTAGAGGAAGTCGATGTCTTCACCCAGCCAGCCACCGGGGTGACGTACCAGGCCGTTCGTGCGGTAGTAGTGATAGTACGAGGTGTTCGGCGAGACCGGGATCACGACCTCGAGCCCTTCGACGCCGGTGGTCGCGGCCGCGAGCGGAAGAGTTCCGTTGTACGACGTGCCGATCATACCGACCTTCCCCGTCGACCAGGTCGCCTTCACCTCTTCGTTCCCCGTCCTCGAAGTGAAGCCGCGAGCGCGTCCGTTCAACCAGTCTACCACTGCCTTGGGCGCGAGGCGTTCAGGCGAGTCGCCCACCGTGGGGCATCCCTGCGAGAGACCGGTCCCCGGCGCCTCGGAGTGCACGACGGCGAAGCCGCGCGGCACCCACTCGTCGACGAGAGCGTTCGAGATCCTCGGCCGTACCGGCTCGAAGGGGATCTCCGGCTGGTGGACGCGCGGCGTGGGCTTGGCACCCAGCTCCTGCTTCACATCCCAGAGATTCGAGCGCGGGCCGGAGGTACCGGCGAAGTAAGGGCTCGATTCGTAGATCACCGACACCTTCAGTCCTTCGGTATCGCTCTGGCGAGGGCGCGTCACGTCGACGTGCATCCGGTCTTTCTTCCCGTCGCCGTCGGTGTCGAACTCCGTCTCGACCCAGAGCTCCTGCCTGACCCACGCTGTGCTGTCCTGGAAGCCCGGGACCACCTGCGCCTGCCCGTCCGCGAAAACAGGGACTGTCTTCTGCTGGGCGGTTGCTGCGGTGGTGAGTGCGGCGCCCAAGGCACCGGCGCACGTCAGCACCGCCGCGGTGCGGTGTGCGAGATGGCAAACTCGATTATGCATCGTTCCGTCTACTTGTTGATCTGCGCGCCCGAGAGCTCGGCGATGGCGCCGAGGGTCGTCTGCGCGGCGTTGAGGCCGAGTCGGAAGTCGTCGTCGCTATAGGTGGAGAAGAGATCGGTGGGCTGGTGCCAGTTCGGGTTCCATCCGGCGCCGATCTGCATCCCGCGCTCGTTCTCGCGCAGGCTGATCGCGGGAATGAGATCCATGAAGGGTGACGAGTCGGTGTTCGTCATGTGCGGGCCGACGGCGGCCGGGTAGTCGGTGGCGTACCGCTCATTCGCGCCGCGGAAGTGCCAGGCGAGCTTTGCCGCCTCGTCGGCAAACTTCGACTGCGACTGGAACTCGATGTTGACGTCCGCCTCGGGGCGCTGGTTCTTAGGAAGAGTGCTGTCGGCCAGCGGCATCCCGTGGTCGAACATCATCATGTCGTGCTGGATCATCCCCAGCCACTTCGGTTCCGGGTACTTCCCCGAGCCGGCCGGATCTTCCTTCCCCTGCAGCGGGGCGCGCTGCTCCACGTAGGCGCGCGCGCCGTTGAGGCCCGTCTCCTCGTTGTTCCAGAGGATGAAGCGGATCGAGACGTCGGTCTTCACATCGGGCATGCTGAAGATGCGCGCCAGCTCCATCACGAGCGCCGTCCCCGAGCCATCGTCGTTGGCGGCCTCGCCCCATCCGAGACCATCCATGTGGCCGCCGATGATGTACATCTGGTCCGGGTGCTTGGTACCGACCTTCGTGCAGTAGACTTCCTGGCGCTCGCCGTCCACGGGCTGCTGCGTGTTGAGCGCACGGAGCCTGGGATCCGGCTGACGGAGCGAGTCGCGATTGACGCCTGTGGGCGCGCGGTTGCCGCGCATGCGCGAGCCGCCCACGCTCCACCCCTCCTCGCGAGCGCGGCGGAACTCGGCCATCTGCTCAGGAGTGGGCCGCTGGCGCTCCCCGCGCGGCCGGGACTCGTAGTTGTAGGTGATCCGCTGGGTGGGCGTGCAGCCGTAGCTCTGAAGCTGCTTCTCGATCCAGTCCACCGCGGCGCGGTTGCGGTCAGTGCCCTGCTGGCGGTCGCCGAATTGCGTGAGCCCCTTGATCGTCGCCTTGTAGCGGTCGAGCGAGAGGCGGGAGACGAGCTCGGTGATCTCTGGGTTCGCGGTGTCCGGACGTATCGTCTGGGCCGCGAGAGCGGAAAGCGGAGTTGCCGGAACGGCGAACGCGAGGAGCGCGAAGCCGGTTGCAATTCGGTTGGACGTTCTGACCATGCGGGTGCTCGCGGTGGTGGGGTTGCGGGAAGCGGGGTGATGCGGTGGGATACAGGATACAGTAGATACGGATAGATGGTGCCGGGCGCTGAGGAACGTCTTACTCCTTCGATGGCCCTGGCTTCTTCCTGGTGGACTTCCTGCTCTTCTTCGGCTTCGGCTCGGGGAGCTCGCGCTCGGTAGCTCGAAAGAGCTCCGCGAGGAGGTCGCGATCGTCGAGCGCGGAGTCGATCAGAAAATAGGGCTTGGCGCCGGGAAAGGGCGGTGCCTCGGTGGGATGATCGAGGAGCGAGCGCGCCGCCGTGGTGGGCTTGAGAAAGAGCTGGTTGTCACACACCAGGGCGACGACCTTGCGGCCCATGTAGAGCGCGTACTCGCCGAACATCTTCCGGTGGGATAGGCCGTACACGCCGGAGAGTTGCTCGGTGATGTACTGGAGGAAGTCGGGATCGGATGCCATACATCGCTCCGCGTTGGTCGGGTCCTGCAGCTGCGTATGTATAAGGTACGATCTTGACCGCGGTGGGCGGGAGGAGGGAAGAACGCCGTATAACACGGCTCTTGCGGTGGATTACTGGTTTATGTAGAGCTGTCGAAGTAACAGTTGGGTGTCAACACAGCGCTGGGGCCGTTTTGACTCCTGAAGCTTCGTTGGCCTCGAGGGTACTCATGCGCGTAACTATTCGCCGTTGCAGCTACTGAGTGTCAGGGATTCAGGCCACCCGTGCGGCGGCCTACCTACGGAAAGAGCTCGGCATCGATGCCGTTCTTGTAGAGGGGCACTACGGCGAGTTGTCCGTTCAAGTCGATGGGGAGGAAGTGATCAACGGTGGAGCGCTTGCGTTCCTGGGCGTGCTCCCCTCGCTCCGTCGCATCCGCGATGCAGTGGCAGCGAAAGCGGGTCTACCGGAGAATCGGTCGACAAGACCCCAATAGGAGGAGCGAATGAGCGAAGTCAACCGATTGGAGGAGCAGCTCAGGCGAGCGCTCGAAGGCGAGGCGTGGCACGGACCCTCGATACTCGAGTTGCTGGCCGACGTTTCCGCGGCGCAAGCGGCCAGCCATCCGATCGCTGGCGCGCACAGCATCTGGGAGCTCGTGCTTCATATCAGCACTGATTATGGCCTGGTACTCCGGAGGTTGGCGGGCGATGGGCGTCAGCTCACGGCGGCTGAAGGTTGGCCCGCATGTCCGGCACCAACCGAGGAGAACTGGCGGCAGACGGTGCGGGAGCTCGAGCTAATGAACAGGAAGCTGCGACAGGCGGTGCGGGACTTTCCGGAAGAACGGCTGGATGACTTCCTCGTACCCGAGTCTCCCTTCACCGCGTACACGCAGTTCGCCGGCGTCACGCAGCACAACTTGTATCATGCTGGTCAGATCGCGCTGCTCAAGCGCGCCATGGCCGCGACTACGACAGCGTAGTGGAGGAGAAATTGAAAGGGTCGCATGTCGAACTCGCGGAGCAATTGGTTGTGGAGATCATGGTCCGCGACCTTGAACGCTCACTCGCGTTCTACACCGAGCTTGGATTCACTCTCGAGCGGCGCGACGGCGGCTTCGCCGTGCTGAGGTGGGAAGGTCGGTGGCTCTTTCTAGATCAGAGCAGCGAGCTGCCGGCGCTGCAGGGGCCCGCGCGCGCGAACGTACGGATCCTCACCGCCAATGTCGACCAGGTGTGGGCGACGGCCCGGGCGCTCGGCCTGCCGGTGGAGCGGCCGATCGCGGACCGGTATTACGGGCTGCGGGACTTTACCGTGCGTGATCCCGACGGCTTCGGGCTACGCTTCGCCACTCCGCTCGCAACCGGCCCGGAACCGCCGGGTGGCTGACGAAGCGTGCGCACGTTTCTCACCAAGCGCATGGCAGATATTTCTCTCCCCAATGTGATGGAGCTGATAGCCGCCGCGAACGCGGCACGGGGGCAGCGTGGCGTCGTGGAGCGGGCGGCTCCGCCGAGCGTGTCCGACGCTGAACGGCGGCTCGACACTCTCTTCGCGGTCAATCGGACGCTCGCGGTGTACGGCACACTCGCGCCGGGGCGGCCGAACCACTACATCGTCGCACCCCTTGGAGGCGAGTGGACCGAGGGGATCGTGGAAGGCGACCTCTTCGCCGAGGGGTGGGGCGCGCCGCTCGGCTATCCTGCGTTCCGCCCGCGAGTAGGCGGAGCGGCCGTCACCGTTCATGTGCTGACCTCCGCGGCGCTGCCGAGTGCCTTTCCCGAGCTCGATCAATTCGAGGGGCCCGAGTATCGGCGCATCCTCATCCCTGTATTCAGACCCGGCGCAGCGGACGAGCAGCGGCTTCACACTGTCGCCAACATCTACGCGGCTGCCGTCGAGCCGAGCGACAGCGCGCGCTAGGGATCACATCGACCCCGCACACCAGCTGAGCGATGCCGCTCATCGCTCATCCCAGGGTGTGCGGCGCGGTGTCCAGCGAGGCACTGCGGCCTTGTATGCACGATACCGCGCGCCGTAGCGCCGCTCGAGGCGCGGCTCTTCCGACAGCATGAAGTAGAGCTGATTGACGGCGATGAACGTGAGGGCCCAGAGCGCCAGCGGGATCGAGATGAAGAAGAGCGCCTCGCCAATGAGCATCACCGCCACGCCGCTGATCATGGGATTCCGCGTGTACCGATACGGACCCACGGCCACGAAGTGCCGCGGCGGATCCCACGGTGCGAGTGTGCCTTCGCCAACGCGGCCGAAGAGCCAGACACACCAGGCGAACAACACGAAGCCGGCGGCGAAGAGAAGGGCGCCCGCGATCTGCAGCAGCATGGCGTCCATGCTGCGGTCGCCCGGCCACGTGCCACCGAATCGATGCAGCAGCCAGAGCGGCATCAGCACCACGGCCGAGGTGGGCAGGATGAGGATCGACACCAGGTGACGTAGCAACTGCACCGATTGCTCCGGGGGTGATGATGTCACCTGAACTGTCGCGAGGCGCTGTGGCAGCCGCAAGAACGCATCTCATCGACAGCAGCTTACCTGGTGGAAAGCCCCGTTGCGGTCGCTGCGTGTGAGCTCAACGCTCTTTCGACCCGCCGCGCTGTCCCCCATTATTAGCACCCACTCCCGGACCCGCGGTCATGGAACAGCGCATCCGACTCTGCATCGCACCCGACGGCGTGCGGCTCGCCTACGCCGTCTCGGGGCACGGCCCGCCGCTCGTGAAGGCGGCCAACTGGCTCAGCCACCTCGACCACGACTGGCGCAGTCCGCTGTGGCGGCACTGGATGCGCGAGCTGTCCACCGGTCACACGTTCATCCGCTACGATGAGCGCGGCTGCGGTCTTTCCGACTGGGACGTGTCCGACTTCTCCTTCGAGGCGTGGGTGCGCGACCTCGAGACTATCGTCGACGCGCGCGGGCTGGACCGCTTCCCGCTACTCGGCATCTCGCAGGGGGCAGCGGTCGCCATGGCGTTCGCGGCGCGACACCCCGAGCGCGTGAGCGCGCTCGTACTGTACGGCGGCTACGCGCGCGGCCGACTCCGCCGCGACCCGACGCCAGAGCAGATCGAGGAAGCGGAGTTGCTACTTCGCCTCACGCACCTGGGATGGGGACAGCGGCGATCGGCGTACTGCCAGATCTATTCGCGCCTCTTCATGCCGGATGCCCCACCCGAGCGAATGCAGTGGCTCGACGAGTTGCAGGCGCGGACGACATCCGCCGAAAACGCGGTGCGCTTCGAGTCGACGTTCTTCCAGATCGATGTCACCGATGCCGCGCCGCTCGTCCGCGCGCCGACACTCGTGTTGCACGCGCGTGACGACGAGATGGTCCCGTTCGACGAAGGGCGCGTTCTCTCGTCGCTGATCCCCGATGCGCGCTTCGTTCCGCTCGACGGACGGAACCACGTAATCCAGGAGGACGAGCCATCCTGGCCGGTCTTCCTCGAAGAAGTGCGCGACTTCCTCCGTACGGCCGGAAGCGAAGCCGAGCCCATCGCGATACACGACCCATTCCCCGAGCTCACCGACCGCGAGCGCGCCGTGCTCGATCTCATCGCACAGGGTGCCGACAACGCGCGGATCGCCGACCGTCTCTTCATATCGCCGAAGACGGTGCGCAACCACATCACCAGCATCTTCCGGAAGCTCGGCGTGGAAACGCGGCCGCAGGCCATCGTCGCAGCACGCACCGTGGGCTTCGGCCGCATCCCCGCCGAGCACGGCCGCCGATCGCTGGGAGCGTAGTCCCAGGACCGCTCGCGGCTCCGCCGCACTCTCCGTCGAAAATTGGGACCGGTGCCTCATGTGCGAGGCGCAAGGTCGGGCGCAACATCCCGGCGTTCCACGCGCTGCCCGCACGCTCGCCTCCCGGCGTACCGGGGCGAGCGCGTGCGCCGGCCGACGAGCAACCCGCACGCCGAGGTGATTATGAGCGCCACGCTTTCGCCCCCACGCCAGACGATGCTCCCCGATCCGACGTTCTACCCGTCGCCTCGCGCCGCGGCAGCGGCACCTCCGGAGACGCTCGCGTACGTCATGCTGATCAATGCTACTCCCGAGGACGGCCGCCCCGATGCGATAGGCGTGGTCGACTGCAATCCGAAATCCGAGACGCACGGCGAGGTCGTCACTCGACTCGATCTCCCATACGTCGGCGATGAGCTGCACCACTTCGGCTGGAACGCGTGCAGCGCGGCGCTCTGCCCGTACGCGCCGCACCCGCACGTGCGCAGGCGCTACCTCGTGGTGCCCGGGCTACGCTCGTCACGCATCTACATTGTCGACACGCAGCCCAACCCGCTCGAGCCGTCCATCGCGCGAATCATCGAGCCCGACGAGCTGATAGCGAAGACCGGCTATACGCGCCCGCACACCGTGCACTGCGGTCCCGACGGCATCTACATGAGCGCGCTCGGCAACGCCAACGGCGACGAGCCCGGCGGAGTCTTCATCCTCGACCACGACACCTTCGAGCCGCTCGGCGCGTGGGAGATCGACCGCGGCCCACAACGGCTCGCGTACGACTTCTGGTGGCACCTCGGCTACGACACGATGGTCACCAGCGAGTGGGGCACGCCGAAGATGGTGGAAAACGGGCTCGTGCCCGAGCTGCTCATGCAGAAGAAGTACGGCCAGCACCTCAACTTCTGGGATCTGCGCAAGCGCCGTCACATAAAAGCGATGACGCTCGGCGAGGAGAACCAGATGGTGCTCGAGCTGCGCCCCGCACACGACCCCACGCGCGCGTACGGCTTCGCGGGCGTGGTCGTTTCGACGGAGAATCTCTCCGCCTCCGTCTGGCTCTGGTTCAACCGTGGCGGCGAGTGGCAGGTGCAGAAAGTGATCGAGATCCCCGCGGAGCCCGCCGATCCGGATGATCTGCCGCCCGCGCTCAAGGACTTCAAGGCTGTGCCACCGCTCGTGAGCGACATCGCGCTCTCGCTCGACGACCGCTCGCTGTACGTATCGTGCTGGGGGACGGGCGAGCTGCGCCGCTACGATGTCTCCGATCCATTCCAGCCGAAGCACACCGGTTCGGTGCATCTGGGCGGGATCGTGCGACACGCCCAGTACAACGGTTCCGGCCCGCTCAACGGCGGCCCTCAGATGATCGAGGTGAGCCGCGACGGGAAGCGCGTGTATCTTACCAACTCGCTCTACACGTCGTGGGACACGCAGTTCTACCCCGAAGGGGTTCGCAGCTGGATGACGAGACTGAACGTGGGGTCCAACGGGCAGCTCGTGGTGGATCCGGATTTCTTCGTAACCACCGAAGGCTACCGCACGCACCAGGTGCACCTGCAGGGCGGCGACGCTTCATCCGACTCGTATTGCTTCGCGTGAGGCGGCCGTGAGCTGGACGATACCGGCGCTGCTCGGCGCGTACCATGGACTCAACCCGGCGATGGGTTGGCTCTTCGCGGTTGCGCTCGGCGTGCAGCATCATCGCGCAACCAGCGTGCTGAGCGCGCTGCCGCCGATCGCGCTGGGGCACGCCGTGAGCGTGGCGCTGGCGATCGGCGTGTTCGTAGCGGGCGGAATGTTCGTTCCCGTAGACGTCCTACGGGTGGCCGCGGCGGCGATGCTCTTCGCCTTCGGCATCTGGCTCGTCGTGCGGCGCAGGGCGCATCCGCGCTGGGTCGGGATGCGGCTTGGCTTCCGCGATCTCACTGTCTGGTCGTTCCTGATGTCGACGGCGCACGGGGCGGGGCTCATGCTCCTCCCCGTGCTCGTGGGCGGAGCGGCCGCGAATGCCGACATGCGGCATCACGCGCATCACACGCTGGAGGGCGGCTCGATGGCGCTCGTCGCGCACACCGGGGCGATGTTCATCGTGATGGCAGTGATCGCGCTCGCGGTGTACCGGGTGCTCGGTGTGGGCTTCCTCAGGAAGGCGTGGTTCAACTTCGATGTCGTATGGACCGCGGCCATCTTCATCGCGGCGGTGAGCACGCTGATGGTATGAGGCGGGATCAGGTCTGGAATCCGTGAATCGATACGGCCTGCGTAGCGGCCGTTTCCAACATCGTCATTCCCTCAGGAAGCGGGAATCCATGTTACCCGGCCGAACATGGATCCCCGCTTTC
>Ga0070679_100006327_pt1 | contig 11022 bp, 7 predicted proteins | sample KBSC63BmetaG_FD_65652 | JGI IMG/M metagenome (GOLD analysis project Ga0070679, IMG submission 65652) | Corn rhizosphere microbial communities from Kellogg Biological Station, Michigan, USA - KBS C6-3B metaG | ecosystem: Host-associated > Plants > Roots > Rhizosphere | place: USA: Michigan... | reverse complement strand
CCCAGTTGAACCGGCTCGTCCAGAGCAAACTGCGGCGCGTGATCAGCGGGATGTTGAGTGACGCTTCCCACGTGCGGCCGTCGAGCGTGCCGGCGTTCTTCCACTGCGACGAGAAGCCCGACGACACCGACGGCGGCACCTGAAGGATCTGGTCGGTCGTGATGTCACGCGCGTAGGTGAGCTGGATGCCGTACTTGTGGAAGAGCTCGAGATCGACGCCGTACTCGGTCTCGAGGTTGGTCTCCGGGCGGAGATCCTTGTTGCCGAGCGTCGTCGCCGTGATCGAACCGCCGGTGCCGATTCTCAGCGCCTCGTACTGCGCGTCGAAGCTCGGACGATTGCCCGCCGTCCCGACCGCCGCGCGGATCTTGAATTGGTCGATCTTGTCCGCGAGCCGCGCGAACCAGGGCTCGTCGGACAGGAGCCAGGCCACCGAGCTGCGATAGTAGGTGTGATAGCGCTGGTCGTGGCCGAACAGCGAGCTGCCGTCCTTGCGCGTCGAACCGTCGAAGAAATAGCGGTCCTTGAACCCGAGGTTGAGGGCGAGCGAGCCCGCGAGGGCGCGCTGCGAGTTCTGACCGTAGCCGGGATTGAGCGACGTCGTCGCGTTCGTCAGATCGAGTAGGCCGGGCAGCGTGAGCGTGTTGCCCGACGCGCTGACGCCGTTCGACTCCTGATCCTCATACGTGTAACGCGCGTCGAAGCGCGACGTGAGGTCCTTCCCGAAGTTGTGCGTCGCCGTACCGTCGAGGAGCACGTTGTACGACAGATCGTTCGACGAGCTGGCCGACATGAAGCCGTCGCTCGTCGGGCTCGGCGCCGTGCGACGATAGCCCTTGTCGACGAGCTGAACGCCGGTGCTCTTGCGTTCGTCGATGCTCGTCACGGACTCGAACGAGAGCCACTCCATCGGGTGCCAGTTCGTGCTGAGCGACCCGAGGAAGCGATTCGCGTCGGTGCGGCCGTAGCAGCACGAGTTGAAGTAGAGCGGGTTGTCATTGTTGTCCTGCGACGTCTCGGCGGTGATGTCCGGCCGATAGAGCAGACGGCCCTTGGTGTCTACGCCGTTCAGGTTGGCCGCGGCATGCTCGCGCGTCAGGCCGAACCAGGGCGAGTTGTTCGCGTTGCCGTTCGGATAGAGCTGGCTGCGCGTGAACATCGTCTGCATCGACATCGTGATGTCGGACCCGATCTGCTGGTCGACGTTGGCGCGGGCCGTCTGTCGGTCATAGCCCTTCAAGTATTTGACCGCGCCTTCCTGGATGAAGCTGTTGAAGCTGACGTAGTAGCCGGTCGCGCCCTGCTTGCCGGTGAGCGTGATCGTCGAGCTGGTGTGCGGATTGTTTGTCTTGATCTGGTCGACCGGGTTGTACCACTTGTGCCACTGGTTGACCATGAACAGGCCCTTGAGCTCCGGCTTGCTCGCCGCGGCGCCGATGCCGTAGTCGCGCTCGAGCTGGTAAGGCACGAGGGTGTTCGCCGTCGCCACGTCATTGATGCGCAACGCTTCGGCGTCCCAGTCGACGGTGCGGGCGCAGGAAGGCAGGCCCGTCTGCTTGATGCAGTAGCGCGTACCTGTCTCGTCCATCAGCATGAAATGGCGCGTCGGGAAGGGATACGTCCCTTGAACGTCGTCGAGGCCGAGCTCCTGGCGCGCGTCGATGCGCAAGCCGACCGACGCGTCGGACGCGCGCTTGGTCTTGATCGAGATGACGCCATTACCGGCGGCCGAGCCGTAGATCGAGGCGCCCGCGGCGCCCTTCACGACCTCGATGCTCTCGATGTCTTCCGGGTTGATGTCCGTACTGTTGCCGTTGAGCAGCACGCCATCGACGATGATCAGCGGCGAGAGGCTGCGCCCCGTCGTGTTGATCGAGTGCGCGGTGCGGAGCATGATCGCCGGCGCCGTTCCCGGCCGGCCGCTCGAGCCGACCACCGTGGCGCCCGGCACCTTGTCGGCGAGCGAGGCCAGCGCCGACGACGGCTTGACCGTGATGTCCTGTTCGGCGTTGAGCGAAGTGACGGCGAAGGTGGTTTTCTTCTGCTCCGTCGCTCCCGTCACGCCGGTGACGACGACTTCCTGAAGGCGATTGATGTCGCGCTTCAGCTCGAAGTCATTGGTCTGCGTTCCCGCGCGAAGGATTACCTCTTTCGTCTGCGCGAGGTGACCGATGGCGCGTACGCGAAGCACCACGGTTTGGCCGCGAACTCGCTCGGCCGGGATGGTGATGCTGTATCGTCCCTGCGCGTTCGTGCCGACGGAGATGTTCATCTCCGTGATGAACGCGTTGCCGTTCTCGATCGGCTGTCCCGACTCGGACACGATCCGCCCCGTGAATATCGCACTCTGGGCGAAGGCGGCCGGGGCGCTCATAACCACGAGCGTGACTGCCGCGGTGAGAAGGAAAACCACGCGGGACGAGGACGTGCGCTCCATGTTCACCTCCGGTCGGGTGGACGCCGATGGTGATGCTACCGCCATTCGGTTGTGATGAACCGCTGGTTTGATGATGCGGTCCGGCTTGATCATGGGACCAGATCTGGTTGCCCGCAAGCGGCGGGCGCCACGGTGACCGTTCGTCCCTTGGATGGGACGGCCCGGCTTGAGCCGCGCTGGTCGGACGGGCGAGCTTTAGGACGCCGTGGCGTAGTCCGCCCACCACACCGATCGAGGAGGAACCGATGTCGATTGGCCAGTCGATGATCGCGGAGTTCGACCAGGAGATGGCGACGACGCGTCGTGTTCTCGAGCGAGTGCCGAGTGAGAAGAACACCTGGAAGCCGCACGAGAAGTCCTTTTCGATCGGCCATCTCGCGCAGCTCGTCGCACGCATGCCGGGATGGATTCCGATGACGGTGAACCACTCCAAGCTGGATCTCTCGCAAGCCACGCCTTACAGCTACGAGACGACCGCCATGCTTCTCGACGATTTCGACCGCAACGTCCGCGAGGCTCGCGACGCGCTGGCCAACGTGACCGACGAGCAGCTGCACCAGCCGTGGGCGCTCACGATGGGCGAGCGGCAATTGATGACCCTGCCGCGCGGCGTCGTGCTGCGGCAGAACATCAACCATCTCGTGCACCACCGGGCGCAGCTCACGGTGTATCTGCGCTTGCTCGACATTCCCGTGCCGTCGGTGTACGGTCCAACCGCCGATGAGCGCTGGTCGTAACGGACAGAGAGAGAGGTTCTGATGGAACGTCGTGAGTTTCTTGGCGTGCTCGCCGTCGCCGCGCTGTGCCGCGGCGAAACTACTCCGTCGCGCGAGGACGTGACGATCGTGGACTTTGCCGACAACGGCGAACGCCGCGGCGTGGTTCGCGTGCCCAAGGTCGTGAAGTCCGAGGCCGAATGGCGAAAGCAGCTTTCGCCGCTCGCCTTCGCGATCGCCCGCGAGCGCGGGACCGAGCGCCCGTTCACCGGCGCGTACTGGGATCTGCACGACAAGGGCATCTTCCGGTGTATTTGCTGCGACACCGCGCTCTTCAGCTCCAAGGCGAAGTTCGATTCAGGAACAGGTTGGCCGAGCTTCTGGGAGCCGATCGCCGAGGAAAACGTAAAGCACGGAACGCCGAGCAGCGGCTACACCGAAAGCGAAGTCACCTGCCGCCGCTGCGACGCCCACCTCGGCGATTTGTTCAACGACGGCCCGAAGCCGACGGGGCTCCGGTATTGCATCGATTCGGTTTCGCTTCGATTTGTTAAGTAGGCGGGCGATGGGCGATGGGTAAAATGGGGTCAGACCCTATTTCGAATTCTCTAATTGGGGTCTGACCCCAATTCGGTGGGTATTCGGGGATACGATGGGATTTCTTTCGCGGGTAAAATGGGGTCAGACCCTATTTCGAATTCTCTAATTGGGGTCTGACCCCAATTCGGTGGGTATTCGGGGATACGATGGGATTTCTTTCGCGAATGCGCGCGGCGATTGCCGGAGAGGAACAGGCGGCGGAGTCCGTGCCGCAGGAATCGTTTGACGTGCGCGGGTTCGAGGTGATCGTCGAGAACTCGCGGCCGGACATTGCGACCAGCGACGTGCTGGCGCGACTCGGCGAGGCGTTGGAGTTGATCGAGCGGGTGCAGCCGTGGCGGATGGCGCATCTGCGGCGCGACCTCGCCGGCTTCCTGGTGACGCGGTATCCCTGTCGCGGAGCGTATTTCCCCGATTCGCGCGCGTGCATGACTGAACTGACTTTCCTCGCACGGCGCGACATCACGGCGGCGCCGGTGGCGTCGTCGATCATTCACGAAGGGATGCATGCGCGCGCCCACCAATTCGGCGTGAGACCGGAGTCGCGCGATCTCGCTCACGAGGAGCGGATTTGCCGGCGCGCGGAGCTGGACTTTGGATTGAGTTTGCCGCCGGAGCTTGGCGCGCCGGTCGTCGAGCGCGCCCGGGCGAGTCTCGAGCTGGAGGACGCCGAAGTGGCGCCGACGATCGATTGGTCGGTCGCGCTCGAGCGACAGGACGCGATCGACCGGGCGGCGCGCAACAAGTGAGCGACGAGTTCGCGGGACGCGTCGTTCTCGTCACCGGCGCCTCACGCGGACTCGGACGCGCGACCGCGCAAGAATTCCTCGCCCGCGGCGCCCACGTCGCCGTCAACGCACGCACGAACGATCGCGCCGAGGCGCTGGCGACCGAGCTGGGAGAACGCGCCTTTCCCGCGCCTGGCGATCTCGTGAGCGGCGAGCAGGCGCGGCGCGTGGTCCGCGCCACCATCGATCATTTCGGCCGGCTCGACGTGTTGGTCAACAACGCGGCCGTTGCCTATCCCACGAAAGTGGACGCGATCGTCGAGGACGAGTGGCGCGAGACGCTCGACGTGAACCTTTCGGCGCCGTTCTTCAGTCTGCAGGCGGCGATTCCCGTGATGAAATCGCAGAGCTTCGGCCGCGTGATCAATGTGTCGTCCACGGCGGGCCGCAGCGTCAGCACCCTCGCCGGAGCCCACTACACGGCGTCCAAGGCGGGACTGATCGGTTTGACGCGCGGTGCGGCCAAGGAGCTCGGCCGCTTCGGCATCACGGTCAATGCGGTGTGCCCGGGTTTGTTCGACACGGATCTCGCGCACGCGAATGCGACAGACGAACGCCTGGCCGAGCTTCAGCGAAACTTTCCCGTACCGCGGCTCGGACAACCGGACGAAGTTGCGGCGCTGATCTGCTTCGTGGCCTCCGAGCGGGCAGGTTACATCAACGGCGCGGCGCTCGACATCAACGGCGGAACGTTCATGCTTTGAGCCTCGCAGAACGTTGATTCGCGGCGTTAGAACTTTGCGCTGAAGGTTCCCGCGGATACGGAGAGGCCACCCGTCGCCCCGGAGCCCGGGGCCGCGGCGAGCTCGAAGTTGAACGTCCCGCTGACTCCGTCGGCCGTAAGGCTGGTGATCGTGACCGAGCCGTTGTGCGAGCAGTCGCTTCCCCAAACACCCGTGCCGGCGGAGGGCCAGCGGGTCGCTGCCCCCGCGTTCGTTCCGGTGTCGCTTCCGCCAGGGCCCGTGCAGTCGGGTATCGGATATGATCCGCCCGCAGCAGCCTTCACGTGGAACGCAACGTTGTAGGTGGAGACATCGGTGCCTGAAACGCCGATCGTGCCGTCCTGACCGCGCACGGCGATCACTTGCGTCGCGTTCCAGGATGAACCACCGACTCTCGCCGCCATCGCTCCCGTTCCCACGGGCAGCGGCCCGGTCCCGCCGTTCTTGTCACCTCCGCACCCCGAGAGAGCAACGACCGCGACTGCGACGACCATACGCGCGCGCGTGCTAATGCCGTCGACGTTCACGCGAACCTCCTCTGCTGGATCACACTCCGAAGCCGAGCTACTACCGGAGTAATGGCAAAAGCATTGAACCACAGAGAACACAGAGAACACAGAGAACAGCTTGCAACGAAGCGGCCAAAAGCTGTTCCAAAAAACAAACGAGACTGTCTGAAATGCAAGAGGGGATTCGTCTTTCAAGACGAACCCCCTCTGTGTTCTCTGTGTTCTCTGTGTTTCAAAAGCTCTTAACAGGGCCGACCGATAGAGGGACAACCATGCGAGCCACTACTTGGCAGACGGTACGTTCAACGTGATATCGTATTTCTTTAAAGCCTGACTGAGCGACGCGCCCCGGGCGAGCAGCGCGTTCGCGTCGGCCACGGCCTTTGGCAGCGTGAGCTTTACTTCGTTGTACTGGCGGACCATCGCCGCGCTCGGCGCCTCCCAGACGCCCATCAGCGATTGCTTGAGACCCGACCCGCGCGCGAAGACGTTCTCGGGATCCGGACCCGCGCCGCGGCCGCCGCCACCACCTCCGCGGCCGCCGGGAGGATTCAACGGGACGCCGAACTTCTTGCGCGTCGCGTCCATGTCCTTCTGGAAGGTCTCGAACTGCGACTTCACGTTCGCCGGAACGTCGGACTTTTCTCCGATCTTCTTCGCGACGTCGGCCAGCTGGCCGTACACCGTGTTGAGCGCGCTCGCCGCGGTCGTTGCCTTGCGCTGCATTTCATGGAGATCGACGACCATCGCGTTGTATTTCTCGTGCTCGCCGACGGCGAAATGCACGTCGGGATCGAACCCGATCTTCAGTGGCTTCAAATCGAACACTTTTCCGCCGCTCGTCAGCGCGACCATGTATGTCCCCGGAAGGACGTAGGGTCCTGGCCCGCCGAGTCCACCACCACCACCGAAGCCACCGCCGCCACGGGCGTTCGACAACGTATCGCCCGGAGCGGCACAGGGATTCATCGCCGTGTATGCCGTCGGCACCGGGGCGGGAACGCCTGGAACCGCTGGTGCACCACGCCCTCCCCGGCCCCCACCGCCTCCCCCGCCGCCCCCGCCGCCTCCACGTCCGCCACGACCACCGGCCGGCGCCGCGGAATCCGCGGGCGGCGCAACGATCGGCTCGACGCGCATGTCCCAGCACGCCGTCTGAATCCCCGCTGAAGTCTTCGCCGACGGGATTGAGACTTCTCTAATCGTCTTTCCGGCCGCGTCGACCACGCGGAGCTTGAGGTCGCTCACGGGCTTCTTCACGAGATAGTTCACCACCGCCTCGTTCGGCGGATTCTCGCCGACGAAATACTGGTGGCCCCAGAACTCGTCGTTGCGGTCGTCCTTCGTCTTCCATTCGAGCGCCGTCGGGACAGTGAAGAGCTTGACGTCCGCGGCCGCGGCCTGTGCCGCCGCGTATTCCTGAATCGGCTCGAGGTGGTCGAGCACCCAGATCGCGCGGCCGTGCGTCGCGATGAGCATCGCGTTGTCGCGCGGATGCAGCGTGATCTCGTCGACCCGCACGTTCGGGAAGTTGGCCTTGAGCCGCTGCCACGACTTGCCGCGATCGAGCGACAGGAAGATGCCCGTCTCCGTGCCGATGTAGAGCACGTCGCGGTTCCTCTGATCTTCGGTCAGCGTCTTCACGCTCTCGCCGGCGAGATTGTTGGCGATCGACTGGAAGGTCTGACCGAAGTCGGTGCTGACCCAGATGTACGTCTTGAAGTCGTTCTCCCGGTGACCATCCACCGTCACGTACACCGTGCCCGCGTCGTACGCCGACGGCGCGACCTTGCTCACCCAGCCGCCGGCCGGGAAACCCGGCAGGTTCTTGGTGATGTTCTGCCAGCTCTTGCCGCCGTCGCGCGATACGTACACGAGACCGTCGTCGCTGCCTGTGTAGTACACGCCTTTCATCTTCGGCGACTCGGCGAGCGTCACGATCGCCGGCCACTGCGAGACGCCGTCGTTGCGCGAATTTTTTATGTCAGAGCCCTTGACCCCCATGGTGACGATGGTGTCGCGGTTCGCGTTCGTCGTCAGATCACCGCTCAGCATCGTCCACGAGTCGCCGCGGTCGTGGGAGATGAACACGTGATTTGCCGCGACGATCAGCGCGCCCGGATCGTTAGGGGAGATGATCATCGGCGTGTCCCACTCCCAACGGAAATTCTCGCCCGGCTTCGGCGCGGGCGTGACGTTCTGCGCGTTCGGCCGGATCTGCTTCGATTCGCCGGTGATCTTGTTCCGGCGGATGATGTTGCCGTCCTGCGTCTCGCTGTAGATCCAGCGCGAGTCGCGCCGGTCCGGAATCGCGACGAATCCGTCGCCGCCCTGGATCTGGAACCAGTCGTGGTTGAGAATGCCGGTGTTCTGCCGAACCTGGCTCGGACCGCACCAATCGTAGTTGTCCTGCATGCCGCCGCAGATGTTGTACGGCACCTGCATGTCGTAGCCGAGGTGGTAGAACAGTCCGACCGGCAGGTTGGCGAAGAAGTTCCAGGTCTTGGCGCCGTCGTACGATACGCTCACACCGCCATCATCGCCGATCATGATGTGGTCGGAATTGGCGGGATCGAACCAGAGGGCGTGCACGTCATCGTGCGCGGCAAGCGACGCGCTCGTTTCCGTCGTTTTGCCGGCGTCGATCGTCATCTGCATTTTCACGCCGCCCTGAAGAACGCGGTCGGCGTTGTTGGGATCGACGCGCACCTGACTGAAGTAGAGCGGCCGCGGATTCACGTTGCCCATCTTCTTCCAAGTCGCGCCGCCGTCGTCGGAGCGATAAAGACCGCTCTCGCCACCACCGCCGCCGCCGAAACCGCCGCCACCGCCACCGCCACCGCGTCCACCGCGGCCGCCGGCAGGAGCTGCTACCGGTTCACCCGTCTCCGGATTCACCGCGCCGCCGCGGCCCTCGCTCGGTCCTTCGATCGAGGCGTAGACGATGTTGCCGTTTTTACGATATGTATCGATCCCAATTCTGCCGAGTGGTCCCGCGGGCAGGCCTGTGGTGAGACGCGTCCACGTGTCGCCGCCGTCGATCGACTTCCAGATGCCGCTGCCCGGACCGCCGCCGTTCACGCAGCAGCCGGTGCGCCGGCGCTGGTACGTCGAGGCGTAGATCGTCTTCGGATCGGTGTACGACATTGCGAGATCGCTGGCGCCCGTCTCCTCGTCGACGAACAAGACGCGCTTCCACGTCGCGCCGCCGTCGGTCGTCTTGTAGACCCCGCGCTCCCCGCCCGGTCCGAAGATCGAGCCGCCCGCCGCGACGAGGACGACGTTGTCGTTCGTCGGATCGATCAGGATGCGACCGATGTGCTTGGATTCCTTGAGTCCGATGTTCTGGAAGGTCTTCCCGCCATCCGTCGTCTTCCAGACGCCGCTACCCCACGACGTGGTCTGTCGGTTGTTCGCCTCGCCGCTGCCGACGTAGAGGACCTCCGGATTCTGCTGCGACACGGTGACGTCACCGATCGACATCAGGCCCTTGTCCTCGAAGATCGGCGTCATGACGGCGCCGTTGCTCGTCGTCTTCCACACGCCGCCGTGCGCGGTGCCGACGTACCAGATCGACGTGTTTTTTTCGTAGACGGCGAGGTCGGCGATGCGTCCCGACATGATCGCCGGGCCGATCGAGCGGAAGTGGAGTTTGTCGAACTGCGTCGCGATAGGTGTGGTGCCCTGGGCTATCAGCTGCGTTCCGAGGGCGAGTGAAGCGGCGATCGCCGTCGAGCGTGCGAGCGCGGACATTGAGGCCTCCGAAAGGGGCGGTTGAGATTGTCGAGCGGGATTCTAACTCCTGCTCGAGGCCGCCGCGAGCAATCGGTGCTCGAACAATGTCTCCCTTTCACCGGCGCCGATCCGTAGGTTGAGACGCACGCGTGCGACCCTCGGTCTTCAACAGAACGGAGCGCGGGAGCGAGGCATGGCTGATCCAGAGCGCGTCGAGACCGTGATCGTCGGCGCCGGACAATCCGGCTTGTCTGTCGGATACTTCCTCGCGCGGCAAGGAAGATCGTTCGTCATCCTCGACGCGAACCCACGCATCGGCGACGCATGGCGCAATCGGTGGGATTCGCTCCGGCTTTTCACGCCGGCGCGTTTCGACGGCTTGGCGGGTATGCGCTTCCCGGCGCCGCGTAATTCCTTCCCGACGAAAGACGAGATGGCGGACTTTCTCGAGGAATACGCGCAGCGGTTCGCGCTGCCCGTGCGAACCCAAGCCAGAGTCACCCATCTCTCGCGCTCGAATGGCTCGTTTCTCGTCGAGGCAGGCCATGCGCGTTTCGAGGCGAAGAATGTGGTGGTCGCGATGTCCAATTTTCAGCGCAGACGCGTGCCGGAATTCGCCCGCGAGCTGGCGCCCGACATCGTACAATTCCACTCCAACGACTATCGCAATCCCGGCCAGTTGCGCGACGGCGACGTGTTGCTTGTCGGCGCGGGCAATTCGGGCGCCGAGATCGCGATCGAGGTAGCGCGTTCGGGTCGCCGGACGTTGATGTCCGGGCGCGATACGGGACACGTTCCATTCCCGATCGAGAATCCGGTGATCCTGAGCCTGCTCGTGCCCGTTCTGTTCCGCGTCGTGTTCCACCGCGTGCTGACACTCGGCACGCCATTGGGTCGGAGGGTGGGGATGGGTCAAATGTCCGGCAGGGGCGCGCCGCTGATTCGCACGAGACCGAAGGATCTCGCCGCGGTCGGCGTGGCGCGCGTACCCAAAGTCGTCGGCGTCCGAGAGGGAAAGCCTCTCCTCGAGAACGGACAGTCGCTCGCCGTGTCCAACGTGATCTGGTGTACCGGGTTCGATCCCGGCTTCACGTGGATCGACCTGCCGGTATTCGGGCTCCAGGGTGAGCCGCTCCATAAACGCGGCATCGTTGCGGCGGAGCCGGGTCTCTACTTCATGGGACTTCACTTTCTGTATGCGATGTCATCGGCGATGATCCAGGGTGCGTCGCGGGACGCAGCCTACATCGCCAACGACATCGCGCGCCGTTCGGTCATGTAACCGTCCCGGAACCGTCGCGGGGGGGGCACCCGGCGGCCGCGAGCGTGTACGATGACGCACCACCCTAGTCGAGGTTGCGATGCGAGTCATCCATCTGCAGCTGTCCGCGCTTGTCGCCGTCGTCGCACTGTCTTCCTGTAGCCAACTCGGCCGACGCAGCGGAAGCGGCCCTCGAGGTCTTCCGTCCCCGGGCGAGATCCAGTCGCCCGGCTCGCTCCCCAGTGTGGGCACAC
>Ga0070679_100006324_pt1 | contig 11026 bp, 5 predicted proteins | sample KBSC63BmetaG_FD_65652 | JGI IMG/M metagenome (GOLD analysis project Ga0070679, IMG submission 65652) | Corn rhizosphere microbial communities from Kellogg Biological Station, Michigan, USA - KBS C6-3B metaG | ecosystem: Host-associated > Plants > Roots > Rhizosphere | place: USA: Michigan... | reverse complement strand
ATCGATTCGCACCTCGCTCAGCAGCGGCAATGCCAGAGACCCCTGGTGCGCAAGGTACATCACTGCTGCAAACGCCAGTCCCAATCCAAGCAGTGCCCCCGCACTCGAGAGCACCAGGCTCTCGGTCAACAACTGCCTCACGATGCGTCCGCGTCCCGCACCCAGTGCCGTACGCATGGCAAACTCCTTGCTCCGTCCCGCGGCACGCGCCATCAATAGATTGGAAAGGTTCACACAGACAATCAACAGGATCATCCCCACCGCGTACCACAGCACGATCAGAGATCGCCGCAGCCCACCACTCACATGTTCCCTTAGTCCAGTGATCACGGTGTTGGCGTCGCTTGCCCATTCCTGCGTCTTCAGCGCATCGCGCATTTGCGGAAACAGCGCCGACACTTCGGCCTGCGCCTGGGCGGGTGTCACGCCCTGCTTCAACTGTCCTACCAAAGAAAACATATGGCCGTAGTTGCGCACATCGTAAGGATGGATCGCACGCAACAGATCGGTCTTCGTGCCCGGCGCAAAGACCGATCCGAAATCGAAGCTCGGCGGCAGCACCCCCACTACCGTCACCGGCGCGTTGTCCAACGTGATGGAGCGGCCCACGATCGATGGGTCGCCATGGAACTGCGTCTTCCAGTAGGGATACGTCAGCAGTGCTACAGAGGCGCCGCCGGGAAGCGCCTCCTGCGGCGTAAAGTTTCTGCCCAGCATCGGCTGCACGCCCAGCGTCTGCAAAAAGTCCGACATCACCCACACGCCCGCTACCGGTTTGGGATCACCATAGCCCGTCAGTTTGAAGTCAGGCGCGCGAAATGGTACGAAGCCCGACACCGCACGGAAGGACTGGTTATGATCGTGAAGCGCCTGGTACGAATCCGTCCGGTAGGTCACGCTCGACAAACTGGTCCCACCCCCGCCGCCGGCAATCCATACCAATTCCTGTGAATGATCGAACGGCAGCGGCCGTAGCAACACCGTGTTCACAACGCTGAACACCACCACATTCGCGCCGATCCCCAGCGCCAGAATCAGGATCGCCACCGCCGCAAACCCGCGGTCGCGCTTCAGCGTCCGCCACGCGAAGCGCAGGTCGTGCAGCAGGTCGTCCATGCGCAGCCATCCCCACCGCTCTCGTGTTACGTCCGCAACCAGAGGCACATTGCCAAACTCGCGCTGCGCTTCTCTCCTTGCCTCTTCTTCGTTAGCGCCCGCAGCCACGCGGTCCGCCGTAGCCATCCGCAGATGGCTCTCTATCTCGTCCTTCAAATCTCTCCTGCGTCTTTCGAAGAGGCTCATAGCGCACTCTCCGTCGCGGTCATAATCGCTTCAATCGTCGCGACCATTTTTCCCCATCGTGCATAGTCGGTCGCGAGTTGTTTCTTTCCCAGGGCCGTGATTTTGTAGAACTTCGCCCGCTGGTTCGCGTCGCTCTTCTTCCACTCCGCTGAAACCCAGCCTGCGCGCTCCAGCCGGTGCAGCGCCGGATACAGCGATCCCGTCTCTACCTGCAGCACCTCATTGGAGCTCGCGCGAATCGCCTGGCTGATCCCATACCCATGCTGCTCGCCCCACTGCAGCGTCTTCAATACCAGCATGTCCAACGTTCCCTGCACTAACTCAATCCGATTCTGATACGAACTCTTCGCCATAGGCTGTAGACCTTCTACATCAAGATGTAGACACTCTACAGCAAAGAAGAGGAACCGACAAAAATTTTCTGCGCATGGGTTGGCGCGACCGCTGGAGCGGACGCGCGCCAAATGGGAAATTGATGAGTGGTGAACCGTCCAACTCCAGCGTATCGACCAGGGTGTCCCTGGTTTATTTCTGCCGCACCCTCGTGCAGGAGATCGGCCTCAGCGCGGAACGTTCCACTGCGGTGGAACGCTCCGCGCTGACTCCAAACTGTAAAGGATGTCCTGATAACGAACTGTAAAGGATGTCCTGAAACTTGACGAGAATGCGGTCATGAACGGGGCACACCTTCTAGTTCGGCAACGTGACCCGGGAGCCGCCGCTGAAGGTCCCACCGGTATACGTGCCGGTAAGCTTCTCGACGCTGTTCGCTCCCGGCGCGCCGGCCGTTGACGGGAACGAGACCGTCAGCGTCGCGCGTCCACCGTTGGGCCCGATGTTCCCGATCAGGTAAGGCAACGGAGAGCCCGTGGCCGTCCCCAGCGTTGCGCCCGACAGTTGCACGTTCTGCACGCTGCCACTTCCATTGTTGGTCACCACGACGGTCGCCAGATAGCTGCCATCTCCCTGCCTGGTCAACGTGCTGGTGGTTACCAGCGTTGCCGTGCCGGCGACCGTTGGCGCAACGCTCACCGTCGCCGATGCCCGTGCCCTTCCGCCGTTCGCGCTGAAGGGAAGCACGGCATCGAAGGTTGAGCCCGGAAGAGCGGTGAAGTCCAGCGGCACGTTGATGCTCGCCGAACCGCCCGCGGGAATGCGTGCACTCACCGGCACCGGTATGCGGTTTGGATCGCGTCCCACAATCGCCGGCGTCGTTCCACCGGCTCCGGCAAACGTCAGGCCGTCGAGACGAACGTCGTTCGCGTCGCCGGCTCCGTTGTTGGTGATCTGCAAAGTGACAGTGTTGCCGGTGCCTGTCGAAGTGATGCCGGTCACCTTGCCACTCAACTGGGCCGGTGGGGGCGGTGACGTTTCGTCGGCTTCGAGCACGAACGTGTCCCATCCCAGCCCGTTGCCGGCGGCCGTGCCTGCGGAGCGAGTCAACGTGATCGTGTTCGCGCCAGCCACCAGCTTCGACGCCGGGAACGACAGAACGGCCAGCCTCGGATATCCGCTGCGGTCCGTCTGCCGGGCGATCGTGGAGTCGTTGTTGTTCGGCAGCGAACCCGTAATCCCGGATGTCGAACCGTTGATCGCAACCGTCGGCCTGCTGCCGGATTGGAACGAGCTGGATACCGTCAGGAAGGCCGTACCGGTAATGGCTCGCGGCAGATTGAAGCTGATCGTCCACGTGCCGGCGTTCGTCTGAGCATAATACCAGTCCTGCGGCTCCCAGCTAGTGCCCGGAGTGTACGTCAGGTTCCCGGGGATCAGCGAAGGTTTCTCATATGCGCGCGGATTGGAGAAGTCAGCGGGGTTGGTCGCCAGCGCGAACTCTCCGCCCATGCGATCGGCCTTGCCAATCTGCCAAAGGAACGTCGTGTGGTTGGTCGGCGCCCACGTAATGGTTCCCAGGTCCTTGGTGGGTCCGGCAAAGGTTATGCCACTCTGCTTGTATTGATCCGTGATCGAACCCTTGCTCGCGAAAACGTACATCGTGTAGTTGCCGGCGATGGTCGTGCCCGGCGACCACGGCGGAGGAATGCCCGGCATGGTGAAGTTGCCATCCGCGTCGGTCTTTACGAAGTACGTCGGCTCGTGAATGCTGTATACGTCGGTCACGTTCTGCGTCGAAAGCACCACCCACATGCCGTCGGCGGGTCTTCCGTCCGCGACTTGGACATGGCCCGTCACCGTCGTACGCTGCGCCGGCGGCGGATACAGAGGATCGCTGATCCACGAAGAGCCGGAGCGGTTCTCGGCAATCTCCGCCTGAGCGATGCTGGTGGCTTGTGGAATCACATCGCGGGGATGGCTGGGATCTCCAACCGTGACGAAGAAATACCAAGGGCCATACAGCCGCTTGTATCCCTGCGGCAGGGGATAGCTGGGAAGGCCGTAATGATTGGCGCCAAAGTAGTTCAGGATAATGCCGTCCTGATGCACAGCGAGGTCCTGATGCTGCGGTCCCACCCCGTAAAACGCTGCCAGTGTCTGGTCGGTAACGCCGCCCAGCGGTGTGAGCCACGCGCCAAGTCCGTGGCCGAAGTGACCGAACATCGGGTTCTCATGGTGATAGAGCGACCAGTTGTACTTGGTATAGGTCAGCCCGGCGTTCAAATTGCCCGAGTTGCTGTCCGGCACCGGAAGACTCGGATTGTTGACGCCGTCGATCCGCCACGTTTCATCCTGCACATTCACCTGCGTGGCGAGATACGCGTACGTAGGCTGCTGCCCGTTCACCGATGTCCCGGGCGCATCGGGGCTGCCCCGTTCCCAGTTGAAGACGTGGTCGAGTAGGGTGCGGTTCCAGCGCGTGACGACGCGCAGCTCGCTGATGGTGAATGCCGTGTTGGCCGTCTCGATCACGTAGCCGTAAAGACCGGGCTTGCCGCGACGCATGATCAGATGGTGTTCAGGACGCAGGCTGGCGGTCGTGGTGTCGACAAAAGCCACTTCGACGAGGTCCGTCGAGTTACGCAGGATTTTTACCTGCGAGCACGCCAGACTCGGCGTGCCGCCGCTGGCGTCCACGTAAAAGGAGTTCTGCCCATCCAGCGGCGCAAGCTCCTGTCCGTTGGCCATGATCGAAAGCGCCAGCATGGTTTGCGATGTCGAGTTTTTTCCGTTGAAACGGAACTTCACCAGACCGTTGTCCAGCGTAAGTCCCGTCGAACCGGGCGGGAATGGGAATGTGTAGGTTCCAACCGACGCCGGCACACCGTTCAACAGCACCTGCACATCCGGTCCCGTCTGGGCGTTCACCGTTGCGGCAAGCGCGAGCACGGCGATCGCGGCCAGTAGGCGTACAACTGTTATTTCTCTGATGGCTGTAAGCTTCTTCATGCGTTACCTCGTGTGTTCCATATCGGTTCGACCTCAGGAGTCCGTCCGCGCGGTGAGGTTGGGAAAATGCCGCTCGCCGAAACCGGTCGAGCAGCGATGAGAAAGAACGTTGCGGTGCGCGCCATTCGCAGGTCTTCGACCTTTCCGAACTTCGCTCACCCGTACTTGCTTTAGAACGAGGACAGACGTGCTCAAAGACACTCAAGTCAAGTCCAGCGCGTTGCTTTTTCAATCTTTGAATTCAATAGAGATATTCTTTCCAGGACGGAAAAGACCTTAACATCGCAAAATGACAACCGTCAAGAACATTCTTTGGCAGAAATAATTCTCCCGGGGTAGTCCGGCGACACGATAGCCGTCCACATCTGCTCACACCCCGGTCGGAGCACCTTTACAGGAACAGCGCACGACTGCGAGGAGAACAACGCACACCGGTCACAGTGGCCGGTGTGCAGCATGACACAGAGGCCACCATGGCCGATGTACAGCGGCCAAATGAGACATCTACACCGGCCACCATGGCCGCTGCATTAGAACCCCCATTAACCCCCAGGAGAACCCCCACACCGCTCGGTGTTGTTTCGGAGAAAGAAAGCAGGTACGAGACGGACACCTTGCGCTTCTACACGTACCGGGTGTATAGGTAGAAGCTATAGGTATGCAGACTCCATCTAAATTCGATCTCCCTCAGGGCACCCTCGACCTGCTGATCCTGCGCGTTGTGGCGCTGGGACCGGTGCATGGGTATGCCATCGCGCAGCGCATTCAGGTCATCTCCCAGGACGCGTTGCAGGTGCAACAAGGATCGCTGTATCCAGCGCTGCATCGGCTGGAGAACAAGAAGTTTCTCGCGGCGGAATGGGGAGCAACCGAAACCGGACGCGAGGCTAAGTTCTATCGCCTGACCGCCAAAGGCCGAACGCAGCTCAAGTCTGAAACCGAAAGCTGGGCGCGGCTTACCGAGGTTGTCGGGATGATTCTGCAGCACGCGCAAGAGGAGGCGTCATGAACTGGTTGCAGAGACTTTTGCGCACAGGGCGCATGGAGAAAGAGCTCGACTCGGAACTGCGGTTTCACTTCGAATCGCAGGTGGCGGACAAGATCGCCGGCGGTTTGACAGAAGCCGAAGCGCGGCGTGCGACGCGGCTGGAGTTCGGCGGCCTCACGCAGGTGAAGGAAGATTGCCGAGAGAGCCGCGGCACCTTGTGGCTCGCTTCGATTGTGCAGGACCTGCGCTTTGGCGCGCGCATGTTGATGCGGTCGCCGGGGTTTGCGCTGACATCGATCCTGGTGCTCGCGCTGGGTATCGGCGTCAGCACGCTGGCGTTCAGCCTTTACAAGCTGCTTGCGGTGCAGACGATTCCGGTGCGCGACCCCGGTACTCTGGTCAACATCGAGCGCCGGTCGCCTGAAAATATTACGCCGGTAGTGCCCTACACTTCGATCGCCTACTTCCGCGACAATGCGCGCACCCTTTCCGCCGTGATAGCGACGATGAACTCCGCGCCGATGGTGCTGGACAAGGACGAACAGCGCGTCAAGCCGAGCTTCGTTTCCTCGAACTACTTTACGGAGCTGGGTGAGCCCGCTGCCCTGGGACGGCTCTTTGATCCGGCCCGTGAGGACACGGGGTCAAGCCCAGTCGTGGTGTTGAGCAACCGCTTCTGGCAAAGACGGTTTGGCGGTGACCCCTCTGTTGTCGGGCGAGTGGTTCGACTTGGAGGCAAGCCGGTCACGGTGATCGGTGTGGCGTCGCCGACGTTCGCGAACCTCGGTACCGATGACCCCGACCTCTGGCTTCCGCTGTTGCAGCATGGCTATTTTTTCGACGGCAGCAAGGCGCTCACCGATCCGAAGTTCGATGGCGTATTGAGGATGTGGGGGAGGCTCGCGCCAGGCGTGAGCGCGCCGCAGGCCACGCAGGAATTGCTTGCGTTGACGAACCAGTTGCGCAAGCTCTATCCCGACGTGATCTGGGACAACGAGTATGTGGTCATCACTCCCGGCGCGCATTTTTCTCAGATGCGGGACGGACCTCCGGTGCTGCTGTTTGTTTCGATGCTGGTACTGCTGATTCTCGGCGTAGCGTGTGCGAACCTTGGCGGCCTGCTAATGGCCCGCGGCGTGGGCCGGCAGCGCGAGATCCAATTGCGAATGGACCTCGGCGCCCGCAAGTCGCGTGTGTTTCGCCAACTGCTGACGGAGAGTCTGCTGCTGGGCATGCTCGGCTCACTGGCGGCGTTGCCGCTAAGTTACGTCGTGCTCAAGGCGGCGCTGGTGTACGCGGATGCTCCAGCGTGGATGAGCGCTGTGCCGGACTGGCGGGTCTTGCTGTTCACCGGTGCCATGGGTTTTGTTGCGGCGCTGTTCTTCGGCATGCTGCCGACGCTGCAAATGGTGCGTCAGAAAAAGGGCAGCGCGCTGTGGCATCAATTTGTGGTTTCCGCGCAAGTAGGCGCGAGCTGCGTGCTGCTGATCCTGTCGGGATTGCTGGTGCGCGCGACCCTGCATACGCTGTACACCGACCCCGGGTTCGGATACCAGCAGGTGCTGGCGTTGAACCCCGGCCTTGGCGATCATGGGTATACCTCGGCGGATGCGCAGAACTATCTCGACCAGTTGCAGAACCGCATTCGGACCCTCCCCGGTGTGACTTCCGTTTCGACAGCGCTGCTTCCTCCGCTGGTGACCAACGGCGTAAGAATTACGGGGATCACCTTCGACGGCCGCCAGATCAAGACCTATCCAAACTGGGTCGGGGCTGACTTCTTCCAGACGATGGGAATTCCGCTACTGCGCGGACGCGCGTTGCACGCCGGCGAGACGCATGCGGTCGTCCTCAGCCAGTCGCTCGCGCGGAAACGGTGGCCCACGGAAGACCCGATCGGCAAAGTGTGGACGGGCAAAGACATCGTCGTCGGCATTGTCGGCAATACGCGTGCTATGGAGCTGAATAATTCTGACGCGACGGAGATTTACTATCCGGCATCGGCGGATGACTTCCCCGGAATGTCGATCATGATCCGGACGGCGGGCGCACCGGATACGCTGTCGCCGACTATCAAGGCGATCGCCGCGGGTATAGATCCGAAGCTGTTCCCCACCATCACGCCGCTGAAAGTTGGCTTTTTGAAGAGCATTGGACAGGTCGAGCAAATCGCCGCGATCATCAGCACGCTGGGCGGTGTGGCAATCTTTCTCGCAGTAGTCGGGCTGCTCGGCCTGGTGACGTATGCCGTGTCGCAGCGAACGAAGGAGATTGCGATTCGCCTTGCGGTTGGCGCGGGGCGAATGGAGATTTCTTCGGTGGTGCTGCGGCGATTTGCGTGGCCTGTCTTCACCGGACTCGTACTCGGTGTTGGCATGGCGGCGGGGCTGTCGCAGGTGCTGCGGCGGGGGCTTTATGGCCTGAGCGGCTTCGATCCCATCAGCTATGCGAGCGCGATTACCTTGCTTGTGGCGATTCTGGCAGCCGCTGCGTTGCTGCCAATTCGGCGTGCATTCCGTATCGATGTGGCACGGATTCTGCACGCCGAATAAGCGACCTAACGAATGCCGATAACCATGGAATCCGGCCCGACGAGGTGCTCGATGCGCGTCTCGCGGAAGCCGGCTTCCTTCATCCAACCCTGGCAGTCGGCGCCGCTGTAGTCGAAGCCTGCGGGGGTTTCGACCAGCATGTTGAGGCTCATCATCAGGCCGAAGGCGTTTTTGGAGCGGTCGTCGTCGATGATGCTTTCATAGACGATGAAGGCGCCGCCTTCGGGAAGCGCGTCGTACGCTTTGCGAATCAGCATGCGCTTGTCGTCGAGTCCCCAGTCGTGCAGGATATGTCCCATCAGGATGACATCGACTTTGGGCAGCGGCGTATCGAAAAAGCTTCCCGGAACAAAGCGCACCCGGTCGGCGAGACCATTCTTCTCCACGTACGCTTCAAAGATAGGCCCCACCGGCGCGAGGTCGAAACCAATGCCCGACAGATGGGGGTTCGCCAGGGCGATCTGCACCGCGAGGTCGCCCTGCGCTGTCCCTACATCGGCAAATGTTTTGTAATTGGCCCACGGAAATTTCGCGGCGATGGCCATATTTCCGCCGTGGCTGACTCCCGTCATCGCTTCCAGAAAGCCTTTCAGACGTGCCGGGTCGGAATACAGTTCTTCAAAGACCGAAGGTCCGCCGCCGCGAAGTTCGTTCTGCGGCAAGCCGGTTTGGAGGGCCTCGGTAAGGTTTCCCCAGGCGCCATACAAGCGGCGGTTCGCCATCTCCAGAATGCCGCCGACGTAAGAAGGCTTCTGCTTGTCGAGGAAGAGGTCAGTGGCTGGTGTGTTCGAATACGTGCCATCTTTGCGCAACAGAAATCCCAGCGCAACCAGTGCGTCCAGAAAATCGCGCGTTCCACGCTGATGCAGGCCGTGCCGCTGTTGCAGAGCTTCCAGCGTTTGCGGGCCAGCGGCCAGCCCGGTAAATAATTCCAACTCTACCGCGCTCAACAGTACTTTCGAGGGCCAAAATCCAAGGCCCACTTGCAGGATTGTTTCCGGAGTCAGTTGTCCACTCATGCAATTATCTCTCTTTGGTTTTTGTGCGATGCGAAAGGGAGGCCCGGGATGTAAATTCGTTCGTACTTCACTGCGCTCTCGGCAGCCTGTGAAGTACGCGTTTTCGCGGCGCCACATCCGATACGCCGACACAGACCAAGATGTTCCCGGCTCAAACATCAAATTGCAGAGATACTTGCATCGGTTGCGCGCTCGGGACACGACATTCTTCGCCATCGAAGGCCTGAGCGCAAAAGGGCCCGAGCCAAAGCCCGGGCCCTTTGGTATTCCTGACGAGAACTACCAGGTGCGGCAGCCATTCGCAGCCATCATCGGCTGTCCAACCTTGCAACCGAACGCCTTGCCGAACTCCTCGAAGTTCTGCACGGTGCCCTTGACGCGCCATTCGCCGGAGCTGTGCGGGTCGGTCTTGGCCAGGACGCGGGCCGATTGCTCGGTCTGGTTCTGGCACCATACCTGTCCGAAGGAGATGAAGAAGCGTTGCGCCGGCGTGTAGCCGTCTTTTTCGCCCTTCACGTAACCCGGTTGGGCCTTCGCGCCTTCCTTGGCCAAAGTGTCCATCAGCGCGAGGTACGCGATGCGGATGCCGGCATTGTCGGCCGAGTTTTCACCCAGTGTCAGATGGCCGTTCAGGTTCTGGCCGGGAGCGACGGTAAAGCCGTCGTACTCCTTGGCCGTGCACTCCGAACGCTCCTGGAACTTCTTCTTGTCCTCAGGTGTAAACCAGCTTCCAATCGATCCGTCAGCGTTGTACTTTACGTTGCCGGTGGGGCCGTACTGCGAACCCTGATCGTCGAAGCCGTGCGTCATTTCGTGGCCGATGACCACGCCGATGGCGCCGAAGTTTACGGCCGGGTCCATGGTGTTGCTATAGAACGGCGGCTGCAAAATGCCGGCGGGGAAGTTGATGTTGTTCTGCGGCGGATTGTAGTAGGCATTCACCGTGGGGGGCGTCATGCCCCACTCGGTCGGGTCGACTGGCTTGCCGAACTTGGCGAGGTTGCGCTTGCGCTCGAAGTTGCCCGAACGGGTGACGTTGCCGAGCAGGTCGTCACGCTTGACTTCGACCGTCGAGTAGTCCTTCCACTTGTCGGGATAGCCGATCTTGTCGGTGATGGCGTCGAGCTTCTTGCGGGCCTCGACCTTGGTCTCCTCGCTCATCCACGGCAGAGTCTTGAGGTCTTCGGCCATAGCGGTTTCGAGCGCCTTGACCAGCTTCTCCATATTTGCCTTGGAGTCGCCCGCGAAGTTCTGCTTGACCCAGTCCTGTCCAACCGCTTCGCCCAATGCACCGTCCGTCAGACGGGTGCAGCGCTTCCAACGCGGCTGCTGGTCTTTCTGGCCTTGCAGCGTCTGCGAGAAGAACGCGAAGTTCTCGTCTTCAAACGGCTTGCTCAACAACGCTGCGGAGCCGTGCACGACGTGCCAGCGCATGTAGCTCTTGAAAGTGTCGAGGGGCTCCGTGCCGAGCAACTCATTCGAGGCTTTGGCGAATTTCACGCTGGACACGTTGATCGTCTTCGCGGGCAGACCGATGCCGTCGAGATAAACCTGCCAGTTGTAGTTGGGCGTCATGGCCTGAAGTTCGGCGATGGTCATGATGTGGTAGCGCTTGGCTGGGTCGCGGAGTTCGACGCGGTCCATGGAGCCTTCGGCCAGTTTGGTCTCGATCTCCATCACGTTCGAGGCTTCCTTGGCGGCCTGTTCGGGCGAGTCGCCCAGCAGCTCAAACATCTTCGTGACATGGGCCACATACTGCTCGCGAATCTTCACGTAGCGTGCGTCGGGATTGAGGTAGTAGTCGCGGTCCGGAAGCGACA
>Ga0070679_100006320_pt1 | contig 11029 bp, 6 predicted proteins | sample KBSC63BmetaG_FD_65652 | JGI IMG/M metagenome (GOLD analysis project Ga0070679, IMG submission 65652) | Corn rhizosphere microbial communities from Kellogg Biological Station, Michigan, USA - KBS C6-3B metaG | ecosystem: Host-associated > Plants > Roots > Rhizosphere | place: USA: Michigan... | reverse complement strand
GACCGATATTTGTTCGTTGCGCCCGCAGGAAGACCGGCTGGTTCTTTCGGCGCTGCTCGAAATTGACAGGCAGGGCAATGTCGTGGCACAGGCCTTTCTGAAGGGGATCATCCGCAGCGCGGAACGCATGACTTACACCAATGTGTTTCGGGTCCTCGAAGGCGAGGCAGCCATGCGCGAGCGCTATCGCGCTCTTGTCGGACGGTTCGAGCTGATGCGCGAGCTGGCTCTGATTCTGAATCGCAAGCGCACGAAACGCGGGTCGATCGATTTCGACATGCCGGAAGCGAATATCGAGCTTGATCTGGAAGGCCAGATGATCAGCGTGACGCGCTCCGAACGCAATATTGCGCACCGCCTCATCGAGGAGTTCATGCTGGCGGCGAACGAATCCGTTGCCGGACATCTGGAACATGCCGGCATTCCGGGCTTATATCGCATCCACGAAATGCCCGACCCCAAGCGCGTCGCCGATTTTGAAGAGATTGCCGCCCATTTTGGCTATTCGCTAGGCGTGGGCGCGATCCCGGTGCGGAAATTTCCCATCGTCCAGCGGACGCGCGACGGGCGTAAAGTACGGAAGGACATCAGCCGGCCGCACGAAGACTTTGCGATCTCGTCGCGGAACTACCAAAAGCTGATTGCGAAAATTGCCGGTAAACCGGAAGAGCACATCCTCAGCTACCTCATGCTGCGTTCCTTGAAACAGGCCCGGTACAGCAACGAGAACAAAGGCCATTTCGCGCTGGCGGCCACGGCCTACACCCACTTCACTTCGCCCATACGGCGCTACCCCGACCTGGTGGTGCACCGCATTCTGGCGCATTACCTGGAGGAGCGGCGGCCGCTGCTCGATGAAGACGAACTGCACCGGCTCGGCGACGATTGCTCATTCACGGAGCACCGCGCAGCCGAAGCCGAGCGCGAGCTGATTGAGTGGAAAAAAGTAAGGTTTATGGAGGACCGCGTCGGCGATGAATTCGACGCCCTGATCATCCACACCGGCAAATCCGGTTTCTTCATCGAACTGACGGAGCTGTTTATCGAAGGGCTTGTTCCGATCGAAACGCTCGCCGGCGACCGCTACCTCTACCATATGCCGACGCACCAAATCATCGGCGTCCGCACACGGCGCACATTTTCCGTCGGCGATGCCGTGCGTGTGCGCCTCGATCGCGCGGATCCGGCGGAGCGAAAACTGCAATTTGCGATCGTTGAAGCAGAGCAAAAGCGCGGCAAGAGGAAGAAGCGCTGAGAAGCCTGTCTCCTGCCTTCTTTTTCTTTAGAAAATGCCTTTGAGCTTGTCGAAGAAGCTCTTCTTTTTCTTAGGGGGCACAGGCGCTTTCTGGGCCGTTTGAACGGCCGGAGGCTGTCCCAGCACGGCGGAAGCGGCAGGATTTGCAGGTGCGATGCCGACAGCCGCCGGCGTATTGAGCACGACAGGAGGGGTAGTATCCCAACCGGCGATCTGGGTGCCGCCACCACCGTGGAGATGGCAGAACTGCGTGGGTTGAGTTCCCACCAGGTAATACTCGGTTGCCACCTTGGGACAAGCGTTGGTGGCGAGCTCGCCGGTTTCGGTATCGATCGGCACGCTCACGACGCCATCGGGCACGTCGAAATCGCCCGCAGTGCGATAAGCGCGAAGCCGATGGGCGCGCTTCATGAAGTCGGTCCAGATCGGCAGCGCCGAGTGCGCTCCCTCCATGTTCAGATCGCGATAGTCGTCGTAACCAACCCAGACGACGCACAACAGTTTGGTCGTGAAGCCCGCGAACCACCCATCTTGTGGCGTCGTGCCGGTTTTGCCCGCGGCCGGCAGCGTAAAGCCTCGCGCGCGAACACCTGCCCCGGTGCCGTAGCGCAATACTCCCTGCATCAGGTTCACCATCAGATAGTTCACTCGAGGATCGAGAATACGCCGTTCATCCGGCTGAGACTGGTACACCTCGGTCCCACTATGATCGCGAATCTCCTCGATGAAGCGCGGCTGTTCGAATACGCCTTTGTTCGCGAACGTCGTGTAAGCTCCGGCCATCTGAAGCGGAGTGACATTGTAGGCTCCCAGCGCCATGGCCGGAGTCGCCTGTATGTTTGTGAGACCGGCCCTGTGAGCAAGGTCGGCGATTCCTCCAAATCCAACCTGTTCCGCAATCTCGATGGTCGGCACGTTCAGCGATCGCGCGAGAGCCAGGCTTAACGGAACCTGCCCGTAATACTTGTGTTCGAAATCGCTGGGCTCATAGGGTTTTCCGTCGAAGTAAAACGTGTGGGGCTCGTCCAGGTATTGAGTGGAGGGGGTGATGACGTCGGGCCCGATGCCGTTCAGCCCGGTGCTCAAAGCGGCAGCATATACGAACGGCTTGAATGCGCTGCCGGAGGGGCGCTGCGATGTAGCGTGATTGAGCTGGCTGGTTCCATAATTCGTTCCGCCGACCAAAGCCTTGACTTCGCCAGTGTGAGGGTCCAGGACAATCATCGCCACTTGAGGGAGCACGATCGGCTTCCCCTTCTTGTGCCGCTTCATTACGGTAGCGACCACTTCCTTATATCCCTGGGCGACTGCCTCCATCGCGACGCGCTGCAGGTCCATATCGATAGTCGTATAAACCTTGTAGCCGGTATCGTTGAAATTGCGGTCCTGGAATTGATCCACAAGACGCTGGTTTACAAGATCGACGAAATAGGGAGCGTCGCTCGACTCGATTCCGCGTTTAGCGATGACGAGCGGCGCCGCGCTTGCCTGCTCATCCTGCGCTTCTGTGATGTAGCCGTTCTCGCGCATCATCACAAGCACGACATTGCGGCGCGCCTTTGCGCGTTCGGGCCAGCGGACGGGGCTGCGAAAGCTCGGCTGCTGGATCAAGCCCGCGAGCATCGCCGCTTCCGGGAGCGTCAACTGACTGATGTCTTTTCCAAAATAAGCTTGCGAGGCTTCGCCGAATCCACGAATGGTGAATGAGCCGCGGCGCCCGAGATCCACCTGGTTAATGTAGTATTCGAGGATTTGTTGTTTAGTGAGTTTCTGTTCCAGATGAATGGTGATCAGAAGCTCAGCAAGCTTGCGCGATAACGTCTTACGGTTATCGAGCCAGAGATTGCGCGCCAGTTGCTGTGTGATGGTAGAGGCTCCTTCGGCGCGGCGCATCTCGCGAAGGTCGACGAAGAACGCCTTCACGATGCGGATCGGGTCGAAGCCCGAATGCTGGAAAAAGCGCTTATCTTCGGCCGAAATGACGGCATGCACGACGACCGGAGGAATATCGTTGAACTTCACGAGCCGGCGCTTCACGCGCTTGCTGTCGAACAAGTTGCTCAATAGCTCCGGTTCGAGGTCGTATTCGGTCAAGGGAGAGTTGTCGCGTAAGGAAATGATGCCGGAAACTTTCTCATTGCTGAACTTGATTACACCCGGCTCCGACTCGAAGTATGAGTCGGGGCCGGGGAAAATTTCGATCGCGTCCGGGCGCAGGTGATACCAGCCCATGCGGTTGCCGCGGCCATCCTCGCTGTAGCCGCTCTCACGCAGACGGATGGCGATCTCGTCGGGAGTGCCCGCGTCGCCGATCATCACGGCTTCGGGCGAAGCGTAGAGCAGCGATACATCCGGAAACGGACCTCGGGCGAGTTTCTCGTCGGTGAACCGGGCGTACTTCACGTAATAGTAGGTGAACAGAGAGACGCCGATCACCAACAAAGCAGCCGTCGAAAGGAGGATTGTTTTGCCGGCAGGGCTCAACACAAACCGAGCGATAGCGGCTTTCCGGGGTAAGTGCACTCGAACAGACAATAGCTAGCCTACGAGAATTGTCTCATGTGCGATGAGCCACAGATTTCCACGACGCGAGGAAGGATGCCGGATAGGCGCCAGTCCACTATTGCATGCCACGATCGCGCGAGGCAGAACGTGTGTCACGTATGATCGTTCACCGGCACAGATTCAGGGTTCTGCATTCCTTAGGAGTTCAATCAAGCGGATTATTTGCTCAACTGATCGTACGATTCCAGCTCTTGCCAAATATCCTCATCGTGCGGTTCCCAATCGGCCAACTCGCTGCCGGTTATCTGCAGTTCCGGAATTCGCAACGTGCCGTGCCCGTACGGGCAAATCCACTCAATTTGCGGCCGGCCGAAGGTCAGCATGTTGCCCCAGGAACCAGTTGGGATCGGCATAATCAACCTGTGCAGGCAAGTGCGGCACCGGCGGCGCTGATCCCAAATGGCGGCATGAAGCAGCCCAGACCCGAATAGAAACACGCCGAAAATCGCGAACGTGAACGGCATATCGTGGAGAAACATGGGTTGCGTGCCGAATCGCGAAACAAGCGGTTCAGGGAAAAAGAATACGACCGCGGCCAGAAGGCCGTATGTCAAACCCACTACTATCAAAATCTTAAGCGCCAAGTACGACCAATACCGCATCAGATTTCCTATCTTCTTCTCTATCTTTTATTAAACAACTTTTTCCGGCTGCGTGTGTCCTCGGACAGCCTACAGGCTTCGGCCAAGCGCTGAACTGCGCCGCCCCCTAACCGCGGATCATGTTCTTCAGAATGAACAGCAAGTTCGCCGGCCTTTCGGCGAGGCGCCGCATAAAATAGGGATACCAGGCGTCTCCATACGGTACGTAGGAGCGCACTCGAAAGCCATCGGACGTCAATTTCTTTTGCAGATCTCGGCGGATGCCATATAGCATTTGAAATTCGAAGCTGTTGGGATCGATTCCACTCGCCCGCACGTACTGAAGACACTCGCGAATGACCGCCTCGTCGTGGCTGGCGATAGCCGGATAGGCGCCGCCTTCGAGCAGCAGCTTCATCAGCTTCACGTAATTCCGGTCCACGTCGGCCTTGAGCTGAAATGCGAGGGCGGGCGGCTCGCGGTAGGCGCCCTTACAGAGCCGGACGGCGATTCCTGCCGCCGATAGCCTGCGGATGTCCTCTTCACTTCTGTGAAGGTACGCCTGAATGACGGCGCGGACGTGCCCTCCGAAGCGCGTGTGAAGCTCGCTGACGAGCCACAGGGTCCGGTCCGTATGAGCGCTCGATTCCATATCGACTTCGATCCGGCTGTTCATCGCTCTGGCGCGCTCGACCAACGCCGAGACGTTTCTCAGGCAGACTTCTTCCGACAAATCCAATCCAAGTTGGGTGAGCTTGACGGATACCGTGGCCCCGAGGCCGTGCCGCTCGATAGATTGGAGAGCCGCCAGATACGAGTCGCAGGACCGCGCGGCTTCCTCGAGCGATGTCACGTTCTCGCCCAGATGGTCGAGGGTCGACAAAATCCGGTCCTTTGACAGCTGATCGGCGGCGCGTATGCCCTCTTCGAGGGTGCGCCCGGCAATAAAACGTGACGTAAGCCTGCGTGAAACGGAAGAGGTCTCTATCCAGTGGCGCAGCCAGCCCTGGCGGGCGAGGTAGAGAAGCGTGCTTCTCAGCATGTTGAATTGATCGGCCGGTCAGCCATCCCCACTATAGCTATTGGGACAGAAGACAGGAGACAGAAGACGGGAGACTGCTTCTCCGGGCCCGTGGCATCATCAGACCTATGAACGTCATAGTGACGGGCGGAAGCGGCGCCCTTGGCAGCGCGGTGGTCGATGCATTTCTCGACGAAGGGCATTTCGTAATGGCGGTGGGCCGGCAGGAGACCGCCAAAGAGCGCCCAAGCGGGCGTTTGCATTGGACCAATTATGACCTCACAACGCCAGAGGGGGCCACGCAGTTGATTGAACAGGCGATCCGTGAGATAGGCGGCTATGACGCCATTATCCATACGGTGGGCGGCTTCGCTGGAGGCCAGACGGTCGCGGCAGTACGCAACGACATATGGGACAAAATGATGTCGCTGAACCTTTATTCGGCGTTCTATTTATTTCGGGCGGCTCTGCCGCGCCTCCTCGACCGCCGTTACGGCCGGCTGGTTGCTATCGGAACGCGGACCGCTCTTCAACCGGCGCCGGGGCTCTCGGCCTATACCGTCTCAAAGGCGGGCCTGCACGCGCTCGTGGCGACATTGGCGCTCGAGTTGAAGGGAACGGGAGTGACCGCGAACCTCGTTATTCCGAGCGTCATCGACACGGCTGCGAACCGCGCCGCGATGCCGGAGGCGGATTTCGGCAAATGGGTTCAGCCGAGGTCGATTGCGAATCTTCTGGTCTGGCTTGCGAGCGAGCAGGCGGGCGACGTGAACGGCGCAGCGATACCGGTTTACGGCGGCGCTTAATCGCAGAGTTCATACAATAACGACATGCAATCCCCAAAGCTATCCGACAAAGAGATCGAGCATGCGATTCAAGCCCTGGCAGGCTGGCAACTTGTCAACGGAAAGCTTCACCGCGAGTACAAATTTTCCGATTTCACTCATGCGTTCGGATTCATGACGATGGCGGCGATCGGCATCGAAAAGATGAACCATCACCCCGAATGGTTCAACGTCTACAATCGTGTCAGCGTCGATCTAACGACGCACGATTCGGGCGGCGTCACAAAGAACGATTTGGATTTAGCTTCGCTGCTGGAAGGCATTGCTACAAAACTTTCATAGGTCCGGTGAATGAAGATTTTGCGATTTCTTGAGCTTGCGCTCGTTTTCTGCCTCGTTTCCCTCCCATCCGCTTCAGCCGCTCAAGCAGAAGCCACATACTCCGCCGGCCCGCTGCTCGACCAGGCTCTGAACGAAGCTGTCGATACCGGACTGATCCCCGGCGCCGTGCTGATCGTCGGCCATAACGGGGAGACGATCTACCGAAAAGCCTATGGTCACCGCGCCTTGGTTCCGCATAAGGAGCCGATGACGCTCGATACCATCTTCGACGCCGCTTCCTTGACGAAGGTCGTCGCGACAATGCCGTCTCTCATGAAGCTGTTTCAGGAAGGCAAGATCCGCATCGACGATCCCGTGACGAAGTACCTTCCCGAATTTGAGGACGGCCACAGCCAGATCACCGTTCGGAACCTGATGACGCATTTCTCGGGTATGCCGCCGGATCTGATTCTTGAACCTCGCTGGTCGGGATATGAAACCGGCATTGAGAAAGCCTTGCACACGCAACCCACCACTCCACCGGGCGCGCGCTTCGTGTACAGCGACATCAACTTCATTTTGCTTGGCGAGATAGTGCATCGCGTCAGTGGAGAGATGCTGAACGTTTACGCGCAGGAGAACATCTTCAAGCCATTGGACATGACGGAATCCCGCTTCCTGCCGCCCGCGTCCTGGATTCCACGCATTGCGCCGACCGAGATCAATCCCGATACGGGCCTGCCGTTTCGGGGTGTCGTGCACGACCCCACATCGCGCTACATGGGCGGCGTCGCCGGGCATGCCGGCCTCTTCACCACCGCGGACGATCTGGCGCGCTACGCGCAGATGTGGCTGAACAAGGGATGGGTGAATGCCGCTCAAACCGGAGTCAGAGTTCAACTCTTCAACCCGCTGACGATCCATAAGTTTACCGAGCCCGGAACCCCACCCGATCAGCCGGTGATTCGCGCGCTGGGTTGGGATATGGACTCGACGTTCTCGAGCAATCGCGGCGAGTTGTACCCGATCGGCTCATTCGGCCACACGGGCTTCACGGGAACTTCACTTTGGATCGACCCATCGACAAACAGCTATGTGATTTTGTTGACCAACGTCGTCCATCCGCACCGAGGCAAATCTCTAAGCTCACTCCGCTGCCGGGTGGCGACACTGGTGGCCGCCTCCTTTGGCGTGGACGTTCCGGGCGTGACCCTTACCGGCTACAACGAGACCCTGTCGATGGCCGGAGTGCATCGCGTGGTTGCGCGGAACGTCGAGACCCTGACAGGTTTGGACGTGCTCGAGACCGAACGATTCAAACCGCTGCTCGGGAAGCGTATCGGTCTCATCACGAATCAGACCGGCGTGGACCGAAGCGGCAAACGAAACGTGGATGCAATGCTCAGCGCGGGCGTGAAAGTAACGACCCTGTATTCACCCGAACACGGCATCGCCGGCATTGCGGATTCGAACGTCAAGAACAGCAAAGATGCAAAAACAGGATTGCCGATTATCAGCCTGTATCAGCCAAAACAACGCCGGCTGACACCGGACAAAATGCGCAACGTGGATGCGCTCGTGTACGACATTCAGGACGTGGGAGCGCGGTTTTACACCTATTCCTGCACAATGCTCTACGCGCTGCAGGAGGCGGCCCGGGCGCATAAGGCGTTTTATCTTCTAGACCGGCCCAATCCGATTACCGGCACGCATGTCGAAGGTCCGATACTCGACCACAACCTCGAGTCCTTCGTCGGCTGCTACGCGCTGCCACTTCGGCACGGGATGACCTTTGGCGAGATCGCGACTATGGCGAATGCCGAGCAACATTGGGGCGCCGATCTGCACGTAATCAAAATGAAAAACTGGCAGCGGGGCGATTGGTTCGATTCGAGCTCGCTAGTCTGGGTCAATCCCTCACCTAATATCCGGAATTTAACCGAGGCTCTGCTTTACCCCGGCATCGCGATGATCGAGGCGGCCAACAATTATTCGGTGGGACGGGGAACGGACGCGCCTTTTGAACAAATCGGCGCGGATTGGATCGATGGCCGCCAACTCGCCGAACTGTTGAACGCGCAGTTTATTCCCGGAGTGCGCGTATACCCGACTGAATTCAAACCGAGCTCGTCGCATCTTGCCGGTAAGAAAATTCAGGGTGTCCGGTTCGTGATTACCGACCGGGAGAGGTTTGACAGTGTGCGGCTAGGGCTTGAGGTCGCGGTTGCACTTCAAAAGCTCTACCCCGGACGAATCAACTTCGAGCAATGTAAATGGCTGATTGGGAATCAAGTCGTGATTAATGACATCAAGGCCGGGATGGACCCGATCAGGATTGAACGGCACTTAATTGAGCAGGAGGAGGGATTTGCGAACCGCAGAAAGGCTTATTTGCTGTACTGACTGGACAATAATTCTCTGAGGAATAAGGGGTTGACACATGCACTTGCCTTCCCCATCCCCGAGCAGTGCCACTGGCTGGAAGGATCTAGGCGATCTCGCCAACAGCAGCCTGCTTCACCTTAGTGGAGCCAGCCGGCCGGCCGCGACGCTTCGGCGCGGGGGCAGATTGATCGAGTGTCGCATTGTGCTCCGCAACCGCCTGTTGCGCCTCTTTGAGCCATGAAGGCGGGCGGCCCCGGCGACGGCCCCGCCCCCGAGCGAGCCGCTCCAGAGTCAGGATCGCCTCTTCGATTTGTTCGCGCTCCATGCGCAATTCGGCTAACATTTTATCGACGTCCAAAATTTTCTCCTCCCATTTTCTATTATCTACAAAACCGGCTATAAATAACGGCTTCTAGCGCGCTTCATCGATGTATTTCATCCGAAGTGTACTGCCGCAAGTGCGTAAATTCAAGAAAAACTCCGGGAGATCACGAATTTCTTGGTCCTAGGAGTACCAGATGTATATCCTGGTGTAACGCAAGGATTTTAAACGCTTGGGCTGTTCCACGTAGTTTGTACTAGGAAACGCAGACCAGTCGATTCGAACTGCGTATTTTCGTCAGTTGCAACACGGAGAATTCTCAAAAACAGGTGGATAATTCACGCATTCCTCCAAAACTGCTTGCAAAAAGGTCTCAGTGCGGTACCCCTTACACATCCGCTCATCGACAGCACGTTGAAATGGGTTGAATGCGAGGTTGCGGAGCTAGGCCCCACGTCTAAACACACGTTTCCGGCGAAAGTGGAAGTACAGTGGAATACCCACGGCCATAAAACCGAGACCCATTAGAGACTCGCGCGGTGAATTTCCGAGAGTGCTGCCTAAAAGTACTAAAGCAACCAGCACAAATAAAAAGGGAACGACAGGGTAGCCGGTCACGCGATACGGGCGGGGCATGTCGGGACGTTTCCGCCGAAGGACGAACACCGAAGCTGCGGTCATCCCGTAAAGAATCCAGCTCCCAAAAATTACGAAATTGTAGAGCTGCTCGTACCAGCCGCTCAAGATCAATATCGCCGACCAAAGACAGAGAGCAATCATGGAGTTTCCAGGCGTCTTGTACTTCGGATGCACGTCGGCGATGACTTTGAAGAAGTAACCGTCGCGGGCCATCGCATAGGGAACGCGAGCGCCCGAGAGGATGGAGCCGTTGAGCGCCGCCAGGATCGAGATCAGAACAACGACCGTGACCGCACGAGCGGCAATCGGGCCGTAGAGTTTCGCCATCATTCCGGCCGCAACCTGGTCGGTGTGAGCAACTTCCGTGGGGCTCAAGACATGGAAATAAGCGATGTTGACCAAGAGGTACGTAACGATGACGGCCATGATCCCGAAAATCAGTGCGCGCGGGAGGTTGCGCTCCGGATGCTTGATCTCCGAAGACACCATGCTGACGTTATTCCAGCCGTCGTAGGCCCAGAGCGCGCCCACCATCGCGGCGAAAAATCCTAGAAATCCCTTGCCGTTCCCTGCCGTTTCCTGAAAATGATGCAGGCTTCCCCCGCCGCCGAACCAACCGATACAGATGACCCCAACGATCAATGTCATTTTCACCGCAGTAACAACGACTTGAAGACGGCCGCCTGCTTCGACCCCGACATAGTTGACCGCTAAAAGAATGAGGATGAGCCCAATGGAGACAAGTTGGCCATAGTGGATTTCGAGCGGGCCGCCGCCCGGTCCGATCGGGTAATGAATAACAAGCACGGAGTGTGCCAGCGCGGGCACAAACACGCTCAGATATAAATAGAAGCCCGCTCCCAGCGTGGCGATAGAACCGCTCTTGGCGACCGCCAACTGCGTCCAACTGTACAGAAAACCCCAGAAAGGTCCATACGCTTCCCGCAGAAAGACGTATTCGCCGCCCGCTTCCGGCATGGCCGCGGCCAGTTCCGCGTAGGTAAGCGCGCCGAAGAGGCTAAGCAGACCGGCTACTATCCAGACGACAAACAGTGTGCGTGTCGATCCGACTTCGCCGATCATCCGCGCCGGAACGAGAAAGATGCCGCTTCCGATGACGGTTCCAATAACGATGGAGACTGCGCTCCAGAGGCC
>Ga0070679_100006318_pt1 | contig 11032 bp, 12 predicted proteins | sample KBSC63BmetaG_FD_65652 | JGI IMG/M metagenome (GOLD analysis project Ga0070679, IMG submission 65652) | Corn rhizosphere microbial communities from Kellogg Biological Station, Michigan, USA - KBS C6-3B metaG | ecosystem: Host-associated > Plants > Roots > Rhizosphere | place: USA: Michigan... | reverse complement strand
ACATCATTACGTGTTAATAATCTTTTTAGCTCTTTATGGGCTTTATCTTCGAGGTAATCAGTCGCGATGACACTCTGATGATAACGAACAGTAAGCTTGCGTATAGCCATGATATCTTCGAATTTGATATCCCGGTGTTCGGTGCCGATTACACGCTGGGCTCGACCTGCGACTTCTTTTAAGCCGACTAAGCAGAACTGCGCTTTCAGCTCCTGCGCCAGCAAAAATGCGATTTGATTCAATAGCTTGTCCAAGTCCAACGTCGAGACAAGCATCTGATTTAAGCGGTCAAACAAGCTCTGTGGATCATAGGCGTCGCGATAAAATAAGCTATTGGTCAACTTATCAAATATGCGTTTCAGCGGCGCGTAGGTAACAGCGATTACGACTAACAACACAACCTTTAATCCGTCACTAAGGAACGCGTTATTCAGGTTCTGCAACAGCGTCGTCGCGTAATAAGAAAATACACCGTAGTAAAGTAGCAATACCCCAAGCGTAATAACATATCCCAAAGAACGGACAACTAGGAACCTTAGTTCGAACAGCTTGAACTTCACTACGCCGTAATATAATCCCACTACTGGAATAGCCATCGCGATGATACCGACATTAGTCAGACCGAACCAGCCGGTGATGGCAGGCAGGACGAACTCCGTCAGTAGTAATATCGGCAGCGCGACAGCCATACACCTGTACAAAACTTTCAGGTTTGCCTTCTGGTGACCGTCCGTACGCTTGATGTTCTTATGCAGAATGACCATTGCCCCCACGAGCAGGATGACTAAGCTCAGGAAGTACAACACCGCTAACGGCCCGAACTCAACGGCATACACACTACCTTGGCGCTTTGCTCCAGCCACGACTAGTGGCGTACAATTAATCGCACCGATGAGTAGAATAGGAATCGTAAGTCTGCGGAGACGATTCGCTGCTTTAGCATCTCTGGCCAAAGCAACCGCGAACCATAATAATAGGTAGCCGGATATATAGCTGAACAAAAATACGAAATAGTTACCGATCACCGAGACACGCGGTGAGTTCGTGACATCGTTACTGATGTAGCTGGCAATGATCCAGATACCGACAGTAACCGTGAACAAAGCAAAGACACGGTTAAGCGTAAGGTTCCGATTCTTAAGCACCGTGACTACGCCGAGTGTCAGCAATGCGATAGTGACTAACCAGTTTACAATCAGATAGAAGTCCTGCATCTTAAACCTAGTTTACTAGGCATAAGCGAAATCGAGAAACGGCTAAGCTATCTTAGGGACAGTGTCTGATCTTAAGAGAGGTAATTCGAGCGGCTCGTCTAGCCGAGGTCGCCGCGGGCGGCACGTTGCTCGACAGTATAGCTAGCTTCTTCATTACGGCGAAGCAGCTTGTTGTTCGCAACGGCTACAGCCAAGTGCTTGTAGAAAGACAAGCGGGGGTGATTGGTCTTGCCAGCTTCACCCGTATAGGCATCCGTCCAGCGGACGGTAGGCGCGAATGTCGGCTCCAGACCACGTTCACCGACGCGGCGACGGATGTGTTTCAATGCTTCCGCGGCAGCGATCGTAGCCGCCTGGCTGGCACCAATCATATTCGAAGGCAGTGGCGCTCCAGCTTCGAGGGCCTCAAGCGTTTTCAGGTCGGCATAGTGTGGTACGTAGGCCAGGAATCTGTCAGTTGCGATCTTCTGTTCGGCCACTTCATCCAACGGCGCGTTTTCACCACCTTTGATACCCATAAAACGCTCGAAGGTCATCTTACTATGCGGGTCAAAGGATGTCCCCTGCGCGGCATGCGCGACATACTCGACGTTGACCACCGGGACGCTAAGCTTTCGTGCTTGACGGCAGATCATAGTCCCTAGTTCAGGCATCGATAGTTCCGTCGCATCGAATACGATATCGGCGTCATGCATGAAATCTTCCAGGTTATCGACGTTGATGCCCTCAGTGTAGATACGGACGTTGGCCTGCTTGTTGATCTTGTGCAATTCTTCTTGGAAAACCTCGGCCTTGTTCCGGCCATAGGTGTCTTCCCGCGCCCCTATGACGCGGTTGCTGTTAACATCATCAAACGGCTCCGGATCGGCGATAGCGAAATTCTGGACGCCCATGTGGGCTAATTCGACGCCGACCAAGTAACCGGCGCCACCGACGCCACCGATCGCAACGGTAGTATCAAGTATCGCTTCTTGCGTAGCATCGTTCCAAAAACCCATGTTACGAAATGTCTCAGGTGATTGTATGGTTCTCATCTTATCTATCCTCAACTCTCAAAAATAAATTGGTACGCCGGTCGACTTAGGCGACCGCTGCCTTCTGCCCCGTCTCTATCTCCGGGACTGTTCCGACATATACGAAGTCGTTCCTCCGTGATTGCATGGCGCTGAACAGTTCGGGACGATCATCCTCGATCTTCTGGGTCAAACCCGCCATATCGATGCTTATAGCCATCTTGGTCGCGTTAAACTCCTCAACGAATTTCGGTTCGCTCAGAGAGGTAACGGGCATACCTTCGACCCGTAGTCCCCGGGCGAGACTCGTCTCTACGGCGCCGTACACCGGTCCTAAATCGTGCGACTTGATGTACGATACCCCCGCCGTGAACAGCAGCCATTTCAGGTTGCGTTGCATCCGAGAATTTTCGTACCGGCTGATAAGCCGTGAAGCTTCCGTACTTAAAATAGGCGCTGGACGATCGATGAATGCCTCCGGATAGTGCTCTTCTATCGGTAAGGGGCTGTCGTCTTCGTGCGATTTAACGATCAATCGCATGGCGCCGACGACGCGAGCGCTCGTCATAGCATTTTCAATAACGGCGAAGTGAACAGAACGCGCGTCATCCGAGTCGGTTTCCGTGCCATCATCGTTCAGCTCGGCAAGTGGCATGAAATGTTTCTGCTTAGCGTAGACATTACCACGAAGCAAAGTGTAACCCTTGAACTCATTCTCAAGCCCCGGAGCTATATCATTGCCGACGGCAACAATGCCAATAGCGAATTGCTTGTCTTCATTACCGCTAAAGAGCGCGGACGCTACTTCCGGAATGACTGTTTCGTTGGTGATACGTTCTTCGACTGCTGTCATGGTATTTATAATAGCATAAACTTGTTCAAATAGCAATACTTATGGTTAATAAATAAAAAACGACACCCTTTTCGCACGGAAGTGACTCAAGGGTGCCGCTATATTCTGCTAATTATTCTAACTTACCAAGTAAGTTCCACCGTTACGATATCCTATGGATGGGATATTTTCAATCTGATTTCTTACTAGTTCGTTGTTATTTATGCTTAAACCGGGTATTTTGTGATAAATCTCACACTTATTTGTAGTCTCTTCCGAATGCGTTTATAAATTGCCAGAGTGACATCATATAAAATCGCGCTTGTCGAGGACGATCCGGCCATCCAGCAGATGTACCGATTTAAGTTCGAATCCGAAGGTTTCGAGGTCGCCGTGGCTGGAAACGGAGAGGACGGGCTTCGTATCGCGCGACACTTCAAACCCGCTTTATTGCTTTTGGACATCCGTATGCCTCGTATGAATGGCGACGAGATGCTGCAGGAACTACGTGCCGAAGCGTGGGGAGCCGCCATACGGGTCATCGTGCTGACCAACCTGAGCAAGGACGAAGCTCCGTCAGTCCTACGCTTCTTGAATGTTGAGCGCTACATTGTAAAAGCCCATCACACGCCAGCCCAGGTGGTCGCTATCGTAAAGGAGGTCCTGGGTATTAAAAGTTAAAAACCCCTATAATTGTAATCATCGACTACGAGAAGTATCATTAGCGTATGTATAAAATCGCGATTATCGAAGATGACGAAGCGGTCCGGTACCTGTACCAGGTAAAGCTGGAGAAGGACGGGTATGCGGTGCAATCGGCCATCAACGGGGTCGAGGGACTCAAGCTTATCGAGTCGTACCAGCCGGACATCGTATTGCTGGACCTGATGCTGCCCCAGATGAGCGGCGACGAGATGCTGACCGAAATGCGCAAATACCCCTGGGGTAAATCGATCAAAGTGCTGATTATGACTAACCTGACCGAAGACGAGGCGCCCACGTCTCTGCGGGAATCCGGCATCGAAGACTACATCATTAAGGCGCAGTACACGCCCTCGCAAGTATCCGAAATCGTGAGACAGGTACTGGCGCGATGAGTTGTCTAACCACTCATGGTTCCGTATCATACCAGTATGAATAAGATCGCTATCATCGAGGACGATCTGGCCATCAGCCAGATGTACCGGTTCAAGTTCGAGGCCGAGGGGTTCCAGGTCGAGACGGCGGAAAACGGCGTGCTGGGGCTGGACCTGGCCAAGACGATGAAGCCGGATATCATCCTGCTCGACTTGATGATGCCGGAGATGAACGGCGACGAGATGCTCGCCAAGCTGCGGGCTACCAGCTGGGGCAAAAACATCAAGGTAGTCATCCTGACTAACAAGGGCGAGCAAGAGATTCCCGAGTCGATCAGAGACCTCAACGTCGCCGCCGTCATCCTCAAGGCCGACATGACGCCACGCCAGGTCGCCGCGGTCGTCTCCCGGCAGCTGGCTAACTGAACTGTGGCATACTAGAGCCATGAATATCGCGATCGTCGGATACGGAGTCGAAGGTCAGTCCAGTACTGAGTACTTCAAAAACAGAGGTGACGAGGTCACTGTCTGTGACCAGAATACTGATCTTACGCTGCCCGAGGGAGTCATCGGGAAGCTTGGTGATTCATATCTTGATGGTTTAGATGCGTTCGACCTGGTAGTGCGCACCGCCGGTATGCACCCGAATATCATCCTCGATAAGAACCCCACTCTTAGGGGAAAGCTCACGACCCAGCTGAACGAGTTCCTTGCCACCTGCCCGACCAAGAACATCATCGGTATTACCGGCACCAAGGGTAAAGGCACGACCAGCACGCTTATCACGAAGATGCTCGAAGCTGCTGGCAAGCAGGTTTACCTGGGTGGCAACATTGGTATTCCTCTGTTTTCATTCTTGCATGTACTGAACCCGGAATCCTGGGTTGTCTTGGAACTATCCAGTTTCCAGCTTATCGACCTGAAGCAGTCACCCCGTATCGCCGTCTGCCTGATGGTGGTCCCGGAACATCTGAACTGGCATGCCGACATGGCCGAATACGTCACCGCCAAGAGCCAGCTGTTCGCGCGTCAGACGAGTGAAGATATCGCGATTTACTTCGCTGAGAACGAAACTTCCAAGCGGATAGCCAGCGCCGGCGCCGGCCAGAAAGTCACTTATTTCGCCGAACCTGGAGCGTTCGTCAAAGCTGGAAGCATTACTATTGATGGCCAGATTATCTGTAAAACCGATGAGTTGAAGTTACTGGGCGCCCACAACTGGCAGAACGCCTGCGCCGCCGTAACGGCCGCGTGGGAAGCTGGTATCCGCGACATCGCGGCGCTGCGGTCGGTGCTCACCAGCTTCAGTGGCCTCGAACATCGGTTAGAGTTCGTGCACGAGCTGGACGGCGTCAAATATTACGATGATAGCTTCGGTACCACGCCCGAAACAGCCACCGTGGCCTTGCAAGCCTTCACCGAACCCAAGGTCCTGATCCTGGGCGGCTCCGACAAAGGCGCGGCGTACGATGAACTGGCCCGCGCGGTAGCCGCTCATACTGTTCGCAAAGTCGTGCTGATCGGCTCTGAGGGGCCAAAATTACAGCGCGCCCTAGAAACTGCGGGTTTTCACGACTTCACCTCTGTTATAACTGGCCGTGAAATGATGCCTGAAATTGTGAAAACCGCTCGTGAAATTGCCCGAACCGGCGACATCGTACTGCTTTCCACCGGCTGCGCCAGCTTTGATATGTTCAACGACTACAAAGACCGCGGCAACCGGTTCAAGGCAGCCGTGCGAGCACTCGCTTAAGCTGCGCGACGACTGCCGTTTCGGGCTGGAGAACCTTGGCGCGACCCTGAGCGATGGCTTTGATCTCTGTTTCTATCCAGTGGTAATGCGTGCAACCGAGCACGATGACATCAGCGCCTTGAGCTAAGGCCGGCTCGATCTCTTCTCGGATCCTAGCTTCGTGCATCCGATCGTTTTCTATCAGATACGACCAATCCGAGCAATCGGGTTCAAGCACCGTGATATCGGAGGCGAATTCCCGCTTGAGCCAAGCGTAACGCTCACTTTTCAGCGTGGTAGGCGTGGCACACACGGCGATAGTGCCGGATCTCGTCAAAACGGCCGCCGGCTTGACCATCGGCTCCAGGGCCACCATCGGTGTCGGGAACGCTTCCCGCAACCGCTTGATGAGAGTCGTACTGACGGTATTGCAAGCGACGACTATGACAGCGCAGCGCTTATCGACCAGATCTTGGAAGATCGGAGTTACGTAACCGTATATCTCATCTGGGGTTTTGGTGGCGTACGGAAAATGATCGGGCGTATCGTGGACGAAGATCACTTCCGTGTCCGGTAATGCCTTCTCTATCGCTTTAGCGACACTGAGACCGCCGATACCGGAGTCGAAGACGCCGACTTTCACGCCTGCTCCATTACACACATTGCAAACAAGTCGCATTTGAGCAGAGCGAACCCGTGCGCAGCGCGGGCTTTAGAGGGAGGAAGGAGCATATTCGAATTCATTTCGAATTGCTCCTGGAGGGGTGAGTCCCTCCTGAAACTCTCGCGGCGCGGATGAGGTTGTCGAAGAGGGCGCAGACGGTGAGGGGACCTACCCCGCCCTTTTCGGGCGTGATGGTGATATCCGGCAGGTCGCGTACTTCGGGCGCGACATCACCAACCAAGCCGTTGGCATCGGTCGCGACACCGGCATCGACAATGACCGCTTTGGGTTTGAGCATGGCGGGCGTGATAAGGCCGGGAACACCGGTGGCTGAAACCAGTACTGTCGCTTCGCGGGTGAGCGTAGCGAGGTCGGGAGTGTCTTTGTCGGCCACGGTCACGGTATAACCGGAAGCGCGCCACATCCTGGCCAGCGGTCGTCCGACCAACCGACCATGACCGACGATAAGGACGCCTTTTGTCAAATCGATATTGTAACCGGCTAGCAGCCAATTGATAGCAACAGGGGTCGCCGGGTCAAAGTTTGTCTTCGCCGCCAGGCCGTCGACGTCTTTTTCGGCTGCGACAGTGTTCAGAATCTCATCGGTCTGTTTCGGATCGGGCAGCGGAATCTGGACGATGATGCCGTGGACACTCATGTCGGCATTGAGCTGCTCTATCCGGGCGATCGCCTCGGCCTGCTTGATGGTGTGGACTTCGACATCGACCAGAATCTCTTCGCCGTAGCGTTGTTTGAGCCGCATGTAACTATCAACGACCGGATCGGGGTTGGTGCGGATGATCGCTAGCTTCGGAATCACACCCTGAGCCTGCCGCAAACCACGCGCCTGGTGCGCCTGCCGTTCCTGGATGAAGCCCGCTAATTCGTTGCCGTCGAGTAATCTCATCTGTTAATAGTAACAGATTTAAAAGCGTCGATAATCGAGAGCAGCTTCGATAGCCCGGCGGCGGGAAAGCGATTCCAGCGTCAGGCGACCGGCGGTTTTCCAGGCCGCGTCCCCGTTGGTCGGATCGGTGACTGTCCGGCGTAGCAGCTCCGGCACACCACGCATGGCAAACCATTTGAGCGCCTTCAGGTTGTGCTCGCGTCCGCCGTTCACCCGCTCGCCGCGAACGCCAAGGAATGCGGTCTGCGTCGAGAAATAGCCATTATCACCATTACGACCATACGACCAAGCCCCTGGCTCATCGGCACGACCACGTCCGAGCATCCACTGGGCAGCAACCACTTTGGCATCAGCAGGTTTATCAATGCCGATCTCACCAGCCAGTAATTGAGCTGTCTGGGTAGCCCGAAACCAAGTATTCATCGTACCCGTCAGGTGAGCATTCAGGCTGCGGCTCCAGCCATGTTCAGCAACTTCTTCCCAACGAGCCCTCTGAGTTGTCCGCAGTAATATGTACGAACCTTGTATCTGGCTGGCACCATTTCGTACTTGCCGCAAGGCTTCATCGGAGGAGACTCCCTGGTAGCTTCGCTCATAGAGCCCCTGCCGCACATCGACGACTCCGAGGTCATTGGCGATACGTCCCGCATAGATAATCACAGCGAGCGGATTATCGCACCCCCGCTCCACTTCTGCCCGGGCCGCGGCCAACCCTTGGCGGGCCGCCATAAAGTCAGGCTCATCCGCTTTTGCCGCGTTAATAGCCGCATCTTTATGCTGCTCGGCTATCGGGTCAAACTCAAGTCTTGTCATAGTCATATATTTAAACATTATCTGATGAATTTAGCAATACTAATCTCTCTCCGCGCCCACAACTACCCGAAACTTGTCAAAACAGAGGTATTTTGCTAAAGTATTCCCGATTGCCTTTACCTATGTAGCTCTGCAGCTCAGGGAAAAGAGCAGCCGGAGCGACGAATTTATTTCGGCGCCCCGCGCGATGAGAAAAACCGTAGGTTTGTCTCATTATCGGTGTCGGGCCAGTAGCTCAGCTGGTTAGAGCGTCTGCCTCTTAAGCAGAATGTCGAGGGTTCAAGTCCCTCCTGGCCCTCCAATCATAAGCAGTACGAAAGACTTCTTCGGAAGTCTTTTTGTTTGCTATAATTCCTCTTACATATGGACACACGAGCAGAAAGATTTCTTCATCTGATTGCCTATGTAATTCTGTTTTTCTGCGGACCTGCTGGATGGGCTTGCATCTATCTGCTTGACAAACAATGGAATCCTAAAAGCGACGGATAGTGTTACCAACTGGAGTATTAGTGGCGATAAGCTCCACGATGGCCCTCCAAGTATATTTAACCGCTTCGGTAGATCCTCCTTCGCCTCTCTATTTTGAGAGGTGTTTTTTGTATCTGTTATAAGTTCGAATTCGTGATGGTCTCTGCTATGATACCGCTATGGAAACTGCCGTTAAGATCAAACATCTGTCAGTTACCCTCGGCGGACATTTTAAAGCGCTTACCGACATCAACCTCGAGTTGCCCGTCGGCAAGACGATCGGTTTCATCGGGCCGTCCGGCGCCGGGAAAACCACGCTGATTCGGGGGATCGTGGGAAGTCTGGGTATCAGCTCCGGTGAGATACGCGTATTCGATATACCGGCCGGCTCCGCCGTCTTGCGACAAGAAGTCAGCTACATGACTCAGGAGCTGTCCGTCTATCCCGATCTCACGGTCACCGAGAACATCAAGTACTTCATCACGATGGCCGGTCAGCCGAGCAAAAAGTCCGGTGAAATAGTAAAAAATGTCCTGGAACTGGTAGACATGTCCGACAAGGCCGGCAGCTTAGTCAGCGACCTATCGGGCGGCCAAAAGCAACGGGTGTCACTGGCGGTGGCGCTCATCGGCGCGCCAAAGCTCATGGTTCTGGATGAGCCGACCGTCGGGCTGGATCCCGTGCTTCGAGAAAAGCTTTGGGGTTTGTTTGCGAGGCTAGCGGACCAAGGTACGACCTTGATCATTTCCAGTCATTCCATGGACGAGGCCGGCAGATGTGACGATTTAGTACTCATCAGGGATGGCAGGTTGATCGCCCATAGCTCGCCGGACGCGTTGCTCCGTAGTACCGGCACGAAGACCGTGGAAGAAAGTTTTTTGAAGCTCGTGGGAGATAGGGAATGAGCCCGAGGAAAACCCTTGCCACGTCGAAGCGCGTACTGAGCCAGTTACGGCATGACCGGCGCACATTGGCCTTGATATTCATAGTTCCGCCTGTCCTTTTAACTATCCTTAAGTATGTGTTCCAGGGCGAACCAGGCGTTTTTGACGGCATCGCGCCGATGCTGCTCGGCATCTTCCCGATGATCATGATGTTCCTGATAACTTCCATCGTAACGTTGCGCGAACGCTCGAGCGGCACCTTGCACAGGCTTATGACGATGCCGATGTCTAAGTCAGACTTCATTTTCGGCTATGCCATAGCGTTCTGCTTGTTGGGTATCGTGCAGGCTCTGCTCTCTGGCGGTGTCATGCTTGGCTTGCTGCGGGTTACCGTGCTGGGAGGAACCATCCCTACCATGATCGTAGCCGTACTGGCGGCTTTCTTGGGGACGGCCCTGGGCTTATTCACGAGTGCCTTCGCGCGAAGTGAGTTCCAGGCGGTGCAATTTCTGCCGGCGTTTATTTTCCCGCAGTTACTGGTCTGCGGATTATTCGTGGCTCGAGCTGAAATGGCCCGGCCTCTGCAGTGGTTCGCGGACATCATGCCCCTGACTTACAGCGTCGACGCGATGAAACGGGTGACGATTGATCCGTCATGGACGAGCACGCTCACGCGAGATCTCACCGTGGTCATAGGCTTCGCGATCGTGGCGCTGATCCTCGGTTCGGCCACTATCCGTCGGCAGGAGTAAGCCACGGATTGACTGGGGAATGAGTACCGGGATCAGTTCCCGCCGGATGGCATCGACAATTCCACAGCGCCTTGGAAATTCCAGATAGCCGCCATGAACTCAAGCCAGTGTAGATTAGCAAATATTCAGAGGTGTTTTCTCCGGTTTATACTTAGCTCCTCATTATGCGGAGTTTTTGTTCGATTTGATATGATTATGGGAATGGATTCCACGCATGTCGCCGCAATCGAGACGTTGCGGGCTCAAATCAGTGAGTATTATGGCCGCCAGGTGCCTTTCCGGGTGTATCACGGAAGTACCAATTCCACGAAGGTGTTGACCTTCAAACGCAGCGAAATGGTCGACATCAGTAAGATGAATCGGGTGCTAGCGGTAGATACGAAGCGGAACGTGGCCGTCGTCGAGCCGAACGTGCCGATGGACGCGTTGGTCAAGGAGACGCTGAAGTACGGGCTGGTGCCACCAGTCGTGACGGAATTCCCGGGCATCACGGTCGGCGGGGCCATCCAAGGTGGGGCCGCGGAAAGCTCGTCCTACCGCTGGGGTTGCCTCAGCCAGACGGTCAACTGGATGGAGATGATCCTAGGCAACGGCGAAATCGTGACAGTTTCGCCGGATGAACATGCTGACCTGTTCTACGGTACCGCTGGCTCCTACGGATCGCTCGGACTTATCAC
>Ga0070679_100006317_pt1 | contig 11032 bp, 9 predicted proteins | sample KBSC63BmetaG_FD_65652 | JGI IMG/M metagenome (GOLD analysis project Ga0070679, IMG submission 65652) | Corn rhizosphere microbial communities from Kellogg Biological Station, Michigan, USA - KBS C6-3B metaG | ecosystem: Host-associated > Plants > Roots > Rhizosphere | place: USA: Michigan... | reverse complement strand
GATGTGCCGGTCGCCGTGATCACCGCCTACGGCTCGGCGGAGAACGCCGTCGCGGCGCTCAAGGCCGGCGCGTTCGACTACCTCGCGAAGCCCGTCGCGCTCGAGCAGTTGCGCGCGCTCGTCAAGCAGGCGCTCAAGGTGCCCGACAAGGCGCAGGCGCCGGCGTCGTACCGGCTGCTCGGCGAATCGGCGGCGATCCAGCAGGTGCGCGGCATGATCAGCCGCCTCGCGAAGAACCAGGCGCCCGTGTTCATCAATGGCGAGTCGGGGTCGGGCAAGGAGCTCGCCGCGCGGATGATCCACCTCGGCGGCCCGCGCGCCGAGCTGCCGTTCATCGCGGTCAACTGCGGCGCGATTCCCGAGAACCTGATGGAGAGCGAGTTTTTCGGCTACAAGAAGGGCGCGTTCACCGGCGCCGAAGGCGACCGCGATGGATTCTTCCAGGCCGCCAACGGCGGCACGCTGTTCCTCGACGAGGTCGCCGACCTGCCGCTGCCAATGCAGGTGAAGCTCCTGCGCGCGATCCAGGAGAAGAAGGTGCGCAAGGTCGGCTCGACGCAGGAAGAGCCGGTCGACGTCCGCCTCATCAGCGCCACCCACAAGAAGCTCGGCACGCTGGTCGAGAACGGCGAGTTCCGCCAGGACCTCTACTACCGGCTGCACGTCATCGAGCTTCTGATGCCGCCGCTGCGCGAGATGGGCGAGGACATCCCGGTGATCGCCAACACGATCCTCAACCGCCTCGCGCGCGGCCAGCCGGCGTCGCTCGAGCCCGATGCGGTCGCCGCGCTCAATGCGTATCCGTTCCCCGGCAACGTGCGCGAGCTCGAGAACATCCTCGAGCGCGGGCTCTCGCTCGCCGCCGATCCCACGCACATCAGCGCGGAGGACCTGCATCTCACGCCGCCGATCGAGGAGCAGGACGTGTCGGTGCCGCCCGGCGAGAAGTGGCCGCTGCAGGACTATCTCGACCGCGTCGAGCGTGCCGCGATCAACGAGGCGCTCGAGAAGACGCGCTTCAACCGCACCGCCGCGGCGAAGCTGCTCGGCATCACGTTTCGCGCGATGCGCTATCGAATGGAGCGGCTCGGCATCAAGTGAAGCGCCGCGCAGCGATCGCGATCCGCCGGCGGCGCCTCGTCATCGATGCTGGCGGCCGCGCATCGTGCGCGGCGCATGTCGCGTCGCCCAACTGCGACGACCGCCCGCCGGCGACGCCGATCACGCTCGTCGTCATCCACGGCATCTCGTTGCCGCCTGGCGAGTTCGGCGGTGACGCGATCGCGCGGCTGTTCACCAACACGCTCGATCCCGCTGCGCATCCGGGGTTCGCCGAGGTCGCCGCATTGCGCGTGTCTTCGCATTTCCTGATCCGCCGCGGCGGCACGCTCGTCCAATTCGTCCCCTGCGCGCGCCGTGCATGGCACGCAGGCGTGTCGACGTGGCGGGGCCGCGAGCGCTGCAACGATTTCTCGATCGGCATCGAGCTCGAAGGCACCGACGACATTCCGTATGCGCCGCGGCAATACACGACGCTCGCGCGCCTGACGAAGGCATTGCGACGGCGCTATCCGATCGTCGACATCGCCGGCCACAGCGACGTCGCCCCGGGCCGTAAGACCGACCCGGGGCCCGCGTTCGAGTGGACGCGGTTTCGGCGCCTGGCCGCGGGCCGCCGGCGCTAGCACCGCCCCGGATCGCGCGGCCGGTCCGCGGCCAACCGTCTGATAGAATGGCGGGTTATGCAGCTGCTGGCCGACTTCTTTCCGCTGATCCTTTTTTTCGTGGCGTTCAAATGGCAAGGCATCTTCTTCGCCACGGGCGTCGCGATCGCGGCTTCGATCGTGCAGATCCTGTGGTTCCGGTGGAAGCGCAAGCTCACCGCGACCCACTGGCTGTCGTTCGGCATCATCGCCGTGTTCGGCGGCGCGACGCTCGTCCTGCACGACGAGACGTTCATCAAGTGGAAGCCCACGGTGCTGTACTGGGCGTTCGCGCTGATCCTCGCGGTCGGCAAGCTCGCGTTCCGCCGGGATCTCATCGCGGCGGTGCTGCGCGGCATCGATATGCCCCCGGCGGCGTGGACGCGCGTCACGTGGGGCTGGGCGGCGTTCCTCGCCGTCATGGGCGTCCTCAATCTCTACGTCGCGTTCAATTTCCCGACGGCGACGTGGGTGAACTTCAAGGTCTGGGGCGCGACCGGCCTCTGCCTGCTGTTCGCCCTCGTGCAGGCGTTGTTCCTCGCGCGGCACGTGACCGACGCCGGCGCCTCGCGCAACTGATGGACCTCGACGCCCTACTCCGCGCGCGCCTCGCGACGCTCGACCCGACGCGTGTCGAGCTGCGCGACGACGGCGACCTGCACCGCGGCCATCCCGGCGCGGCCGGCGGCGCCGGGCACTTTTCGCTCCTCATCGTGTCCCATCGCTTCGCAGGCCTTGGCCGCCTTGCCCGCCACCGCGCGGTCATGGACCGTGTAGGCGACCTCATCCCCCACCCGCTTCATGCGCTCGCCGTGAAGGCGTACGCACCCGAAGAATCCATCCCGTCCTAAAAGGAACCCTCGCATGAACCTCAAACCATTCGCGCTCGGCGCCGTGCTGGCGATGTTCGCCGCGACCGCCGTTGCGCAAACGCCCGCCCCGAAGTCGCCGGCGGCGCCCGCGAAGGCCGCCGCGCCCGCGGCCGCGCCGGCTGCACCCGCCGCGCCGGCCGGCAAGGCGCTCTACCCGCAGGCGCAGTACGACCTGATGCTGAAGGAGCGCCTCGCCCAGGGCACGCCCGATTCGCCCGAGCTCCGCAACGCGGTGCGCGAGGAGCTCAACACGCGCGAATTGCTCGCGCGCGAGGCGAAGAAGAAGGGCCTCGACAAGAACGCCGACATCAAGACGCAGATGGACCTCGCCGCGCAGACGGTGCTGGTGCGCAGCTACGTGCAGGATTGGGTGAAGGCCAACCCGATTCCCGATGCCGACCTGCACAAGGAATACGACGCGATCAAGGCGCAGATCGGCGACAAGGAATACAAGGTCTCGCACATCCTCGTCGACAAGGAAGACGAGGCGAAGCAGATCATCGCCGACCTGCAGAAGGGGCAGAAATTCGCCGACCTCGCGAAGCAGCATTCGAAGGACCCGGGCTCGAAGGACAAGGGCGGCGACCTCGACTGGAACGCGCCCGCGAACTTCGTCAAGCCGTTCGCCGACGCGATCATCGCCACGCCGAAGGGCAAGTTCACGCCCACGCCCGTGCAGACGCAGTTCGGCTGGCACGTGATCTACGTCGAGGACGTGCGCCCGGCCAAGGTGCCGACGTTCGAGGAGGTGAAGCCGCAGCTCGTCCAGCGGATGCAGCCGCAGTACCTCGACAAGTACTTCAAGGAGCTCCGCGCGAAGAACGGCGTCTGACCGCCGCGCCTTTCGCGATACCGGAACGCCGCAGCGATGCGGCGTTCTTTTTTTGCGCCATTCGATGGTATCTTCGCAAGCGGCCGCGCGAGCGGATCGCGGTGGAGGCGCGAGATGGGTTGGGTGCGGAGCCCGAAGGATTTCTGGGCGGGGATTCTGTTCGTCACGTTCGGCATCGTCGCGGTCGCCGTCAGCAGCGGCTATTCGATGGGCACGGCGGCACGGATGGGCCCCGGCTATTTCCCGCGCGGGCTGGGCGGCCTGCTGGTCATCCTCGGCGCGCTGGTCGCACTGCGCGGCATCCGCGTGCCGGGCCCTGCGATCCCGGCATTCCGGGCGCGCGCACTGGTCTTCGTGCTCGGCACCGTCGTCGTGTTCGGCATCGCCGTGCCGTGGACGGGCGTCATCCTCGGCACCGTGCTCCTCATCTTCGTCACGAGCTTCGCGAGCCACGAGTTCCGCTGGCAGGCCGCGCTGACGAGCGGCATCGTCCTCGCCATCGCCGCCGTGCTGGTGTTCATCGTCGGCCTGAAGCTGCAGTTGCCGATCTGGCCCTGGCCGTTCAACCGCTAGGGCCCCGCGCATGGACGTCCTCCAGCATCTCGGCACGGGCTTCGGCGTCGCGCTGACGCAGGTCAACCTGATGTACGGGCTCGTCGGCGCACTGCTCGGCACGCTGATCGGCGTGCTGCCGGGCATCGGCCCCGTCGCGACGATCGCGATGCTCTTGCCCACCACCTACGCGCTGCCGCCGGTATCGGCGCTGATCATGCTCGCCGGCATCTACTACGGTGCGCAGTACGGCGGCTCGACGACGGCGATCCTCGTCAACATGCCGGGCGAGACGTCGTCCGTCGTCACCTGCCTCGACGGCTACCAGATGGCGCGGCGCGGCCAGGCCGGCGCCGCGCTCGCCGTCGCCGCGCTTGGATCGTTCTTCGCGGGCTCGGTCGCCACGGTGTTCGTCGCGGCGTTCTCGCCGCCGCTGTCGGAGTTCGCGCTGAAGTTCGGCCCGACCGAGTACTTCGCGCTGATGGTGCTCGGCCTCATCGGCGCCGTGATCCTCGCGAGCGGCTCGATCGTCAAGGCGATCGCGATGATCGTGCTGGGGCTTTTGCTCGGCATCGTCGGCACCGACGTCAATTCGGGCGCGCAGCGCTTCGTGTTCGACGTTCCCGAGCTCGTCGACGGCATCGGCGTCGTCGCGGTGGCGATGGGGCTCTTCGGCTTCGCCGAGATCGTCGGCAACGTCGAGTCGCGCGAGAAGCGCCAGGTGGTGTCGGCGAAGATCAAGGGGCTGTGGCTGTCGCGCAAGCAATTCCGCGACGCGGCGCCCGCGGTCGTGCGCGGCACGGCGCTCGGCTCGTTCCTCGGCCTCTTGCCGGGCGGCGGCGCGATGCTGTCCTCGTTCGCGTCGTACACGCTCGAGAAGAAGCTCGCCAAGGACCCGTCGCAGTTCGGCAAGGGCGCGATCCAGGGCGTCGCCGGTCCCGAATCGGCGAACAACGCCGGCGCGCAGGCGTCGTTCATCCCGCTTCTCACGCTCGGCATTCCGGAGAACGCGGTGATGGCGATGATGGTCGGCGCGATGACGATCCACAACATCCAGCCCGGCCCGCAGGTCATCACGAGCAACCCGGAGCTCTTCTGGGGCCTCGTCGCGTCGATGTGGATCGGCAACCTGATGCTCGTGGTGCTCAACCTGCCGATGATCGGCATGTGGATCAAGCTCCTCACCGTGCCGTACCGGCTGCTGTACCCGGCGATCCTGCTGTTCTGCGCGATCGGCGTGTACAGCGTCAACAACACGTCGATGGACATCACGATGACGGCGCTGTTCGGCCTGCTCGGCGTCGTGTTCGCGAAGCTCGACTGCGAGCCCGCCCCCCTCTTGCTCGGTTTCGTGCTCGGGCCGATGATGGAGGAGAATCTGCGACGCGCGCTGCTCCTGTCGCGCGGCGACCCGATGACGTTCATCCACCATCCCATCTCGGCGGTCATGCTGGCCGCCGCCGCTACCCTCCTCGTGATCGTGCTGCTGCCGAACGTGCGCAAGCGCCGCGAGGAAGCTTTCCACGAAGAGATCGCCTGATGACTTCCGCCCTTCCTCACCTGCCCGCGCTCGACTGGCAATTGCCGTATGCGTCGCGGCGCACGCCCCTGCTCGCCGCCAACGCGGTCGCCACGTCGCATGCGCTCGCCGCGCAGGCGGGCGTCGCGATGCTGCGCGCCGGCGGCAATGCCGTCGACGCCGCGATCGCGACCGCCATCACGCTCACCGTCGTCGAGCCGTGCTCGAACGGCGCCGGGTCCGATCTCTTCGCCATCGTCTGGGACGGCCACGAGCTCGTGGGCCTCAACGCATCCGGCCGCGCGCCCGCCGCGTGGTCCCCGGCCCATTTCGCCGCGCGGGGCGCGATCGGCCCGCGCGGGTGGAGCGCGGTGACCATTCCCGGCGCCGTCTCGGGCTGGGTCGCCCTGTCGCGGCGCTTCGGCAAGCTGCCGTTCGCCGATCTCTTCGAGCCCGCGATCGGCTACGCGCGCGACGGCTTCCTCGTCACGCCGACGGTGGCTAAATACTGGCAGCGCGCCGAGACGCTGATGCCGCCCGACCAGGGCTTCGCCGAGGCGTTCCTGCCACGCGGCCGTGCGCCGCGCGCCGGCGAGCGCTTCGCCAATCCCGCGCTCGCCGATTCGCTGGAGAAGATCGCGGCCACCGAAGGCGACGCGTTCTACCGCGGCGAGCTCGCGCAGGCGATCGTGCGGCACGCGCATGCGCACGGCGAAGTGCACAGCCTCGCCGATTTCGCGAATCACACCGCCGACTGGGTGACGCCGCTCGCGCAGGACTATCGCGGCTACACCGTGCACCAGATTCCGCCCAACGGCCAAGGTGTCGCCGCGCTGGCCGCGCTCGGCATGCTGCAGCACTTCGACCTCGCCGCGCTCGACGCCGATTCGGTGGCGAGCCAGCACCTGCAGATCGAGGCGATGAAGCTCGCGTTCGCCGACGCTTACCGGCACGTCGGCGATCCCGCGACCATGGCGTTCGAGCCGGCGCGACTCCTCGAACCCGCGTATCTCGCGTCACGCGCGCGGCTGATCGACCCGGCGCGTGCGCAGGACTTCGGGCCCGGCGACATACCGCGCGGCGGCACCGTCTACATGGCGGCCGGCGACGCGCAAGGCATGCTGGTGTCGCTGATCCAGTCGAACTACATGGGCTTCGGCTCGGGCGTCGTCGTACCCGGCACCGGCTTGAGCCTGCAGAACCGCGGCGCCGGTTTCACGCTCGAGCACGGCCATCCGAACGAGGTTGGCGGCGGCAAGCGCCCGTTCCACACGATCATTCCCGGCTTCCTGACGCGCGGGGGCTCGCCGGTCGCCGCGTTCGGCGTGATGGGCGGCCCCATCCAGCCGCCGGCGCACGTGCAGACGCTGTCGCGGCTCATCGACCACGGCATGAACCCGCAGGCGATCCTCGACGCGCCGCGCTGGAAGATCGACGGCGAGTCGATCGACCTCGAGCAAAGCGCTGCACCCGCGCTGCGCGAGGGGCTGGCGGCGCTCGGCCATCGCATCGAGGATTCGGTCGACAGCTACATGGACTTCGGCGCCGGTCAGTTCGTCGTGCGCTGCGAGGGCGGCTACGCGTGCGGCTCGGATCCACGGCGCGACGGACAGGCGGCAGGGTTTTGAGCGGCTCCAGGATTTGACTGAGGAGCCGGCCGCGATTCCAGCCGGCGACCGCACCACGGCCGGGTGACGGGCCGGCGTGAGGGCGCTTATCACGCGGCCTAAGACGCCTTCGACACCTCGACGCGCCGCGCCTCCGCGTCGCCACCGCTGCCGGTGACGCTCGCCGGCGGCTTCATGTTGATCGCGCCCGCGTCGACACCGTCGGCCTGCAGCGCGTCACGCACCGCCATCGCGCGATCCTTCGCGATTTGCTGGTTCTGCGCCGGATCGCCGCTCGCATCGGCGTAGCCGGTCACGTCGATGTTGCCGCCGTCCTTTTTCACGAGGTCGGCAATCGCCTTCACGGCCGCCTTGCCCTCGTCGGACAACGTCGTCTTGCCGACGTCGAAATACACCTTCGCCGGCAGCGCGGTCGGTATCGACGCCTGCGTCACGCTGACGGGCGCGGGCGAGGGCGACATCGCTGCCGGCGGGGGCGCCGGCGCAGCCGCGGGCGCCGCGGGCTCCCCGCGCCCCATGCAGCGCGCGAGCAGGAACAGCAGGATGACGAGGGCGACGATCCACGGCCACCAGCGGCCGATCCACGAGCCCGCCGTCGCGCCGGCAGCGCCCGCGGCGCCGGCAGCGGCGTCCGCGGCACCGGCCATCGCCGCGCCCGCGCGCCGGGCCGCCGCGCCGGTGACACCGCCCGCGTTGTCCGTGATGCTCGACAACATCTCCGCTGGGCTCGCGAAACCGAGGGCGCCGGTGAGCCGGCTGTCGAGCGCGCCTTGCAGGAACGGCGCCTGCGCCGCCAGCATGGTCGCGAGGCTCGACCCTCCGCCGCCCGTCGACGCGACCACGCGCTTGATCACCGCGAGCACGATCGGCGCGACCAGCGCGATCAGGTTGCCGGCCGATTGCGGGCTGCGCATGCCCGACATCGACGCGAGCGCGCCCGAGAGCGCTGCCGCCCTGTCCCCGAACAGCGACGACACGACGCGGGCGCCGCTCGTCATGACCGAAGACGCTTGCGCGCCGCCGCCGCTGAACAGCCCGCCGAGATTCGACAGCATCGACGTATCGATCGCCGGATTGTCGAGCGTGGCCGTGACCGCTTGCGCGCCTGCCGGTGTCGCGCCCTTCTGGGCGACGCCGGCGATCAGTGCCGGCACGACCGCACCGATCGCGCTCGCCGCGGTCGCGCCGGATTCGCCGATGAGGCTGCCGGCCATGTCGGCGAATTCGGGCGGAATCGCCCCCCTGGCGAGCTCCAGCAGGTTGGTGGCCATGGTTCCTCCGTCGAGCATGAAAGGGCGTCGCGCGCGGCCCTCGGGCGCATGCGCCGCAGGCGGCTGCGCGCCAAAAAGGCTGCGCCTTTCGACGGGTGACGTCCACGACGTCACCGCAATCGATTGACAACGCCGCCGCGTGCCGCGGGCAGCGCCCCAGCATGCGGCGACCAACGCCGACGAATGCCGTGGACGTGGCGTCGACGGGCTAGCGGCCGCGCGCCTTCAGCGTCGACAGCGGCAACAGGTCGGCGACCTCGATGCGCCGACGGTCCGGCTCGACTGTCGCCAGCGGCATGGTGGCGCGCATCGTCGCCGCCGAGCGCCGCGCCAGCTCCTGGTAGCTCTCGGTGCCCTCGACCTTCCACGCGAGCTCCTCGTCGGAGAGCGCGCGTACGATCCGCGCCGGCATGCCCGCGGCCAGCATGCGCGCGGGCACCTCGAACCCGGCCTTGACGAACGCCATCGCGGCGACGATCGCCGATTCGCCGACGATCGCGTTGTCGTTGACGACGGCGTTCATGCCGACGAGCGCGTTGCGCTTCACGACGCAGCCGTGAAGCACCGCGCCGTGGCCGATGTGCCCGCCCTCCTCGACGATGGTATCGGTGCCGGGAAACCCGTGCATCACGCAGGTGTCCTGCAGGTTGGCGCCGGCGCGCACGTCGATGCGGCCGAAATCGCCGCGGAGGCAAGCGCAGGGACCGATGTAGCAGCCGGCGGCGACGATGACGTCGCCGATCAGCACCGCCGATGGATGCACGTAGGCGGTCGGGTCGACGACCGGCGTGACGCCGTCGATCGCGTAAACGGTCAGTGACATCGCGACTCCTTCTACAACCACGTCAGCCAAGCGCGACGCGGGCGTTGCGGAACATCCGCATCCACGGCGAGTCCTCGCCCCAGGTGCGCGGGCGCCACGACATCTGCACGCTGCGGAACACGCGCTCCGGATGCGGCATCAGGATCGTGAAGCGTCCGTCGGCGGTCGTGAGGCCCGTGATACCGCCGGGCGAGCCGTTCGGGTTGAACGGATACCGCTCGGTCGCCTCGCCTGCACCGTCGACGAAGCGCATCGCGACGTGCGGCGCCGCGGCGGCGCGCTGCGCGTCGTCGTCGAACTGCGCGTAGCCCTCGCCGTGCGCGACCGCGACCGGGATGCGGCTGCCTTCCATGCCGGCGAAGAAGAGCGACGCGCTCTTGACGATCTCGACGCTGACGAGCCGCGCCTCGAACTGCTCGGAGGCGTTGCGCACGAACAGCGGCCAGTGCGCAGCGCCCGGCACCATCGCGCGAAGGTTGCCCATCATCTGGCAGCCGTTGCAGATGCCGATCGCGAACGTGTCGGCGCGCGCGAGGAACGTCGCGAACGCGTCGCGCATCCGCGGCACGTACAGGATCGACTTCGCCCATCCGGCGCCGGCCCCCAGCACGTCGCCGTACGAGAACCCGCCGCCGGCGGCGAAGCCCGCGCAATCGGCGAGGTCGCGCCGCCCGGCGGCGAGGTCGCTCATGTGCACGTCGAGCGCGTCGAAACCCGCGCGGTCGAATGCGGCGGCGAGCTCGACATGGCCGTTGACGCCCTCCTCGCGCAGGATCGCCACCTTCGGCCGCGCACCGCGTGCAATGAACGGCGCAGCCACGTCGGCCGCCGGATCGAACGTGAGCGTCGCCGCGATGCCGAGGTCCGCAGCATCGTCCAATCGCGCATGCTCCGCGTCGGCCGCCTGCGGGTTGTCGCGCAGGCGCTGCATCGCGTGCGTCGTCGCCGACCAGCGCCGATGCAGCGCGACGCGCGACGATTCCAGCAAGGTGCGGGCGTCACGGCGGATCCGCACGCGATCGCCCGCCACCGGCGTGGCCACGACGTGCGCATCGAGCCCGGCCGCGCGCGCGGCCGCGACGACCGCCGCGGCGTCCTCTTCACGCACCTGCAGCGCGGCGCCGAGCTCCTCGGCGAACAGCGCGGCCAACACGTCGCCCCCCGCGACGTCGACGTCGAGGCCACAGCGCGACGCGAACGCCATCTCCAGCAGCGTCACGACGAGCCCGCCGTCGGCGATGTCGTGATAGGCGAGGATGCGGCCCTCGCCGGCGAGCGCGCGCACGCACGCGAAGAATGCCGCGAGCCGCGCCGGATCGTCGACGTCGGGCGCCGCGTCGCCGAGCTGGCCATGCACCTGCGCGAGCGCCGAGCCGCCGAGGCGGCGGCGGCTCCCGGCGACGTCGAGATGGACGATGCGCGTCGCGCCCGCGTCGTCGCGCAAGAGCGGCGTCAGGCAGGCGCGCGCGTCGCGCGAGGGCGCGAACGCCGAGACGATCAGCGACACCGGCGCGGTCACCGCGTGCTCGCCGTCGGCATCGGACCATGTCGTGCGCATCGACATCGAATCCTTGCCGACGGGGATCGAGACGCCGAGCGCGATCGCAAGGTCGCGCACCGCGCGCACGGTCGCGTAGAGCGCGGCATCCTCGCCCGGGTGGCCCGCGGCCGCCATCCAGTTCGCGGAGAGCTTGACGTTAGCAAGTGCTGCGATGTCGGCGGCGGCGATGTTGGTGATCGCCTCGCCGACCGCCATGCGCCCCGACGCCGGCGCGTCGATCAGCGCGAGCGGCGTGCGCTCGCCCATCGCCATCGCCTCGCCGGCGTGGCCG
>Ga0070679_100006316_pt1 | contig 11033 bp, 7 predicted proteins | sample KBSC63BmetaG_FD_65652 | JGI IMG/M metagenome (GOLD analysis project Ga0070679, IMG submission 65652) | Corn rhizosphere microbial communities from Kellogg Biological Station, Michigan, USA - KBS C6-3B metaG | ecosystem: Host-associated > Plants > Roots > Rhizosphere | place: USA: Michigan... | reverse complement strand
AGGTGTTGGGCGGATTTTCGGTGAGTGCCCAAATCTTGCCGTTGAGGTCGCCGAAAACATACAGTCCCTGCAAATTCTTGAGCGCACTCCCGTGGTAGACGAAGCCCCCAATCACTGCTTCGGCTTCTGGATGGGCAATTTCCACGACAGGAAGCGTTAGCCCGGTCATGTTGCAGCCGGTCGCGGGCTTGAAGCAATGAGTAGCCTCCATGATGCTCCAGCCGTAGTTGGCTCCTTTCTGCACGATGTCGACCTCCTCGAACTTGTCCTGGCCAACATCGCCTGCCAACAGCCTTCCGCTCTGGTGATCGAACGAGAAATGGAAAGGATTGCGGAAGCCCACCGCGTAGATCTCCGGCAGGCCACCACCGCTCACAAACGGATTATCCGCAGGAATTGCATACTGTCGTCCCGGGCTCGTTGAGTTCACATCAATGCGCATGATCTTGCCCAGGAGCAGTTGGGTGTTCTGGCCGTTATTGAAGGGATCGTCTTCGCTCCCGCCGTCGCCCAGGCCGAAGTAGAGGAACCCGTCCGGTCCAAATGCCAGCTGCCCTGCTTTGTGGTTGTTGAAATTTCCAACCTGGTTCACTACCAGCAGGATGCGCTCCGTGGCGGGATCAACCTGGTTTGCCGCCGGGGACGCCGTGAGCTCCGAGAAAACTGACTGAATCTGTCCGCCGGTGGAGCGAACATAATAGACGTAGAGCTTTCCATTCTGGGCAAAGGCGGGATGGAAGGTCAGGCCCAGCAACCCGGACTCGCCGCTGTTGAATACCTTGCCACTTATGTCGAGGTACGGAGTAGGTAGAAGCGCACCATTCTGGATGATATGGATTGTGCCGCCCTGCTCAACAACAAAGAGACGGCCGGAGCTATCCGGTGGGGATTCGAGGCCCAATGGCGAGGTCAATCCTGAAACGACCTGCTGAAGAGCTATGGAGCCGGGAGATCCTGGAGGCGGGTTGTTGTTAGATACGCTTCCGGAACCGCAGCTTAAGGCACTCAGAGCCCCGAGCGCCAGTAACGCCGAGACGGCAACCTTGTTTAGACACATTGCAGGACTCCATGCCAGTTCAGATGAGACTGGCATGCAGGCTGCTGGCCGTCAAGGCCTGCCGCGATTCTCAACTGGATTTCCTCAGAAACAAGGACCTTAATCCCTCGTCCGTAGCCCTCCTTTTCCGGTTAAATTGCTTCCAATCGTGCAGCAGGGTAATGGTTGTGCGGGCGCGATTGGTAAATCTCGTGTGGGTGGTCTGTCTTGCGACCCTTTCTGCGGCTGCAGAAACTGGGAATCGCGTTCCAGACCTCAACACGATCGTGCAGCGCATGCAAAGCGCCCAGAGAGAAGATAAGGCCAGCGCCAAGCCATACACCGTCCGTCGCGACTACCAGATTCTCGACAAGTCCCAGGAAACGAAAGCACAGGTCATCGCCAACATCAGCTTCTTTCCTCCAGACCGGAAAGAGGCTCAGATTGAGAGCAGCCACGGAGGCATGGGAGAGAAGGTGCTTCGCGACGTAATCGCGCATGAGACGCAGCCGCCAAGAGATGCCGCCCGAACCGAGATCACGCCCTCGAACTACCACTTTGAGCTGCGTGGTACATCAACTCTCAACGGCCGGGACTGCTACCTGCTCGGGATGAAGCCCCTGCGCGACGATAAAGAATTAATCAAAGGCCAGATGTGGGTGGATGCTGAAACTTACCACGTGCTCAGAGTGGAAGGCACGCCAGCCAAGAGTCCATCGTGGTGGATTCGCGATTTGTACATCCTGATGAGCTTTGGGGAGATTGAGGGCAACTGGATGCCGACATTCACCAAGGCGATCGCTAATGTTCGTTTTAAAGGCCGGTATGAAATGGTAGCGCACGATCTCGAGTATCGCGCAGGAACTGTGCATACTGCTCATCGCCGGCACAGTCCGGGTATTCTAGCCGGATCCGCCATCCAGCCCTGATTCTGGGCAATAATTCCTACTCAATTTTCTATAAACGATGACAACCTCGCGAGCGCGAGCTCGCAGTTCGCTTACAACCAGATCCCCGTGCGGTGCCAGCGCGTGTGAGAAAAGAAATTGCCGGCGATGGAAGCGTAAAACGCGAGGCGATGCTCAGGGTTCTCATCGAGCCAGCGTGATGAAGGAGCATCATAGGACCAGTACACGAACAGCGGTTCGCCGATCACGTTCTTTACCGGAACGAATCCCCAGTCGCGGCTGTCACTGGAGTTGTCGCGGTTATCGCCCATCACAAAGAGCTTGCCTTGAGGAATAACAATAGGTCCCACGTGTTCGTGCGGCCGCCGGAAAGGTCCCTGGTGGCGCACGTAGGGTTCGCGCACAGGCTGCCCATTGATAAACATCTGTTCTTCGACGATCTCAAAACGGTCGCCGGGTACCGCAACCACTCGCTTGAGAAAGGTCTCGCGAGGATCCACCGGATAACGGAAGACAACGATGTCGCCACGATGAATGGTCTTCAACGTGGGCAGGCGCCAATTGAGCAGTGGGATCTCCGGCCCGTAAAGAAACTTGTTCATAAACAGGTGATCGCCAACCATGATCGTGCCTTCCATCGAGGCGGTTGGCACAAGGGAGGCTTCACCGATAAAGATGCGAATTGCCAGGGCAATCACACCGAGCAGAAGAATCTTGCGCGTAGAGCGCCGGAGGAATTGCATTTTGCGCTCGGTCCGCGAGCTTTGTGATAGGTTAGCTTCCAAAAGATCCGTGCTTACATTCTCGACTGGTTGGTCACCATGAGACGATGACATTTGAGAATCGATCTGGGCGGACTGGTGTTCGACGAGCTCGAGCGTTTGCATAAACCCCAAGGCTCTTCTCCCTCAGGAGAAGGAGTGGCGCCTGAGGTGATTCTTGGTGGGAGCGACTGGGGTCTCAATCAGGTAAATACCTGCTCCTCGCCGCCATTTAGTGCTGTCCGAGGGTAACGCGCCCGTAATCCGGCGCGGGCCGAGTGACACCCAGTGGACGCAGAAGCGGTTCACGTCAGAATCCCGCCGCCTGGACTCGTGACAAACGCGTTGAGTTACCAGAGTCAGGAATTCGCGAGCAAAGGCCCGCGAAAAACTCTGCTATAATCGAGTTCTACGCAAATGAGGGCGCCCTCTGCGCTCAATTGCAGTCTGTCGGGGAGTGGCTCAGCCTGGTAGAGCACCTGGTTCGGGACCAGGGGGTCGGAGGTTCAAATCCTCTCTCCCCGACCAATTTCCTTTCACTCAATCCCCTGCTAGACGGCCCTGTTCCCTCACGCTGGTTCGGGACGTTTTTTTCGTGCGCGCTTGGGCGCGCAGGGGGTCGGAGAAGGTCCTTCGCTGGCGCTCAGGATTTCGGCTGGCGGCTCAGACGCCGCCAAGACGCCTCAAGTTCAAATCCTCTCTCCCCGACTATTCTTTCTATCGCTTACAAGCGCGCGACGTTCCACCGCACCACCTGTGGTTTGCGGACGATATAACTGAGCGGAGCCACCAGCATGTGCGCCAGTCGCGTGAAAGGAATCAGAAGCACCAGCACCCACGCTCCAGTCACGTGTACCTTCACCAGGAACGGCATCGCGGCGAGGTAAGCCGCATCGGGCCGGAACGTGAAAATGGATCGAAGGTACGGCACAGCTGAGGCGTGGTACCAGTAGGCCCCCCAGGGTAGAACCAGCGCGATCAGGAGCCCGCTCAACAGTTGTGTAAACAGCAAGCCCAGCAGCACCCAGTCGGCAAGGGAAGTGACGGCCCGCAGCCGCGATGTGGTTACGCGTCTTCTGATGGCCAGCGCGATCCCGAAAAATGCAGTCGTGCCCAGTGCTATCGCCACTACCTCGAGCGCGTACAGTCGCATTGGGTGCGCATTCCATCGGAGTACCTGCCGCGGCAGGAAAAACCCGATGGCATGACCGAGCAGTGTGGCCACCACGCCGTAATGAAACAACACGACCGCCCAGAACTGCTGGCGGTTCTCCAGCAACTGTGACGAGAAGCTGGAAATGGTGCGCGGCTGAAACCAGTAGCGATAAGCCATGCCGGCAACCGCCATGAACATGGCGACGTAGGGGAACACCACAATGAGCAACAGATCGAGCGCGCCCTGGTTCATAAGTTCGCTCCTTCAGCTATCGAACACGCCGGCTGGAAAGCTGCCGGAAAGTGCAAGGTGATCAGTTGTTGCGCGGATTCCAGAAGCAGACGGAACACATTCCTGGAGGGCATCGACTTCAGCATGCGTTCTAATGCAGGAGCGACCACCGCGCAGGTAAAATCTTCGGCCTCAATGGCCTCCATGCGTGCCAGCAGAAGCATTGCGTGCGAAAGATGGTCGGGCAGTTCCTGGCTTTCTGCAATGCCGTTATCGCGCAATTCGCGCCGGATACGGGCAAGCAGGAGGCCGCGCTCGTACTCTTCTCCAAACAAATGCCAGCCCAGGTCGAGCGAACATAACGGTTGCAGATCAAAGGTACTCGTGTACAGCTCCTGCAAGTCGTTCAAAGGCATGCCTTCGATTTCCCGCACGAACGCGAGCAACGCCGGCGCTGCCGGCCCCGTGGCGCGCATTGCGTTCTGTACCGCGCCTCCGTAGCCAATTTGCGGATAGACGAACAGCGCAGCCATCAGCTCGAGTTGTTCCTGCCGTGCGTTCATGATTGGCCTGTTCTGGCGGCTGCCGCAGTTTCCGTAACAGCCTCGCGATGCAACGGAGGAATGACGAAGCGTTCGCTGGCTGTGGAAAGGTTTGTCAGGCGGAAAATATCGTCCGCTTCAACTGGAGTGCAGTCAGCTGCGGATAGCGAGGCTGCAATGCGTTCAACGTCAATGTCTCCGGTGGTAACCCCCCTGCGAAGCTGCCGAACCGCCTGCTGTTTGCGCAGCGAGTAGCGAACCGGTTCCTCATTTCCCGCCGCGAACAGTGACGCCAGATAGCGCAGCGGAATTCGGAAAGCATCAATATCGGCAAACAGGCCGGCGTCGTTGTCGTTTCCATGCACTACCGGCGAGAGCGGGGGAATGTAGAACAGCATGGGCAGCGTACGGAACTCAATGTGCAACGGCAGTGCCAGTCGCCACTGCTTCACAAATTTGAAAACCGGCGAACGCTGGGCGGCCTCAATGACATCGGCTGAAACCCCTGAGGCCTGTGCCGCACGGATTACATCCGGAGCAGACGGATCAAGGATGATGTTGCGATGACGCTCGATCAGATTTTCGCGCGGCGTGCCTGCTGTTGCGTGGATGGAGTCTGCATCGTAGAGCAATACACCGACGAAGCGTATACGGCCCGGGCACGAATGAAAGCAGGCAGGCGCCTCACCAACTTCAACGCGCGGATAACAGAGAATGCACTTTTCCGATTTTCCCGTATCCCAGTTGAAATAGGCCTTCTTGTAAGGACATGCCGCTACGCAGTGCCGCCAGCCGCGGCAACGGTCCTGATCGACCAGCACGATCCCGTCTTCGGCCCGTTTGTGCAGCGCTCCCGATGGACAAGCAGCGACGCATGCGGGATTCAGGCAGTGATTGCACGTCCGCGGAAGGTGGAAGAAGACCAGGCGCTCAATGGCGAAGAGGTCCTTCTTCTGCTCTGGAGCCAGCGCAGCCCAGTTCGGGTCGGCGCTGGCGTACAGTGGCGAGCCGGCAAGATCGTCGTCCCAATTCGGGCCCGACTCAATCTCCATATACTTGCCGGTGATCAGCGAAATCGGGCGAGCAGTGGGCTGGTCATCGCTCGCGGGTGCATCCGTCAACTTCTGGTATTCATACGTCCACGGCTCGTAGTAATCGTCGATCGAGGGCAGAGTGGGATTATGGAAGATATTGAAAAGCGACGAGCTCCGGGTCTGCGACTTAAGTCGCAGCTCTCCGTTCGGTTCTTCCCATCCTCCTTTATATCTGTCCTGATCTTCCCAGAGGACCGGATAACCTGTGCCAGGCTTGGTCTCCACGTTGTTCCACCACATGTATTCCGCGCCCTTGCGGTCGGTCCATATGTTCTTGCAGACGACGGAACAAGTATGGCAACCGAGGCACTTGTCCAGATGGAAAACTGTTGCGATCTGAGCGCGAACCTGCATCATTCCCCCTTGGTCACCAGACCAGTTCCGGGAGCTTGCGGACGAGCACGTGAGTGTCCCGATTGGTGCCGGTTGGCCCCCAGTAGTTGAAGTGGTAGGTGAATTGTCCGTAGCCGCCAGCCATCAGCGTGGGCTTCAAGCGGATACGGGTGAGGCTGTTGTGCCCACCGGCGCGGCGAAGGTTGCGCAGCGGCGATTTGGGGACAGAAAGCGTCCTTTCGGGCGAGTGATACTGGATACAGACGCCGCGAGGAATTCTCGCGCTGACCACTGCGCGCGTGACCACGACGCCATTGTCGTTGTGAATCTCGACCCAATCATTATCGGCAACGCCGATTTCCCCCGCATCGGTTTCGTTCAGCCAGAGCGGCTCCACCCCGCGCGAGAGCGTGCTCATGCGATGGTTGTCACTGTAGGTGGAGTGGATCTGCCATTTTCCGTGCGCGGTCATGAAATTGAGAAGTTTCCCCGGCGCCCCATTCATTTCGCGAATGTCGGTCCGCTCAAGATCGAATGGCCGTGGCTTGTAGCTGGGCAGGTTCTCTCCGGATTGGAGATAGAGCGGGTGGTCCAGATAGAGATGCTGGCGACCTGTGAGCGTCCGCCAGGGAACGTTGCATTCCAGGTTGTAGGTGAAAGGTGAGTAGGTGCGCCCTTCCTCGATCACACCCGACCACATGGGGCTGTTCAAGAGACGTTGCGGTCTGGCCTGCAGGTCCTTGAATGAGATCCGCCGACCCCGGTTCTTCTCTGCCAGGTGTGCCAACGGCATGCCTGTTTTTTCTTCCATCCGCTTGTAAGAGCGATAGGCGAGTTCCCCATTGGTCACAGTAGCGAGTCGCAGGATCGCATTGCAGGCATCTTCCTCGCCGCTGAGGGACGGATATTTGTTGCCGCTCCATTCCGCAACCGGGCCGGTCTCCAGCAGATGCTGGTATTCATCTTGAACGTCGTAGCCGGTTCCATGCGCTCCCAGGCCGCTCGACGGAACCAGCGGACCGAGCGAGATGAACTGGTTGTAGAGGTTCGGGTAATCGCGCTCGACAATACGCAGTCCCGGCATGGTCTTGCCTGGCACCGGCTCGCACTCGCTCTTGCTCCAGTCGCGAATTTCGGGCTGGGCGATCTCCGCCGGCGTGTCATGCGCGAGAGGCATCGCGACAACGTCGACAACTGGATCGGGCAGGTGGACTACCGCCAGCTCTGCAATCTTCTTCGCGATCGCCTGGAACGCCTGCCAGTCGCTCTTTGACTCCCACGCCGGATGGACTGCCGCCGAGAGCGGATGGATGAACGTATGCATGTCGGTGGAGTTGAGGTCGGATTTCTCATACCACGTGGCCGCCGGCAGCACGATATCCGAGTAGAGCGCCGACGTATCCATGCGAAAGTTCAGGTCGACAACAAGATCCAGTTTTCCCTGAGGCGCGTCTTTGTGCCACGCGATCTCCTTCGCCGAGCCCTCCGCCACCTCCGGAGCAATAGCGTTGGTGTGTGTGCCCAGGTAATGTTTCAGGAAAAACTCATGACCCTTGGCGCTGGCCATGAGCGCGTTCCCGCGCCAAATGAACCAGACGCGCGGCCAGTTCTCCGGAGCATCAGCATCTTCCACCGCAAATTTCAATTTGCGTTCGCGCAGCTGCCGGACGATGTGGCTGGTAATCTCGTCCGGTGTCTTGGCTCCGGCCTTCCTGGCTGCTTCCGTGACCTCCAGCGGATTACGGTTGAACTGCGGGTAGAACGGCAGCCACCCGTTGCGGACCGCCTGCACCTCCAAATCGATCATGTGCATGCCCCTCAGCGCTCCGCTTCCACTGCCACGAGGAAACGGCTGGTAAGCGGAAAACTCGCGTTCATAACGCCACTGGTCGCTGTTCACGTAATGCCAACTGGGCGAGTTCTGCAGTCGCGGCGCCGGATACCAATCGCGTGCGAAGGCGACGGCCGACCACGATTCCATGGGCGCCAGCTTTTCCTGGCCCACATAGTGCGCCAGCCCGCCGCCATTCGTGCCCACGCAGCCGCAAAAGAGCAGCGCCTGAATTGCCGCCCTGTAAATAAGGTCGCCGTGATACCAGTGATTCACGCCGGCGCCGATAATAATGGTGCATTTTCCGCGCGTAGCTGCGGCAGTCGTGCCCCACTCGCGGGCAAAGCGCACGATCCGGTCCGCTGGAATCCCGCAGCGCTTTTCCGCCCAGGCTGGCGTGTAGGGCTGAGCGGCATCATCGTAATGGCAGGGATACTCGCCTTCGATGTCACGCGAAACCCCGTATTGCGCGAACAGCAGGTCGTAAACTGTCGTAACCACTACTTCGCTTCCATCAGCCGTGCGAAGCTTCTTGATCGGCACATGCCGTGTGAAAACCTGGGCGGGATCGAAGCTCTCAATTTCCAGCGGCAAGGTCGCATCTTGCGCTCCGAGAAATGTGAGGGCGGGCTCGATGGGACTGCCGTCCACCGCGTCTTTGGGAACCAGGTTCCACTTTCCTTTTTCTGAGCCCCAGCGATGTCCTACGCTGCCCATCGGCATCTTCGGCTTGCCGCTGCCGGCATCCCACACCAGGAATTTCCAATCGCCATTCTCCGCATTGCAGTAGTCGGCAATACGATTTGCGCGCAGCAGCCGGCCAGCGCGCCATGAGCTTCCGTGCGGGAGCAGCTCAACAAGGTACGGGCTATCGGTGTAGCGACGCGCGTAATCCAGGAAAAACGGGATCTTCTTTTGATCATGGAATTCATTCAGCAGCACGTGATTCACGGCCAGCCACCAAGCCGCGTCCTGCCCGGCGCTGACTGGAACCCATTCGTCGGCATATTTTGAGACTTCGGCAAAATCCGGTGAGAATGCCCACAGGCGGGTGCCGTTATGCCGCGCTTCGACGGCGAAGTGGCAATCCGGCGTGCGCGTCATGCTGAGGTTGGAGCCGACCACGGCGATCATTCGCGCATTGAACCAGTCGGCCGCTTCCGGGACGTCCGTCTGCTCACCCCACGTCTGCGGCGAAGCATTGGGTAAATCGCAATACCAGTCGTAAAACGAGAGCGCGACGCCACCCATCAGCTGCAACATGCGCGCGCCGCTGGCGTAGCTGATCATTGACATCGCGGGAATCGGCGAGAAGCCGGCGATGCGGTCCGGACCATATTTCTTGATGGTGTAGATATTCGCCGCTGCGATCAGCTCCACGGCTTTATCCCACGAGATGCGCCGCAACCCTCCTTTGCCGCGCGCCTTCTGCCAGGCAGCGCGTGTGGCGGGGTCTTCGACGATTGAGGCCCATGCCGCAACGGGATCAGAATGCTCCGCGCGAGCTCTGTCCCAGGCATCCAGCAGCTTTCCCCGGCCATAGGGATACTTCACCCGCAGCGGAGAATAGAGATACCAGGAATACGACATCCCGCGCTGGCAACCGCGCGGCTCATGCGGAGGCAGATCAGGACTGATGCGCGGATAATCCAGCGCCTGCATCTCCCAGCTGACAATGCCGTCTTTCACATAGACCTGCCAGCTACAGGAGCCGGTGCAGTTCACGCCATGCGTGCTGCGCACTACTTTGTCGTGCTGCCAGCGATCGCGATACACGTCTTCCCACTTGCGCAGACCGGAGCCGGCTTCTTGTTTGATCCAGGAGCGCGCGTCCCGCGTTTTCATTGGGCACCTCTGTTCGTCTTGCGCACTGACGAGCGGACATCATTCGTGGCGAGCCGATTTCGCCAGATCACCCCGGCAATCAGCAGGACCAGCAGCGAGCCGGCAAGACCGACCGCCTGGACCCGACGCACCGGCGTCTGGCTGAGCGCGGCCGCATTCCCGGTGGCAGCGCTGAAGAAGGCTGCCAAGTCCGCAACCTCGTCGGCATTCAGGGGAGCTGATCGGAAGATGGTTGACATCATTCTTGTTGGTGGCTTTTGCAACCAGGAATTGAGTCCTTTGTTACCGCCCAGTTTTTGATACGCCGACGAGACGTCTGGTCCGAGTCGGCCGCCTGCATACGGCAAGCTGGATACCTGATGGCACGCGATACAGGCAGCACCGCCATTGCTTAAGCGCCGCTTGCCAAGGAATATTTCGCGACCGTGCGCCGCATCGCCTGTGCGCAAGGGGGCCGCCGTCGCGGCCACGATGCCCGATTGTTGATCGATGTATTCAAGCAGCGCTTCCCCGAACTCCTCGGTCACATCGGGAGATGGGGTCATCGCCATGCCTTGCGAATCGCCAACGATTTTGAGGGCGTAGGGGTCCTTTGCGGCAATCTTGGTCTCGGGATCACGAATGAACTCGACCAGCCAATGCCGCCCTGCCCTCTGCGTCACGTTCTTCAGGTCTGGACCCACAGATGGGCCACCGCCGATTGTGTGGCAGGCTGAGCAGTTCTGTTCGAAATATGCGGATGGCTCTGCCTGCCACGCAAATGCAGTGGATGGAAAAAGAAGAACAGCAAACAAGACTGACAAGAAGCGTTCGTTCACAGTAGACCTCCAAAGGAGGGCGGTGGTCAGGCCAATTCCGAAGCGATCGAAACTGTGGATCGGGCCCCTCACAGGGCTTGCTTCGATGCTCACACCTACAAAGAATGGTCACAAAAGATCCCGACCGAAGATGTGAGCAGCGTCACCTGAAATTCGTGATGCGTGCTATGGTTCATCCTTGTTTTCTAAACGCGGACAGGCTGGGCGCAAGAGTTGTGGACTTTTAAGCCAACGGCAGACCAGGAGGTCATTGTGCGTTTTACGCCCAGCAAATCAGAACAGTCGGCTACGGAAGCTTTACATCCAGGGCATAGACATTCGTCTTCAGCGGCAGTCGCAACATTGAGCACTGCGCGGTCAGTACTCAGCAATCAGTGGTCAGTACTCTAGCGTCGATTCTGCCGGGGGGAAGAAGCCGGGCCGCTCCATCCAGCACTAGTATCGCTTGGGTCCAAACCGCTTGTTGCTTTTCGCTGCC
>Ga0070679_100006311_pt1 | contig 11038 bp, 13 predicted proteins | sample KBSC63BmetaG_FD_65652 | JGI IMG/M metagenome (GOLD analysis project Ga0070679, IMG submission 65652) | Corn rhizosphere microbial communities from Kellogg Biological Station, Michigan, USA - KBS C6-3B metaG | ecosystem: Host-associated > Plants > Roots > Rhizosphere | place: USA: Michigan... | reverse complement strand
TGCTTCAGCAGCGTGGAGTTTCAACTTCTCGCTAAAACCGCGGTAAGAAGCTGCTCAGTAGCGGAAAATTGAAACTCCACGCTGCTTAAGCAGGTGGTATCTAACCGTCACTCCAAAGCTGCCATCTAGCGCGAAGCTGAGACTCCACGCTGCTAAAGCAGGTGGTATCTGACTTTTTGTGCAAAGCCCCTCATTCCCGTCAAATTAACGGGCGGTTACACCGTAAACTTTGGTGCATGGCTTTCGGTTCATCCGAATGATCTTCGTCACGCGTGGGAAGTATGGAGAGAGCCCGCATATAAAGAGCTTCATCTCAAAGGATTATTAGCTAATATGTTGCCTGGTTGGGAGGACGAGACTAATATCAAGCCCCTGGAAACGGCCGTACTCGACGACGAGCAGGTGCCTTATGCTGTAGATAGCACTGATGAATTCATGCGGAAGATACTCTGGGACGAGTGGTCTCACGAATCGGTTCTAGGTGTTATAGCGCCATATGAAAACGGGTAATACTGTTTCCATAAACATGGATCAAAAACTTAAGATAGTTTCGAAACTACCTCTCGACGAGATTTGGTCAGGCTCAAGACTAATTAGCACGATCAAGCTCCGCGATGTCGGGTCGAAAGAGATAGTGGACTTGTTACGTGCAGGAGATGTTAGATTTATCGTTGCCGACCTGGGACTACCGTTTGAATTCATCCCAAACAATGAGACTTATGATTTTTGGAAAACCGAACTGCGACCTCATTTAGCCGATCCGGAAGAACAACTTTCGCTTGATAGTTTTCCTGGCGATTACTGCTATTTCGCTTCGGAATGGAAGTCGTATGACGATAAGGTCATTGTGCTTTTTTCTAAATCACATTAGTCCGACACTGTTGATTGCTTAAACAACTCGGACCTTAAAGGGAGTTCGTTCCAGTGCGAGAACCTATTATCGTAAACAGTCTTACTCCCCAATCCGGCGACCAAGCACACATAGCCGCAACCGGACACTCGTTTGAAATCCATGAATGGAAAGGTAGTGGACCTGACTATCTGCACGTTCACTATTCTGATGACGAAGCCTGGCATGTTCTTGAAGGCACACTTACCTTCCGGTTTGCCGATAGACAGGTTGAAGCGCCAGCTGGAACAACGGTCTTTGTGCCTGCGGGAGTGCCTCACACTTATTTTGTGGCGGGCGGGCCGACTCGGTATCTCATCATTTTGACGCCGCGATTGCGAGCACTTATCGAGGCATTACATTCGACTCCGCGTGAACAGCACGGAGCGGTTATGAAACAATTTGAGTCGGCCATTTTGTCGTGAACGCATTGTGAGCCACCTCTTTCACATCAGCGAAGAACCTGCAATAAAGCTGTTCGAGCCAAGGCCCTCGGAGTATGTTCCAGATCCCGTTGTGTGGGCCATTGATGAAGCTCGACGTCGTAACTACTTGATGCCCAGGGACTGTCCTCGAGTGACATACTATGCCGGAAGTGAAACGAGCGTGACAGATGTCGAACAGTTTCTGGGATCGAGTTCAGCCGTCATTGCAGTCGAAGGCGCGTGGTTCGATCGATTCCGCTCGTGTCGCTTGTACTGCTATGAACTACCGATTGAAACATTTGAGTGTTTTGATAAATGCGCCGGCTATTTTGTGAGCCGAGCTTCAGTGGTACCGACTGGCGAGACAATCGTTGACGATGTCATCGGGGAACTGCTTGGAATCGGAGTTGAGTTACGTTTCGTTCCCAATCTCTGGCCACTTCGCGACGCCGTGGCAAGTTCCACTTTACAGTTTTCATTCATTCGGATGCATAACGCACAACCAAGATCCATGCTGGAAGTTGAGTCTTAATCCCTAAGATCAAAGTCACAACGTTGAAAAGAAACAAGTCGGGAAGGGCCGCTTGCCCCCGAATTGTTCTTTCAAGTTTCATGTGCTATCGGCTTTCCCATAAGCAAAGAGGCTCTGCGCTAAACTTCCATAAAGGGCACTCCGCAGGCGAGGACGCCTGCGCTCCCAGCATTCGCGGTTACCGATGGTCATGACCGGCACACAACATCATCCGTTATGGATCAGCATTGCGATTCTCGTCGGTGTGGTGTACTCAGCGATCGGAATTCTTTTCGCTGTTCCGAATACTCACATGCAGGCGTGGCGATTTGCTGCATGGATTATGAGCGCAATTGTCTACGCAACTCATATTTGGTACGAATACTTTCGCCTACGCAATTCGGGTAAATCAACTGCTCTGCACGTCGCGATAGCTGTTGGTATCGGCGGTTTAGGGGTGGCAATTGGAGCCCTCGTTCATTCCCTGCTCGCTCCGCCCAATTATTCGCGATGGCGGTTCGGTCTGGCACTTATACTTTGGCCTGTCCTAACGGGTCTCCCGGCATTCGTTGTTGCACTTGTCATCAGTGTCTTGTTGAATCGATTCCATCCGAACAAACATTGACCAAGATGCTTTGTCGGAAATGGTTTAACTTGTGGTGAGCGGGTCAGAACCGAAACGCGGTGCGTCGGGTCTACCAATCCAAGAACGTGTTTGTACGAACCCGACGCTACCGCGTTTCGGTTCTGACCCGCTTACCACAAGCGTATCCGACAGTAATAACCAGGAAGGACGTTTTCATAGCAGATGAATACTCGTCGCCAATTTCTCATTCGCGCCCCACTGAGCGTTCTCGTTGCCGCTGCCGCTCTTAAAAGTGGCAACTCACAAACTCCTTCGCAAACACCAGCAACACCGGGTGCGCCGCCCACATTCGGAACTGGCGCAGGCTCTGGGCCAGTTGTAACACCGGAAACATTTGCGGAAGCTGAAAAATTGATGCAAATCACAATGACTCCTGCCGAACGACAACAGGCTGCTGAGTCATGGCGTACATCACTTGCCCAATACCTGGAGCGACGAGCCGGGCCACGCAAAGTTTCCCTCAAGGACACGGACACTCCCGCAACACTTTGGAATCCACTGCTACCCGGAATCGCGACACCACAACTTCGAGATCGTTTTGTCCGGTCAAAGGCCGAGAGCAGTTCCCTGCCCGCTTCTGATGACGCGATCGCGTTCGCGCCAGTGACGCAGTTATCGAGATGGATTGAGTCGCGAAAGCTCTCCTCCGAACGGCTGACTAACATTTATCTCAACCGAATCGAACGACTCGATCCAAAGATTCGATCAATCATCACACTGGCCAGAAAACAGGCTCTGGCTCGTGCGAAGGCGGCTGACGCTGAAATCGCCACCGGCAAATATCGCGGTCCGCTTCATGGCATCCCGTATGGCGTGAAAGATCTGCTTGATACTAAAGACATCCTGACAACCTATGGCGCCGAGCCATTTCGAAATCGCATTCCAGCCGCGGACTCGGCAGTCGTGCACAGACTTAACGACGCGGGTGCGGTCTTGTTGGCGAAGTTGTCACTGGGAGCGCTTGCATTAAATGACATCTGGTTCGGCGGTCAAACGATGAACCCATGGCTTTTGGAAGAGGGAGCTTCAGGTTCAAGCGCTGGACCGGGCGCGGCTACGGCCGCCGCTCTCGTTGCGTTCTCAATAGGAAGTGAAACTGGAGGAAGCATCGTAAGCCCGGCGATGCGATGCGGAGTAACTGGCTTGCGTCCTACTTTTGGCCGCGTTGCGCGCACCGGTGCAATGACACTTTGCTGGTCACTCGACAAACTTGGTCCGATGACACGTTCGGTTGAAGATGCCATGTTGGTACTACATGCGATCAGTGGACCTGACGCCGGAGATCCTTCAAGCCTTCCGAGCAAACTCGATTTCGACGCCTCAGCACCGATTGCTGGTTTGAAAGTTGGCTACATCGCGTCATGGATGAAGGAGAGCCCTGCGACCGACGTAGATCGCGCAGCAATGGAGACGATGAAGAAGCTGAAGATGGAACTCAAAGAAGTATCGCTTCCTGACTGGCCGTATAGCTCACTGATGCCGGTCTTGTTTGCTGAGGGTGCGGCGTCGTTTGAAGAGCTGGCACTTAACAATCAACTCGGCACGCTCAAAGTTCAGGTCAAGGATGCGTGGCCAAATCTGTTTCGCGAAGCGAGATTTCTTTCTGCCGTAGATTTCGTTCAAGCCGATCGATTCCGTCGGAAGGTAGCAATGGAAATGGCACGGATCTTCAGAGAGGTCGATTTGCTGATCGTGCCCTCGCTACGCGACGAGCAACTTACGATTACCAACTTTACCGGTCATCCATCGTTGACGTTGCGCGCCGGATTTGTTGAGGTGTCTGAAGCGCGAAGTGATTGGGCTCCCGATCCGGCGAATCCACTTCCCAAGTTCAATCCACCCCGACGTGTGCCACATGGAATTACGATTCTTGGGCGGCTATTTGACGATGGTTTGCTTGGACAGGTTGGCATTGCACTTGAACGCGAGTTTGGAGTTGCGGGAGAGAGGCCGGCAGGATTCGCATGATTCACATGAGAATTCGGAAGCCAGCGTTGGTCGATGATGCTGAGTGACAAATCAGAAGTGTCAACAGGTTTACATCACGTAGCAGATTGGTCGCGTGCGATTCCAGTCTTAAGATAAGAACATCAACCGTGCAAAGTACAAGTAAGGAAGGGTGGTTTACCCCCGCTGTTCGCGAACCAATCAGATCGAGTACGAGCGGGTGTAAACCGCCCTTCCTTACTTGCTTTGTTTCGCCGCTTGTACTCTCAGATTAAGCGTTGATCACGCAATTGGGTGAAACCACCGTGCCGCGAGAACCCACAGACGCCCAAGCACTCATTGACGCGTGGCACACCAATCATCGCGTAACCGTTTATCTCATTGAAAACTTGCCGTCTGAGTTATGGTCAAAGACTGTGCCGGGTGCTCCACTTCGTACGGTGCGGATGATCGCAGCCCACATTCACAATGCTCGTTGCATGTGGATCAAAAGCATAGGCAGCCGACATGGTGTTATTGTGCCGCGCTCAGTCAACCGTAGAACTGTCCGACCGTCAGATTTGTTGCGGGCATTAGAAAAGAGCAATCGTGGTATTGTTGACTTGATTCGACTCGGAGAAGCGCGTGGTGGGTCCATTCCTGCAGCTACCTGGCAGAACTTCCCCACTGATCTTGTGCACTTCCTCAGCTATTTCGTTTCACACGAAGCACACCATCGCGGACAGCTCGTTATGTTGGCGCGGCAATTGGGACACCGGCTGCCCGGAGAAGTAACTGGTGGATTGTGGCAGTGGAAGCAGCGCTCTCGAGAGTGACGTGAAGTATCCAGGGGCGTTCATCAGGTTGGGCTCTCAACCAAACCGACTGACAAGATGAAACCCGAATCTCCAATCGATCCCAAAGTGAAAGTCTGGCGGGTGGAACTGAAATGATGGCCAAGGATGTGAAGTTCGCTGACACGGTCATTGAACAAATACGCAAGTCGAAGATTCTCGGCGTTCGCTCTGGAACTGAGCACCGTTACACAGGCGTCTGGGTCGTCGTTGTAAACAATAGAGTGTTCGTGCGGTCGTGGAACGATAAGCCAACCGGCTGGTTCCGCGCCTTTAAGAAGGAAGCTACTGGGACGATTCAGATCGGTGATCTCGAAGTCTCCGTTCGAGGCAAGTTGGTCCGCAGCGCGCGCATTCGTGACGCGGTGACTTTGGCGCTCGGCGAGAAGTACAACACCAAGGGTTCGTTGAAGTGGGTGGAGGGATTTGCGGAACCGTCGCGAGTACTCACGACGCTCGAGTTCGTTGCCGAGTGAAGAATAGGTCTTATAAGTCCTCTAGGTCCTATTTCCCGATCCTACTTCTCGAGCACTTGTTACTGCGCACTCAGAAAATAAACTTCACGGCCAATTGAATATCCCTTGGTCCACCGCCCCCAAGAAACGGATTGCCTATCCCAACGTCGGGTGTGACGGTAATCGGAAGGAAACCTGTTCCGCGCCCCGTCACAGGATCTACCGATGAAGTCATGTCCGCTGCAAAACCTGGTAAGAGTGGATTAGAGAAGTTTGGATGATTAAAGATATTGAAGACTTCAGCTCGTAGTTGAATTCGAAGTTTCTCCGTAATGTCGGTGTTTTTGAAGATAGAAAAGTCGACGTTGCGATAACCAGGCCCCCGCAAAGCATTCCGACCAAGAGAACCAAAATGCCACGTACCCGGTATACACGAAGCAGCGCTACCATCTCCCGTCGGATCCAGAGTACAGGGAACTTTGAAAGCCGAGAGATTGATAAAGCGATCAGGCGCGCTCGTGCCCGCGTAAGGATCGCCAACGACATCAGGTCGCGGGAAAAATTCGCCTGTGTTGTTGTAGTCATCAAACAGGGTCAAGTGAAACGGATTACCGCTGCGGAGCGTCAAGATCGTATTTACCTGCCAGCCTTTGCCAAGCCGCGGATGTGCCTCAGAGAAGTTTGGAATGGCATAGCTGGCTGTGACAACAAAGCGATGTCGATTGTCGAAATTTGAATTGCCTTTCTCCAGGTCTGTACGGTAACTGTTGTCCGGTTGAGTTGCATTTGCCACGTAGTCCTGGCCATCCGATGCGTTATCGATCGAGTGTGACCACGTGTAATTGATCTGCGTGGAGAAGCCCCGGCGATCGCGAACTGAAAAACTGGTCTGCAGTGCGTTGTAATTTGAGAACGCCGTGGTTTCGAGCTGATTCACATAGAAGAATGTCCCGCCAGACGGAGCAAACGGTCCATTGTCAAACGGGCGAGCGGAAGAAACACTTGGGTTCACAGGCTGGTTTATATCGCGGTATCGGAAAAGCTTTGTGCCGTGGGAACCGACGTAACCAACTTCCAGTACACCATTCCTGAACAACTCTCGCTGAATATTCAGATTGTAGTTTTGCACGTACGGGGTGCGAAGGTTTGGATCAACAGCGAACACATCTGAGTCCAGAAAATCTGTAAAGATCGGGACGCCATTCTGGATCTGATCCACCGTGGAGAATGAAAAGAGGATCGGTGCAGGGCCAACAGGATTAAAAGCTGGGCCGGGGTTAAATGTATTGAAAGGTAGTTGGCCGGCAAAGAAGTCTTGCGAGAATGCGTCGTAGAACAACCCCCAGCCCGCGCGCACAACCGTCTTCGCTTTACCGTTAACATTCCAGGCCAATCCCAAACGCGGCGAGAAGTTATTCAAGTCGCGACCGTACAAACGCGGCAGACCTGCTGAGCCGACTTGTCGCAGACCTAAGGCCGGATCGAAGTTGCTCAGCAAGTCATTTTTCTCACCGATTACCCCGAAATAATCCCAGCGCAATCCAAGATTTAGTGTCAGTTGTGGACTCCAACGAAATGTATCCTGCAAATAGCCCGCGTGTGAGTTCTGGAAAGTATTGCGGTTGGAGTTGCCCCGAGCAGAACGGCCGCCGCTCAATGTGCCGGAAAGAAAGTCTTCAAGTGAAGCGAAATCCAAACGGCCGCGATAACCTGCGTCGAAAAATTGATCCACGGTGGTGCGTCGGAATTCATAACCAAATTTCAAATCATGTCGAGCCAGCTTCCAGGAAAAATTATCGATCACCTGATAATTGATATCAGTGCGGGCACGTGGTACCGAGAGCGTAGCGCCGATGTTGGCAATGCCAAGGTCATCATGGATTCTAATCTGCGGCAAGCCAAAGTCCTGCGCGTTCGTAATGCCCGTGTTCAACCCGATGGAACGCGGGTCGAAATCATTATCTTCCGGGAAAAAGCCTTCCTTGAAACGGTTGAAACCAAAGCGCAACTCATTAACCTTGGTTGACGAAAGAATCTTCAAAAAGGAGATTGAGACCAGATGAACCTTAGTCGGTGTTGTCGTGTTGTAACCCGGAAGAACGTTTCCGGCGAGAATCGCCAAGGGGAAAGACTGATCGCTTGTTCCATAAAAGTAGCGACCTGTAATCTGGCTGTCTTTAGTAAAGGAATGGTCGATCTTGGCGATTAAACTATCTACATCGTTTGAGGCAGGAGTCGTTACGAAGAGATTTGGCCGGCCACTGTTATCGAACAGAGGCAACTGACGGTTCGGCGCTGGCCATGGATTTCGAGCCAGCAGTCTCGCAATGACCGGATTCGTTGGGCCACCAAGCGCAGCAATCTCCCCCGGATCAGGAACGCGTGCAGTTGAATTCAGTCCGACTCGTTCTCTTTGTCCTTCGTAGGCGAAGTAGAAAAATGTCCTGTTCCGCTTGATCGGGCCACCAAGCGCACCCCCGAACTGATTATTTCTTAATGCCGTTTGTGTATCAGGTTTGGGGTTGAAGAAATTGCGCGCATCGAGTTTGTCATTGCGAAAGAACTCGAACAGCGAACCGTGAAAATCATTAGTGCCAGACTTGGTGACGATGTTAACGATTGCGCCGGAGTTTCGACCGTACTCGGCTTCGAAGTTCGAAAGTATTGCCGCTTCTGAAATCGCTTCAATTGGCAGGATCGTCGCGGGGGTTCCGAAAACACCGGCTTCATTGATTGCCGGAAGGTTTCGGTAGCCATCGTTCATGTCAGTGCCATCGAGCAGATAGTTATTTGCGCGTCCGCGATTCCCGTTGGCACTAAACAAACCAAAAGAGCCTGGCGAGTCTGTCGCGCCCGAGGGATCGCCTGTGGCGCCTGGGACCATTACCAAAAACTTTGTAAAGTCCCGGCCGTTGATTGGGAGATCTTCTGCGGCCTTTGTAGTGATTGTGCCGCCGAGTGTGTTTGTCGTGGTCTCAACCTGAACATCTGATGCGACGGTCACAACCGTGTCTGCACCCGCAACCGTCAACTTCACATCCACCCGTCGTTCACTAGCGACCTCGACGGTCACATTTGAAACAACGGAAGGGACAAATCCGGTCTGCTCCACGCGCACTTCGTATGGACCGATTGGCAACTCCGCAACGGTATAGTTCCCGGAGTCATCCGTGGCTGTGGAGCGCTCAAGCCCTGTCGCCTTGCTCTTGACTGAGACCCTGGCACCCGACACTACTGCACCATTTGGATCTGTGACTGTACCGAGGATTGAGCCGCGAAAGGTTTGTGCCGACACTGCCGTGGCTAGCAATATGATGAACATAAGCGCGAAAGCAGATTTGTGCGGCCTGGTTTTGGGTTGCATTTAATGGCTGCTCCTTTTGTCGGGGAGGATGCGGATTCAGTTGAAAGATCAAATGGACCAAGTGCGAGAGCGAGGCGATTATAGTCTTGAAGTAACTGGAGTCAATTACTCTTTCCGACAAGACTTATGGTCTGTACTCTCAGTAATCATGCAAAACAACCCAGGAACAAGTTCGGAAGCACGGGTTACCCCCATTGCTCCCCGAGATTAAGGATGGCACGAGCGGGGGTAAATCCTAACTTGTTCCTGGTAATGATCTGTATTTAGCAATCGAGAAGACTCATTGGGTTATTTCCGAAGCGCATATTCCGCCGCTGCTTCCGCATGAATCTGCGTTGTATCAAACGTTGGCACTGTTGAATCATCACTGGAAACAAGCATTCCGATTTCGGTACAACCAAGAATTATTCCCTCAGCGCCTGAGTTCACCATGTCTGCGATGATCCTTCGATACTGCTGACGCGATTCGTCGCGAACATTACCAAGACACAGTTCGTCGTAGATGACCCGATTTACCAGCTGTCGATCCTCTTCCGGAGGCACGACAACAGACAATCCAAGCGTCTCGAGACGACCACGGTAGAAGGTTTGATCCATTGTGAAACGCGTGCCAAGCAGCCCCACTGTTCTAACGCCCGCGCGCTTTATTACATCAGCTGTCGCATCGGCGATGTGCAATAGTGGAATATCGAGTCCGTCAGTGATCGCGTCAGCGACCTTGTGCATTGTGTTAGTGCAGAGGACCAGAAAGTCTGCACCTGCCTGTTCGAGTAATTGCGCGGCGTAGTGCAAATGCGCTGCCGCCTGATCCCATTCACCTCTCCGCTGGAACAATTCGATTTCGTGGAAGTCAACGCTTAAGAGAAAGAGGCGAGCTGAATGAAACCCTCCGAGCCGGCGGGCGATGGCCAGGTTGAGTAATCGATAGTAGAGCGCCGTTGACTCCCAACTCATGCCGCCAATGAGTCCGATTGTCTTCATTGGTCCTCGAAAAACATTGTCCTCCGACCGGGGACGAGTCTAACATGCGCCTGCAGTTGATAGCCTCGCTACGTAAACCCGAAAGTTTCAGGAGTACCTATGAACAAATTAATGTCCTTGGCCCTGCTGTTAGCTTTAGTCCTGGGCTGTCGCACAATTAGCACTCTTACCGGCAGCGATACAAATTTAAAGAAAGTCGGCGATTTATGGAGCGACGTTCCCCGCATGGATGGACTTGTGTCCTCCGAAGCCGACATGCCCATGTTCATCAAAATCCTCATGCGCACGGCGCTAAACAATCTCTATCGGCTTAATTCCAATAATGAAGACAAAACCCCTGCGACCGGCGACTGGGCCGTGTTTTCAACCGTGAAGACATCGGACGACGTGAGAAACTTCTACACCAATGAGCGGATGACCACCTTCGGCAACTGGGAGGCAAACAAGAATTCAACGTGCCTGGATGGTAAACAGCAGGGATTCTCCGGCGTCATGTGCGTTTTCGGCAAGACGATTAACAACAAATTCATTGGTCTGATGATAATTGCCACGCCGGACGAAAAAAAGAAAGACACAACTCTTTTCTTCGTGCGAGTCGAACGAGAAGAAAAGCCAGGTACACAACCGAATACCAACAAATAGTCCAAAAAGCGGAGATCAAGGTCTGAACGGTCGAGCTCTTTAAGTTGTCGGCAGGACGACCAATGCTTTGCCGCAAAAGTTTCCGTCTTATTCTCGCCGGATTTCAACCCGGTGGTAAGTGGACGCTGATAAGAAACCGTTTTAACATTTTACGGCTTTGCACAAAGTCAGATACCACCTGCTTTAGCAGCGTGGAGTCTCAGCTTCGCGCTAGGTGGCAGCTTAGGAGTGACGGTTAGATACCACCTGCTTCAGCAGCGTGGAGTTTCAATTTTCCGCTACTGAGCAGCTTCTTACCGCGGTTTTAGCGAGAAGTTGAAACTCCACGCTGCTGAAGCAGGTGGT
>Ga0070679_100006309_pt1 | contig 11039 bp, 7 predicted proteins | sample KBSC63BmetaG_FD_65652 | JGI IMG/M metagenome (GOLD analysis project Ga0070679, IMG submission 65652) | Corn rhizosphere microbial communities from Kellogg Biological Station, Michigan, USA - KBS C6-3B metaG | ecosystem: Host-associated > Plants > Roots > Rhizosphere | place: USA: Michigan... | reverse complement strand
CCAAACATCCTGTTCCTCGGGACCGAGTTCGGGCTCTACATGAGCCTCAACGGCGGCCAGAGCTGGGCGCAGTTCAAGCCGGACAATTTCCCCGACGGCCTGGCGGTACGCGACATCGCGCTTCAGGAGCGCGACGACGACATGGTGCTAGCGACGCACGGGCGGGGGATCTGGGTCATCGACGACATCAGCCCGCTACGCCAGCTGAGCGCGCAGACTCTCGCTAGCACCGCCGTGCTGCTTCCCGGCGCACCGGTGCAGCAGCGAATCCAGGGCCAGGGCGGCTGGGCCGAAGGCGATGCCTCCTACGCCGGCGAGAACCCGCCCGACGGCGCGACCATCACTTATTATCAGAAGGCGCGACACGTGATCGGGCGAATGAAGCTCGAGATCCTGGACGCCAACGGCAATGTCGTCGACGAAATCCCGACTTCCAAGCGCCGGGGGCTCAATCGTGTCGAATGGTCGATGCTGACCAAGCCGCCAGTCGTGCCTCCCGCTGCCTCGATCGCGGGATCGTCCACGTCAGGCCAGCGCGTGCTTCCGGGCACCTATACGGTGCGCCTGACGGACGCCGGTCAGGTCACGACCGAGCCGCTGACGATCACGCTCGACCGGCGCGCCAAGTTCAGCCTCGCCGACCGTCAGGCGCAATATGCCGCGTCCGAGCGGATCAAGGCGATGTTCCTGCGGATGAGCAAGCTGGTCGCGCAGATCAACGGCGTTCGCGCGCAAGCCGCTGCGCTCGCGCGGAGCCCAACTGCCCCAGCCGATGTGAAGGCCGCTGCCGCCCAGCTTGGCGGGAAGGCCGACGGACTTCGCAAGGAGATCGTCGCCACCACCGAGGGCGGCGCGATCACCGGCGAAGAACGGCTTCGCGAGCATACCGACGAGATCTACGGGATGGTGAACTCGACCGAGGAGCGGCCGACGAACTACGAACTGGCGCGCATCGACGCGCTCGATCGCGAGCTCAAGGATGTCGAAGGGCAGTGGGCGAGTCTTGAGGCGGGCGACATCGCGGCCTTCAATGCGAAGCTCAGGGCCGCGAACCTCCCGCCGCTGACCATGGCCCAGCTAAAGCTCGATCCGGATGCCGCACGCGGCGGACGCCTCTCCGCGCTCGCGCAGGGCCTGGTCGGAATGCACTTCTACGGTGACGTGAGCGCGCTGGAGGATCGGGCCGCCGACAAGGACTGACCTATTCCTTGACGTGCACCGTCTTGATGTTGACGAACTCGCGGATTCCGAAGGCCGAGCATTCGCGCCCGTAGCCGGACTGCTTCACCCCACCGAAGGGCGTCCGCGGGTCGGAGCGGACATTGTCGTTGACGAAGCTCATCCCCGCTTCGAGCTGCTCCGCCGCGATCCTGCGGCCACGTTCCACGTCGCGGGTGAGGACGCCGGACCCGAGGCCGAATTCGCTGTCGTTGGCAATCCGAATCGCGTCGCCTTCGTCCTTCGCCGCGATGATGGCGGCGACGGGACCGAACACTTCCTCGTCATGCGCGGGCTGCCGGGGCCGAACATCGCTGAGCACCGTCGCCGGATACCAGGCGCCGGGCTTGTCCGGGACCTTGCCGCCGAGCAATAGCTTCGCGCCTTTCTCCACGCTCTTCGTAACCTGGGCGTGGATGTCGTCGCGGGCCTTGACGCTGACCATCGGTCCGAGCTTCGTGTCGCCCTGCGTGGGATCGCCCATTTCATAGCCACGCATCGCATCGACGAGCGCCCGCTCGAACGGCTCGACGACGGAACCGACGACGACGAAGCGCTTGCCGGCGATGCAGCTCTGGCCGCCGTTCACCATCCGCGCGGCCGCCGCGATCTTTGCCGCCGCGTGGATGTCGGCATCTTCGAGGACGACGTAAGCGTCCGAGCCGCCGAGCTCGAGAACGCACTTCTTGAGCACCGAGCCGGCGGCGGTCGCGACGCTCCGGCCCGCCTCGACGCTGCCGGTCAGCGTGACGGCAGCCACATTTTCGTCCCTGATCAGGGCCTCGACCTCGCGGCTCGGCAGAAGGAGCGTTCGGAACAGATCGCGCGGGACACCGGCCTGGTGAAGCACCTCCTCGATCGCAAGCGCACAGCCGGGGACGTTGCTCGCATGCTTCAGGAGCGCGCCATTGCCGGCCATCAGCGCCGGCCCGGCAAAGCGGAAAACCTGCCAGAACGGGAAGTTCCACGGCATCACCGCAAGCACCACACCGAGGGGATTGAAGGTAACGAAGGTCTCGCCCGCGCCGATATCGACCGGCTCATCGGCGAGATAATTCTGCGCGTGATCGGCGAACCAGTCGCAGTGAAAGGCGCATTTCTCGATCTCGGCGCGACCCTCGTCGATGGTCTTTCCCATTTCGTCCGTCATCAGGCGCGCGAACTCGTCCTTGCGCGCGCGGAGAATTCCGGCGGCCGCGTGGATGATAGCCGAGCGCTCGGCGAAGCTGGTCCGTCGCCAATCGAGGAACGACTTTCGAGCTGCCGCCGCCGCATCCTTGGCTTCAGCCAGTGACGTTTCCTCGTAGCTCTTTCCCGGCGCGCCTGTCGCGGGATTGACGGTCTCAATCTTGTGGCGCGTTTCGGGGCGGGTCAGTTCGGCTTGCTCGGCCATGGCGCGACTCCTTGTGCGACGCACATAGGCGCGACGGCGGCTTCGACCAACCGCCGGCTAGACCAGTCGCTTCATTCTCGTGATCAGCGCCGGAGGCGCTGGAGCGGGCGAAGGGATTCGAACCCTCGACCCCAACCTTGGCAAGGTTGTGCTCTACCCCTGAGCTACGCCCGCTCGGCCGGAAAGGCGCGATTCCTCGGCGCCTGGAGCGGGCCCGCTATCAGCGGCCCCAATGCTTTGCAAGCGTCGGGCGCGATAGAGGACCCAGGAATCGCCGGTCAGCGGAATTGAGATCGAGGAGTCGATCGCGTCCATTTCGACGCCGCAACGATGGACAGTCGCGGGAGTCGGCTTCCACCGCGACTGGGAGGCGAGCAGGAACTCGGCGGGAGTGCACCCGCCGGCAAAGCGCGCCCGATAGCCGGACCGCTCGGCGGCGACCGCGACCACGCCCTTGAGCCGCGGTTCGGCGAAGGCAACGCGGGCTCCGGAGGGTTCCAGCGCCGCCATGTCCGCGACCGGCCGCGCGGGCCTTCCGCGATCAATGCCGATGAGGACCAGATCGCGGTAGAGACCGACGCCGACGAGCGTGATCATCAGGAAGACCGCGGCGCTGCGGACCGCCGGACGACCCTCCAGCCCCCGCGCGATCCAGTCGGAAATGAGCAACAGCAGGCCGACCGCGCTCGTCAGATAATAGCGCGCGAACTCCGTGTTGCCGGACCGGACGAGACCGGCCGCGAGCGGCACCGCGATGATGAGCAGCCCGTAGAGCCGCGCGCGCGAGCCGAGCCACTGCGGCCGCCTGAATGCAATGATCAGGGCCGTCGCGCCCGCTGCGAATGGCACGAGCCATGGCCAGGGCGAGGACAATCCTGCCGACCACAACGCGAGATCGTCGAGGGCGGCGGTATAATGGGGAAGCGCGAAGGGCTCATATCCGCCGAGTCTGAAGCCGGTGGGGCTGAGTGCTCCAGCGGTGAATACGAAGACGACGACTGCGGCGGTGACCGCAATCGCCGGGCCGATGAGCCGCAGCGTGTCGGGAAGCGCTTTTCCGGGACCGGCCGTCGCGCGCCGCTCGAGGTAGAACCACAGCGCCGCGAGACCGACGGGCGCGGCCATGGTCATGTGCGACAGCATGCCGAAGAGCGCGAACGCGGCGAGCCACCAGCGCGCGCCATACATCGGGCGCCCGTCGACAGCGTCGCCGACCAGGAGCAGCGTCAGCAGCGCGGCGAGGAGCATCATCGCATAGCCCCGAGCTTCCGAACCGAAATCGACGAACATCGGCGCGACGGCGAAGAGCAGCGCGGCGACGATTCCCGCTGCCGCCGACCGCCTACCGGCGAGTACCGCCGCAGCGACGATCGACAGCGCGCCGGTAAGAATCGACGGCGCGCGCGCGAGCAAAGGCGAAGCCGCCGGCCCGATCGCCTGAAGCCACAAGGACATCAGATGGTGATTATTGTCGTGGTTGATCCGCAGGAAAACGCCCGCCGCATCGCGAGCCTGGGCGGCGTAGATCACCGACCAGGCTTCGTCGGTCCATAGGCCGCCGTGCGCCGCGACGAAGCGCAGTGCGAGACCAGCGAGGGCTATCGCTCCCACTGCTGCCCACCACCAGTATCCGGACCTGTCGGTCTTCTGCATGCGGCGCTTCGTACAGCAGCGTGGTTAAGCGGCTGTTAGCTTGTGACACGATGGCGAGCGGCCCATATGAGCCGCTCGACGAACAGGAGAGCTCAAAGCACGTGGCGACACTGGGTCTCACCGAAGCCGAACGCGAATCGATCGAGCGGTTCGAGCGCGAGGTCATCGAGCCGTCGATGACCGCGCTCGTCGTCCTCGACTTCTGGGCGGAGTGGTGCGGGCCGTGCAAGCAGCTTGCGCCGATCCTCGATAAAATCGCCGACGATTATGCCGGGAAGGGCGTCAAGCTCGCGAAGATCGACGTCGACAAGGAAAAGCTGCTCGCCGCCCAGTTCCGGATCCAATCGATCCCCACGGTCTACGCAATCTACAAAGGGCAACCCGTCGCGGACCTCACCAATTATCGTACCGAGGGCCAGCTCAAGAAAGTGCTCGACCAGCTGCTGGCGCAGTTGAAGATCGAGGCGGAAGGAGCGGCTCCGCAGGCCGAAATCGAGCCGCTGATCGCCATGGGTGAGCAGGTTCTTGGCGAGGGAGACGCTCCGCGCGCGGTGAATATCTTCCGGCAAGTCCACGAGATGGCGCCCGACGAGGCCGCCGTCGTCGGAGGACTGGCCCGGGCCCTGATCGCCGCAGGGGATGTCGACGAAGCGCGCACTCTGCTCGACGGGATCGCGGAGGATGAGGCGAAGAAGCCCGAGATTGCGCGTGCCCGAGCCGCCCTTGAAGTCGCATCTGTCGCCCCAGCGGCCGATACGACCGCGCTCGAAGCCCGTCTCGCGAAGAATCCGGATGACAGTGAAGCGCGATTCGAGCTTGCCTCCGCGAAGATGGCGGCGGGCGACCGCGATGGCGCGGCCGAGGCGCTCCTCCAGATCATCGGCCGCGACCGCGACTGGAATGAGGGCGCCGCGCGGCAGCGTTTCCTCCAGCTGCTCGAAGCGCAGGGACTCGAAGATCCATGGTCCAGCGCTCAGCGGCGCCGGTTGTCGGCGCTCCTCTTCACATGAGCCGAGTGATTCGCGTCCCGCTATTTCCGCTGCCGGGGGCGATCCTGTTTCCCCGGTCGCAGCTCCCCTTGCACATTTTCGAGCCGCGCTATCGCGAGATGGTTCGCGACGCGGTCGAGGGCGCGGGCCGGATCGCAATGATCCAGCCGCATCGGGTGGACGACGATAATCGCGCGCCGCTCTACGACGTCGGCTGCGTCGGCGAGCTGGTCGGGCTCGAGGAACTGGAAGATGGGCGGTTCAACATCGTCCTACTGGGATCGAACCGCTTTCGGCTAATCCGCGAAGAAGAGCCGGAAGAAGCCTATCGATGCGCGGAGGTCGACATTGAAGCGTTCGACGACGATGAGCCGCCGCCGTTGTCGCTTGCCCAGCGCGCGGAAGTCGAGCGGGAGGCGCGGCGGCTTGGCGATGCGATGGGACTTGCGGTCGACTGGAACGCGGTCAACCGGCTCGACGACGAGACTTTGGTGAATGCGATCGCCCAGGTAGCACCGTTCGACGTCGGCGCGAAACAGGCGCTTCTCGAGCAACCGGCTCTGGAGAGCCGCGCCGACCTGCTGGTGCAGCTGATGCAATTCCAGCGTGCGGCGGTGTCCGGCGGCACCGAAGTCGAGCCGACCATCCAGTAATCAGATCGGCAAGCCCCTCAGCAGCAGCGGTAGGTCGCCGCTTGTGCCCCGGGCTTCGCTCATGAGGCGGTCACGAAGTGGCGAGATTCGGCCGACGAGGCCCATCCCGAAGCGGCGGATTGCCGAGACGGTCTTGCCCGATACGCCGTAGAGTCGGGTGAGTGTGTCGGTCGCGAATGCCACCGAGAGCGCGTCGAGCGAGCGCCAGCGCTGATAGCGGTCGAGCAATTGCGCGTCACCCAAATCGAGGCCGAGGCGGGCGCCTTCGACCAGCACTTGGGCAAGGGCGGCAGCGTCCCGGAAGCCAAGGTTCAGGCCCTGTCCGGCGATCGGGTGGATGGCGTGCGCCGCATCGCCGACCAACGCGAGCCGCTCGGCCGTGATCTGCGCTGCATGATGGAAGCCGAGCGGAAAGGAGGAGCGCGGGGCGAGCAATTCGATCCTGCCGAGGAAGCCGCCCATCGCGGCCTGCGCTTCAGCGGCGAAATCGGCGTCGCTTAGCGACAGCCATCCCGCCGCGTCCTCCTCCGGAACCGACCAGACGATGGCCGAACGATGGCCGATCGAATCGTCGTTCATCGGCAGCAGTGCGAACGGGCCGCTGGGGTAGAAGATCTCATAAGCGATATGCTCGTGCGGGCGTTCATGGCGGAGCACGGACACGATCGCCTGGTGATCGTATTTCCACCGCGCGACGTTGATCCCCGCGGCTTCGCGAGTCGCTGAATTACGCCCGTCCGCCGCGACGAGCAGCGGCGCGTGGAGCTTCCGCCCGTCCTCGAGCGCGACCACCACCCCGGCTTCTCCACGATTCACGACCGCGACCCTGGACTTCCACAGCAGCCACAGATTCTTGCCCGCCTCCGCCCGCTCCTGCAGCGCGGCACGCAGATGCCGGTTCTCGTGCATGAAGCCGAGCGGTTCGTCCTCGTCCGCGTCGAAATGGAGCCCGCCAGGCTGAAGTCCGTCCGCGACCGCGATGCGCGAGATAGGGCAACCGCGCTCCGTTAAATGCTCAGCGACGCCGATCGTCTGAAGCATCCGCATCGAGCTCGATGAGACGGCGCTGGTGCGGCCGTCGAACGATGCGTCCTTGCGCAGCGACGGGTCCGCGGGATCGACGACAATTGCGGACAGGCCGCTCGAATCGAGCGCGGAGGCGAGCGCCAGACCGACCAAGCCGCCTCCGAAGATGATCACGTCCGCGCGATCCATGGAGGCGCCCTAACCCGTTCGTCGCAATGACGCCACGACTTCGCTTGACCGCGGACTCCGGCTGGAGGATTCTTGGCGGCGGAAGAACTGGGGGTGGGAAATGGCGAGTGTTGCCACGCGCGCGCCGAAGCGCGAATTGGCGCCCGACTGGCGGGAGGCGCTGAGCAATGCCGTGCGCCGCTTCGCGATCCGCACCTGGGGCGCGATGCTGGTATTGCTGAGTGTCGCCGCCGCGGTCGCGCTGGCGACGCATAATCCGACAGACCCGTCGCTCAGCACCGCGGCGGGCGGCCCGCCCGCGAACTGGCTGGGCAATCCGGGCGCCTATTTCAGCGACGCGCTGCTCCTGCTGTTCGGCATTGGGGCCGCGCTGTTCGTCCCCGTCATCGCGATCGCGGGCGTGCGCATGATGCGGCTCGAGCCCGCCGGCCGGACCGGACGCGGCTTGTTGATCGCGGCAGGTGGCGCGATTCTTCTTGGAACGGCGCTCGGCCTGACCAGCGGGTCCGCCGTATCCGGCCTGCCCGGCGGATGGGGCGGCGCGTTCGGGCTTGCCGCCGCGCACGGGCTGAATCAGGCGTTCGGCCTCATTGCCAATCCGGAGATCGCGGGTCCCGTCAGGTTTGCGGCCCTGCTGCTCCTGGCGCTCGCCGGACTGGGTCTCGGATACCTGGCGTGCGGGCTGACGCCGGAAGAGCGGAGCTGGATCGCCGGCCTGATGCGCCGTCAGCCTCTCGAACGCCGTGCCGCGCCGCGCGCGACAGAGATCCGCGACGATCGCGTGCCGGCTGCGGCTCCGCCGAAGACACGGCCGACAGTGGCCGTGACCGAACCGGCGAGGTCAGTTGTGGCCGGCGGCCGCGCGAAGGACCGCAAATCGGGAGCGCAGCCGAGCCTGGCGCTCGGCGACAATTACCAGTTGCCCACCATCGACCTGCTTTCGCCCCGTCCCAAGGAAAGCCGCCAGCAGGTCGACCGCGCGGGGCTCGAACGCAACGCGCGCCTCCTCGAAGCGGTGCTCGACGATTTCAAGGTGCGCGGCGAAATCGTCGAAGTGCGGCCGGGGCCGGTGGTCACGATGTACGAGCTGGAGCCCGCGAGCGGGACCAAGGCGAGCCGAGTGATCGCGCTGGCGGACGATATCGCCCGCAACATGTCGGCCCTTTCGGCGCGCGTGGCGACGATCCCCGGTCGAAGCGTGATTGGAATCGAGCTCCCCAACCCGAAGCGCGAGATCGTCTCCCTGAGCGAGCTGATCGGAAGCCAGGCGTTCGAGGACCAGAACATGTCCTTGCCCCTGATCCTGGGCAAGAACATCGCCGGCGATCCGGTGATCGCAGACCTGGCGCCTATGCCCCACCTGCTCGTCGCCGGCACAACCGGCTCCGGCAAGTCGGTTGGACTAAACTGCATGATCCTGTCGCTGCTGTACCGCTACGCTCCGGACCAGTGCAAACTGATCATGATCGACCCGAAAATGCTGGAGCTCAGCATGTACGACGACATCCCGCACTTGCTTGCGCCGGTCGTCACCGAGCCGGGCAAGGCGATCCGGGCGCTCAAATGGACGGTCGAGCAGATGGAAGAGCGCTATCGCAAAATGGCGAACCTCGGCGTGCGCGCGCTTCCGAGCTTCAACGCCAAGGTGCGCGAGGCGAAGGCCAAGAGCTCCAAGCTCAAGCGCAGAATCCAGACCGGCTATCACGCCGATACGGGCCAGCCGGTCTACGAAGACGAGGAATTCGATTACGAGGTGATGCCGCAGATCGTCGTCGTGGTCGACGAGCTCGCCGACCTGATGATGACCGCGGGCAAGGAGGTTGAGTTCCTCATCCAGCGGCTGGCCCAAAAGGCACGGGCTGCGGGAATCCATCTGATCATGGCTACCCAACGGCCCTCGGTCGACGTGATTACCGGCGTGATCAAGGCCAATTTGCCGACCCGGATCAGCTTCCAGGTGACGAGCAAGATCGACAGCCGGACCATCCTCGGCGAGCAGGGAGCGGAGCAACTGCTAGGCAAGGGCGACATGCTTTACATGCCGGGCGGCAAGCAGATCATCCGGGTCCACGGCCCGTTCGTCTCGGACGAAGAAGTGCGCGCCGTCGCGGAACATTGGCGCCGCCAGGGCACGCCCGAATACAACCAGGCTGTGACCGAGGAGCCGGAGGACGGCGGTTATCTGTTCGACGGCCAGCCGACCGGCGAAGATGACGCCGAGACCCAGCTCTATCGCAAAGCGGTCCAGATCGTCGCCGAGAGCCAGAAGGCCTCGACCTCCTACCTGCAGCGGCAGTTGCGGGTGGGCTACAACAGTGCGGCGCGGCTGATCGAGCGGATGGAGAAGGATGGCCTGGTCGGGCAGCCCGACCATGTCGGCCGCCGCGAGGTGCTGATCGACACCGACGGGCATCCGCTGTGACCTTGGCGATCTGAGCCTGAACGTCTCGGAACCGTCGAGTTCAGTACGCATTCAAAGGACGACCGCCAGTTTCCGGCGCAAAATCCAGGAGCATTTCGACATGACATTCACGACGAAGTTCGCGCGCGCCCTGCTTCCGGCGATCCTGCTGGTAGCGGCACCGGCGTCCGCCGCGGAATCGCCGGACCTCGCCAAGCTCAAGGCCTTCATCTCCTCGGTCCACACGATGAGCGCCAATTTCGTCCAGACGGACTCGCGGGGGCGCTCGGCGGCCGGCACGCTGGAGCTGAAGAAGCCCGGCAAGGTCCGCTTCCAGTATGGGAGCGGCGACCTGTTGCTCGTCGCCGACGGCAAGAGACTTTATTTCCTCGACTACCAGGTCGGGCAGAAGAGCAGCTGGCCGCTCGACAAGACCCCTCTTGGGCCGCTGCTCTCCGGCTCGCCCGACTTCGAAGGCAAGGCGCAGGTGCTGCCCAACAGCGATTCCCGGATCCTCGTCGCCCGGGCGAAGAATACGTCCTACGGCCAGCTCACGCTCGCGTTCCTGCGCGATTCCTCCGGGCCCGCCGGGCTCCAGCTCTACGGCTGGACCGCGATCGATCCGCAGGGGCACCGGACGACGGTCAAGCTTTCGAACGTCCGCTACAATGTCCCGGTGTCCGACAGCGCCTTCACCTTCAGCGATCCGAAGAAGAAGAAATAGGCTGACAAAGGTTTCATTTTGCGACTTGTTCATCGCCGCGTCAGCCTGCCGGGCTTAGATAGAGCGTCGATTCTGCGAAATGCCTGGGGTTTCCCCCTGTTACCTGGGTCCGCAGAATCCCTTGCGTGACGAACGCTAGGCGGCCCTCGCTCCATGCCCCCGGAGCGAGGGCCTTTTTCTTATCATCGCGGACGGGCTAAGCGGCGCACGTGGGCAAACGGCTGAAGATTGCTTCCTGGAACATCAACTCGGTGCGCGCCCGGATGGCGCTCGTCGAGCGCTTGATCGTGGAACAGCAGCCCGACATCCTGTGCCTCCAGGAAACCAAAGTGCTCGACGACATCTTCCCCGCGGAGCTGTTCGACCGCCACGGCTACGTCCATCGCCAGCTCAATGGCCAGCGGATGCACCACGGCGTGGCGATCCTCAGCCGAGTGGCGCTGAAGGACGCGGGCAGGCACGACTGGCAGGACAATGGCGAGGCGCGGCACGTTGGCGCGCGCCTGGAGTGCGGCATCCGGCTGGAGAACGTCTATGTGCCCGCAGGCGGCGACACGCCGGACCGGACGGTCAATCCCAAGTTCGGGCAAAAGCTCGACTTCATCGAACGTATGACTCGGTGGTCCGAGACGCTTGGCGAGCCGACGATCATCGTCGGCGATTTCAACGTCGCGCCGCTCGAATGCGACGTCTGGAGTCACAAGGCGCTGCTGACCGTGGTCAGCCATACGCCGGTGGAGGTCGACGCTCTCACGCGGCTTCAGCAGGCGCATGACTGGATCGATATCGGGCG
>Ga0070679_100006308_pt1 | contig 11040 bp, 7 predicted proteins | sample KBSC63BmetaG_FD_65652 | JGI IMG/M metagenome (GOLD analysis project Ga0070679, IMG submission 65652) | Corn rhizosphere microbial communities from Kellogg Biological Station, Michigan, USA - KBS C6-3B metaG | ecosystem: Host-associated > Plants > Roots > Rhizosphere | place: USA: Michigan... | reverse complement strand
GCATCCCGATCCATGGGCAGCGCGTTCGCCTGCAGCCAGTCCCCGCCGACGACGATACCGGAATTGAAAACCGGACGCTGCGCCGATGCTGCTCCCGCGCTGATGACGAGCGCGGACGCGATCAGTAAAGTCTGAAAAGTCCAGAGCGGCCGTCGGGTGCTCAAACGGCCGTTTCCGGCCACGGGCTCCAGGTGTCTGACAGAACTCTTCACGTGTAACCTCCAGGATACGGCGAATGACTTTCGCAATTGGACTTTAGAGTATCCTGTGCCTCTCTGGAACGCGAGGGCAATTCGCGCGGGGCAGGCATCTTTATGCACGACGGGCCGGAGCTTCGCGCTCCGGCCCGTCAGTCTGGCGGTTAACCCCGCAATTACTGACGCATCGCCATCTGTGTCAGAGCGACGCGGTATTCCTTGGCCTTCGCGTCGTAGGTGATGCGGTACGCGGCCGGATAGTAACCGGCAGGCGCATAGCGGGTCGCTGTTGGCACCGGAATGATCTCGTCGCGGACGGCGTCGCTCGTCGCATCGTGCTTCGCGAGGAGGTAGGCGCGCGTGATCATTGGTTCATCGAAAATGAATTGACCATCCCACGATCCATAGATGAACGTCGTCGTGAACTCCTTGTAGTTCTCGGGATGGCCCGTCATGCCCTGGAGCTCCGGCGATCGAACGTCGAGCCAGTGGAGGCCCATCTGCGGCACGGTGACGGCGGCGGCGGGCGCGCCAGCCGGCGTCGCGGCGTCGATGTAGAACGGAGCGCGGAAATCCGCCGAGGGAAAGCTCGCCGCTTTCTTCGCGTAGTCAGGATCCGTGGGCACGATCGAGTTCCGCACGCTGACCGGAACCGTATAGAAGTGGAAGTCGAAGTGCGGCTTGTCGTACACGCCGGCCGGCTCGTGTCCGACCGGATTCCAATCGAACTGGACGAACCTGTACGGCGTGGGGTTCTGCGCCGGGAGATCGAGGATGTACTGGTTCATCATCATCATGGCCATGTTGGCGCTGCCCTTCATGTCGGCGGGCATCGCCGCGGCGGCCGGCAAGCCTTCCATCGACGTCTCGCTCATGGCGACGCCCACTTCGAGCGGCGTGGTGGGATTCTTGTCGTCGATCAGAATGTACGTCCGGACAGTGCCGTTACCGACCGGCTGCGCGGTTCCATAGACGCGGTGTGGACCGACGGGAGACGTTTCGTTCGAGCCGCCGCACGCGGCCAACACGAGCGCGGGAGTGAGTGCAGTCAGGAAACGAAGGCGCATCATATGAGTGTTCCTCGTGTGAGTGGGTCGTCGTGACTTCCGGCATCCGCAGTTGCGCGGCGCCAGGCACGCGGGAACAATCGCGATGGGCACTTACCCGGGGCTTAGTGCGGTCGGAACACTTCGACCGCGCGTCGCTTACACGCGAGACGCGCTGCCGGTGCAAGCGCTGTAAGCGGGCAGTAAGCGGACGTTCGCATTCTCGTCCCATGTCGAACTCACCACTTTCTTCGCTGCTCCCCGCGGATTCGGTCGCCGAAGTTCGCGCGCGTGAGCATGTCATCCGCTACCGGCGTGCGGGCTCCGGCACACCGGTTCTCGTGTTGGTTCACCCTGAAGTCCGGGCGACGGCTGCCTGGAGCGAGCTGGTCGCAGCCCTGTCGGACCACTTTCGCGTGCTGATCCCGGAGGTACCGACCTCCTGTGCGGCGCCGGAATGGCTCACGGGTTTCCTCGAGGGGCTCGGCGCGTCGACGGTCGACGTCATCGCCGACGATCCCTTGTGGCTGCCCGCGGTTCAACTCGCGCTGTCGGGCGAGGACCAGGTCGCGCGGCTCGTCATCGTGGTCAGCGAGAGCGACGACGACGTCTCACTGACCAGTGCGCTCGCGGCCGGCCCGCGATCGGCGGCGGTCCCGCTGCTGCTGGTCGGACGCAAGGTCTCGACGTCCGAGCTCGTGCAGCGCGTGACGGAGTTTCTCGGCGCAGCGACCGCGGCGCGTCCCGTTGAAGCAGGTTGAGTCGTACCGTATCGTTTGAAGCACGCGGCCCTTCCGACTCCCACCTCGGATCCGGACGTTCGTATGGTACAGCCGTCGCCAGACCTACCAATTCATCTGACGCGCTTCGTCGGTCGTGACCGCGAGCTGAGCGATCTCGCCCGGCTCGTGGCCGACACGCGTCTCGTCACTCTCACCGGCGCGGGCGGCAGCGGCAAGACACGCCTCGCGCGCGAGGCCGCGGCGCATGCCGCGAGCTCGTTCGAGCGCGTCGGCTGGGTGGACCTCTCGACGTTGTCGAATGAGGATCTGCTCACGGAGCACGTCGCCGCCGCGCTGCACGTCCCGGCGCGGGCCGACGCGACGCCGCTCCAGTCGCTCGTCGACGCGATCCGCGATGAGCGAACACTCATCGTGCTCGACAACTGCGAGCACCTGGTCGGCGCATGCGCCGATCTCGCCGAGTCGCTGCTGCGCTCGTGTCCGTTGCTGACGGTGCTCGCCACGAGCCGCGAGGCGCTCGGCGTCGCCAGCGAGACGGCGTGGCTCGTGCCGCCGCTCGAATCGCGCGAGGCGACGCAACTGTTCGTGGAGCGCGCGCAATCGGTGCTGCCGGCGTTCACCGTCACGCCGCCGAACGCGTCCGCCATCGAGGAGATCTGTCGGCGCCTCGACGGCATCCCGCTCGCGATCGAGCTGGCGGCGGCGCGCGTTCGCGTGCTATCGCCCGAGCAGATCGCGGCGCGACTCGACGACGCGTTTCATCTGCTGACCACCGGCAGCCGCACGGCGCTTCCGCGGCACCGTACGCTGCGCGCGACGATGGACTGGAGCTTCAGTCTCCTCGGCGAGCGCGAACAGATCCTGTTGCAGCGGCTCGCCGTGTTCGCGGGCAGCTTCACGCTCGACGCCGCGGAGTCGGTGTGCGCGGGCGCGCCGCTCGAGGCGGACGACATTCTGGATGGAATCTCCGCGCTCGTCGACAAGTCACTCGTCGCCATGGATCCGAGCGCGAGTCTCGCGCGCTATCGGCTCCTCGAGACAGTTCGACAGTACGCAATCGATGGGCTCACCGCCGACGAGCGGGAAGCGATCGAGCTTCGCCGCTCGCGGGAATACCTCGCGCTCGTCGAAGACATCGGTCCACGACTCGTCGGCGGCCCGATGGATCCGGGCATCGTCGAGCGACTGGTTGCCGAATACGACAACATTCGCGCGGCACTCGAATGGTCGTCGGCGGATGCACGCCATATCGAGATCGCGCTTCGGTTCGTCGGCGGATTGTTCTGGTTCTGGTATTCAACCGGACAGTTTCGTGAAGCGCGAAAGCTGATCGACGTCGCGGCCGAGCTGGACTCGACGGACATTGACGGCATCGTGCGCGGTCGCGCGTTGTTGACGAGCGCCCTGTTGGCGCTCGCGCAAGGCGAACATGCGCGCGCCTGCGCCGACTTCGCGTCGTGTCTCGCGCTGCTCCGTCCGCATGGGAGTGCGCTCGACATCGGCACCGCGCTCTCCAAGTACGGCGCGGCGCGCCTGCTTGGCGATCAGCTCGATCTCGCGATCCCGATTCTCGACGAGGCGGTCGCATTCACGGCCGGGCGGCCGACGAACGACATCGCGGCGATCTTCGCGCGCTTCTGGCGTGCATGGGCGGCCTACACGGCCGGCGATCTCGAGATGGCGCGGTCGCTCACCACGATCAATGTCGCGGCCGGCCGCTCGGAGCGGCTGCCCACGACACTCGGACATGCGTTGACGAGCACGGCACACTTCGAGCTCGCGCGCGACAACCTCGAGGACGCCTGCGGGTACGTCGCTGAAGCGATCGACATCGAATACTCGACCGGTGACGGCTGGGGCGTCGCGATCGCGCTCGACGTGGTCGCGCTCATCGCGGCACGTCGCGGGCGATTGGACGATGCCGCGCGCATGCTCGGTGCGGTGGACGCGCATCGACACCGGCTCGCCGTCGCGCTGCCGGGGCTCGCGCCGCGCGACCGCCAGCAACTGGTGCAGTCGCTGCAGGCGTCGCTCGGCGCGGCGTACGAGGAGCGCTTGCGTGAGGGTCGAACGCTCTCGACCGATCAAGCCGTACAGCTCGCACTGGCCGAGACGGCGCGTCATACCGTCGAGCATCGGATCGCTCCGGTGGTGGCGCAGCCCGCGCATGCCGCGCCGCATCGCCCGCGCCTTCGCGTGCTTGCACTCGGGCCGTTTCAGGTCTACGTCGACGACCGGCTCGTCGACGCGTCCGCCTGGGGATCCGCGCGCCCGCGCGAGTTGCTTGCGTATTTACTCATGCATCCGGACGGTCGCACCAAGGAGCAAGTCGGCGTCGCCTTCTGGCCCGAAGCGAGCGCGAGCCAGCTTCGCAACAGCTTTCACGTCACGCTGCACCGCTTGCGCAAAGCGCTCGGCGGCGCCGAATGGGTGACGGTGACGAACGATCGCTATCGGGTGGATCCGGAGCTCGTCGCGCACTTCGACGTGACGGCATTCGAGCGCGACGTGGCGGAGGCGCGCCGCGCCGTCGTGCGGCAGCATCCGGATGCGTTCGCCAAGCTCGAGCGCGCCGTGACGCATTTCCGCGGCGATTTCATGGATGGCGAACCGGTCGGCGACTGGCATCTGGAGCACCGTGACCGCTTCCAGCGCATGTATGCGGATTCTCTAATGGAGCTCGGCAACCGGTTCCTGTTGGAGGAACGATTCGAGAAGGCCGCCGATGCCTTCCGTCGCGTGCTGACGCGCGATGAGCTCCACGAGGAAGCGCTGCAGGGACTCATGCGCTGCCACGGTGCGCTCGGCGAGCGCGCGCAGGCGCTGCGCGTCTACCGGCGGTTCGCGGACCGGCTGCGCGAGGAGCTCGATGCGGAGCCGGACCGCGAAACGGTCCGTCTGTCAGAGCGATTGCAACAAGGGGCAGCGGCGTCGTAGCGCCGCGCCGGTACTAGCGGTCAGTCGCGGCGCGTTCGGTGCCGTTGCCGCCGCGTCCATTCGACTCCCAATCCTGCTTGCAGTTCACGCAGCGCGGGACGTACGGAATCGCATCGAGGCGCTCGTAGGCGATCTGCTTGCCGCATTCGTCGCACCGGCCGAACGTGTTGGGCGACCGGTAGAGGCGGCGCAACGCCTGATCGATGTGCCAGAGGAGCCGGCCTTCGCGACTCGCGAGCAGGAAGTTCTGCTCGCGCTCGAAGGTCTCCGTGCCCAGATCGGCCATGTGGAAGCGCCACGTGGTGATCTCTCCGCTCGATTCTTCCTCGCTCATCGCGAACTGATCATCGAACTGAGCCATCTGTGCGACCGCACGCTTGCGTTCCTCCATGAGGCGCTTTTCGAAGTGCTGCAATTCGGTAGCGCCCCACTCGTTCGTCCGCGTCTCGTGTTGTTCAGTCGGCATACACACCGTCGGCTCAGGTGCCGGGCTTCTGGGCAGGCCCCGTGCCGTTCACCGCGTCCAGCTTTCGATCCACGCGTCGGACCTTTGTCGAATGCGATGACGCCTCATCGCGGCGCAACGGTCAGCACGGTGGCGCCGCGAACGTCGCGCCCCGCTCGGAGGTTGGCCAGCGCGGTGTTGGCGTCCTCGAGCTTCATGCGCGTCGTCTCGGGGCGCAGGCCGGTCTCGGCGGCGATCGACAGCAGCTCTCGCACGTCGCGGCGCGTGACGTTCGCGACGCTCTTGATCTCGCGTTCCATCCAGAGATGTGTCGCGTAGTCGATGCGCTCGAGCTCCGCGCGATCGGCGTTCGTCTTTCGGATGGCGTTGATCACGAGACGTCCGCCTGGCATCAATCGCGGCAGCGCCTCGACGACTGGTTTCCACGCCGGCGTGGTATCGATGATCGCGGCGAGCGGACCTGGCGCGTCGTCGGCGGTGTCGCCTGCCCACGCCGCGCCGAGTTGCATGGCGAACGCGCGCTCGCCGGCGTTGCGCGCGAAGACGTACACCGGTGATTGGGGAAATCGATGTCGCGCCAACTGGAGCACGAGATGCGCGGACGCGCCGAACCCCGTGAGTCCGAGCGCGTCGCCGTCCTGAAGCTGCGCAAGGCGAAGCGAGCGCCATCCGATCGCACCGGCGCAGAGCAGCGGCGCGGCGCTGACGTCGTCGAGCGCGTCGGGAATCGCGTAGATGAAATCCGCGGGCGCGACCATGTACTCGGCGTACCCGCCGTTCGAGTCGCAGCCGGTGGATTGGAAGCGCGGGCAGAGATTTTCGGTGCCCGCGCGACACCATCGACAGACGCCGCAGGCCCAGTGAATCCATGCGACGCCGACGCGATCGCCGACGTGTGCCGTCGTGACGGCGGCGCCTGTCGCTACCACTTCGCCGACGATCTGATGCCCCGGCGTGACCGGATATCGTGGAGCGGAGAGGCGTCCCTCGGCGACGTCGAGATCCGTGCGGCACACCGCGCAAACGGAAACGCGAATTAGCACATCGCCATCACCGACGGGCGGCAACGGGACATCGGTGAGCTCCAGCGGACGCCAGTCACCAACCGGCGTCGCGCGAGCAGTCGTCGGGCGCTGCAGCAGCATCGCGCGCATACACGAATCTGTAATGCTCGTGCCGCACGCGCCAATTGTTCTCGCGACGACACCATTGCAGGAACAGATGAGCGATGGTATGGTCTCGTGCTTCTTGGTGCGAAGCAACGATCGCTTCGCTCGACGCGATCCACTCGATCGCGCACAGCACTCGAGCGCCCGGCGCGCCTCGCGGGCGGCGGCTGGAGCTGCATGGCAGCGAGCGTGATCTGGCGACAGTGCGTGTTCGCCGACCCGGCCGTTGCGATTACCCCGGTGATCGAAGCATGCGTCGCCGCCGGTGTCGCTTCCTACGTGGCGGACGGCGATGCGCGCTCAGGGGCTGGCATCGTCGTGTTCGACGAAGTCACGAATGCGGTGTGCGACGCCGTGCGCACGGCAAGCCGTGCGGGGCGTGAGCGTGTGGTCGCCGTGGGGCTACACGAATCAGGCGTTCCGAGCACCGATGCGTGGCGTCTGCTGTCACTCGGCGCGTGCGACGTGATCGCCTGGCATCGACATCCGAATGCCGCCGCCGGGATCGCGGCGCGCTTCGAGCGGTGGGCGGAGATCGACCGAGTGATCGATTCATCCGTCGTGCGCGACAACCTCGTCGGTCGCAGCCCGGCCTGGATCGCGGCGCTGCGCCAGATCGTCGAAGTCGCGCGCTTCAGCGAGACATCGGTGCTCATTCTCGGCGAGACCGGCACCGGAAAAGAGATGGCGGCCCGGTTGATTCACACGCTCGATCGCCGCCCGCGCAAAGGCGATCTCGTCATCCTCGACTGTGCGACGGTCGTTCCGCAGCTCGCAGGGAGTGAATTTTTCGGGCATGAGCGCGGCGCGTTCACCGATGCCGTCGCGGCGCGCGACGGGTGCTTCGCGCTCGCCAACGGCGGCACGCTCTTTCTCGACGAGATCGGCGAATTGCCGCTGACGCTTCAGGCGGAGCTGCTTCGCGCGATTCAGGAACGCACATTCAAGCGCGTCGGCAGCAACGTGTGGCGCAGCTCCGTATTCCGTCTCGTGTGCGCGAGCAATCGCGAGCTGTTGGCCGAGGTCGGGCAGAACGCGTTTCGCTCCGACCTGTATTATCGCGTCGCGAGCGTGACGATCACGCTGCCGCCACTGTGCGAGCGAAGCGCGGACATCGTCCCGCTCGTTCAGAGTTTTCTAACGGCCATTCGTCCCGATCGCGACCCGCCGGAGCTCGACGATGCGGTGCGCGAGTATCTGGTCGCGCGGTCCTATCCAGGAAATGTGCGCGACCTGCGGCAACTCGTGCAGCGCATCGCCGCGCGGCACACCGGCCCGGGTCCGATCACGGTCGGCGACATCCCGCTCGACGAGCGACCGCTGCCCACCGATGCCGTCGCCGATTGGCGCGACCGGGGATTCGAGGGCGCCATCCGCCGGGCGGTGACTCGCGGCGTGGGACTTCGCGAGATCGGGTCGGCGGCGACGGACATCGCGATCGACATCGCCGTCGACACCGAGGGCTCGTTGCAGGGCGCGGCACGGCAGCTTGGGGTCACCGATCGGGCGCTTCAGCTTCGGCGTGCCGCGAAGCGCGAACGTGCAACGCTCCCGGACGTCGCGGAGCCCTCGGCGTGGACCGAGGGCTCGCGGAGGTCATCTTGAGTGTCGCGAATCAATGTGCGCCAACCGGAACGCGCGATGCGACCGGCGACCTTGGAACGGGCGGCGGAGCTGCTGTGACTGCGCCGACTCCCGGTGTGGACGTGAATGTCACGCGGTTCAACACTCCGTCATTCGTGATCGTCACGACCGCGTATCCCGGCTCGGCGCTGCGGTACATGTCCCTTCGCTTGTAGATGTGTCCGCGCGGTCCGTTGCTGGTGCCGGTCAGATAGAGGGGGCTGGGGGCGTAGCCTGACCCTCGCTGGCCAGTGGGAACCTGAATATTCGCCACCGCTGGCGCATGAACGAATTGAACGGCCTCTGGGGGCAGGCTTCTGATGAGCATCTCGCCGGCGATGTCCGGCCCCATGGCCTGGGACGCGCGAAAGGCGGTGAAGAGACCCGCGCGATGAATGTGCCCGGAGATCACGAGCCTGACACAACTCGCGGGGTTCGACACCTGGCGAACGAACCACTCTCGCTCGTGTGCAAAGGAGTTCCAGCTCGCTTCCATTCCGTAGCTGGCGTCGGGAATCAGCGGTTTCGACGGCCCGAAGGCGAACAGCGGATGGCCTTTCGTTTCTCGGCCGTTGCGAGCCTCGACGTAGCGCATCAGCCCACGGTTCCACGTTCCGGGCGGATTCGGCGTCTTCCATCCTCGCGCGAGCTCGTCGTCGTACCAGTCGTCCCATGGACTGATCGGCGGAGCATGAATCCCGATGATGCGCGCGAGCCCGACCCTCTCAAGCGGTCCAGAGGACGATTTCTCGGTGAATTCCTCGACAAGCCGCTTCTGGAGCTTCGACAGGCAGTTTCGCGCGATGGGTCCTTCGTCGCCGGATCCGGCGTCCAACGATCCGTACCGCTTGCCGTCGACGATGTCGCCGAAGAATACGTTCTCCGCCTCTGCCCAATCGAGCATGAGAACGCGGTGGCCCGCCGGTAGCACGAACGCGTAGTCGAGGAACGGATTGATCGTGAGGAGATACCAGATGACCGACTCGACCGTCGTCCGCGTTGGGAACCCCGGGATGTTCATCGTATGGTCGTTTGCGAGCGCCTTCTTCGCCCACTGTTTGGCCAGCTCGACGATGTTCCTGGCGCTGATGCCGTACTTTCGCTCGACTGCCCGGTCGTAGGAGATCTTGGGCTCGTGACCGGGCCCGTGTGCCTTTCTCAGGAACTCTTTCCCCTTTGCGTCATCGATCGGGATGGTCGCACGGATCATCGTTCCGGCCTTGGGCGTGCCGCCGATGGCGTTCGGCGGATACGGATTGAGCCGCCAGTCGTGATTGCCGAGAATCGTGTACGCCGGCTTCAGGTAGTTGTCGCCGGACGCGAGGAGATGGTAGAACAGGAACCAGTTCCGATCCTCGTGATACATCCCGTCCTCGCCGAGGAGATTGCGCGCGCGCACCCCGACGTGGCCTCGCCCGTAATCGATGAGATCCCCCGTGAGCAGCAGGATGTCCGCGTTGTTTCTCGCGTGCGCGTAGGTCGCGACGAAGCTCTTATTCCAGTTGTGGAACGGTGTCGTGTCGTTGAGCTGTTTGAGATTCTCCTCGTAGGCGTCGCTCCGCGTGTCGACATGCGTGTCGGTGACCTGGCCGATGTTCAGCATGGAGCTCGGGCGACGGCCGATGAAGACCGGGTGCAGAATCTCGGCGCGCGTGCGCGGCGCTCCGGGGCGGCCGTACTCCGGGTGCGTCGAGCCGAACTCATATTCGTATTCGCTCATGAGGTAGGGCATGTGCTTCTGCCACGCCGGGCCCAGCGCGGCGCGGCGCGGCCGCGCGAAGGCCTGGAGCAGCAATGCCATCTCGTCCGACGGCGCCTGCTCGGTCGGCTGCTGGTTGTTCCAGAAGACCTGGTAGCGCCCATCCGCCAGTGCGGACAGGGCGCGTTCGTTCACGCGGATCTCGTTGAGGAAACGGAGATGCTGCGGCGCGTAGATCTCGCGCACCCGCCGCGCGAGGGTGGCGCGAATTCCGTTCACGCCGTCGCGGTCCGCGCCGAACGTCGCGAGATCGCTTCGCGCGTCGTCTCGGACGTCCTCGAGGAGCGGACGCTTCGGGTCGTCATTGTGGACCTCCAGATCAATCTCCGCGAAGCTGCCTGGTTGTCCCGCGGCGATGAATCGCCGACCGCGTTGAGCCCAGGGGACGATGCGCAGATAGCGCGCGGCATCCGCGTTCGAGAGATACTGCTGATCAGAAATCACTAACACGCACAGGGTGTGCGCCGCATCGCTGTCGCTCATCGCGCTCTCGCCCGGCTTCGGACGCGGCGCAATCACCGCGGGAAAGCCGAGCGCTGGCCAGAGGATCCGTGCGTGGACGGGCGTGTTGCGGTCTTCCGGCCGCCGCATGTGCATCGTCGATGGCGTCGGGACGTTTCGCGCCGGAGGCTGGCCAGCGCCTCCGGAGCGAGGAATGCCTGAACCGCCATTGTTGTTCGGTGTCTGCATCGCCTCTTCTCCGGATGCGAGTCGATCGATGGGTGAGTTGTGTCCTCACGGAGCTGTCGCCAACTCCGATTCGAGCTCGTGGCCCTGCACCGACATGATCTCGAAGTGCCGTCCGCCCACCGGACGCGTGATGATGCGGAAGTTGCGCGCGCCGGTGCTGCCGCCGAACACGGGATAGCTTCGCCCCGTGGACCGATGCCGCAGCGTACCGACGTGCCGTGCCGTCTGCGCGAGACGCGCGATCTGCGACGAGATCGAGTGCGGCCGGTACGGCGACGTCCCGGCTCGGACCGACGTCGCGTAGGGTGGATAGGCCGATGAGGCAGCGTACGGGCGATTCACGGAGTACGCGCCATAGGGGCGGTAGCTCGAATGGGCGTACGGCCGATAGGTGTTGTATCCGCCCTGTG
>Ga0070679_100006306_pt1 | contig 11043 bp, 6 predicted proteins | sample KBSC63BmetaG_FD_65652 | JGI IMG/M metagenome (GOLD analysis project Ga0070679, IMG submission 65652) | Corn rhizosphere microbial communities from Kellogg Biological Station, Michigan, USA - KBS C6-3B metaG | ecosystem: Host-associated > Plants > Roots > Rhizosphere | place: USA: Michigan... | reverse complement strand
GTGTTGGTGCTGTTCTCCGGATCGACGCCCTTGTACTTCGTCCACGTCTGAAGATTGCGTGCGCTCAGCGCGATGGTCGCGTCTGCTGCGCTGGCGAAGCGCGCCCACCGCGAGGGCAGCGTGAGCGTCAGCGACAGCTCGCGCCACTTGATGAACTCACCTGGACCGGTATCCAGCCCCGCGGCGACCGGTGACGGATCGACATACTCGAGCGCGCGCGCCTGCTCTTCCAGCGACGCATGCGGATCGTTGCGGCCGATGCAGTTGAACACGACGTCGCACATCACGATGTCCGTGATGTTGATCGCATGATTACCGCCGCGATAATCGAGCGTCGTCTGCACGCGAATCTTCTTGCGGAAGAGATCGATGCCCGGAGAGAAGGTCACCTGCTGCGGCGGAATGCTCACGCCCATGTAGACGGACGTGTCGCCCGCGAAGAAGACCTCGTTCTTGTTCGGATCCTTGCTGTACGTCAGAATGCCGTCGTGGTTCTTGTCGTCCCAGCCGATCGTGGGGATCTCCCAGTAGCCGCCGATCGGATAACCTTCCGCGATCCGCGTGTCGTTCGACGTCTGCGTCGGCGTGCCGCCGAGGCTCAGCACCATGTTGCGGTTGATCGATGCGGAAAGTGTGAAGTCGAAGCCGAAGTTGCGCGTGTCGATCGGCTGCGCGACGATCAGGCCTTCCCATCCGTCGTTGCGGACGGCGCCGATGTTGCGCGTGATGTTCGATGCCGAGCCGAGCGACGGCGGGACGACGGCGCTGATGAGCGCGTCCTTCGTGCGCTTGTAGTAGCGCGTGAGCTCGAGCGTCGCGCGTCCGCCGAAGAACGAGCTCTCGAGTCCACCCTCGAGCTCCGACGAGCGCTCCGGCTTGAGGTTCGGATTGTCGATCGCGCCGATGCGAAGGCCCGAGACATCGGCGCCATTCCAGTTGCCGGTGATCGTGCTGAGCGACGCGAGCGCCGCCGTCGGACCGGGCTGCACGCCCGATGCGCCGTATGCGGTGCGCAGACGGAGATTGTTCAACCAGCTCGGATGCGGGAAGAACGATTCGTCCGAGATCACCCACGACGCGCTGACCTTGGGATAGATCACGTGCTGGAAGTTCGTGCCGAAGGCGCTGTTCTGATCGGTGCGCAGCGCGCCCGTGAGGAAGAGTCGGTCGCGCAGTGCGACGGCCTCCTCGACGAAGAAGCCGAGCGTGCGCGTCTGGCTGCTCGACGAGCTCGCGCTCAACGTGCCGCTGCCGACCGTCTGCGTGCCGGGCGGGATGTTCGTGGCGCTCGCCAGGTTCGCATCGACGTTCGTGTTCACGTACTGCATGCCGCCCGTCGTCTTGAGATTGAGCCACGTGAAGCGCGAGGGCGTGAACGTCGCCGTGCTGCCGAGATCGACGGTGAGGTTGCGAAGCGTCGTACGAGAATTGGAAACGAGGCCCTGAAGATTCGTCGCGTTCGTCGGCGGGCCTTCGCCGCGGAACCGGAAGTCGCCGTCATTCTGGCCGGTGACGTCGGTGCCCACGTTCGCGCGATTCTGAAGCCACGAGAACGGACGCCACTGCGCGTTGATCGAACCAATGAAGCGATCGACATCCTGCGACCGCTTCTCCTGGAACGCATACGCGGGCGTGAAGCCACCGTAGCCCATGAGCCGCGTCGGAGTCGCGACGAGCGGCACATTGCCGTTGTTGAGATATCCGGTGCCGTAGAAGGCGATGCCCGCAACGCTCGATGCGCTCGACTGATTGATGAAGCGCGCGCCGGAGTTCACGTAGGACATGTTGACGCCCACGTCGAACTTGGGATTCACGGCCGAGTTCACGTTCAGCCGGAAGCTGTTCTTGTGCATCAGATTCGGGTGATCGACCCAATCTTCAGGCGCGACACCGATCGAGTCGTAGCGAGCCCGCTCGAATCTCGGAAGCTGGAAGACGCCGGTCTCGTTCTCCTGATCCGCCGAGAGGAAGTAGCGGGCGATGTCGTTGCCGCCGGAGAGCTGCGCGCCCGCATGATTGCGCTTGCCCGTGCCGAGCATCGTGAGCCCGAGATTGTCCTCGCAGGTCTTGGACTTCGTGGCGAAGACTTCGGTGCAGTGCCAGTCCTTCCAGAGATTCGTCGTCTGCAACGAATCCGGAATGCAGGTGCCCGCGGAGACCATCGGCAACACGCATGCGCCCTGCGATGTGAGCGGTGCGCCGGTCGGGCTGTGTCCCTGGAGCGTCGCGTTCGTCGGATAGTTGTTCGCCCGATCGATCAGCACGCCCGTCTCGCCGAACACGGTCCACTTCGGCGCGCCCGCGCGGCCTCGTTTCGTGGTGATCAGCACCACGCCGTTGGAGGCATCCGTCCCGTACAGCGTCGCGGCCGAGGGACCCTTCACGATCTCGATGTTTTCGATGTCGTCGGGGTTGACATCGTCGCTGCGCGCCGGCTGCGCGCTGCCGAGTCCGTAGGCGAACGAGACCTGCGACGTCATGCGAACGCCGTCGATGATGTAGATCGGCGCGTTGTTGAGGCTCACGGAGTTCGATCCACGAATGCGAATGCGCGAGCCGACGCCCGTCTGCATGCCGGTCTGTACGCTCACACCCGGGACGCGCGCATTCAGCACGTCGCTGATGTTCCGCACCGTCTGCGTCTCCGCGACATTCGTGACGCCGATGTTCGCGACCGCGTTGCCGAGCTCCACGCGCCGCTGCTCGCCCGTCGCGGTGGTCACGACCTGCTCGAGCTGGAAGACGGCCGTCGCCATCGCGAAGTCGAGCGTCGACACGGAGTCGGGCGCGGTGTGCACGGACTTCTTCTGCTCCTGGAATCCGACACGCATCACGCGCACGTCGACGGTGCCGGCCGGGACGTTGCGCACGGTGTAATGGCCGTCGGCGCCGGTCGTCGCGCCGAGCGTCGTTCCAACCACGAGCACGCGCACGTCGGGGATCGGCCGCGCGTTGGTGGCATCCGTCACCACGCCGGTGATCGACGGCGGCGCGAGCGGTTTGCGCGCGTTGTTGGTCGTCGGATCCTTCACGACCACGAGCTGGCCCGTCGACAATGCCATGAGTCGAAGGCCCGAGCTCTTCAGCACGATCTCCAGCGCTTCGTCGGTCCGAATGTCGTCTCGGCTCAGCCACACCGACGATGACTTCGGCAGGATCGCGTCGTTGTACGTGATCGGCACGTCGGCACGGATGCCGATCTCGCGGAGGGCGCGCTCGACGGACACGCCGCTGAGCTTGAGCGAGATGTTCTTGTGCAACTGCGGCACGAGCGACGCGGCGTCCGATACGATGCGCACCGATTCCGTCGGCGAGGCACCGACGACCTGAGCCCAGACGATGGGCCCCTGGAGCGCGCAGAGGGCGATCACGTCGAACAAGAGGAGGGCTCGCCGCCATCCACCGCCGCGCGAGGCGTTCGACTTCTCGAATTCCTGTATGCACCTGGTCATCGATGTCCTCCGCGATGTGGCGCGAGAGTGACCGTGTCGCGTGTGACGCGCGCGTCGACATCGAGCGCGGTCTCCAGCACGACGAGAGCTTCCAGCAGCGTTTCGCCTCTGATCGTGGTCGTCAGTCGGGCGTGTTCGAGCGTCGTGTCGGCGAGCACGAACGTCTCGCCATACCAGCGCTCGAGCTCCGCCAGCACGTCGGGGACGGGGACGTGAGTGAAGGTGAGCTCGCCGCGAGTCCACGCGAAGCGGGATTCGGCGGACGCATGGGCGAGCAGCGTCGCGACGCCATTCTCGTCGACGGTCGCTACCTTGCCCGCGCCGACGAGCAGCGGATGTTGCAGTGCCGGATCGTGCGCTGACGCGGCCCCCCCGGCCACGTTGACGACGTTCGGCACCGCCTCGATGGCGACCTCGCCGTCGGCCACGGCAACCTCGACGCGCGGCTCGCTGCGGCGGGCGCGTACGATGAAGCGTGTGCCGACGTCGCGAATCGTCGTGCGCGCCGTGTGCACGGCGAAGGGCTTGCGCGGATCGTGCGTGACGTTGAAGTAGCCGTCACCCTCCAGCTCCACCGTCCGCGACGTCGTCCCATACGTCGACGGCACCCGCAGCACGCTCAATGGGCCGAGTTGAAATGCGCTGCCGTCTGGTAGCGTGACCGATGCGCGCTGTCCCCGATCCGTGCGATACTCGCGGAAGGTCGGCCGTGCGGCTGCGACGCGCGTCGCCGCGTCGTGCGCGAAACGTTTGTCCGCCCAGATGCCGACGACGAGCAGCAGACACGCCGCGATCCCGGCCCAGGCCGTGATGCCGCGCTCCTGCGGCTGGAGCTGCGCCGACACGCGGTGATTCCGGGACGGCGTGACGAGCCGCAACGAATCCGGCTGTTCATCGAGATGTGGGGACACGGCGTTCCACACGCGATCGGATCCCCATGTGCCGGTCGCGCCCTCGCGCGGCTCGATCGCGGCGTCCCATGCCGCGCGCAGCATGCGCAGGCGTTCGGCGGCTTCAGGGCTCGACTGCGCCCAGCGCTGGACGTTTGCGCTTTCAGAAACCGTACATTCGCCGCTCAGAAAGGCAGCGAGCGTGCGAGCGTCGGGCTCACGGATGCCGTCCGTCATCGGACCGGCCTGTCGATGTGTTCGGAGTGCGCCATGCACGTACTGGCGCACGACGGCCGGAGTACCCTTACTCGGTCAGTCGGTCGTCAACCACTCGTGAAGCTGGCGGCGCAGCACGGTGAGCGCGCGTCCCATGTGCACCTCGACCGTCTTCACCGAGATCTCGAGTGTCTCGGCGATCTCGCGATACGAGAGATTGTGCTCGCGGTTCAGCGTGAAGACCTCGCGGCAACGCGTCGGCAGCGACCGCACCGCGCGATCGGCGGCCGCGGACAGCTCGGCGGCGTTGACGTCGTCGTCCGCATGCGATGTGGAAACGCTCGCGAGCTCGAGGTTCGACTGGCGAGACATCTCTTCCCGCCAGCGGCGTTCGAGCCGGGCGTGCCGCGAATAGCTCACGGCGCGATTGCGCGCCGAGCGATACAGATAGGTCGTGAGGCTGCCGCGGATCTCCCAGGTGTGGCGGTGCCGCCAGATCCAGAGGAAGACGTCCTGCACCAGCTCGTGCGTCGCGTCGGCATCGTGAATCGTGGTGTAGACGAATGCACAGAGCCGATCGGCGTAGTGGCGCACGAGCGACTCGAACGCGGCCCGGTCGCTCTCGCGAATGCGCGCGACCCAATCGGCGTCGCCGTAGGGAGCGTCAGCGTTGCGTTCCGGTCTCGGACTCGCCACACCCGTGTGCATGCGCGCGAACATGCGTTGCCGGCCGGCCGTCGGCAAGACTCTCGTCGCAACCCTAGTGCCTTCCGCCGGCGACCGATCAGCAGACGATCGGAAGTCCGTCGATTCGGTATGTATGCCGGAGGGTGCGTCCACGCACCGGATCGTGGAGCTCCATCTCGAATTCGTCCGCCGGGGCGACGCCGCCGATCGCGGCGATCGTTCCGCTGAATAACGCGGTGCCCTGATCGAATGGTGCTCCGGCCTCTCGCGCGAGCGTCATCAATCGATCCGGCGCAAGGATCGCCGCGACGGTTCCATCCTGATAACGAACCCGCTCACCGCCGCGGTGCGCCCACGAGCGCAACTCCAGTCGATCCCAATGATCCGCGACGTCCTCGAATCGCCACAGCTCGCGCGAAACGATCTTGGCGCACACCTGCTTCGAGAGGGCGACACTCGTTCGCTCGAGTGCGCGATCGGTGTGATCCGATCCCAATCCGACCCAGAGCCCATCGCGCAGACTCACGAGCACGAACTCGACTTCGCCGCTCGTATCAGGGCCGACGACCTCGATCGCATCGCTCGTCGTGAGCAGTGACGCCGCCGCCCGATAGAAGATCGGCGTTCGCGTTGGACGAGGCAGCCCGACTGCCTCGAGCTCGCGAATGTGTGCTTCGACACTGGCGGAGTCGCGACCGGCCCACCCGGTGACGACGAGGTGATGACACTCGGTTGGATCGAATGAGCGGGTGAGCGGCTCGGTCATCGAGATGTGTCGTGCTACGAGCGCTGCTCGCGAATGCGGACGCGCACGCGCGGAGAGGAAAGCGAGCATCCCGGCAGCAGCCCGCGCAGACGACCCGTGGCGATACTCATGATGAAGATGATGGTTGGACCGGGATGCGCGCACAAGCAGGCCGCGTGAATGGCTCCGCGTTGGGCATCGCAATCACGACAACGATTCGAACGACCGGGCGCCGGCCGTCATGGCCCGTGTTCTCCGGCCGTGGTTGTCTTGACGCACCTACAAGTTCCCACGACGTTAGGGACAGCGCGCGTTGGGGCGCCTCCTGTCCGCGGCAAGGGAATCCTCCCACCCATGCAGGTTCGCTGGCCATTTGCCCGAACCTTTCTCCTGCCTGTGCTCAGCGGACTTCAGGCGCACCGGAGGAAGGCCATGTCCGACGAACGCGTAGGTCGCCGAAGCCTCGAGAGCCTGAAGAAGGAGGCGAAGCGTTGGCTCGATGCGCTTCGAGCAGGTGATCCGGATGCACGCGCGCGATTCCAGCGCGCGCTGCCCGATGGTCCCGCAGCTCCCACGCTCCGCGATGTGCAACTTGCGCTCGCGCGGGAATACGACTTCAGCGGATGGAGCGCGCTCAGGGACGCGATCGAGACAGATGCGACGCCGGCGTCGCTCGAGCAATACGATCGCATGGTCGACGTACTCCTCGACGCATATCGCACCGGCACGCCCGACGCGATGGAGCGCCTCTATGAATACACGTGGCACCGTCGCACCTGGCAGGTCATGCGCACGTATGTGCAGCTCGACCTCGGCAAGCGTCCAACCGAACCGGGCGCGGATGTCGCGCTCACCGTGGACGACGCTCGGTTCATCATCGCCAAGGATCACGGTTTCGAGAACTGGAATGCGTTGCGGACCTTCCTCGCGACGACTCCGCCATCGTCACGCATCGCGGCACGACCGGTTCGCCTCTACGATCCGACCGCGTTCGACGAGCCTCCAGTTCTGACATCGCGCGACTGGAACGCGATCATCGCCGAGCTGCGCGAGCATCCCGACTTGCGACTCAATGCCGAGGGGCAGATGACGGACGATCTGCTCGCAGACCTTGCGCGACTCGAGACAATCACCTCGCTCGATCTCGGCGGATCGAAGGCGCTCACGGACGAGGGGCTGCGGAAGCTCGCCGGGTTGCCGCATCTGAGACATCTCAATCTGTGGGGCACCGCGATCACGGACGCGGGTCTCTCCGTGTTGAGCACGCTGCCGGCGCTGGAGTCGGTCTCGCTCGGCATGACGCGAATCACCGATGCGGGCGCGCGGGCACTCGCGGGCTGCGATCGTCTCGAGACGGTCGACCTTTCGTGGACGCACACCGGCGACAGCGCTCTCCGAGCACTCGCCGGCAAGGAGCGCTTGAGAGAATTCAAAAGCGGAACCGGCTTGACGGACGCCGGCATCCCGTTGCTGCATGAGCTTCCGGTGTTCAAATCCTGGAAGGGGGGAGAACCCTGGATGGCGCTCCTCAGCTACGACGCCCGGCCGAATCAACTCGTGCTTCGCGGACAGTTCACCGACCGCGGCATGCAAGAGCTGCGCGGCCTCGACGGACTGTTCGGTCTCAACATCGACGATTCGAATCTCGCGATCACCGCGGCCTCATTGCCGCCGCTCGCGTCGCTCCCGCACCTCGGCTGGCTGGCGGTCGATGCCAGAGATGACTGGATGTCGCACATCGCCGACATGCCACACCTCCGCTTCCTCGGCGCCCAGGACACCGTGGCGAGCGACGATGGCTTCGTCGCGCTGAGTCGCTCACAGTCGATCGAGGTCATCTGGGGACGCCGCTGCCACAATCTGCAGCGGCGCGGATTTGTCGCCCTGTCGAAGATGCCGAAGCTTCGTGGGCTCTCGGTGAGCTGCCTCAATGTGGACGACGAGGGCATTTCGATGCTGCCGTCGTTCCCCGCCCTTCGCGAGCTGATGCCGATGGACGTCCCCGACGCCGGCTATCGGCACATCGGCAAGTGCACGGAGCTCGAGTCTCTCGTCCTCATGTACTGCCGCGATACGACGGATGCCGCGACGGAGCACATCACCGGATTATCGAAGCTCTCATACTACTTCAACAGCTACACGACGATCACGGATCGCACACCGGGGCTGCTGTCGACGATGAATTCGCTCGAGCGCGTGACCTTCGACAGTTGTCACAACCTGACGGATGCCGGCGTGGCGAAGCTGGCGACGCTGCCGAGGTTGCGGCGTGTGGATGTGTCGGGGCGAGGTGTGAGCGGCGAGCTGGTCTCGGGATTTCCGGCGAGCGTGAGGGTGACGGTGTGGTCATAGCCGGTGATGCCGTGGGATCTACTTTAGCGTATCGTGATGCCTTGTTGGGGACGGCTCCAACAGCTTGGCCACGGAAGGGCACCGAAAAAAGCACCGATGACACGGAGCCGCGTTCGTCGTTGGCAGTGACGCGTGATTGATGAATGACAGCCGCTCGGGATGCTCCTACTGGCACCCCGGGCGGCAGTTCACAAAACACTCACAGCCCAGCCACGACGCCGCCATTCAGGATGACAGCGGGATGCGAAGCTCCGTGCGGAGTTGATCCTTCGGCGTCCGACTCGGATCATTCAGATACAGCTCGTAGCTCGGTGTCTCCGCGGCGCGATGCCCGCTCGACGGAAACCAGTCGCCGAGGAAGCGTTGCCACACGTCGCCGAGTTGTTCGTATGGGCCGATGTGAAGCGTGACGGCGTACTTGCCGGCCGGAAGACGCTGCTCGTCGAGCTGCACGGGCAGCTCGGTGTCCGTCGCGACGACGATGCCCGCATCCGAGCGAAGCTGATCCGGCGGCGTCGATTCCGGATCGTCGTGATAGAGCGCGACCATCGCGGCTTCCGGCTTCTGGAACAAACCCGCCGGGCCGGCGATCTGCCCGAGGCGTCCAAACGCTTCGGGGATCTGATTGTACGGGCCGATGTGTCGCACCGACCCCACGCGCATCTCGGGAAATTCGCGGATGTCCACCTGCATGTGATCGCCTCCTGGCGCTCGAGCGATGAATGGTGACAGCGTACCCGCGGGCTCGAAGTGCACGCCGCACGACGCGGCGAGCTGGATGCGCGGATATTGACGTTGTCTGAAGCCCGACGGCGGCGTGTTGTACAGGGCTCGAAACGACCGGCTGAATGCCTCGTGCGTCTCGTAGCCCGCGTCGAACGCGATTGCCGTGACCGGGCGGTCCGTGTGCGCAAGCTGCCATGCCGCGCGCTCCATGCGCAGCCGCCGGATCATCTCCATCGGCGTCTCGCCGACGACACCGCGAAATACACGATGAAAGTGAAATGGTGAGATGCACGCCCTGCGCGCGAGGCTCTCGAGGTCGAGCGCCTCGTCGAGATGCGTGTAGATGTGCTCGATCACACGCTGGGCCGCGTCCACGTAGAACGACCGCGTATCAGGCTTCATGGGGCCGAATCTGACGTCCCTCGTCCCCGGGCGCTTGATCCCGTTTGCGGATTATCTGTCAGGCCACCCGTACAGCTTGAGCGCGTTGCCGCGCAACACCATTCGCGCGATCTCGAGCGCTTTCGGGCGCGTGATCTCACCATCGTTCATCATGCCGGTGAGCGCGATCGCGAGCGCTTCGCGTGCCGACGTGGTCGTCTGCCATCCGATCTCTTCCCAGTCGATCGATGGCGTGCCGGGCGACAGGTCGGTGCCGAACAACACCTTCTCCGGATACCATTCCAGCCAGTAGCGGATCGACTTCGCCAACTCGGCCGTCGGGAGCAGCCATGTCTGCTCGGAGAAGTCGGTGTAGACGTTCGGCTTCATCAGGAGCGGCGCGATCGCCTTGGTGAACGGTCCGGCGCCGCCGTGGAGCAGGACGAATTTGGTTCCGCGCAGCGACGCATCGTCGAGCACCGGCTCCAGCAGCAGCGGGTTCGCACCGGCGAGCTCGAAGTATCCGCCGCAACCATACCCGGTGTGAATGTGAACGGGCAGGCCGAGTCGGCCGGCGTCGACGGCGATCTGGTGGAAGACGACGTCTTGCAGCGCCGTGTAGTCGGCGCTCGTCGGCGATGCGGCGGCGTATGCACGCTCGGCCGCCGCGTGATCGCCGCGCGTGAAGTTCAGAGGACGCAAATAGGCGACTTCATACTTCACGGCGACCGCGCCTTCGCGTTTCAGCCGCTCGATCGTCGGCGTCACCACGTGCGTCAGATAGGCGTTGAGCGTCGCGGGCTTCGCGTTGACCTTGAGCGCGGTCTCGTAGCGCTTCAGCAACGCCTCTTCTCGGGCGAAGAAGATCTTTCGGTCCGGCGTGTACGCGGCGAGCGCGGAATTGTCGAGTGGAAAGAGGAGTGCGTCGACGAAGGGCACCCAGCGGAAGCGCGGCGCGGTGAGTCCGCGTCCCGGCGCGACACGATTCGCGAGCTCCGTCTCGATGCCGAGCTTGTCGAGCACCCATGCCGGATACGCGTCGCCGCGAGCGGCCCGTTCGCGCTGCTTGGCCGCGAGCAGGCCGCGCACGTGCGCGGAGTCCATGTCGTCGTACGCGTAGCCGAAGATCGCTTTCCAGGCGGCGAGAAAGCGTGGGTTGGCGGGACGGCTGGAGAGTGCCGGCTCGGTGGGTTCGAGCGGGTCGCAGGGGAGCGCGTCGAACTCCGGATCGCGCTGGCCGGGTGGAACGACGGCCGGTGGATGCGAGTGGTTGTCGATGGCGCGGATGCCGCGAATCGCGGTGAGGAGGGCGGGGTCGGGGCGCTGGGCGGCCGCGCTAGCGCTCAGGAGCGCCGTCAGAACGAAAGCTTTGATCGACATGGCGTGACGATGCATGACGATTTGGTTGACGTCAAACGGCTAGGCTGTCATCCTGAGCGAAGCGAAGGATCTATCATCCTGGCTTCGTGGTCAGAAGTTGCAGCCCAGGCTCCAACTGCTTCGGCCGCGTATCAGGAAACAGAATCCTCTCGTTCGATGAAGTCCGGCGGGCGAGACGCATCAGGCTCATCAGTTAGCGTCCGTTCTGTCCGTC
>Ga0070679_100006304_pt1 | contig 11044 bp, 13 predicted proteins | sample KBSC63BmetaG_FD_65652 | JGI IMG/M metagenome (GOLD analysis project Ga0070679, IMG submission 65652) | Corn rhizosphere microbial communities from Kellogg Biological Station, Michigan, USA - KBS C6-3B metaG | ecosystem: Host-associated > Plants > Roots > Rhizosphere | place: USA: Michigan... | reverse complement strand
ATATCGTATACTAGAACGTGAACTATGAACAAACAGGAATAATCTAAGTGAACAAAAATCTATTGATCGACTATGAAGCTCAAGCCAGCATGTCGCCTAAATTTCGTCTTATACAAAAGTTAGTTGGCGTATACGCTATCTTAAGCTGGTTAACATTTGCGGCGGTCATCGTATTAACGCAGACGACAGTAAGTAATTACTCAAAAGATACGGCTACTAACGCCTGGATCCATAGCCTGATTGTCGCGGTCACCGCTATCCCTATCTTTAAACTTGTGGGTCAAGCCGCCCAGAACAAAGGACGAGCGCTGGGCCGGCTCCGAATAGTACTGACCGTTATCCCTCTTGCTATTATTGCCGTACTATTCTTTCTGCCTTTACCGACCTGGATGGACATCGAGCAAGCCGCATGTGGCGCAATACTTCTTGTAGCGTTTGGGGTCCTTGTTTTTGATCCACGAAAAACACGATAAGACGTAGAGATGGCCGGTAAACGTAAGTACGATTGAGCGTCACGCTAGCCTTTCCCTACATATGAGTCGGGGTTCGACTCCCCGTCCGTCCTGTCGGCCAGATAGGCGGGCCTCATCCATATCCCTAACTGCCTAGCGATATCATACTGATGCTGGTACACTAAGCACTAGCATGTCACGATTACCTACACCCGGAGCCGATAACGACAACTGGGGTACTGTTCTCAATGACTTTCTATCCCAGTCCATCGATGGTATCGGAGGCCTGAAAGCACCTGCCTTGACAGCAGCCGGCTCAGAAATGGTTGCTCACAAGAATCAGCCAAACGGATATGCCGGACTTGATAACGCCGGGCACATAGGAACCGCTCAACTTCCGCCCGGGAGTGGCGGTCCTGTTGCTGCTTACCTGGGCGTGTACGCTGACGTCCTAGATTTGGTCAGCGGTGATTTCGTGGCGGTCAACTTTGACACGATTAGCGCGCAGCTCGACACCACGAGCCTCAACTGGGATCCCGGTACCCCCGGTGCCGTTACCGCCCTTCAGACCGGCGTTTACTCCGTCACCGTTGGCGTCTACTGGCGGGATACCGGCGGCACCGGGCCAATCAGCCTGCAAATCATGTCAACTTGTGCCTTTAATTTTTGTGATATCCGGCCGGGAATTGGCGATGGCGCTACCGAGTCCCAGCAATTCCTCACCGTTACCATGTACCTGCAAGCCAACCAACAAATCAACGTAAATATCCAGCAGGATATGAACGTTACCGTCAGCCCCTTTATCACGATGCTCGTAACTCGCTGCGCATAAATCAATAAAGTCTACGAGCACTCATAAGCTAAGCAACTCGGCCCTAACAATATCTATCAGCCCCAGCCAAGCATGCATACCTTCGAATCCCGACGTCGCCAGCCGAACGATTGTAGGGCAATACCTGTAGCTACACAAACCCTAGATAGCTGTCAAAGCCGTATGCGTTCGTTCCGGCGATAAGTCAACATCACATTGTATCTGTGCCCACTAACGAACTGCTTCCGTTGAGCTTTTTAGATCTCCGTCGAGATAGTTTGTAATGGCCAATCGAACTACCGGATTTCAGCGCATCGAAGCCAGTATCTATCTAAGATTGAGCGCTCTTGTCGTAGGCGCCACGTACTGGCTCGTACTGAAGCGTGACGCGTAGCTTCGGCAGCCGGCAAATTCTCGCCCGCCTGTAGCTCGAGCCGTTACGAGCCCGTGGAAATTCCTGCCTTACACCGCCGCAACATCTGCTATGCTATAGGCTACTATGCGACCGCGAAAAACCAGGTGGAGTAAGGTCTATGAATCGAGCGAGGAAGAGCTGGTGCTGTTTTTGCGGGCCCGGAACGTCACCGCCACGCGCTGGGCAGTCGAGGAGTTCGAACAGCTCTCCGAGCGAAAGCTTGACGTCTCTACCGACATATATCTAGCCGAAGGCTCGGCCAGTTTTACCGCTCACGGCCAGACCTATTCCATGCAACCGGGTGACGCGCTGCAGCTTCCCGGTGACATCGTCCTGGGAGTCACCGCCGGCATGTCCGGCTGCGTCTGCTACGAGTCAACGCCAGGGCTTATTTCAAAAAAATAATCCTGGCTGTAAATTTTCTAACAATGACCGGGTGCCGTTGTCATATATTATGCTCGTGTATCAAATGGGCTTTGATAAAACGGACGGTAATACTGACGAATGGGGGCACTGAGTTGAAGGTACGGTCGAAGCTTTTTTACAGTTACCTGCTTTTTGTTATCATTTACGCTGGGTTCGTGCTCTTGCCGGCACCCTCATCCGCGACTTTGTCGCAATATCATGTCAGCGCTTTCTGGCTGCGTGCCATTTACGTAACGCTTATCCTGATCTTGGCGGGAATATGGTTCGCCGGATTTTACAGTTACGCCAAGCTCCGGGAATACGCCCGGCTCATCAATGATAATAAGGATGGCAAGCAGGTAAGTCTGATAGTCCGCGGCATTTTCCTCCTGGTTATCTGGTTGCCGGTCTCCTCTGTCAGTTCCGTCATATTGAATCATATCGCGATGCGGCACCTCGGGTGGCTACCGGCGGTGACGATCTTCGATAATTACGTAAGTCTGCTCTTCCCGCTGGCCGGATTTATCTATATCAGCTTGGGAGCACGCGGCCTAAGCAACCTGGTACGAGCGCACTCCGCCTATGTCGCCCGTAACGTGATGGCGATTTTCCTCATTTACGTCGGTCTCATATACTATCACCTGGTAGCGACCACGCCGTTTCGGACTACTACCTATCATATGTCGATCTGGATTATTTTGCTGACGCTAGTGGCGCCGTATATCTATATGTGGTTCGTTGGGCTGCAAGCCTCGTACGAGATCTATCATTATCGGCGGAAGGTCGCCGGCATAGTGTATAAGAACAGCTGGAACCTCCTGACGCTCGGCCTTGGTTGGCTGATTATCATGTCCATCGGCCTGCAATATCTGACTACCCTGACCCCTCATCTCAATCATCTCTCGATTTACTGGATGCTGGCTATCATATATTCGTTGCTCCTCTTGCTGGCGGCGGGCTTCGTTCTGATAGCTCTTGGCGCTAGAAAACTGAAGAAAATCGAAGAAGTATAGCTAGCTATGAAAACGAGCGGTACTCTCTATGAAGAAGTGGTGAACATCACGTACGAATATCTCGGCCCCGCGGCCGACCGTTTTATCGTCCGGCAGATACGCAGCCACCTGGGTAAAGACCCCTATCAACTGCGAAAGCAAGATTTGAGCAGCCTGATCGACTGGATACGATTAGCGATGATGCTCCTCATCGAGGACAAGAAACTCATCAATAAATACGTCTCCGACCTCCATGACCTGGCCAAGACCAGCCCCCAAAAAGCCGCCCGCGCCTAGCCTCACAGTACGCAACCCGGCTCGGTACATCAGCGCCGCGGTCAATGGCATTGACCAGGCATGACTATCAAGACTTGATTGAGCTAATTCTACGCGACGACGGGAGCGGTGACGCTTTGGGTCGCGGAGGTGGCGGTGGCTTTTTCTAGAATGGTTATGAGTTGTTCGGTTTCTTCCTCGGAAAGAGCGTTCAGGTTCGGCAGACGGGTATCGGTGGTGATCTCTAGGAATGTATCACGGAGGGTCATACCTTTGGTGGTGATCGTCACCGTCTTGACGCGACGGTCCTGAGCGGACTCTTTGCGCTCGACTAGACCTTCGGCCACCAGCTGTTCGACGATGCCGGTGACGTTACTAGGATCACAGCTCATGAACGTACTCAGCGACTTCATTGGCACGGACTGATGCGGCTCGAGCAGACACAGCACCAGCGCCGGCATCAGCGTAATGTGATGCCTTTCCGCGATTTCTACGATGGCGTACTTCCCCTTCATGCTAGAGCGGATCATCAGAAGGCTGAGCTGGTGTTGCAACTGTTTACTTATCATGGCTTCATTATACTCCAAAATAAATAGTTTGACAATAGCAATGGTTGAGCTGTACAATCGGTTGAGTAATATAAACTATTAACGAAGGGAAACTTTATGCATATCTTCTCCAAAACACCTTCCAAATGGCTCGTTTTCGTGCTCGTCGCCATTGCTCAGTTCATGGTCGTGCTCGATAATGCCATCACAAACGTCGCCCTGCCGACGATAAAAAACCAACTACACTTCACTACCAGCGCCCTGCAATGGGTCGTGACGGCGTACGCGCTGACTTTCGGTGGCTTCTTGCTGCTGGGTGGCCGGGCCGCCGACCTGTTCGGACGCAAACGAACCTTGCTGGCCGGCATGATCGCCTTCACCACCTTCTCGTTCCTGATCGGTATCTCCCACTCCTCGACCCAGCTGATCATCCTGCGGGCGCTGCAAGGCATGAGCGGCGCCTTCATGTCACCGGCGGCGCTCTCTATCGTCTTGGTCACCTTCCGTGACGGCCCAGCCCGTAACAAGGCGCTGAGCTTCTGGACCCTGGTGGCCACCGGTGGCGCGGCCATCGGGCTGTTGCTGGGTGGCGCGCTGACACAGCTCTTCGGCTGGCGCTGGAATTTCTTCATCAACGTGCCTATCGGTATCATCATGACGCTGCTTATCGGCCGCATCGTGCCGGAACACGAAAAGGAAGCCGACAAAAAAGGGCTCGACCTGCCAGGAGCCGCGCTGGCAACTAGTAGCTTGATGCTCTTGGTCCTCGGCTTCAGCCAAGCTCCGCTATGGGGATGGCTGAGCGGTAAGACACTACTTTCGATTGGCGTGGCCCTCGCTTTGCTGGCCGGCTTCGTCATCAACGAATCACGCGTCAAGCGGCCGTTGATGCCGCTGAGTATCTTCAAGGTTCGCAATGTCCGGGGAGCTAACCTGATCATGGCGCCGTTGTACGCCAGCATGCTGGGCGCGTTCTTCCTACTGACATTGTACCTGCAGGGCGTGCTGCACCTGTCACCGATCATGACCGGCCTGGCCTTCCTGCCCTTCCCGATCACCATCGCGATCATCTCCACCCGCATGCCGAAGCTGGTGGCGCGCTATGGTTTCAAACGGTTCCTCATCGTCGGTCCGTTAGTGGTCGTGGCTGGAATGGTCTGGCTCAGCCTGCTACACGCCGGCAGCAGCTACTGGCTCGGCATCCTGCCGGCCGCCATCCTGATGCCACTGGGTATCGGGATGACGATGATGCCGACCATCGCCGCCGCGACTTCCGGCGTGCCAGCTCAAGAAGCCGGTATCGCTTCGGGGCTGATCAGCACCTCGCAACAGATGGGTGGCGCGCTGGGGCTGTCGATACTCTCCGGCATCGCCGCCTCGGTCACGACCAGCTCGCTACACTTAGGGAGTACCGAAGCCGCCCTCCATGGCTACCACGCGGCCTTCCTGGCAGCCGCTGGCTTCATGGCGCTGGCGTCACTTGCCGCCATGCTCGTCATCAAGACGCCGCAGCGCAAAGGCGACTCAGCCGAGGAAATGCGCCGATTGCGGCTACAGTCGTCGATGAACCACTAGACGAACGCGTACCTAAAAAGCGTGGCAGAAAATCTCCGCCACGCTTGTTTCGTATCAGATTATTGCCTAGTACGGGCAGGTTTCGGTGGCGGTATGGGGTCGCAGGACCTGCTTGTCCAGGAGGAAGGCGTGGTTCGCCCAGTATTCCCGGCTGGCGGGGGTCTCGTTATCGCTGCCCGGGCGCGGTGGCCGGATACGGCCGATCCAGGCGTCGAGTAGGTCGTAGGTGCCGTCCTCATTCTGCTGTAGCGCCATCGAGACATACGTCGTCGAGCTTGGATTACCCTTACGGGTAAACCGGGTGTATAGACCGTCATGAGCCGTCTGGGCGTAGACGACTTTCTCGGCCGGCGCCGTCGGCACGACATTCTCGTAGCCGATGCTGCGCTTCAGGTTATACTCGAACTTCAGATAGGCCGTCTTGACAGTAGTCTGGCGCAACGCTTCGGCGACATGGCCGATAAGTTGGGGGTGGCCGGCGATGTGTTTGGCGGCCTGGGAATGTATGAGGTCCACGAATACCTGTTTGCCGTTACTGGTGGGGCCGACTGGTTGTTTCATCTCGGGTTCCTGCTTAAAGAATGGTCATTGGAGGGCTAATTGTTACGGAAACCGGAACGGAAGTTATCGTTCCGGCGCTCGTAGTCGCCCTGGGGACGGCTTTCGCGGGGACGGGCGACGCTGACTGCCAGCGTCCGGCCTTCGAATTCCAAGCCGTCAACCGCTTTGATAGCAGCCTGAGCCTCATCGTCGGATGCCATCTCGACGAAGCCGAAACCTTTCGACTTGCCGCTATCGCGGTCCATGATGATATTGACACTCTCGACCGTTCCGTACTGCGCGAACAGTGCCTGAAGGTTGTCATTGGTGGTGTCAAAAGACAGTTTTGCGACGAATAATTTCGTTGCCATAGTAGTATCCTTTCTCGATGCTTACTTCGCGAGACGTTTGCTTCGCTGTAGCCGAGAATAGGATAAGCCTGGGAGAGCCAAAACGTACACTGGGATCAAGTGGAGAAAAACCTTGCCCCTATAGTATAGCACTCCGGGGTTGGAATCATGGCATCGGCGCCGGTGAAGCGCCCATCTGACCACTGTTGGAAATGCTATGGTGTGGTCGGACCAGTGACCGGATCGGTGGTGGCTGGGTCGGTCGGCACGGCACAATCGTAAAATGAATAAAGCTTACTGCCCAAAATTCACACCAAGCGTATACTGGATTCAGCTTAAAATAAGGAGGTCAGTATGTTACATGACAGTCACGCGTTCAGCGGATTTTCGGTCAATGATATCGAGGCAGCCAAGACATTTTACGGCGACACGCTCGGCCTGGGCGTCGAGCAGGACGAGATGGGTATGACTTTGAAATTGGCGGGCGGCAACGACATCTTCGTCTATCCCAAAGCCGATCACCAGCCGGCTAGCTTCACCATCCTGAACTTCCCAGTCGATGACATCGATAAAACCGTCGACGGCTTGGTCGCCAAAGGTGTTACGTTCGAGAGATACGGCCTGCCGGAAATGCCACAGGATGAGAAAGCTATCGCCCGCGGGAAAGCCGCCAACATGGGCCCGGACATCGCCTGGTTCAAGGATCCGGCCGGCAATATCCTCTCAATCTTAGAGAACTAGACCTCTATTCGCCATCATGGGCATCATGGAGCTCGGTGCTATCAAGCTTCCCTATGTCTTAGACGACTACGCTTTGCGCTAACTTATCGAACGACTGATTCCAGCCGACCAGCATGTTATCGGCGTTCTCACCGGCAGGCGCGCCGGTGTGCGTCAAGGTCATCTTCGTCTTACCGTCTTCGGTCGCGACGAACTCGACCGTCACTCGTAATTTCTCGGGCATATCCGGCATCCCGTACGTGGCGGGCGAGACGACGTTGCCAGCGGCGTCAGCGAAGCTGTCGGTGTAGACGAGCCGCTCCTCGGGTACGATTTCCTCGTACGTACCGGTGCTCCAGAAATCCTGAGCCGGCGCGTCCGGTCCGATGGATCCACGCATACAGAACAGATATTTGCCGCCGACCCGAAAATCCATCTGGATAGTCGGCGCCGTGAAGTCCTTCGGTCCCCACCATCGCATCATCTGTTCAGGGTCAGTCCAGGCCTGCCAGACCCGGCTTACCGGCGCGTCAAAGGTCCGCTCAATCACTACGTCCTTGGTATCGTTGTCACTCATCTGTTGTCCTCCTTTAATAACACTTCTAGCGTATCGAACCGTCGATTCCATAGCTGCTCGTACGCCTGCAGGTACTCTTCGGCGGTCTTCACTGTCGAAGGCACGGCCCGCACGAGTTGCCGCTTGCCCTGGCGGCGTTTACTGATGAGCTGCGCTTTCTCGAGAATCTTCAGGTGTTTCGAGATGGCCGCCAGAGACATATCGTAGGCCTCCGCGATCTCGCTGACCGTCAGCTCCGAAGGAATGACCCGTCTGATGATGTCCCGCCGCGTGGCGTCAGCCAACGAGGCGAAGATGTTATCGATAGAGAGTGAAGTTATATAATCAACCATATGGTTAAATGTTAACCCCTTGGTGAAGCTCTGTCAAGTGTTTTTTTCGGTTTATTCCAGTCACCGCCAGAAAATGCTTATTGTTATTCAGCGCTTCGTCATTTATAGTACTGCTAAAGCCACTAGCAAAGTGAGAGTTCACTGATTATGACTAACGTTATGGCGCCTGGTACCACTTCCCCGCTCACCCGGGTAGTGAGGGTGATCGTTTTGGATTGTCATACCGCTAGGCGATATCTTCAAAACGGCCCAGCGCCTAACCAAAGGAAGTCCCTATGAAATACTTCACGACCCTTAAAAATATCCCGCAAAAAGTCTATGTACTGGTCGCGGCGGTCGCGTTCGGGGTAGTCGGCGTCATCCTCTTGGCTGCCAGCCACGCATCCGGCAGCGGCACGTTAAGCTTGACTCCCGCCACTGGCAATCTGAGTCTGGGCGCTAACGTCCAGGTCACTATCGTCGAAAACAGCGGCTCGATCCCGGCGAATGCCGTGGAAGCCGACCTGACGTATGATCAGACCAAGCTGCAATTCGTCAGCATCGACTCGTCGACCGGACCGTTCAACCTGGCCGCGAGCAGTGTCGGGGGTGGGGGTACAGTGAATATCGGTATCGGCACTTCGACGCCGGTGACCGGACAACAGACCGTTGCCGTGGTGACTTTCACGGCCATCGGGACGGGAAGTACGGCTATCAATTTCGCCGCCAGTTCGGGACTGGCTCAGGCCAGTGACTCCACGGACATCTTAGGCACTATGACCGGCGCGACGTATACCATCGCTGATACGACCGCGCCCTCGGTTCCGGCCGGCATCACCAGCGCTACCCAGACGGCTACCGCCATCAGCCTGAGCTGGACAGCTTCGACCGATAACGTCGGCGTGACCGGCTACAAGATTTTCCGGAACGGGAGCCAGGTAGGCACCAGCGCCACGGCCAGTTACACTGATACCGGCCTGGCACCGAACAATAGCTACGCCTACACTATCGCCGCCAGTGATGCCGCCGGGAATATGTCGGCCCAGTCGACCGCCAAATCATTCAGCACGACACCCGATACCACGGCGCCGTCCATCCCGGGTAATCTGTCGATGGCCAGCCACACTTTGACTTCTATCAGCCTGAGCTGGACGGCTTCGACCGATAACGTCGGCGTGACCGGCTACAAGATTTTCCGGAACGGCACGCAGATCGGTACCAGCGGCAGCACCGGCTACACTAGCACCGGGCTGGCAGCGGGTACGAGTTATAGCTTCACCGTGGCCGCCAATGACGCCGCCGGCAATACTTCGGCCCAATCGGGCAGCGGTTCGTTCTCGACCCTGGCCGATACCACGGCACCGTCCGTACCGACCGGCCTGACCAGTCCGACGCAATCCACCACCAGTATCAGCCTGAGCTGGACAGCTTCGACCGATAACGTCGGCGTGACCGTATATAAGGTTTTCCGCGCTGGCACGCAGATCGGCACGACCGCGACCAATAGCTACACCGATACCGGGTTGACCGCAGGCACTAGTTACGCCTATACCATCTCCGCCGGGGACGCCGCCGGCAATACTTCGGCCCAATCGGGCAGTAGTAGCTTCAAGACACTCGCCGTTCCCGGAGATGCCAACGGAGACGGGCATGTCACCTATCTGGATCTGAGCATCATGGCCGGCAGCTGGCAGAAGACGACCGACTTACGGGCCGATTTCAACTACGATGGTATCGTCAACTTCCTTGATTTAAGCATACTAGCCAGCAACTGGGGGAAATAAGCCATGAGCTTTCGTCGACTCAGCACTCTCGTCATCACCCTGTTCAGTCTTCTGGCACCGTTACTGATGCCACTGGCACCCGCCGCTCACGCCGCCAGCGCGCCAAGCATCTATTTTGGCTCGTCGACCGTCTCGGCCGCCGAGGGGAACAACTTCAGCGTAGCCCTCCGCCTGAACACCAACGGAGCGGCTATCGATACCGTCAATGTCATCGTCAGTTTTCCCGAAAGTCAACTGAGCCTGGTGGGGCTGGATAAGGGCGGCTCGGTTTTCGATACGTTCTTGCCGGCAGCACCGTCGACGGATGGCGGTAAGCTGACTTTCAGCGCCGCCAGCCTAGCCTCGCGACGTGCCGGTAACGGCCTGCTCATCGCCACGCTCAGTTTCGCCGCCAAGGCCGATAGCGGTTCGGCGACTCTCGGTCTCGACGGCTCGCAAGCGGCCAACGACGGCGCGGCCATTGACGCCACGACACCTTCCACCCAGGTCAGTTTTCGGAAAGCAAGCCCCGACGAAAGTAATCCGGCGACGATCGGTATTGACGCGGTACGCGTCACTGATGTGAGCCTGAACGGCGGCGTCGTGCGCTGGAAGACAGCCGTGGCGGCTACCAGCAGCGTCGACTACGGCGCCGACCGGAACTATGGACTGACCGCGGGCAGCTCAGGCATGAGCACCGATCATGCCGTTGATCTGGGTCACGCGTTCGCCGCCAAGACCGCCGTCCACTTCCGGGTCACTTCGGTCGATAGCCAAGGTGACCGCCAAAGCTCGGCCGATCAGATCTTCACGACGCTGGGCTACACGGTCCGTGTCCAAATCGTCGACAAGCGATCACAGCCGCAATCCGGGGTCAGCGTGACCATAGGCGGAAGCAAAGCCGTTCAAACTGACACGGAAGGCTACGCCACGGTCAGGAATATCGCGGCCGGCAACCAGAGAGTCAGTATCGATGGCAAATCTCAAAGCATTACCGTCAAAGCGCTGGCTACCTCCGGCCCGGCCACTACGCAACAATTTAAATTAGTCGCGGCGTCCGGCGCGCCAGTAGGTATCTACGTCGGTATCGGAATCGTCCTCCTGCTCCTCGCGCTGCTCGGAACGGTGCTGTATCGTCTGCCTGGCAAAGACAAGCCGACTCCATAATTTCAACCCAGCGACAATCATCTCTGTAAGATTAGCTACTGCCGAGCGGCGGCGCTTCGTAGTAAGATACTGCTTACTAAATCGCGAGGGCTTTTCATGAACGATATCTCCGTCAGTACCACGACAAAGCAAAACGACTCGG
>Ga0070679_100006303_pt1 | contig 11045 bp, 7 predicted proteins | sample KBSC63BmetaG_FD_65652 | JGI IMG/M metagenome (GOLD analysis project Ga0070679, IMG submission 65652) | Corn rhizosphere microbial communities from Kellogg Biological Station, Michigan, USA - KBS C6-3B metaG | ecosystem: Host-associated > Plants > Roots > Rhizosphere | place: USA: Michigan... | reverse complement strand
CTGCACTCGGCCATCCAGGCGGAGCAGCTTCTGGAGGGGGTACACCAGGAAAAGCAGGTGGAAGATATCCTGGAGCAACGCGACCAGCAGGCCATCGTGCGCGAGCAACTGGAGTTGTTGCCCGCCAGGTATCGCATCGTGTTAATTCTCCGCCATTTCCAGGAGATGACATATGAAGAGATAGCTGACATCCTTTCTCTGCCAGTTGGCACCGTCAAGACGCATCTCTTTCGAGCCAGGAATCTTCTGAAAGAACGCTTGTTGGCACAGCACCTTTGTGCGCCAGTTTCCTAAAGGCGTGCCTGGTAATGCTTCAGGAGCGCCTTTTTCTGAGCGAAATTACGCTGGCTGAGGTGAGAGGAGTGCTTTTCCTCAAACCTGTTGGTGAGCGTCACATGCCTCTTAGTGCTGGCAGTCAGCGAGACACGAGAAAAGGATATTACCGAATGAACATACTCCCAGTAAATGTGATCGTCCAGCCGCACATTGTCATGAGAGACAAAGAGCGTCACATGGCACACGGCCATACGGTCAAAACAACCACGCGCGCAAAAGATAACCTATTCTATAGCACAGAGGAGAACGAGGTAAAGGCGTGGCTCCGGGAGCATAGATACGCCAAATATGCCAATCTTGCAAACACCTCCTGCACCTCTGCCGTTGACGGTCTTTACCAGGCCAGCGATCGAGCAGAGCGTGGAGTATCCCCTCAAATCCGGGGCAGCAAACAAACAGCCCGGTGAAGAGGCTGCTTTCTTCCTTCCATAGAAAGGATTTGCATGTCCAAACTTATGAAAGCACAGGCGACAAACATGCCATCTCTTCACGCTGACCGCCTGATTGTTGCCACCAATCGGGGTCCCGTAGAATATTACGTCACAAAGCAGGCGATATTGAAGTCGCGTCGTGGAAGCGGAGGGGTGATCACGGCCTTGATTGAGGCAAACAGCCAGATGGAAATGAGTTGGGTGGCCATGGCCATGACCGAGGGGGATAGGCTCGCAGTGAAAGAGGCGCAATCACAAGGAGAGCACCTTTCATCGCCGATCCATGGACAGAAGGTCCAGTTGCATTACGTCGCCATTGCCAAAGCTGCTTATCGCAAACATTACAATAAAATCAGCAATCGACTGCTCTGGTTTTTACAGCATTACCTCTCGAATCCGGCTGAAGATTCGACGACGAAGAAATGGATTCAAGATGCCTGGGAGAACGGCTACCGTGTAGCCAACCAGGCCATCGCCGATGCAGTGATAGCCGAGATCGCGAGCGAACCGACGAAGAAATCAGTGGTGATGCTCCATGACTACCACCTGTACCTGGCACCCGCGATGATTCGCCAGCACCACCCCACGATGATTCTGCAGCAGTTTATCCACATCCCCTGGCCCGATGTTCGCTGCTGGCATTTCTTACCAGGGAATATTGCTCGGGAGATCTACCAGGGCCTGGTGGGCAACGATCTGATTGGCTTGCAAACCGAACGTGACGTCCACAACTTTCTGGAAGGCGCACAGACGCTGCTGGAAGGCGCGGAAGTGGATTTTGAGGATGGGGTGATCGTGTGGCAGGGCCATCGCGCCCGGGCCCGAGCCTATCCGATTTCGATCTCCGTGACAAGCGAGCGCAAAGTCGTCAACAGCGCCGCTGGCAAACGAGCGGCTGAGAAGATGAAACTTCTGTTAGGCGAGCAGACGATTATGCGCGTTGACCGCATCGAGCCGTCGAAGAACATCTTACGCGGCTTCCAGGCGTATGAGCAACTGCTGGAGGATCATGCGGAACTGCGTGAGAAGGTCAATTTCCTGGCCTTCCTGGTCCCATCCCGCCAGAGCCTGCCGGAGTATAAGCGCTACACAGCTGACGTAATGAAAATGATCGATGACGTCAACCAGGAATATGGGACCGCAGACTGGCAACCAATCACCGCGTTTTGCGACAACGATCGCACTCGCGCCCTGGCCGCGATGCAATTTTACGATGTGCTTCTGGTCAACCCGATTATTGATGGCATGAATCTGGTGGCGAAAGAAGGGCCGGTGGTCAACCAAACTAACGGCGTGCTGGTGCTCTCACGTACTGTCGGGGCTTTCCAGCAACTCGGCAAAGCCAGCGTTCCAACCTCGCCAATCGATGTGGAAGAGACCGGGCAGGCGCTATACCGGGCATTGACCATGTCGACTGAGGAGCGGCACAGCAAAGCGACGCTGGCCCGTCTCACGGTTGAGCGCCAGGATCTAGCCACCTGGATGTGCCAGCAGGTTCTCGATATGAATGAATTGTTAGATATCCTGCCCAAAGATCTACAGGCAGATTGCGAAGGATCCATCAACGCGAATACATCAGATCTGACCGCCCAGATAGTATCAGAACTGAGAGTATAGAAATGTATCAAAACCACGCGGGCGAGGATGTTCTCCATCGATGCAATCATTCTCTCAACAATCAACTGGGACAAAATCATAGTGGCATCAAGCAACGTTCCTACCCCATGCGTGGGTTCGGAAGCTTCACATCGGCAGCACGCAAATGGTCCAGCGCTTGCTGAAGCGCCACGAGACCTTCTCTCCAGATGAGGTAGAGCGTGAACTGGGTCTCCTGGATCAGATTCTTTGGAACAATGGTCTATAAGATTGCTGCAAGAGAGAACCCCATTTTCTCTACTCTGAAACCTTGCGTTCCTCGCTCGCCCTATCAAGCAGCACATCCTTCCGTCGTTCGATCTCTTTTCGTTCGGTGACATCTTCTATGGCGAGGAGGATCAACTGATTCCTGGGCTGTTGTCCTGCGCGCCGGATGCGCCTCCCGTTGAGCAGCATAATCCTGTGTCCGAGCGTAGAAAAATCATGCTCGACCTCAAAGTCATGAAAAGACTGGTTAATGACGAGCACTTTTTCCAGGAGTGTCCGCAACTGTGGAATATTCCATTGACCCTTCCCTAACTCGTAAAGAAACTGTCCATCAACTTCTTGGGGTATCCCTCCGAAGAGGAGATAGAAAGCCGTATTCGCTCGCTGAACACGCAGGTCGGCATTCAGCACCAGAAGGGGTTCTCGCACTGTCTCGACAATTGCCTCGGCGTACTCCTGGGCATCTTTGATCTGCTCATTGCGAGCCTCAAGTTCCTGATTGGAAGTGGTGAGTTCCTCGTTGATGGCCTGGAGTTCTTCTTTAGAGGTCTCCAATTCTTCATTGACGCTTTGCAGTTCTTCATTGCTGGCAAGCGTCTCTTCATTGGCCGCCTGTAATTCTTCGTTCGCCGCATTACGCTCCTCGATCATCGCCTGCATTTCCGCCCGCGTGGCTGCCAACTCCTGCTCCAGAACAGCGATCCGCCTGGCCGCGGGTCCTCGCTTCCGAGGGGCATTGGCCTGCGTGTCGTCTGGCTGTGCAGGGGGAGAGGGCATCTCTTCAAAGAGGACCAGGAAGTACGGCTCCTCTGCCGGGCCTTTGAGGGGTATGACCGAAAGGCGTACCTCCCGCATCGTCCCAGCGTCGCTCACCTGCACGCTTTCCTTCGTCACGCTGTGGTTTTCTTTCCGCACAGCGTGGAGAGCGGTACGCAAGCCAGGTAAAAGACCGGGGCGAGCCATTTTCAAAAGATTGAAACTGGCCTTGCCAGGGGCCAGTTCCAGATAGGGGCCAGTGCGCCCACGCACATGCAGGATGTCCATGTTCGTGTCGACGACAACGCTGGCGGGAACATAGTGTGCCAGCAGCAAGCGGTCGGCTTCTTGCTGAAGGTCAAAGCTTTTGCTGGTTTCTTCTGGCATCTGGCTTCCTCTTTTTCCGGGGGCGCTCATGGCCTCTCTGTCGCTTGTCGCCGGGTAAGGCGGAGGGCTGTTTATGGCCGCTTTTTTTCTGTAGAGTTTCTGGCGTTGCTCCACGTGAGCAAAGAGCTGCGTGAAAGGGTCGACGCTCTCCGAGGTGCCTAATAGGAGGAACCCGTGTGGCTCTAGCGCGTAATGGAACGTCTGGATCGCTTTCTGTTGTAAGGCTTTGCCCAGATAGATCAGGACATTGCGGCAGCTCACCAGGTCGAGGCGCGAAAACGGCGGATCTTTCACCAGGTTATGCTGGGCAAAGATACATCGTTCGCGCACCGTCTTGGCAATACGATACTTCTTCAGCGTCTGGTCAACCGGCGTAAAGAACCGCTCAAGGCGCTCTTTTGAAACCGCCGCGAGTGAACTCTCCAGATAGATGCCCGCTCTGGCCTGTGAGAGTGCTCTGGGATTGATATCGGTGGCAAAGAACTGGATGGGCTGGGTCAGGGAGCGCTCCTCCAGGAACTCGATCAAGCAGATCGCCAGGGAGTAGACTTCTTCGCCGGTAGAGCATCCGGGTACCCAGATTCTGAGGGCGTCCCCGGATGCATGATGCGCGATCATTTCGGGAAAAGCGCGACGACGAAGAGCGTCAAAGGCTTGAGGGTCCCGAAAAAAACTAGTGACATGGATCAGCACATCCTGGTACAGCGCCTCGACTTCATTCGCATGGCTGCTCAGGTAGCTCACGTAATCAACCAGGAGCTCGATGTGTAGCGCAGCCATGCGGTGCTCAATCCGCCGCTTGAGCGTTGCCGACTTGTACGCCAGAAAATCGACGCCCGTCCTGTTTCGGAGTGTGAGAAGGATATCAGTGAGCATCTGCTCGTCTTCAGGGAGTGCTTCCGCGGGTTTCTCCTGCGGAAGCAAGGTCAGCGAAACGCGGGTACTCAGTCGAGCGAGTTCCCCGGCAATTTCCGCTGGAGACACCATGCGATCGACGCAACCGGCAGCAACAGCGCTCTGTGGCATTTGTGGGTAGCGAGCAGAATGCGCGTCTTGCGCAAAGGTAACCCCTCCCGCCGCCTTGATGGCCTGTAAGCCAGGCGTGCCATCGGAACCCGTCCCAGAGAGCAGAACGCCGATCGCACGCTGCTTGTATTCGTCTGCCAGGGAACAGAACAGGGTATTAATCGCGAGGTGCTGGCCGCGCATTTCAGAGCGGGGCAGAAGTTTGAGAAGATCGTGCTCAATTATCAGATCTGCGTTGGGAGGGATCACGTAGACGTGGTTGGGCTGAATGGGCATGTCCTGCTGCCCCTCGCTCACCGGCATCTTTGTCACACGGCTCAACAAGCCGGGTAAGAGGCCGGGACGATGTGGGTCCAGATGCTGAACCACGATATAGGCCATCCCGGTGGTCACCGGCAGATGCTCGAATAACTGGTTGAACGCCTCCAACCCACCAGCTGAAGCGCCTATCCCCACCACAGGGAAGAGGCTCTGTTGAGCGAGGAGATCCGGGGATGGAGCGTTTGTATCAGCGACATTCATGCTCTTTTCCTCTGGCATCCTCTGTGTTGTTTAATCCTGGCATGGTAGTACGTTTCTGTCGATCTTGCTGGGACACTTCATATCACCCAATCGACTTTACCATACACCACCAGCCATACGCAAGACGCATAGCCAGCGAACGGAATGAATTACTAGCTTTTGGATATGTTATCTGCTACAATAATACAACATTTCGTTTTAGCGTATTTCTCTTCCTAACTTATCTAACCAGGTGAGTGACGACACCTCATCGAGGAAAAAGTCCCCGGTGCATTCATTCCTTTCTGTCCCTTGATACTTGCCAGAAATGTGAGCGCAAAGGAACGATGTGTATCAATAAAGCATGAAGAATATCATGCGGAAAAGCAGAGAGTAACAAGACGCACAGGCTGGTAAGGAAAGGAGCAGGACGATGTATCATGGGCGCCCAACACGCTTTGATCCAACAAAGGAAGCCGATGCTCTCCTGCTGGAGCGCTATGTCTCTGCCAGCGTGGTCATCAATAGTGATTGCGAGATTGTCTCTTTCCGAGGAAACACTGATCCTTATCTGGCACTTCCGTCGGGTAAGGCGAGTTTCCATATCCTCAAATTGGCGCGTCGCGGATTGGTGATTGGACTGCGTACCGCCATTTCTCGGGCGAAAAAAGAGGGCCGTGCGGTTAAAAGAGAGGGCTTGCAGTTCCAGGAGAGCGAGAGGGCCAGAACAGCAACGATTGAAGTAATTCCTCTGCCTGCTACCTCCTCCTCTGGCTCAAAGCGTTTTTTTCTGGTCCTCTTTGCTGACGCGTCTCCCTCCAGCCATCTCTCGCGAGAGAAAAGAGAGCCGCTGGAACTTCCTGGCGACAGAGTAGCCAGCGAGGAAGATCTCCCTCACTTTGCACGGGAATATCCGACTCCTCAGGCAGAAGCCGGGTTGTTTATGGAAGAGTTGAAAGCGAACAATGAGGAACTCCAGGCCCTGACGGAAGATTTGCGCGTGACGAATGAAGAACTGGAAACCTCCAAAGAAGAACTCCAGACGACCATTGAAGAACTCACCGCCGCGAATGAGGAATTGCAGATCCGCAACGAACAACTCAAAGCTGCCCATGAGTATACGACTGCTCTTGTGGAAACCATCTGGGAGCCAGTAGCGGTGCTCGACGAAGGTTTGCGCGTTGCCTGGGCTAATAGAGCCTTCTACACCTTTTTCCAGACCACGGCAAAGGCAACTGAGCAGTATATCCTCGCTGAATTAGGGAATGGGCAGTGGGATATTCCCTCCTTGCTTGCGGTGCTCCACGACATTCTTCCTTACAACCAGGATCTCGACCACTTCGAAGTAGATCACACCTTTCCAGCGATTGGTCACAAAAAGATGTTCTTGAATGCCCGGCGTATTCGCTGGGAAAAGTACGAAACCCCCCTGATTCTCCTGGCGTTTGAAGATGTGACTGATCGCGAGTTGGAAAAGCAGCGCCAGCAGTTTTTAGGGTTAGCCACCCATGAACTGAAGACGCCGCTCACCAGTCTGAGAGCCTATGCCGAGTTATTACAGTTCACCTTTGAGCAGGCTGGGGATCTTCAATCCGCGCAACTCCTGGCCAAAATGGATGGTCAAATAGAGGCACTCGTCGATCTCACGCAAGAATTGCTCGATGCAACCCAGGTAGAATCAGGACACTTCCATATCCATCGGAAACAGGTTGATCTCCGCGAGGTGATACGAGAGAGCGTGGAGGAAATGCAACGTACTACCTCAACACATACGATCACGATTGAAAGCGAAGTGCCCTGCCAGATCTACGCAGATCGCATGCGTATTCGCCAGGTGTTCCTCAATTTGCTTTCCAATGCCATCAAGTATTCTCCTCTCGGTGGTCGCATTCTTGTGAATATGACTGCATCTCCTGAAGGGATCACCTTCAGCGTCCAGGATTTTGGTCGAGGAATCGCGCCAGGCCAGCACCACAACTTATTTGAGCGCTTTTTCCGCGTGCATGGTGAAAAGGCAGAAACCTATCCGGGATTGGGGCTTGGCCTCTATATCGCCGCGCAGATTATTGACCAGCACGAAGGACGGATCTGGGTTGAGAGTAAGGAAGGCAAAGGAGCTACCTTCTCTTTTTTCCTTCCCTCCGAGCCAGATTCGATAGAGGAAAAAATTCAAGTGTCTTTGTCACCGTAAAATACAGAGGTCTATCATTGTCTGCTATAATCGGATGGTTGCGTCATTTTATGGTATGTTGCGCAATCAAAAAACAGAGAAAAGGCTCATGGCTAGAAAAATCCTCCTCGTCGATGATGCCCCGGTGATTGTCCATGCGGTAGGCCAGATCCTGCAAGTCATGGGTTATGAGGTGATCACGGCAGACGGAACGGAAGTGATGCAGACGATGACCGAGCAGCATCCAGATCTTGTGCTTCTGGATATCTGGATGTCTGGATGTGATGGGCGCGATCTTTGTAGGCAGATCAAAGAGCATGAGGTATTCTGTCTGACGCCCGTCCTGCTTTTTTCTGCCCATTGGAATGTTGCGCAGATTGCTGAAGAGGTTGGCGCGGATGGGTCTATTGCAAAACCATTTAAGATGCAAGACCTGCTAGGAACCATTGCTGCCGCTATTGAGAAAGCACAGAGCAGATGGTAATGAGAGAAGTGCAATCTGACAAGAAGAAGCCCTGACTGGGAACCTGCTGAATGGGGAGCAATCTGCCGATAAGAAAAAAAGGAGCATCGAAGAAAGCGCGACAACGAAGAAGGGAAAATAGAAAGAGAAGGCTGTCAACAATCTCCTGGAAGAAGGCGTCTCAGTGCTGAAAGAAACCACGCAGAACAATGACCTTCAGCAAGAAGTAGATCGCTTGCTGTTAGCCAGCTATGTCCCGGCCAGTGTCGTGGTCGATGCGGAAATGAATATTCTCCAGGTGCGTGGCCACACCGGTCCCTACCTGGAGCTGGCTCCTGGGAAGACCAGCTTGAATCTGCTCACTATGGCCCGCGAAGGTTTGAGACCCTGCTTGCGCTGGGCTTTCTCTGCTGCCAGGAAGAGCCATAGCCCGGTGACCAGGGAGCATGTGCAGGTCACTGCCTTTGACCCTACGCGGGAGCTTCGGATCACCGTTCTTCCGCTGAAAGGACCACCAGCCGAAAGATATTTCCTGGTTCTCTTTGAAGAAGAGATTGCGCCAGCACCTTTGCCTGCCCCATCTGAAGAGCAACCTGGTCGCACCGGCAAGCGTGGTTCCTCGGCCAGGCGCATCGCGGCCCTGGAACTGGAACTGGCGACCACGCGGATAAAAATGCAGACGATGCTCGAAGAGCGTGACGCGGCAAACGAAGAATTGCAGTCTGCGAATGAAGAGATTCGTACCAGTAATGAAGAGTTGCAAAGCAGCAATGAAGAACTCAAAACGTCTCAGGAAGAGTTGCAATCCGCCAATCAAGAGTTGACTACTATCAACCAGGAACTCGCAAGAAGCAACGAGCAAATAAAACTCGCCGAGGAGCGCACGAATGCGATTGTGGAGACGGTGCGTTCGCCGCTGGTCGTGCTGACCAATGATGGGCATATTGAGCGTACCAATGCCGCTTTCCATCAGTTTTTCCAGGTGCTTCCCCAGGAAACCGAGGGAAGCCTCCTCTCTGATCTGAGCAACGGCCAGTGGAATATTCCCCGCTTGCGGTTCCTGTTAGAGCAGGTATCGACGACCAACGAGCCTCTCCACGACTTTGAGGTCGAGCACACGTTCCCGCGCATCGGCCACAAGATCCTGCTGCTCAATGCCCGTCGGGTTGTGGATGAACCCGCGGGGGCCGGGGATCACCTGCATCTACTAGCCATAGAAGATATCACGGCGCGCAAAGAACTGGAACGGCAGAAAGATCTCATGCTTGGAATGACCAGCCATGAACTAAAAACGCCGCTGGCCGCCCTCCGAGGCATGCTCCAATTGGTCCAACGCCGCCTGAAACGGGTGGTTGTGACGCGCCATATGCCCTCAGAGTGGGGGAGCTTCGTCAAGGATCTCACGAAAAGCCTGGAGGATTCGATACGCCAGATTGATGTGCAAACCCGGTTGATCAATGATCTGCTGGATGTCTCGCGCATCACGACCAAGACGTTGAATCTTTCACCGGAGCGCTGTGATCTCATCTCCATCGTGCGTCAAACTGTCGAAGATCTGCAGGCAATTGCCCCAGAACGCTCGCTCCTACTTGCTCTGCCAGAGCACGCTGTCGTCCCTGTGTTGGCCGATGGGGCTCGCATCAGCCAGGTGGTGACTAACTACGTGACCAATGCCCTGCGCTATTCGAGTCCAGACCAGCCCGTGCACATTGGGCTGACCATCCAGGAAGATGTGGCCCGCGTCTGGGTGCGAGATCAGGGACCGGGACTCTCGGAAGAAGCGCAGACGCAACTGTGGCAGCGCTTTCAGCAGGTCAAGGGGGTGCCGGTGCTCAGTGGTTCTGGGAAAGGGTTGGGTCTGGGCCTTTATATCTGTCAGACACTGATTGAGCAACACCAGGGCGAAGTTGGGGTGGAAAGCACACCTGGGGAAGGTTCCACCTTCTGGTTTACCTTGCCCATGATCACCTGAGGAGCAAGCGCTCATCTACGATTCTGCCTTCGAAGGCTATCCCATCTCTACACATGGATGACAAAAACGGAGATCCTCAATTCGAGGAAATATTCTTCCAGGGCATGACGAGGGAGAAATCTCGCGAACGTAGCTCTAAGCTACTCTGAGTGTACATTATTTTTGTAAAAATGGAGCAAAAAAATTTAACGCATAGACAAATTCTTTAAAATAAAGTATAATTTCAAGGTAAGCTTAAAATGCATCTTATGGTAGTGATTGATCTTGCAATGCACCGATGGACATCCTTCTCGTGTCGCTCTGCCAGCGAACCATCAACCACCCCGCCGACCGAAAGCAGACGCGAATGTTGCGCTGAGAGAGGGAGATACCACCATGAACAACAACTGGATGACCACCACAGAAGCGGTAGCGCTGATTAGTAAGAACAGCCACCACCCAGTAGGCCCTTTCCATATCCAGACGCTGGTCAACCGCGGAAAAATTGGCACACGCTCTTTTCCTGGGGACAGAATATTCCTCAAGCGGAGTGATGTCCAAGCCACACGTGTGGCCATGGGCATCGGTCACCACAGGAGAGAACAGTAGGTGTTCTCACTGTTGCTTCGCCCGCTTTTTTCTTAAGCAGCACTGGCTTTTCTCTGAGGAGCAGTGACCTGTAGCCATTGGCCCGCTTGCTTGCGCGTCCCTCACCTGCCTGTTGCAGCGTTTTGACAACTCTTGTGTTCTTACGCAAGAGAGCCAACCTTACCGAGGCCAATCTGCAAAAGCAGACCTCTGCAATGCCAAACTCGTGCAACCTTCCTTCAAGATGTCTCGGGGATGGCACAGCGCTCAGATGACAGACTTGCGCGCACGCAAGCAAGGAGTTCCCATGTTCAATACCCCCACCTTCCTTCCTCAAAAGTCTCCTTTTGTCCCGAAGCTGCTTCTCATTATTGAGCCTGATCTGGCCCGAGGAGACATGCTGATACAAACCATCAGAAAAGAAACGCCTTATCAGGCAATTCTTGCTACCAGTATGCTCGATGCGCGTCACATTTTTGAGCACCTCAAATGTGATCTTTGCTTACTCGCCGATTCGCTCTTACCCATGGCGGAGGAGTTCTTCCAGTATCTAAACACGCTGGCGGGATATGA
>Ga0070679_100006299_pt1 | contig 11047 bp, 5 predicted proteins | sample KBSC63BmetaG_FD_65652 | JGI IMG/M metagenome (GOLD analysis project Ga0070679, IMG submission 65652) | Corn rhizosphere microbial communities from Kellogg Biological Station, Michigan, USA - KBS C6-3B metaG | ecosystem: Host-associated > Plants > Roots > Rhizosphere | place: USA: Michigan... | reverse complement strand
ACCTTCTCCTCGAAGCGCTTGCGCTCGGTGATGTCCAGGAACGTGACGATGGCGCCCGTGACCTGCTGCGACTCGGGATCGCGCACCGGCACGGCGCGGAACACCGCCCACGACACCACGCCATCCGGCTTGCGAACCCCCAGCGTCATCGCCGGCTGCGGTTGCCCCGTCACCAGCGCCTTCGTCACGGGATACTCGGACGCGGCCGCGTGCGAGCCGTCCTCGAAGATGGTGACGGCGTCGAAGTCGTTCACGTAGCGGCGCGTGGAGGGATCGAAGCTGACGCCCAGCACGCGCGAGGCCTCGGCGTTCGCATGCTGGATGGTGCCGTCGGCCGACACGTGCACCACCCCGCCGGGCAGCGCCTGGATCAGCCGCTGGCTGAACTCCTTGCTGACGTTCAGGGCCGCCTCGGTGCTGCGGCGCAGCCGGCCATCTCGCCGCAGCTGCTCGTGGACGGCGGTCAGCTCGTCGGCGCGCTGCCTGGCCAGCTGCTCCAGCTCGGCGTTGGCCTGCAGCAACTGGCGATCGACCCGCTTCGAGAAGAAGCCGGGCGTCTCCACCTTCGCGAGGCGCGCGGCCAGCTCGGGGTGGCGCTTCGCGTACGCCTCGACGTGCCCCTCCAGACGGGCCGGCGGCGACATGACGAACCGGCACGCCTCGTCGCCCTTGGCCCGGCACAGGATCTCCACGGCCACCAGCGGCTGTCCCAGCGCGTACTCGCACCACCCGGACGAGTAGCCGGCGTTCATCACACAGACGGGCTTGTCGCTGGACCGCCCGGCCTTCAGCCACGAATCCGACTCGAACGAGTACGGGTGGTCGTAGATCATCAGGTATTCGCCGTCGAGCGACGCCACGCTCTCCTGTGACAGCTCGACGAAGGCCCACCCGGCGTTCGCGAAGATCAGCGGTCCTGCCGCCAGACGGGTCAGCCGATCGCGCAGGCCGGTGCGCTCGGCAAAGGCGTGGGCATCGGCGAGCGCCATGGCGTGGGCGACGTCGAACAGCAGGCTGTGCGCGACGGAGGCCGCCTCTCCCTCCTCGCCGTAGATGCTGCGGACCATGTCGTAGAACTCGACCGACATCGAGGCGGCGCGCACCAGCATGTAGCGCTGGCCCGAGATCTCGACGGTGCCGCGCTCGGGGGCAAAGTTCTTGTCGGCGAAGTAGCGCGCGACGTGCTGCTGGGACTGAGCGAACAGCTCGACGAATTTCTCCGGAGCTCTGACAGTCTCACCCATCCCGGAATCGGAGAATACCCCCGATGGGGCCGGCGATGACCGGTCGTCGGGAAAAAACGTCGGATCGCGTCTTACGTCGATTCCGACGTGAACTGCGAGTCCGAGCTGAAGTACCGCTCGCCGGTGTCGCACAGGACGGTGACCACGGTCTTGCCGGGCCCCAGCTCGCGCGCCAGATCCAGCGCGATTTTGACGTTCGCGCCGGCCGAGATGCCCACCAGCAGCCCCTCGCGGCGCGCCAGCTCCAGCTTGACGCGCTGAGCGTCTTCCTCGCTGATCGTGCGGACCTCGGAGATCACTGACCGGTCGAGGATCTGGGGAACGAAGCCCGCCCCGATGCCGTCGATGCGGTGAGCCGCCGGCTTGCCGCCCGACAGCACGGCGCTCTTGGCGGGCTCGACGGCGACGATCTTCGTCTGGGCGTTCTTCTGCAGCAGCACGCGCCCCACGCCCGAGATGGTGCCGCCCGTGCCCACCCCGGCCACGAAGGCGTCGCAGCCTCGAGCCCCCATCTGGGCGACGATCTCGGGACCGGTGGTCCGGACGTGCGCCTCGACGTTGGCCTGGTTGCTGAACTGCTGGGGCATGAAGTACTCCGGGTGCTCGGCGGCCAGCTCGTTCGCCTTCTTCACGGCACCGGTCATCACCTCGGCGGCGGGGGTCAGATAGACCTCGGCGCCGTAGGCCTTCAGCAGGGCCCGCCGTTCCAGCGACATGTTGTCCGGCATGGTCAGGATCAGGCGATAGCGCTTCGCCGCCGCCACCAGGGCCAGGCCTACGCCCGTGTTCCCCGAGGTCGGCTCGACGATGACCGACTCGCCGGGGCGCAGGCGCCCGCTACGCTCGGCCGCCTCGATCATCGACAGCGCCACCCGGTCCTTGATCGAGCCCCCCGGATTGAACTGCTCGCACTTGCAGAACACGTCGGCCATCCCCGGCTCGACGAGCCGCCGCAAGTGAACGAGGGGGGTCCCCCCGATGAGCTCGAGCATGCTGTTCACGGCGACGGCTGGCATGGCGGCGGGCATCCTAGCCCTTCGATCCGCGAGCGACCAGTCGCGAAATCTGTGACGTGGGTAGATGTGATACGCCACTCACCCCGCACGATGTCGACGGCGGCGAACGTGGAAAGGGCGTCGGGTATGGGCCCGATTTTGTGGGCGGGGCTGGCCCTGGTGGTGGTCTCGACGATCCGATCGCCGCTGGGCACCGTATCATCCGTAGCCCCCTAAAATGACCGAGCCGCGCCACCACTTCCCGGACGATGTCTTACGGGCACATGCCGTGGGCACCGCGCCCGAGGCCACCCGTCTGGCCGTGTCGTGCCACCTGACCTTCTGCGCGGCCTGCCGCCGGGATGCCACCGAGCACGAGTCGTTCCTGCTGGCCTTCGGCGGGAAGGACGGCGACAGCTCCGGCCGCGTTACCAGCGCGTTACGCCAGCGGCTGCTGGCCGACCTGCCGGCGCAACCTCCGCCGCCGCCTGCCCGGCCGGCGCTGGTGCTGCCGAAGGGGCTCCCCGACCTTCCCAAGCCACTGCTGCACCATCTGGCCACATTGCCGAAGCTGGCCTGGCAGCGGCTGATCCCCGGAATCCGCGCCATCGATCTGGGGTTCACGGGCGTATGGCGCGCGCGCCTGATCGCCTTCCAGCCGGGCATCCCCATCCCCCGGCACGACCACCAGGGGATGGAGCACACGGTGGTGTTCCAGGGCGGGCTCAGCGACGAGAACGTTCAGCTGGAGCGAGGCGACGCCGCCACGATGATGGGCGGCGACACCCATCGCCAGCGCGTCCAGCCGGGCCCCCCGTGCATCGCGCTGATCGTCAACGAGGCGCCCCCCCTGCCGCTGACGCTGCTGGGCCACGTGCTCCGCCGCGTCACGCGCAGCTAGGGCGGCGTACTAGGGACGAGACAGCCGCAGGGGCGGCCGCGGGTACAGCGGGGGGCGCTTGTGCTTGCCGACGGAGCGGCGGATGTCGACGTCCGAGAACAGGAGCGACGGCGTCACGATCGACGAGGGCACGCCGACGAAGCCCAGCCCCCCGTCCTGAAAGTTGTAAACCTCGACGTCCTTACCCAGGGCGACGACGTCCTTCAGCGACCGCGGGATGATCCCTTCCAGCGTCAGGCCACGCACCAGCTGTTCCTTACCTTCGCCGTCGATCCGATAGGCCACCAGCGGCTTGACGGAAGGCGCGGAGCGCCCGCTGCCCGAGATGGAGATCATCGACAGCGCGTCCGCCGCGTTGGCGACGCCGGGGATCTGGGGATCGTCCAGCAGCCGAATCACGTAGCTGGCCAGCCCGCCGCCCTTCCCCGCGCGGCGCATCTCGCCCAGCAGCGCCGCCCGGGTCAGCCCCACGAGGGGCGCCCCCGCCTTGCCCGACAGGAACAGGTTGCCGATGGCGGCGCGCGGTCCGCTGAACCGGGTGGCGCGGGCATGACCGTTCGAGTGCGCGATCTCCTTGCGCGGGATGCGCGTCATCAAGAGGCCCTTCAGGATGCCCCCTTCGATCAGCGACACGCGGGCGGCGGGGACACCCTCGTCGTCGGCGTGATACGCGCCAAACAGCGGCGTCTTGCCCAGCGTGGATCGCGTGGGATCGTCCACCGCGTTCAGCAGCGGCGAGGCCACCTTCTGCCCCAGGCGATCGGCGAATTCACTCGACTGGCTGCGCTCCTCGCCGCCGACGGCGGTGCGCGGCGCCGGGGTGCCGGCCACGTTGTCGCCGATCAGCAGCTTGGCGATCTGCGCGGCCGCCGGTCCCTCGAACAGCACGCTGGCCACGCCGCTCGGGGCGATGGGCGCGCTCCGCATCGCCACCAGCTCGCGCGCCATCCGCTCGACCGCCTGCTGCATCTCGGCCGCGGGCGGTAGCCCCGCCGGGTCCAGCGCCGTGAACGTGACGAAGTCGGTCAGCCGCATGCCGTCCGCCGCCTGCGTCTCGGCCGCCACGTCGATGCGCATCGTGGTCGACGTCTCGTCCGCCGACGCGCCCTCGCTGGAGGCGAAGCGACGGCGCACCGTCGCGTAGGTGCCAGTCACGCGCGTGCCCGAGATCTCCGGAAAGGCCTTCAGCAGCCCCGACAGCCGGCTGACGGTGTCCAGGAAGGCGCCCGGATCCGGGACCACCTCGGCGAACGGAACCACGATCTGGGCGGGCTTCTCGGCCGAGAAGTCGGGGACCCCGGCGCTCTCCTCGTCCGAGACCTGGGCGGCGGCCGCCGACTGCTTCTTCGCCAGCGCCTCGACCGCCCCCTTGTAGGCCTCGTCGGTGCGCAGCCATAGCTCGCGCCGGAAGGCGGCGTAGTCGTCGTCGACGGGCAGCGATTCGATGTTCGCGCTGAACAGCGACTCGCTGGTGTTGCTGTTGTCGAACGCCGGGCTGCCCACCCGCACGTCGGTGCGCAGCGTCCGCCCGCGGTAAGCGACCGCGCCCGTCACCGCGCCGAACGTGGCAGTGGCGGTGGCCTGCTGCACGTCCGAGAGCGCGTAGCTGACATAGTACGGCCGCGGCGAATCGCCCAGCTTCAGCTCTTTCATCGACCGCGCCAGCTCGTCGGCCAGGCCGCGCTTCACCACGCTGTCGTCCTCGACGAAGGTGTGGGCGGGCGTCAGCACCACCTCGCGCCCGAAGCCCAGCGACCCCAGCGCGGCCAGCAGCACCCAGCGCGCGCGCTTCATCGGATCCTCCCTGCGGGGATGGCCTGCTGGATCGTCGGGGCGGGCAGGACGGGCGGCTTGTTGTTCCCCTTGTCCTTGCGCTCGACCTCGATCTGCTCGACCAGCAGGCTGGGGCTGCTGGCCGACACCGGCACGTAGCCCGACTCTGCGCCGCACATGCCGTTGAACGTCTGCGTGTCGTTGCCGGCCGCCAGGATCTTCGTCAGCGACGCCAGCGGCGTGCCCACCAGATCGGCGCCGCGCACCAGCTGATCGGGCCGGCCGTCGGCGAACACGCGGTAGACGAGGATGGGCAGCACCTTGAACGCCTGCGGCCCGCCCCGCGTGGTGTTGGTGAAGCCGCCCGAGATGTCCTTGAACAGCAGGCCGTATGGCTTGCCCTGGCGCGTCGCCTCGGCGCGCAGGCGGGCGCGCAGCTCGGCGATCGGCACGGCCGTGCTCGACTCGACCACCAGGTTCCCCTGGCGCGAGACGATCGACTTGCCCTCCTGGCGGCGCCCGTGGCCGTTCGAGTGGGTGAACCCACGCGTGGGCGAGCGGCTGAGCAGGAAGCCCTTCAGGACACCGCGCTCGACCAGCATGGCGCGCGAGGCTGGGACGCCCTCGTCGTCGAAGCGATAGAAGCCCGCCAGGTCGACGCCGTTCAGCCGGGTCAGCGTGGGATCGTCGTAGACGCTGATGAAGGCAGGCATGATGGGCTGACCCACCTTGCGCGCGAACGTCTGGCCTTCTTCCTCGTTCTTCTGCCGGTGGCCCTCCACGCGGTGACCGAAGATCTCGTGGAAGAAGACGCCGGCCGCCTTGCCTTCCAGGATGGCCGGGCCGATGTAGGGGTCGGCCAGCGGCGCGCGGCGCAGCGCCTCGAGGTCGGCAATCATCGCGTCGGCCGCGCGCAGGATCTCGGGATCGCCGGCCAGGGTCTCGAACGAAGTCGCGTCGAAGCTTTCGAAGCGATCCAGCTCCATGCCGTCGTCGGCGCGCGTCTCGGCCTGCAGGTAGACGCGCACGTAGTTCTCGGCGTCCTCGACCAGCGTCCCTTCGCTGTTGACGATCCAGCGATCGACGGACGATACCTGCAGGGTGACCTGCGAATCGTAGATGTTGGGGTGACCCTTGAACCGCTGCGAGAGCGACCGCACCCGCTGCTCCCAGCGCTCGCGATCCAGGCCCGACAGCCCCAGGTGCACCGGCGTCCCCACGCGCGACACCGGCTTCTCGTGCGAGAAGTCGTCGGACGTGTCCTCCTCCGCCGCCTTCAGCGTCTGCTGCGTGCGGATCTTCACGAACTGCTCGGCGGCTGTCTTGTACGTCCGGTCCGTGTCCAGCCAGGCCACCGCCCGGGTCACCCCTGCGTCAGCGCCGAGCGGCAGCGACACGGCATGTCCGCTGTCGCTGTCAGCGCCAAAGTCCAGCGCGTCGGAACGCAACGGATGGGTCGAGTCGAGCTGGTAGCTGCCCACGCGCACGTCCGTGTCCAGCAGGTGCGTGCGGCGTGACGACGACTGCACCAGGGCGCCGTAGCTGGCCGACACGACCGTCTCGTCACGATCGAACGCCTCGTAGGCGATGAAATACGGCGCCGGTTCGGCCTTCTTCGCCTGGGCAAGCTCGCTCATCGCCCGCTTCACCTCGTCGTCCAGCGCCTCGAACCCGACCGGCTTCGCCGCCCCGCCGCCCACGAACGGGTCGGCCCGCTCGATCCGCACGGCGCCGGCGGGCCCGCCGGCTCCTGACGCGCCGGCGATCACGCCGGCCCCTACCACTGGCCGCGCCGGCGCGTTCGCGCATCCACTTCCCACCACCGCGAGCCAAGGCCAAGCCAACGCCCACAAGGCGGTCCTCTTCATCATGTGTGCCCTCTTATACAAGACGGGCGCACCGACCGCCTTCTCGGGCGACCAGGTCGAAGTCGTGCCGGCTAACCCGGCGGGCGGCGAAGGTCCAGCGTGTGCGGGAACTCGGGGTTCGGCTCGGGCGCCGGGGTGGCCACAGCCCCCGGCGTGTGACCGAACGGGAAGAACCGCGCCAAGCGCCGGCCCTCAGCCTCCAGCGCGTTCGCCGGGAAAACGTCGTGCGATCGGCCGCCGGGGTGCGAGACGTGATAGGTCATGCCGCCGATCGAGCGGCCTGCCCAGGTGTCGAGCACGTCGAAGACCAGCGGCGCGTGCGGTTCGATCGTCGGGTGCAGCGCCGACGGCTGCTGCCAGGCGCGGTAGCGCACCCCGGCCACGTGCTCCTCGCGACCGCCCGTCGACGCCAGGGGGACCCGGCGCCCATTGCAGGTGACCACGTGCCGCTCGTCCGTCGCGCCGCGCACGCGCAGTTGAACCCGCTCGACCGAAGAATCGACGAAGCGAACGGTGCCCCCCGCGGTCCCCTCCTCCCCCATCACATGCCAGGGCTCCAGCGCCTGGCGCAGCTCCAGCTCCAGACCGCGCACCTGCGCGCGCCCGTAGACAGGGAAGCGGAACTCGATGTGCGGCTCGAACCAGGCCAGCTCCATCGGGATGCCGGCCCGGCGCAGATCGTCGACCACGTCGCCGAAGTCGTCGACCACGTAGTGCGGCAACATGAAGCGATCGTTCAGCGACGTGCCCCAGCGCACCGGCGGGCGCGTGTACGGCTCGCGCCAGAACCACGACAGCAGCGAACGCACCAGCAGCTGCTGCGCGGCGCTCATGCGGGCGTGGGGCGGCATCTCGAACGAGCGCAGCTCGAGCAGCCCCTGGCGTCCCGACGCTGAATCGGGGCTGTACATCTTGTCGATGCACATCTCCGTCCGGTGCGTATTCCCCGTCACGTCGACCAGCAGATTCCTGAACGAACGATCCACCAGCCAGGGCCGGATGTCCCCCCCCGCCGCGCGCGTCTCCTGCAGCTTGCGGAACGCGATCTCCAGCTCGTACAGGCCGTCGTGGCGGGCCTCGTCGACACGCGGCGACTGGCTGGTGGGCCCGATGAAGAGGCCCGAAAACAGATACGACAGCGACGGGTGGTTCAGCCAGTAGCCGAGCATGCTCTGCAGCAGATCCGGCCGCCGCAGGAAGGGACTGTCGGCCGGCGTGGCGCCGCCCAGCACCACGTGATTGCCGCCGCCCGTCCCGGTGTGACGCCCGTCGAGCATGAACTTCTCGGTCCCCAGGCGCGTCTGCCGCGCCTCCTCGTACAGGATCTCGGTGTTGCGCACCAGATCCTTCCAGCTGTTCGCCGGGTGGATGTTCACCTCGATGACGCCAGGATCGGGCGTCACCTGCAGGCGCTCCAGGCGGTGATCGCTGGGCGGCTGGTAACCCTCGATGCGGATCGGCTGGCGCAGCTCCGCCGCCGTGTCCTCCAGCGCCGCCACCAGGTCCAGGTACTCCTCCAGCGTCGACACCGGCGGCATGAACACGTGCAGCACGCCGTTGCGGGGCTCGATACACAGGGCGGTGCGAACCAGGCCGGCCGCTGATTTTCCCCGTTCGGGCCGGGCGGCGCCGGGCTGGCCGCTCGCGCCCGCGGCTCCGGCCGACCGCAACGGCGCCGCCCGCGAGATGGACTGCCGCCGCGGTAGTGACGCGCGCGGCGCGGTGGGATCCTGCTCGACGGGCTCCGCGCGATCGCGGGCCAACACCCAGGGCAGCGAGCCGAGCGGCAGGCGGAGACCCATGGGCGAATCACCCGGCACCAGGTACATGCGCTCGTCGCGCAGGAACCACTTGCCGCTGGTCCAGCGAAAGCCGTCGACACCCGAGTAGACCGTCTGCAGCGGCAGCGCCAGGCCCACCATCGACTTCAGCCCCTGCTGGAACACGCGCCGTAGCGTGGCCCGCTCGGTCTCGTTCTCCAGCCGCGAATCGAAGGGGTCGACGTTCACCGGCAGACGCCCTTCGCGCCACAGGTAGTAGAACGCGTCCTCGTAGCCAGGGATCAGGAACTGCGCATCGACGGCCAGGTGCTTGCACAGCACCTCGGCGAACACCCGCGCGTGCGTCTCGCCAGCCCGCTCGCCGCCGGCGGCGCCCAACTCGCGCGCGAACAGCGAGGGATCCCGCCACACCGGCTCGCCGTCGCGGCGGAAATAGCAGGTGTAGGCCCAGCGGGGCAGCGGCTCGCCCGGGTACCACTTCCCCTGGCCATGATGCAGCAGGTAGCCGCTGGTGAACTGCTTCGACAGGCGTCGCAACAGCTCGTCGGCCAGCTTGCCTTTGGTCGGCCCCAGCGCGGCCGTGTTCCACTCGTCGCCGTCGCGGTCGTCGATCGACACGAACGTCGGCTCGCCGCCCATCGTCAGCCGGACGTCGCCCGCCACCAGCGCCTTCTCGACGCGATCGCCACAGGCAACGATGGCACGCCAGGTCTCCTCGCTGTACGGCTTGGTGGGCCGCGGCGGATCGTCGACCCGGGTCAGGCGCATCGAGAACGTGAACTCGTGCCCCAGCTCGTCGTCCTCGTCCTTCTTGTCCCAGGCGAACGAGCCGGTGATGGGCGCCGCGCTGCCGGGATCGGGCGTGCAGGCGAGCGGGATGTGCCCTTCCCCGCAGAGCAGTCCGCTGGTGGCATCCAGGCCCACCCACCCCGCGCCGGGCAGGAAGGCCTCGGCCCAGGCGTGCAGGTCGGTCACGTCCTCCTCCACGCCCGACGGCCCCTCCAGCGACTTCAGGTCCGCCTTCAACTGGATCGAGTATCCCGAGGCGAAGCGGGCCGCGAAGCCGAGCCGGCGCAGCAACTGCACCAGCAACCAGGAGAAGTCGCGGCACGAGCCGTGGCCGCGCGCCAGCGTCTCGTCGGGCGCGAACACGCCCGGCTCCATCCGGATGTCGTAGCGGAGCAACCGCTGCACCAGCTGGTTCACGTCGACCAGCACGTCGATGGTGCGCCGCTCGGGCCGGGCGATGTCGTCGCGCACCCGCGCCGCCAGCGCCGCCAGCTTGGGCCCGCCCGCCGTCAACTCGAGGTAAGGCGACAGCTCGTGTCGCAGCTCGGGCGCATACGCGAAGGGCAGCTTCTCGAACGTGTCCTCGATGAAGAAGTCGAAGGGGTTGATGGTCGTCATCTCGGCGATCAGATCGACCTCGACCCGGAACTCGTCGGTTGGCTTCGGGAACACCACCCGTCCCTGAAAGTTGCCGAACGGATCCTGCTGCCAGTTCAGGAAGTGCTCGCCGGGCGTCACCCGCAACGAATAGCCCGTGATGGGCGTCCGGCAGTGCGGCGCCGGCCGCAGCCGGATCACGTGCGGAGACAGGGTGACCGGTTGATCGTACTTGTAGTGCGTGACGTGATTGAGCGCGACTCGGATGGCCATTTGGTCTCGATTCGGACGGGCAGCATTGACAGGCGTTCGCCGCGCGCGTCGCTGCGGGCCGTCGACGACAGGTTATTGCGGGGCAGGTTAACGCCACATTTCCATCGCGGGAAATCGTCGTAACAACGGCCGCGGCCCCCTGACGAAGCGCGCGCGCTTCGGTTTAGAATGAGTCTTGCGTTGCTCTTCGACACCTACCAACCCATCGCAGGCACATTCGACGAGATGATCGACGCCGAGGGGAACCCTCGCGCGCACGCCCGTCGTGCCACCAAGATCCTCGACGGCCTGACCCCCAAGGAGTTCGCGCACGCGCAGTCCCTGGCCGAGCTGTCACTGTACAGTCAGGGCGTGACGTTCTCGGTCTACTCCGACCAGCGCGGCACGGAGAAGATCTTCCCCATCTGCCTGGTGCCGCGCGTGATCAGCGGCGCCGAGTGGACGCGTGTCGAGAAGGGGCTGGCCCAGCGCATCGCCGCCCTGTGCGCCTTCCTGGACGACATCTACGGCCCGCAAAAGATCCTGACCTCGGGGACCGTGCCCGCGGACCTGATCCTGGGCGCGAAGTTTTATCTGCCCAAGGTGCGCGGCATCCGCCCGCCCGGCGGCGTGCGCATCCCCATCGCCGGGATCGACCTGATCCGCAGCCCCGACGGCGTCTTCCGGGTGCTGGAGGACAACGTGCGGACACCGTCGGGCGTCTCCTACGTCGTCGAGAACCGGCTGGTCACGAAGCGGATCTTCCAGAGCGCCATCGACGAGAGCGCCGTTCGCCCCGTCGAGCAGTACCCGATGCACCTGGCCGAGACCCTGCGCGCCATCTCGC
>Ga0070679_100006298_pt1 | contig 11049 bp, 6 predicted proteins | sample KBSC63BmetaG_FD_65652 | JGI IMG/M metagenome (GOLD analysis project Ga0070679, IMG submission 65652) | Corn rhizosphere microbial communities from Kellogg Biological Station, Michigan, USA - KBS C6-3B metaG | ecosystem: Host-associated > Plants > Roots > Rhizosphere | place: USA: Michigan... | reverse complement strand
GCAGGAGGCCGCGATCTTCGTCGATGGCCGCTATACGCTGCAGGCGGCCAAGCAGGTCGACGGCAAGGCTTGGGTGGTCGAGTCGCTGGTCGAGCCGCCGCCGGAGAGCTGGATTTCGAAACATCTCAAGGCCGGCGACCGGCTCGGCTTCGATCCCTGGCTGCATACCTCGGCCGCCGCCGAGTGGCTTGCGGCGGCCTGCGCCAAGGCCGATGCCGAACTCGTTGCGGTCGACAGCAACCCGGTCGATACGGTCTGGACCGAGCGGCCGCCGCCGCCGATTGCGCCGGTCTCCGTCCACGGCCCGCGCCATGCCGGCGAGGCGGAGGCGGAGAAGCTCGGCCGTATCCGCCGGGAGATCGAAAAACTCGGGGCGGACGCGCTGGTGCTGTCCGACAGCCATGCCGTGGCCTGGACCTTCAACATCCGCGGCGCCGATGTCTCGCATACGCCGCTGCCGCTGTCCTACGCCCTGGTGCCGAGGGAAGGCCGGCCGACCGTCTTCATCGATCACCGCAAGCTCACCAATTCCACCCGCGACCATCTCGAGCAATCCGCCGATGTCCGCGAGCCCGGCGAGATGGCGCCGCGCCTGACGGAGCTGGCCAAGACCGGCGCGCCGATCGCACTCGACAGCGCCACCGCGGCCGACGCGCTGAGCCGCCTGATATCGGGCGCCGGCGGCAAGGCGCTGCGCGGCAACGATCCCACTGCGCTGCTGAAAGCCGTCAAGAACACCACCGAGATCGAGGGCACGCGTTCCGCGCACCGGCGCGACGCGGTGGCGCTGGCGCGCTTCCTCGCCTGGATCGACCGCGAGGCACTGAGGGGCGCGCTGACCGAGATCGACACGGTGGAGGCGCTGGAGACGTTCCGGCGCGACACCGGCGCGCTGAAGGATGTCTCTTTCCCGACCATCGCCGGCACCGGGCCGAACGGCGCCATCGTGCATTACCGCGTCACCCGCAAGAGCAACCGGCGGATCGCGCCCGGCGACCTGCTGTTGATCGATTCCGGCGCGCAATATGAGGACGGCACCACCGACGTCACCCGCACCATCGCGGTGGGCGAGCCGACCGCCGAAATGCGCGACCGTTTCACCCGCGTGCTGCGCGGGCATATCGCGATTGCGCGCGCGGTATTCCCCGACGGCGCCTCGGGCGCGCAGCTCGACACCCTGGCGCGGCAATATCTCTGGCAGGCCGGCCTCGATTTCGAGCATGGCACCGGACACGGCGTCGGCAGCTATCTCTCCGTGCATGAGGGGCCAGCGCGGATTTCAAAGCTCGGCACCACGCCGTTGAGGCGCGGCATGATTCTCTCCAACGAGCCCGGCTACTACAAGACCGACGGTTTCGGCATCCGCATCGAGAATCTGGAGCTCGTCGTCGCAGCCGACGTCACCGGCGCGGAAAAGCCGATGAATGCGTTCGAGACGCTCACCTTCGCGCCGATCGACCGGCACTTGATAGACATCGCCATGCTGACCGCCGCGGAACTCGACTGGCTCAACGCCTACCACGCCCGCGTGCGCGAGGTGGTGCATGCGCAGCTCGACGAGAGCGACCGGCTCTGGCTCGACGTGGCGACCGCGCCGCTTTGATCGCACTCTGTCGTCCCCCGCGAAGGCGGTCAAACCGCCGGCGGCGGAGCGAGGAGATAATCGAGCGGGCGGAGGAGGAAGAAAGCGGGATAAGCCGGTATCGCCACATATTCTCCCGTCATGCCCCGCTTTAAGCGGGGCATCCAGTACGCCGAGGCCTCTCGGTTTGACACGACCGTCTCTGGAATACTGGATCACCCGCTTTCGCGGGTGATGACAGTTGAGTGCGTGGTCGCCAGCGAGGCCTACCCCCCCACCAGCTTCAGCCACTCGTCTTCCGTCAGCACAGTTACACCGTGCTTCTTAGCGTCAGCCAACTTGGAGCCAGCACCCGGCCCGGCGATAAGATAGTCAGTCTTTTTTGATACTGAACTCGCCGCTTTGGCTCCCAAACGCTCTGCGTTCGCTTTTGCCTCATCGCGGGTCATTTTTTCAAGAGAACCTGAAAAAACGACAGTCTTTCCGGAGATGGCAGAATCGCTCTTTGGCCGTTCGGCATCAATGATCTCGTCCAATTCCTTCACCAGCCGGTCGACGATGCCGCGGTTGTGGCTCTCGCCGAAATAGGCGGCGACGCTCTGGATCACGGTGTCGCCGATCTGGTCCAGCGCATCCATTTCGGCGATCGTCTCCTCGTCGCCCCTGGCGACTTTCACTCCCGCGTCGTGGAATGCCTCCCAAGAGCCGTAACCGCGCGCCAGCGCCAGCGCGGTGGTCTCGCCGACATGGCGCATGCCGAGCGCATAGATGAAGCGCTCCAGCGCGATTCTCCGCCGGCTCTCGATCGCGGCAAAGAGATTTCGCACGGAAGTCTCGCCGTAGCCTTCGATCTTCTCGAGCTTGAGCTTGTTGTTGCGCTTCGACAACGTGAAAATGTCGGCGGGTTCCTTCACAAAACCTGCGTCGAAGAAATACTGGAGCTGCTTCTCGCCGAGGCCGTCGATGTCGAAAGCGCGGCGCGAAACGAACAGCTTCAGATGCTCGATCTTCTGGAACGGGCAGGCGAACTCGCCGCTGCAGCGCAGGCGCGAGCCCTCCTCGCCCGTCGCGGTTTCCTCGCGCACCACGTCGGTGTGCAGCGGGCACGGACATTTTTTCGGGAAGTGGAATTCCTTCGCGCCTTTCGGCCGTTTGTCGGGGACGACATCGACCACCTGCGGGATTACGTCGCCGGCGCGCTGGATCACGACGGTGTCGCCGATCCTGATATCGCGGCCCTCGCGGAGCTGCTCGCCGTCGCCGCCGATGCCCCTGATGTAGTCCTCATTGTGCAGCGTCACGTTCTGCACGATGACGCCGCCGACGCCAACCGGCTCGAGCTTGCCGACCGGCGTGAACGAGCCGGTGCGGCCGACCTGGATCTCGATGTCGCGCAGCACCGTCATGGCGCGCTCGGCCGGAAATTTATGCGCGATCGCCCAGCGCGGCGTGCGCGAGACGAAACCCAGCCGCTCCTGCCAGTCGATGCGGTCGACCTTGTAGACGACGCCGTCGATGTCGTAGTCGAGCGCGGCGCGCTGCTCCTCGATCTTACGGTGGAACGCGATCAGCTGCTCGACGGAGTGACAGAGTTTCGTCAGCGGATTGGTCCTGAAGCCGCAGCGCTCGAACCAGTGGATCATGCCGGTCTGCGTCTCTTCCGGCATTGCGCTCATCTCGCCCCAGGCATAGGCGAAAAAGCCGAGCGGGCGCGAGGCGGTGATGGCCGGATCCTTCTGGCGCAGCGAGCCCGCCGCGGAGTTGCGCGGATTGACGAAGATGGTGTCGCCCGCCGCCTTCTGCCGCTCGTTCAGCGCGAGGAATCCCTTCTTGGTCATGTAGACCTCGCCGCGGACCTCGCAGACATCGGGAATGTTGCGGCCCTTCAGCTTCTTGGGCACATCTTCCAGCGTGCGGATGTTGGCGGTGACATCCTCGCCCTCCGCGCCATCGCCGCGCGTCGCCGCGGTGACCAGTTCGCCGCCCTCATAGCGCAGCGACATCGAGAGCCCGTCGATTTTCGGCTCGGCGGAGAAATCGATCTTGTCGTCGGGAAGCTTCAAAAAGCGCTCGATGCGGCCGGCGAAATCGATCACGTCCTGCTCGGCAAAGGCGTTGTCGAGCGAAAGCATCGGCACCGCGTGGCGGACCTTCTTGAAGCGTCCCGACGGCGCCGCGCCGACCTTTTGCGACGGCGATTCGGAAGAGACGAGCTCCGGAAACCGCTTCTCGATCGCATTGAAGCGCTGGCGCAGCGCGTCGTATTCGGCGTCGGTGACGCTGGGCGCATCTTCCTGATAGTAGCGCCTGTCGTGGCCTTCCAGCTCCAGCGCCAGGCGCATGTGCTCGACCTTGGCCTGCGCCCTGGTGAGGCTGGCGACATCGGGGAGCTTTTTGGCTTTCGATTTTGCTATCATGCCGAAACTTCTTGCCCGTCATTCCGGGATGGTCCGAAGGACCAGACCCGGAATCTCGAGATTCCGGGCTCGCACTTCGTGCGCCCCGGAATGACAGTATGGTGAGGGTCGAGGCTCATGGCGTACTACGTTTATATTCTAGCAAGCCGGCGCGATGGGGCAATCTACGTTGGCATAACCGGTGATCTCGTGCGCCGGGTCTACGAACATCGCATGAAGGCCGTTCCCGGGTTCACGTCCAAATACAATATCTCGCAACTGGTTTGGTTCGAAATATACGATGATCCTGTCTCAGCAATCACGAGGGAAAAAGAACTCAAGAAGTGGAAGAGGGCCTGGAAGATTCAGTTGATCGAGGCGCAAAACCTGCAATGGGAAGATCTGTACGAGTCGATCTGCAAATGACTTCGTCATTCCAGGACGGTCCGCAGGACCGGACCCGGAATCTCGAGATTCCGGGTTCGATGCTGCGCATCGCCCCGGAATGACGGCCAAAAACGTCAGGCCGTCGCGGCCTTCAACAGCCGCTCGGCCGCGGCCCTCGCCTCGGCGGTGATCTCCGCGCCGGCGAGCATGCGGGCGATTTCCTCGCGACGGTGATCGGCGGCGAGCGCGTTGACGCGGGTGGCGACGCGCTTGCCCTTGTCGAGCGCATCCTTGGAGATCAAGAGATGCTGGCTGGCGCGGGCGGCGACCTGCGGCGCGTGGGTGACCGCCATCACCTGCACATTGGAAGCCAGACGCGCGAGCCGCGAGCCGATGGCATCCGCGACCGCGCCACCGACGCCGGTATCGATCTCGTCGAACACCAGCGTCGGCGCCGAGCCCCGATCGGCCAGCACGACCTTGAGCGCCAGCAGGAAGCGCGAAAGCTCGCCGCCGGAGGCAACCTTCATCAGCGGACCGGGCCGCGTGCCCGGATTGGTCTGCACCCAGAACTCGACGCGATCGAATCCTTGCGGGCCGGGCGAGGACGGATCGCTTTCGAGCTGGGTGGTGAAGGCCGCCCGTTCGAGCTTCAACGGCGCGAGCTCGGCATTGACCGCCTTGTCGAGCTTCTGCGCGGATTTTTCCCGAGCGGCCGAAAGCTTCTTGGCGGCCGCGCTGTAGCGCTGGTCCGCTTCGGCGGCCGCCGCCTCGAGCTTGTTCAATTGCTCGGCGCCGGCGTCGATCAGCGCCACGTCGGCGGCGTATTTGGCGGCGAGTGCGGCGAGCAGGTCGACCGGCGTGTTGTATTTGCGCGAGGCCGCGCGCAGCGCAAACAGCCGTTCCTCGATGCGCTCGAGCTCGAGCGGATCGAAATCGGCGGCGGCGAGCGCCGCGTTCAGATGCTGGTCGGCTTCCTCCAGCGCGTTGATCGCGATATCCATCGCCCTCACCGCGGGCTCGACCAGCGACGGCGAATTGGCCGCGCGGCGCTCCAGCCGCCGCACCGCCGCCGACAGCGCTGCGACCGGCGAATGGTGGCCGCCGACCGCCTCCTGCGCCTCGCGCAGATCGGCGGCGATTTTCTCGCCCTGCATCATCACCGTGCGCCGGTTGGCGAGCGCGGTCTCCTCGCCGTCCTGGGGCGCCAGGTTCTTCAGCTCATCCGAGGCATGGCGCAGATAATCCGCTTCCCGCGCGGCCCGCTCCATGCCGGCGCGGTGCTCGTCGAGCGCACCGTGTGCCGTGCGCCGTGCCTCCCAGAGCTTCTCCAGCGCCGAGACGTCCTTTTCCAGCCCGGCGAAGGCATCGAGCAGCCGGCGGTGGGTCGCGGCATCGACCAGCGCGCGCTCGTCGTGCTGGCCATGGATTTCGACCAGCGCGGAACCGACCGCCTTCAGCGTCTGCACGGAGATCGCCTGATCGTTGAGAAAGGCGCGGGTACGGCCGTCGGCCATCTGGACGCGGCGCAGGATCATCTCGCCGTTGTCTTCGAGGCCGTTGTCGGAAAGGATGCTGCTGGCGGGATGGCCCTTGGGCACATCGAACACCGCGGTGACCTGCCCCTGCTCCGCGCCATGGCGGACCAGGCCGGCATCGCCGCGGCCGCCGAGCGCGAGCGCAAAGGCATCGAGCAATATCGATTTGCCGGCGCCGGTCTCTCCGGTCAGCACCGCAAGCCCGCGGGAAAATTCGATATCGAGGCGTTCGATCAGGACGATGTCACGGATCGATAGACGCGCCAGCATGGAGAGCCAGTTCCTCGTACGGTGGATTCGACATTCGAGCCATTATAGCTGCGAATCCTTCCGCCGAATGTCAAATGCAAACTCGCTGCTAGCCGAGGCCCACCTTCTTGAAGGCGCGGCTGATCCAGGACCCCTGATTCTCGGTCGGCTCGGCGCCACCGGATTTCACAATGTTATAGGCGTCCTTGTACCATTTGCTGTCCGGAAAGTTATGTCCGAGCACGGCGGCGGCCGTTTGCGCCTCGCCGACGATGCCGAGCGCCATATAAGCTTCGGCCAGGCGTTCCAGCGCCTCCTCGACATGGCGCGTGGTCTGGTACTGGGTCACCACGGTCTTGAAGCGGTTGATGGCACCCGTAAAGTTGCGCTTCTCGAGATTATAGCGCCCGATCTCCATTTCCTTGCCCGCGAGCTGGTCGCGCGCGCCCTCAAGCTTGGCCTTGGCGCTGATCGCATATTCCGACGTCGGATATTTGCGGATCACCTCTTGCAGCGAGGCCATCGCCTTCTCGGTCCGGCCCTGGTCGCGGGAGATGTCCGGGATCTGGTCGTAATGCGAGGCGGCGATCAGATACTGCGCATAGGCCGCGTCCGGGCTGCCCGGATGCAGCGTCACGTAGCGCGTGGCAGCGCCAATGCAGCTATCGTAGTCGCCCTGCTGATAATACGAGTAGGCCGACATGACCAAGGATTTGCGCGCCCAGTCGGAATAGGGGTGCTGGCGATCGACTTCCTCGAACTTCTTGGCGGCCGCCTTGTTATCCTTGCGCTGGTTCATCAGGTACAAGCCCTCATTATAGAGCTTGTCCGCGGGCTCGTCGGCGAAGGCGCTTTCGTCCTTGGCCATGAACTTGTCCCAGAGCGCGCCGGTGCCGCAGCCGGAAAGCGGCAAGGCGAGCACGATCAACGACGCAGCGAATCGCGCCTGCTGTGCCACCACCGCCATCTTGCGAAATCCGCGCGTTACACGCTCTGCCGACATGACCCTCAGAACCCGATGCCGTTGGTGCACTTTGTGCGGTACCCCGTCCTGCGTCATGAAATTTGTCACCGACGCAGATATTGACGTGCTTGTGGCGCATGTCACGCAGCCACGGCGGCCTGTGTATCCGAAAATACCCCGCTAACCAACCGGATAGGCAGGCATTTCGCCCGGATTAAGGCGGCAAGGCGTCCGGCCGAGCAATCATGGTTACCGGTGGTGAATTGACGGCCAAACGGCCCGGGAATCGGACGAATAGTCCCTCAGGACACGTCCGGGCCGTAGGCTGCGGCGATGCGTCCGGCCACGATCCCGCGGCCAACCTCGGCCTGGGTACGGGGACGGCGCACGGTCTCGCCTTCCACCACCCGCCAGGCGGTGCGGTCGGCCAGGAGCGCAGTCAGGACGGCGTGGTTGAGCTTGTGGCCGCCGCGGTACGAGCGATAGGCGCCAAGCAGCGGCAGACCGGCCAGCGCGAGATCTCCGATCGCGTCGAGCACCTTGTGGCGCACGCATTCGTCGGCGTAGCGCAGGCCTTCCGGATTGAGCAGCCGTTCCTCGTCGAACACGACCGAGTTCTCGAAGGAGGCGCCGAGCGCGAAGCCCGCGCTCCAAAGCCGCGCGGTGTCGCTCATGAAGCCAAAGGTGCGGGCACGGGCGAGCTCGCGGCGGAACCCTTCCGGGCTGAGTTCCAGCGCGTAGGTCTGGCGGCCGATCACCGGATTTTCGAAGTCGATCTCGATCTCGGCACGGAAGCCCGACGCATGCGGGCGCATTTCACCGAAGGCGTCGCCCATCGCAACCTGAACCGGCTTCAAGACCTGGATGAAGCGGCGCGCCGCCGACTGGCTGACGACACCGGCCTGATCGATCGCGGTGACAAAGGCCGCCGCGCTGCCGTCCATGATCGGCGCTTCGGGGCCATCGATTTCGATGGTGGCGTTGTCGATGCCCATGCCCCGCAACGCAGCCAGCACATGCTCGACGGTGGAAACCAGCGGACCTTCGCTGTCGCCCAGAACGGTGGCAAATTCGGTGGCGATGACGCTGTTGGCGTTGGCCTGGACTTCACGGTCGCCGCCATCAAGCCCGGTGCGGACAAAAACAAGACCTGCATCTGGGGATGCAGGCCCGATGGTCAGGCTGACCGGAGTACCGGAATGAACACCCACACCTGTGACGGTGGCTTGCGAGCGAAGCGTTGTTTGCCGGCTGAATTTCATCAAAGACTGCCCAACTACGACTTACCTGCAGGTAAAATCAGCTCACCACCCCGTGAGCATCGTGCCGATTCGCGCTTCAGGTATCCCCAAGTCGCGCGGAACATAAACTTTGCCTCAAACAACACCAACTCACGGTTCTTTACCGATTGTTACCCCATCCATGCCGCATTGGCGCCAAAGGTTAACCAGATTCGGACCCGCTCCGGCGACTTCATTCACGCACGAACTGAATAATTAATCGCTTAAAATCAGTTGCTTGCCGCACGCGTGCAGGCTATCGGCCAGCCAAAAGCAAAGGCCCCGACGGTTACCCGCCGAGGCCTTTCGGATCGCCACGATTGTAACAATTTCAGGTGGACTGGCGCCTCAGGAAGGCGGGGATATCCAGATGGTCGTCTCCCTGTGGCGTGGCGGCAACAGGGGCCGGACGGCCATGGCTGTCCAAACCTTGCGGCGCCGGCCGGCGGGCATACTCCGATACCGGCTCATTTGCTGTCATCTGATCCTGAACAGAGCGCTTGGCCAGCAGCTTTCGGTCGGGAATCGGCGGCATGGACGGCATGGCGGGACCGGAGGCGCGGGCGGCGATCGGCGGCTCATGCTCCTCGTCGCGGCGGCCGAGGCCGACATTGGCCAACCGCTGCAAGAGCGAGAGGCGACTCTTCTGCGGATGCTCCTCCTCCGAATCGCCGCGGGCCTGCTCGCCCCGGGACTGGCGAATCTCGGCCTGGGCCGGCATCGGCAGGTCCTCGAACTTCGGCATCCGCGGCGTACGCGTGGCCGGGCGCTCGGCCTGCTGCGGGATGAAGGTCTCCGGTGTCATCGGCTCTTCGGCCGGCTCGGCCCGCGCGACATTATGGTCGGGGAACAGCGACGGCTTCTGCGCGATCGGCCGCACCGTGACGTCGCCATAGACCTGCCCGGCCGGAGCGGCGGACGGGGCGTCGGGAGCGACCGCGGCCGCGATCGCGGCGAGCGCGGCGCGCTCGATATTGCTGGAGGCGCGCTGCGGCGTGTGGGCGAGCGCCGAAGCGGAGGTGGGGGTCTGCGCCTCGAGCTTGGCGGCGCGCTCGGCGAGCCTTGCATTGTCGGCGCGCAGGCGCGCCGTCAGGTCGGCGAGGCGGTTTTCTCCGGTGTGGTGGCCCGTGGTCACCGCGGGCGTCGCCGAAGCGGCAGCGGCCGGCGCGGAGTGCTTCATGATGCTCGCCTGCTCGATGCCGGTCGCGACGACCGAGACGCGGATCAGGCCGTCGAGCGATTCGTCGAAGGTCGCGCCGACGATGATGTTGGCGTCCTGGTCGACTTCCTCGCGAATGCGGGTCGCGGCTTCGTCGACTTCGAACAGCGTAAGGTCCTTGCCGCCGGTGATCGAGATCAGCAGGCCGCGGGCGCCCTTCATCGAGCTATCGTCGATCAGCGGATTGGCGATCGCGGCTTCCGCGGCGGTCAGCGCGCGCTTGTCGCCGCTTGCTTCGCCGGTACCCATCATCGCCTTGCCCATCTCCCTCATCACCGCGCGGACGTCGGCAAAGTCGAGGTTGATCAGGCCTTCCTTGACCATCAGGTCGGTGATGCAGGCGACACCCGAATAGAGCACCTGGTCGGCCATCGCGAAGGCGTCGGCGAAGGTGGTCTTTTCGTTGGCGACCCGGAACAGGTTCTGGTTCGGAATGATCAGGAGCGTGTCGACCACCTTGTGCAGCTCGGCGATGCCGGCTTCGGCGGTGCGCATGCGGCGCTGGCCCTCGAAATGGAAGGGCTTGGTGACGACGCCGACGGTGAGGATGCCCATCTCGCGCGCGCTCTTGGCGATCACGGGAGCAGCCCCCGTGCCGGTGCCGCCGCCCATGCCGGCGGTGACGAACACCATGTTGGCGCCTGTGAGATGATCGCGGATTTCGTCGATCACTTCCTGCGCGGCGGCAGCGCCCACGTCCGGCTGCGAGCCCGCGCCGAGACCCAGTGTGACCTGCGTGCCCATCTGGATGATGCGCGGCGCCTTCGACATCGTCAGCGCCTGCGCGTCGGTGTTGGCGACGACGAAATCGACGCCCTGCAATCCGGCAGTGATCATGTTGTTGACGGCATTGCCGCCGGCGCCGCCGACGCCGAAGACGGTGATCCGAGGCTTCAATTCAGAAATATCGGGAGGAGTAAGGTTGAGTGCCATGGTTGCCTCTTGTCACGCGCGCGTGGATTCGCCCCGGCCCTCGGCCGCAGGAGTTGGTGAAATTCTCATGTTGCGGAAAGCCGTCATCAGAAGCCCTCGCGAAGCCATCGTCCGACCTTTCCGAAATAACCGTCCGTCCCTGTCTTGAGCAGCTGCCGCGTATGCCGCGGTTCGGTGTGTTCGAGGTGAGCGTATTGCGGGTAGACCAACAGGCCCGTCGGCACCGCGAACGAAGCGGTCTTCGCCTCGCTGGGCAGCCGGCCGAAGCCGAGGGGGCGGCCGATACGCACCGGCCGGTTCAGGATCTGGGTGGCGAGTTCGGGGATGCCGGCGAGCTGCGAGGCGCCGCCGCTCAGGACGACGCGCGCCTTCGGCTCCGCCGCGAAGGGGGAATCCTTAAGCCGGTCGCGGACCATCTCGAAAATCTCCTCGACGCGGTGCTTGACGATGTTTGCGATCGTGGCTCGCGATACGATCTGCGGAACATCCCGTTCGTTGTCG
>Ga0070679_100006296_pt1 | contig 11050 bp, 8 predicted proteins | sample KBSC63BmetaG_FD_65652 | JGI IMG/M metagenome (GOLD analysis project Ga0070679, IMG submission 65652) | Corn rhizosphere microbial communities from Kellogg Biological Station, Michigan, USA - KBS C6-3B metaG | ecosystem: Host-associated > Plants > Roots > Rhizosphere | place: USA: Michigan... | reverse complement strand
GATGCGCATCGGCACGATCGGGACCTGCTGCAGCACCGGGGCGTCGGCAGCGCGGATCAGCGAGTCCACGCCCTTCACCTGGTCTGACTGCACGTCGAAGAACGCGAGATTGGCGCGCGTCTCAACCGTGCTGGCCGTTAGGCGCGCGAGCAGATTCCGTTGGACCAGGTACAACGTGCTCATGAGAAACGCGCCGAACCCGAGCGCGAGCATCACGGCGCGCGTCTGATTGGCCGGGCGATACAGGTTCGCCAATCCCTGTCGCACGACGAACGGCCAATGCTCCTTGAGCACTCGGCGCGTGACGCGCGCGACCACGGCAGCCGCGATCGCGAGCAGCACCAGCGCCGCGCCGACGCCCGCGCTCATCGCGATCCCTCGGCGCACATTGCCGGCGCGCCCGATGGCGATGAGCACGACGCTCGCGGCGAGCGCCACGAAGGCGAGCAGGCGCGGCCAATCGGAAAGCATGCGCCGGACCGGCGCGCCCGCGGCGTCGTGCCGGATGGCCTCGAGCGGCGAGATGCGCCTAACGCCAAGGATCGGGAGCAGCGCGAAGATCACCGCGACCCAGACGCCGATCGCGATGCCGGTACCGATCGCGCGCGGCTCGAGGCGCGGCACCACCGTCACCGGCACCACGCCGGCGGCCACGTGCGGCAGCGCGAGTTGAGCCGCCACGCCGAGGATGGCGCCGACCGTCGCACCGGCGAGACCGAGCACACCGGTCTCGAGCAGGTACACGGCAAGCACCTGGCGCGAGGTGGCGCCTAACACGCGCAGCACGGCGATCGGGTCGCGCTTTTCCTCGATGTACGCGCGGATGGCGCTGGCCACGCCCACGCCGCCCAACAACAGCGCGACGAGCGCGACCACGCCGAGGAATCGATCCAACTGCTGGATGTCGTAGGTGAGCGAGCGCTCGGTGTCCTGCACCGTGCGTGTACGCACGTGTGCCGAGTCGAGCGTCGGCCCGTGCTGGTCGACGACCGACTTGGGATCGGTGCCCGTCGGCAGCTTGAGCAGCGCGTCGTACTCTGCTCGACTGCCGAACACGAGCAGCTTGGTCTCGGGCACCCACTTCTCCGCGATGTACACGCGCGGGCCGAGCGACGACGCGATCCCGATGTCGCCGGGCACGTTCCGGAGTATTGCGGCAATCGCGAAGCGCGCTGAGCCTAACGAGAGGCTGTCGCCTAACTTGGCGTTGAGCTCGACGAGGAGCGAGCCGTCGACGAGCACGGTGTGTCCCTGTTGGAGCCCGGCGTAGCGGCCAGGCGGATCCGTTTCGACCGTGCCGTAAAACGGGACATTGGGGCCGACGGCGTTCACCTGGACCAGCCGCGGCGCGGGCGCGCGGGGCACGAGCGCCATCGACGTGAACGTGGTGGTGCGACCGACCGGAATGCCGCCGCGCCGGAGCGTATCGAGCAGCGAGTCGACCGACGGCGGGAACGCCGTGCGGGACGACAGCGACAGGTCGCCGCCTAACAGTTCGCGCGACTGCTCGCGGATCGAGCGCACGACGTTGGACGAGTACGAGTCGATCGCAACGAGCGCGGCGACGCCGAGCGAGATGGCCGACATGTAGAGCAGGAGCCGGCTCCGCGCCGTGCGGCTGTCGCGCCAGGCGAGGCGTGCGAGGTCGCGCCAGCGTGCGCTCACGCGGCGAGCTCCCGGTCGTCGACGACTGCGCCGTCGCTCAGCCGAATGATGCGCTTGGCCCGCGACGCGAGTGCCGTGTCGTGCGTGACGAGCACGATCGTCGTCCCCGATTCGCGGTTGAGCTCCTCGAGCAGCTCAATGATGCGGTCGCCGGTGGCGGAATCGAGATTGCCCGTTGGCTCATCGGCGAACAGGACGCGCGGCGCGTTGGCGAAGGCGCGCGCGAGCGCGACGCGTTGCTGCTCACCGCCAGAGAGCTGTGCGGGCAGGTGATCGGCGCGGCCGGCGAGACCGATGCGATCGAGCAGCGTTCGTGCGCGCACGCTTGCGTTGCGCGCGCCGCGCAGCTCGAGCGGGACCGCGATATTCTCCGCCGCGGTGAGCGTCGGGATCAGTTGAAAGCTCTGGAACACGAATCCAACTTTCTCACCACGGAGCTTGGCGCGCTCGTCTTCGGACAACGTGCCGAGCTCGGCGCCGTCGAGGAGGACGGAACCGGCTGTGGGCGTGTCGAGTCCGGCGAGCAGGCCGAGCAAGGTGGTCTTGCCGCTGCCCGACGGTCCGACGATTGCGACGAACGCGCCGTCGGGGATGGTGAACGACACGTCGCGGACCACCGTGAGGGTGCGGCCGCCGCTCGGGAACGATTTGGTCAGCTGCCTAACGACGAGCATGAGAGCAGATCGGAAGTGGAGGCTGGTCGCGCTCGCCGCCGTTGCGGCCGCCGCGGGATGCGGCGGCGGCAACGGCGGCGACGGAACGCGCAACGCGGCGGTGGATACGGCGGCGCGCGCCACAGGCGGCGCCGCAGTATCCACGCCCCGCAGCGACAAGCGCACCATCGTTTTCGTGGGAACAAGTCTCACCGCCGGATTCGGTCTCGACCCGGACTCGAGCTTCACCTCGCTCATCCAGCGGCGCATCGACTCCCTCGGATTAAGCTACGACGTGGTCAACGCAGGCGTCAGCGGGGAGACGTCCGCCGGCGCGCTGCGTCGCATCGGATGGGTGATGCGACAACCAGCGGACATCGTGGTACTCGAGGTCGGCGCGAACGATGGACTCCGCGCACTCGACGTCGATTCGCTGCGATCCAACGTGCAGCAAATCATCGACACGGTGCGTGCCACGCACCCGTCGGCCCGCATCGTGGTCGTCGGCATGGAAGCGCCGCCGAATCTCGGCGCCCGGTACACGTCTGCGTTCCGGCGGGTGTATCCCGACATCGCCAGGAAGAACGACGCGGTTCTGCTCCCGTTCCTGCTCAAGGGTGTGGGCGGCATCGACTCGCTCAACCAGGCGGACGGCATCCATCCGAACCTGCGCGGCGAGCGCATTGTGGCCGAGACGGTATGGCGAACGTTGGCGCCGTTGTTGGGCGCGAAAGAGGGAGCGAAGCCAGCCGCTTGACCCTCCTTTTTCGGTCAGCTAAACTTAAAGGCTAGTTATTTTTACGCGATTTTGCGCTCGCGCGCGAAGTCGCGGGTCGGCCGGCTGAATGGAGCCCGTGTTCGACCTTGGTCTATACCACGAATCTCAGGTCAAGTCCTATGGCAATGCCGGCAACGCAGATCCGTCGCGGGATGGTGATCGTCTTCGAGGGCGAGCCGTGTCGCGTCGTCGACTTCCGGCACCACACGCCGGGCAATCTCCGCGCGATGGTGCAGACGAAGATGAAGAATCTGCGCACGGGATCGAATTTTGAGCACCGCTTTCGGGCCGCCGACACGATCGAAAAGGCGTCGCTCGAGACGCACGATCTGGAGTTCCTGTACCAGGGCGGCAGCGAGTACCACTTCATGAACACCGAGAACTACGATCAACTCGAGATGGACGAGGAGATGCTCGGTGATGCGGCGCAGTGGATGCAGCCGGGCATGAAGATCGTGGCCGAGTACTATCAGGGGAAGCCGATCGGCATCGAGCTGCCCAACTCGGTGGAGCTCGAGATCGTCGAGACGGCACCGGTGATGAAGTCGGCGACGAAGACGTCGTCGTTCAAGCAGGCGAAGCTCGAGAACGGCGTGTCGGTGAACATCCCGGAGTTCATTCCGTCGGGGATTCGCATCCGTGTGAATCCGAACACGGGCGAGTACATCGATCGCGCGAAGTGAGCGTGACGAGGCGTTGATTCACCCCTCGTGCACCGTTAACATTTGCATCTCGCCGGCGTCGCCCCACGTGGGGCGCGTTTGGCGTCATGGTGACCGTAGCTCAATTGGTTAGAGCACCGGACTGTGGCTCCGGGGGTTGTGGGTTCAATTCCCATCGGTCACCCTGGAAGATCGAGGGAAGCGGGGAAGGGACGGGGAGAGACCCGGTGATCGTGGAAACGGCTAGCGTTGGGCGAGACGCAACACAACAGAACGTGTAGGTCCGTAGCTCAATTGGTAGAGCACCGGTCTCCAAAACCGGCGGTTGGGGGTTCAAGTCCCTCCGGGCCTGTGGGAGATTGGCGGAAGGCCGAAGGCGGTATCGTCTAGGGGACCAGGACGGAGCCCTCTCAAGGCTCAAACACGGGTTCGAATCCCGTTACCGCTATGCCTGAGGCCCCATCGTCTATCGGTTAGGACGGCACTCTTTCAAGGTGCAGAGAGGGGTTCGACTCCCCTTGGGGCTATGAGGGGAGAACGTTAGGCGCAGGACCGTTGTCGGGGGCTGTAGCTCAGCTTGGTTAGAGTGCCGGTCTGTCACACCGGAGGTCGCGGGTTCGAGCCCCGTCAGCCCCGTTAGGCATTGAAGTGCATGCTGCCCTGGTGGTGAAATTGGTAGACACGCCATCTTGAGGGGGTGGTGCCGAAAGGCGTCGCGGTTCGAGTCCGCGCCAGGGCATGTCGCCAGCGTAGCTCAGTGGTAGAGCACTCGATTCGTAATCGAGCGGTCCTCGGTTCAATCCCGAGCGCTGGCTCTCCGTTAGGCCATCCAATCCCGCAACAATCGCGTTGTCTGGCGCCCTCCATCGCTGGAGCCATTGGGTACCAGATTGAAACGGCCGGTGATGGCGCCTCGACGCAGGCGTCCGCTCACGCCGACAGACCAGCCGCGAGGTCGCCCACCGCTTGCACGAAGGCGCCCGGCGCATCGAGGGCGAGAAAGTGTCCGGCGTCCTGCACGATACGCATGCGCGAGCCCGGGATCGCCCGCCGATCGGCCTCACGCTCGGCATCGCGGGACCAGTCGTGGTCGCCATAGACCAGGAGCACCGGCAGCGCGATGTTCCCGTACTCGGCGCGTGCCTGCTCCCAACTGGTCCAGTGACGCACGAGCTGCACGAACGCGCGCGGATGGCCCGGCTCCGTTCCGACGGCGTGGAGCTCGCGCAGCAGGCCCGACGGGAACGCGTCCTTCCGATACACCCCACCCTGGAGAATTCGCTTCACCGCCGCATAGGGCTGCATGCGCCCCATTGCGCCGCCGATCAGCGGGACGTTGCTCATCCCAATGAAGAGATTTGCCAGCGCGGAACTTCGGCGTAGCCCGCGGCCGCGATCGTAGTCGTAAGCATTGACGGCCACTACGCCACGGACGCGCGGGTTTTGCCGCGCGGCGAGCAGCAGAGCGATCGTGCCCCCGATGGACTCGCCGGCCAGCAGTGCGTCCTCGATGTTCAGCCGGTCGAGGAATCCCGCCACGGACGCGACGAAGAAGTCTGCCGCGTAATCGGCATCCGGCGCGTCCGAGTGGCCGTGTCCAGGGTAATCGAGGGCGTAAACCCGAAAGCGCGTGGCCAGCTCCGGGATGACCTTCTGGAACATGTCGAGCTGGGTCCGCAGCGTGTGCAGCAGCACGAGCGCCGGTCCGCTTCCCGCGACCAGGTAGCGGATCCGCATGCCGTCCACGGTGGCGTAATGGACCGGGATGTTCCGCGCCCAAGGGAGCGTCGCGGCCGTTGGGCGGCTGGGGTCACTCGGGGCGGCGTGCGGCGGACGCACTTCGCTGCTGTGCTGGCTGCCGAGCGCGTTCGCCGTGTGAGCGTGACCGATGCGAGCCATCGTGGTATCCTCCTTACCGGGCGGCGGTGAGCGTCGCCGGCGTTAGGCGCATCTCACCTGAGAGATTCTGGTCAATGAGTTCGGCTGTCTGCTCAATGTGCGCGCCCCGCATGAAGCCTACCGAGACCTCGCCCGCGAGCTTCACGCGCTTCGTCAGCCAGTCGATGGTGCCGTGCACCTCGGCGGCGAACGCGTGTCGCGCGTCCGTACCAGAGACGAAGATGATGCCTTCGACCGGCCACGTCGGGGACGCGGTGTCGACGTCTCGCCCCACGTGCGCGAGCCGGACGGTCAGCTCGCCGAGTGCGACGCCCGCCACAGCGCCGCGCCAGACCATGTCGCGTCCATCGGCGCCGACGCCGGTGAACTCGGTGAAGTACGCGCTCGCGAGGTCGATCTTGCGCTCACGCTCGGGGGCAGAGCTGTGTCCTTTCTCTCGGCCGATCGCGCGGCCCGGGCGGAAAGCGCTGTGAGACAGGAGCGCCTGCTCATTCGGGAGCGATGCGTACGGGCTCGGGCTCTGCGCCCGCGTCGTCGCGGCCGACGCGGCCATGGCGATCAGGACTAGGCCGATCACACCGAGCGGCCGCCGCGGGTGGGAGCGAGTGGTGCGAGACATGAGAGCCTCCTTCAGAATCGGACTGGCCATCGAGTCGCACCAGTGCGGGTTGCGTTGGTTGCGGACCAGTCAATATTTACAATGTCAATATCGGCCGCAATGTTTCCAATGTCAATATCCACTGTCAACATTTCCTCTTGAGGAGCCGCATGCCGAAGCCCCAAGCCCACTCAGCCGCACCCGCGCAGCCCGCCACACGCTATCATCACGGCGACCTCCGGCGCGCCCTGGTCGATACGGCGCTCGCCATGGTTGCCGAGGAGGGCGCGTGGAACTTCACGCTCCGCGAGGTTGCGCGCCGGGCGGGCGTGAGTCACGCGGCCCCGTACAACCACTTCGAGGACAAATCAGCCCTGCTCGCCGAGGTGGCGGCGCTCGGCTTCGCATCGCTCAGCCAAACGCTGGAGACCGCCGCCCGCAGGCAAGGGCGCTCGGCGCGTCAGGCGTTCGCGGGCATCGCGACCGCTTACGTCCGGTTCGGGGTCGAGCACCCAGCGCACTACCGCCTGATGTTCGGGGCCGAGCTGGCGGAGAAGGCGCGCTACCCCACCCTCCAAGCGGCAAGCGACGCAGCCTTCGCGGTGCTGACCGGCGTGCTGGAGCGCGGACAAGCGTCGGGCCAGGTCCGTCGGGGGGGCGTCCGCGATCAGGCGCTCGCGGCGTGGTCGCTGGTGCACGGCCTAACGACCCTGTTGATCGATCAGCGCCTCAGCTTCCTCGGCGTCTCGGAAGGCGACGCCGAGCGGCATGCGCGGCAGACGGGGATGGCTCTGTTCGAAGGCCTGCGCGCCAAGACCGCGTGAGTGATCGTACGTCCAAGTGTCGGCCGCACGTGGTCCGACGGGATTGGATTCTCGCGCGTCGTCGCCGACCACTGATAACGCCAGAGTAACGCGGCAATAACACGCCCCTCCTAACGTGCGCGCCGTCTCCGACACGCGAGTGCGTGTCGCACCCGACCCGCACATCACGGAGGAGCCATGACCCGCTCTGTCGCGTATCTGGCCATCGCCGCGGCACTCGCCAACGCGCCGGGCCGCTGTTCGCATGCCGGCAGTGGATCCACGGGAAGTGCCGAAACCTCCGGCGCGTCCACCGGCGCCTGGACGAGCCTTGGCGCCACCGCGTGCGCGACCTATTTCACGCCCGATGTCACCAAGAACCTGCTCGCGAATCCGCCAGGCACGCCCAAGAGCTTGAGCCCGCAAGCGTGCTCGCTGGAGACCAGCGGCGGCAACATCAGCGTGACACTGATCTCCGACAACGCCGCGGGCTTCGACGCGTTCTCCAAGAATGTGGTCGACCCGCAGCCGCTGGCCGGCGTCGGCGACAAGGCGCTGCAGCACATGACCGGCATCGCGGCGTACAAGGCGCCGAACAGGGTGTGCACGATCGACGCGGTCGGCGCGCCGGGATTCGTCAAGCCGTCCGGCGAAGCGCTCGGGCAGGCGTTAGGCGCGGTGTGCAACAAGCTGTTTGCCGCCAACCCCTGACGTTCGTTAGGCTGGGTCGCGCCGTCAGCTCCGACTTCCTGAGCGACCTGCACGGTGCCGATGGCCGGGACGACGACGGTGGAATCGCCGCGCCGGCGACTAACGGTACGCCTCGGCCTGGATCCGGTAGAGCTCGGCGTACTGGCCGCCGCGGGCGAGCAGCGCTTCGTGCGAGCCGACCTCGACCAGCCGCGCGCCGTCGAGCACGATGATCAGGTCGGCCATGCGCACCGTCGAGAAGCGGTGCGACACGAGGATCGTGATGCGGCTGCTGCGGCGCCCGCGCGCCGCACTCGCGAAGCGCTCGAACAGCGCGTGCTCGGTCTCGGCGTCGAGCGCGGCGGTGGGCTCATCGAGCACGAGAAGGAGCGGATCGTCGCGCATGAAGCCGCGGGCCAGCGCGAGCTTCTGCCACTGGCCGTACGACACGTCCACACCGCCGGGCCACGTTGGGCCGAGCTGCGTGTCGAGTCCGGATGCGAATCGATCGACGACGTCCGTGGCCCCGGCGCGCTCGACCGCCGCGCCGACGGCGACCGCGTCGTCGACGCGCGGAACGTCGCCCACGCCCACGGTATGTTGCGCGCGGAGCTCGAATCGGTAGAAATCCTGGAACGCGCCGGCGAGCCGCGCGCGCCAGGCGTCCGCATCTACACGCGCGAGCGGCACATCATCCAGATAGATGGCGCCGGACGACGGCGCGTACATCTTGGCGAGCAGCTTGATCAGTGTCGACTTCCCGGCGCCGTTCTCGCCGACGATGGCGACCACCGCGCCCGCCGGAATGGCGACCGAGACGTCGTCGAGCACCAGGCGCGATGTGCCCGGGTAAGCGAACGACACGTGCTCGAGCCGGATCCCCTCGCGGAGTGCGTTAGGCACCGGCAGATCGGCGGCGGCGGTGAGCGACGCGGCGTAGTCCTCGAGCCACGCCAGCCGGCGCGAGCCGTCCATCCACACGCCGCGCAGAAATCCAATTTCACCAACCGTGGCGCCCACGTACGCGGACAGCCGCGCACCGGCCGCGAGCACCAGCAGCACGTCACCCGCCGTTGCACGGAGCACGTATGCCACGAACACCACGGCGCCGACGTACGCGGCGCCGAACACCGCCCACGCGAGCGTGTGCCACGCGGCCGACACGTTTCGCGCAGACGCTACGGGGCCGTACCAGCGCTCCCACGCGGCGCGCCGGTCCGCGGCGAGGCGCGGGCCGATGTTGGTGACGCGGACTTCCTTGCCCGACTCGGCCGTGGTGGCAAGAGCGAAGAGGTGCCGCGCCAGGCGGCCCGACTGCGCAACGCGTTCTTGCGCGCGGCGCTCCACGGCCGGGCGCCACGACGCCGTGAACACCGTCGGAACGGCGAACGCGGCGAGCAGTACGAGCGCGGGATGAATCGACACGAGCAGCGCGATCGTGACCGCGAGCCGCAAGATCCACGATGCCGTCGCGAAGACCGACATGTACATGTGGTCGAGCACGAACATCTGATTACGGAGCACGGACAACCGGTCGAGGTAGTCCGGCCGCTCGTGGTGCGCGATGGTGGCGATCGTGGCCTGGAGCCGCGCGACGTGCGATTCGAGCGCGATCGTCACTTTGTCGCGGAATTTCCGTTGGACCCGCGTGCTCACGGTACGCAGGAACCACGTCGCCGCCGCGGACAGACCCAGTCCTAACGCAGAGAACAGGACGACGCGTGGCTCGTGGCGCACGACGCCATCGCCGAGGAACTTGAGCCACAAGGCGATGAGCGCGTCGGGGAGCGCGGCGAACAGGACGAGCAAGAACGACGTGGCCATGAGGCCGGGCTCGTGCTGATATCCCAGCTTGCACAGCCGCCACATGGACGACAGGGCAGGCGGCAGCGCGTCGGGCGCGGCGTGGTCAGGTGAGGACGTCATACGTCATCCCTTCTTCGCCCTCGACCACGGCGAAGCGCTTGGCTTGCAGATCGAACATCGTGCGGTACCGGCCGCCTAACGCCATCAGCTCGTCGTGGGTGCCGAGCTCCACCACCCGTCCGTGCTCGAGCACGCAGATGCGGTCGGCGTGGCGCACGGTGGAGAAGCGGTGCGAGATGAGCAGCGTGGTGCACTGGCGCGTGGCGCCGAGGATGCGGTCGAAGATCTCTGCTTCGCCGCGCACGTCGAGCTGCGCAGTGGGCTCATCCAGCAGCACCAATCCCGCGCCGCGCGCGACGGCGGACAAGGCGCGCGCGAGCGCCACGCGCTGCCACTGACCGCCGGACAGGTCTGTGCCGTCGTCGTAGCCGCGTGCGAGGACCGTGTCGAGGCGCGCCAGCCGCGCGGCGCCGGCGGCCTCGAGTGCGGCGTAGATAGTCTCGTCGGGCGCTCCGTTAGGCGCAACGTTGTCGCGCAGCGGCAGCTCGAACCGAATGAAATCCTGGAACACCGCCGTCAGGCGCTCGCGCCATGCGTCGATCGAGAGCTCGCGCAGGTTCACGCCATCGACTTCGATCGCGCCCGCCTGCGGGTCGTACAACCGGCAGAGCAGTTTGGCCAGCGTCGTCTTGCCCGCGCCGTTCTGGCCCACGATGGCCATCGACGATCCGGCGGGGATCACGAGATCGAAGTGCTCGAGCACCGGCGCGCCGCCCGGGTAGGCGAACGACACGTCCCGGAACCGGATCTCGCGCGCCGGCATGCCTAACGCAGTGCGGCGGCCGGGGCTCAACGCGCCGGCGGACGCCATGGCCGGCTCGAGCCGGAGGACGGCGGCCACCGGAGCCGACGCGCTGTCGAGGGACCAGTTGAGTCCCCCGAACGCGATCATCGACACGCCGATGGCCGATTGCGCGAATACCACGAGCGCGCCTAACGAAAGCCGCCCCGCCGTCGCATCGCGTGCGAGCATCGCGAACACGAACAGGTTCGCGGCGATGACGATGAGAGTGCTCCACGCGAGCGGCTTCTCGCGCAGGCGAGTGGCGTCGTACTGCAAGCGGTGCAGGAGCGTGCGGCGCGAGATGAAACGCTCGAGCGTCCAGTCGGCGAGTCCGAAGAGGCGCAGCTCCTTGGCCGGCGCCGGATCCACGGCGAGACGGTACGCATACTCGGCGTCCCGTCGGGCGGCGCGTACGGGCTCGGAGTTCCGATCGAACCAGACGCCGCTCTCGCGCAGGAACCAGTGCGTGAACACCCACGCACCGGCGAGGACGATCGGCGCCCACCATGTGTAGCCGAACAACACCAGCGCGCACGCGAACCCGCCGATCATCTCGACGAGGCCGCCGGCGATGAAGTCCATGTCGATGTAG
>Ga0070679_100006295_pt1 | contig 11051 bp, 9 predicted proteins | sample KBSC63BmetaG_FD_65652 | JGI IMG/M metagenome (GOLD analysis project Ga0070679, IMG submission 65652) | Corn rhizosphere microbial communities from Kellogg Biological Station, Michigan, USA - KBS C6-3B metaG | ecosystem: Host-associated > Plants > Roots > Rhizosphere | place: USA: Michigan... | reverse complement strand
AACGCTGACATGGGCGCCATCTCGCTTCGCAAGGTCGTCAAGCGCTACGGAATCGGGCCGAAGGCGAACCAGGTCATCCACGGCGTCGACGCCGAGATCGCCGACGGCGAGTTCGTCGTCATCGTCGGCCCGTCGGGGTGCGGCAAGTCGACGCTGCTGCGCATGGTCGCCGGCCTCGAGGAGATCACGTCGGGCGAGATCGCGATCGCCGGGCGCGTCGTCAACGACAAGGAGCCGTCGGAGCGCGACATCGCGATGGTGTTCCAGAACTACGCGCTCTACCCGCACATGACGGTGTTCGACAACATGGCGTATGGCCTGAAGATCGCCAAGGTGCCGATGGCCGAGATCCGCACGCGCGTCGACCAGGCGGCCAAGATCCTCGAGCTCGGGCCGTTCCTGGCGAGGAAGCCGCGCGAGCTCTCGGGCGGCCAGCGGCAGCGCGTCGCCATGGGCCGCGCGATCGTTCGCAAGCCCGCGGTGTTCCTGTTCGACGAGCCGCTGTCGAACCTCGACGCCAAGCTGCGCGCGCAGACGCGCCTCGAGATCCAGAAGCTGCACGGCGCGCTGCGCACGACGTCGCTCTTCGTCACGCACGACCAGGTCGAGGCGATGACGCTGGCCGAGCGGATGATCGTCATGAACGCCGGCCGCATGGAGCAGATCGGCACGCCCGACGAGGTCTACCACCGGCCGGCGACGACCTTCGTCGCCGGCTTCATCGGCTCGCCGCCGATGAACCTGGTTCGCGGACGCGCGTCCGCGAGCGGCTTTGCCGCCGGCGAGCAGCTGCTGCCGCTCGAGACGCCGGCGCCGCGCGAGGGCGAGCTCGTGCTCGGCGTGCGGCCGGAGCACGTCGAGATCGAGACCGACGCCTCCCCGGCGACGTGGCCGCTGCGCGTGCAGGCGCTCGAGATGCTCGGCGCCGAGCGGCTCGTCTACGGCCTGCTCGGCGATGCGCTCTTCACGGCGCGGCTCGACGCGACGCTGCCCCACCCGAAGGTCGGCGACATCGTCGGCTTGCGCGCCGCGCCGTCGCACCTGCACTGGTTCGACGCGGCGACGTCGGCGCGCGTCGAGGCTGCGCCGCGCGCAGCGCACGCGGCCGCCTCGTGAGCGCGGCCTGGCCGTACCCGCGCTGGATCGCCCACCGCGGCGCCGGCAAGCTCGCGCCCGAGAACACGCTGGCGGCGTTTCGCGTCGGCGCGGCGCACGGCTATCGCGCGTTCGAGTGCGACGTGAAGCTCTCGGCCGACGGCGTGCCGTTCCTCCTCCACGACGCGACGCTGCAGCGCACGACGTCGGGCGACGGCCCTGCCGCCGCGCTGACGTGGAGCGAGCTGTCGCGGCTCGACGCGGGCGGCTGGCACGGCCGCACGTTCGCCGGCGAGCCGCCCGCCAGCCTCGCGGGCGTCGCGCGCTTTTGCCTGCGCAACGCGTTCGCGCTCGACCTCGAGATCAAGCCTTCGCCGGGCGCCGAGCGCGAGACCGGGCGGGTCGTGGCGACGATGGCGGCAGAGCTCTGGGCAGGCGCGGAGCTGGCGCCGCTGCTCACGTCGTTTCGGCCCGACGCGCTCGCAGCCGCGCGCGACGCCGCGCCCGGCCTGCCACGCGCACTGCTGCTCGACAGCCTGCGCGACGGCTGGCTCGACGAAGCGCGTGCGCTCGACTGCCGGGGTGTCGTCATGCAATACGCGCTGCTCGACGCCGGCGTGCTGCAGGCGTTGCGCGGCGCGGGCCTCGCGGCATGCGTCTACACCGTCAACGACCCGGCCGAGGCGCGTCGGCTCGACCGGCTCGGCGTCGATTCGATCGTCACCGACGCGGTCGACCGCTTCTCGCCCGGCGCTGCCCTCGCCGACTGACGCCGATCCGGCGTCGCTGCTACGCGCGCGCGCTGCCGATCGGCTCTTCCGCGCCGCGCACGCGCGCGTAGATGCGGGTGCTGCGCGGCGCGCCGGCCGGCGTCACCGAATCGAAGCGCAGCAGCGCCTCGAGCGTGAAGCCGGCGCGCTCGGCGAGCTTCCAGCTGCGGACGTTGCGGTCGTCCGTGCGGATCTCGACCCGGCGCGCATCGAGCACGTCGAAGGCGAGGCGGGCGACGGCGCGCACTGCCTCGGTCAGCAGGCCCGATCCCTCGCGGCCGCTCCGTCGCCAATAACCGATCTCGAACTTGCGCAGGTGCCAGTCGATCCGGTGCAGCCCGGTCGCGCCGACCAGCTCGCCGGCGCCTTCCGCCGTGCGCAGGAAGATCAGCAGCACAAGATCCTCGCGCAGCAGAAAGCGCGCGTGCTGACGCCGGCAGTGCGCCTCGGACTCGTCGACGCTCGGCAGCGTCGCCGCCCACGGCATCCACGGCGCGAGCTCGGCCTGCGAGGCGCAAACGGCCTCGTTCAGCGCGCGCCCGTCGCCCCGGCGCGGCGGACGCAGCAGCAGGCGGTCGGTCTCGAGGTGCTCCGGCAGATCGATCAGCAACGGGTCCATGGCATGGCTCCTGGCGATCAGGTGACGACGATCGGCGCGCGGATCTCGGCCTCGGCGCCGAGCCACTCGTCGGCGCTCTCCGCCGCCGGCAAGGTCCGCACGCGCCGGATCACGCCCAGCTGCGACACGGCCGCCGCGAGCAGCAGCGATCCGGCACCGGCGACGGCGAGCGAGGCGCGCAGGCCCGCGTGCTCGCCGAGCCAGCCGCCGAGCAGCGCGCCCGGGCCGGCCGGGATCAGGATCAGCCAGCGCATCGTGCTCGTCATGCGCCCGAGCAGCGGCGCCGGCGTGACCGCCTGGCGCAAGGCGAGGAAGTTGATGAAGATCAGCACCGCCCCGCTCGAGAACAGCATCAGCATCAGCGCGAAGGCGGCCACGCCCCAGACGTTCGGCGGCGCGACCGCGAGCAGCAGCCAGCCGGCGCCGCAGACGGCGAAGCCGACGATCAGGCAAGGCCCCGGCCCGATGCGCCGGCTGACGCGGTTGCCGAGCACGCTCGCGATCACCGTGCCGAGGCCCATGCCGGTGTAGCTGAGTCCGATCGCCTGCTCGGAGAGGCCGAGCGTGCGCGTCGCGAACAGGATCTGCACCGCCATCGCCGCCTGGTGACACGCCTGCCACGCACCGACCGCGATCGCGAGCGCGACCAGCAGCCGATGGCGGGCGACGAAGCGCACGCCAGCCTTGAGGTCGGCCCAGAAGCCGCGCGCGCGCGCAGCCGTCGCGCGGCCGTGCGATGCCACCGGCTCGGCGACGTGGACGCCGCGCAGGATCAGCGCCGAGACGATCACCAGCACGGCGTCGACGAGCAGCGCCACCGGCGCGCCCGCGACCTTGATCAGCGCACCCGCGAGACCGGGCCCCGCGACCTCGGCGCCCGACGACGCGAGCGCGTTCTTCGCGTGCGCCTCGACCAGCCGCTCGCGCGCGACCACCTGCGTGAGGACGATCTGCGCCGCGCTGCCGGCGACGGTGTAGACGCTGCCGAGGACGAACCCGCACGCGTACAGCCAGCCGATCGACAGCCACCCGGCCCACCATGCGACCGGAACGCTCAGGGCGACGACCGCGATCGTCAGCTCGCCGGCGATGTAGACCGGCAGCTTGGCGACACGGTCGAGCCAGACGCCGGCCGGCAGCGAGAAGAGCACGAACGGCAGGATCTCGACCGCGCTCAGCAGCCCCATCTGCGTCGGCGACGCGTGCAGCAGCACCGCCGCCGTGAGCGGCAGCGCGAGCATCGTCACCTGCCCGCCGAGCGAGCTGATCAGGATCGACGTCCAGAGGCGCCGGTACGCGCGGTCGCGCAGCAGGTCGCCTGCCGGCAGCGACGGCAGCCACGGCAGCCAGCGGCGCGCCGTCGCGCATGGTTCCTTCTTCTTCTTTCCAAGCCACCACGTGTGCATGGCGCTCACCTTGCTTTCCTTCGCGGCGCCGCGGGTCACGCGGCGCACATGGGTCGTTCGGACCCGGGTACGGCGGAAGAAACGAGGGTCGATCGACTCTTCCGCTGATCCCTCAGCGGACTTCGATCGAAGTGCCGAGGTGGCTAGATCGGCGCCGGACGGCCGACGGAGCGCTGGGCCATGACGCCGGCGATGCCGCGCGCGCAGAACCAGGCGACGCCGAGGGCGCGCTGGGCTGAGTGGGGCGTGGTGCGGTTCATGGGAAGGCTCTGGATGCGAGCGCGAATCCTAGCAGCGGCGATCGGCCGGCAGCAAGGCAAAAGTGGTGCGCGTTGCGGCGCGCCCACGCGGCGCGACCGGACGCGAGATCAGGAACGGTAGTCGGCGTTGATCCTGACGTAGTCCATGCTCAGGTCGCACGTCCACACGGTCGCCGCCGCGGCACCGCGGTGCAGATCGACGCGCACCGTGATCTCGGCGCGCTGCATCACGCGCTGGCCGTCTTCCTCGCGGTAGCCCGGATGGCGACCGCCGTGCTCGACCACATGCACGTCGTCGAGGAAGAGATCGATGCGCGACTGGTCGAGATCGTCGATGCCTGCGTAGCCGACCGCGGCCAGGATGCGGCCGAGGTTCGGGTCGCTGGCGAAGAACGCGGTCTTGACCAGGGGCGAGTGGCCGATCGCATAGGCGACGCGCCGGCACTCGGCGACGCTCGCGCCGCCCTCGACGCGCACGGTGATGAACTTGGTCGCGCCCTCGCCGTCGCGGACGATCGCCTGCGCGAGACGGCGCGCGACGTCGACGACGGCGTCGCGCAGCACGCGGCCGTCACCGCTCTCGAGGGTGGTGATCGGTGCGTTGCCGGCGCGCCCGGTCGCGATCAGCACGAACGAGTCGTTGGTCGACGTGTCGCCGTCGATCGTGATGCAGTTGAACGACTCGTCGGCCGCTTCCTGCACGAGCTGCTGCAGCAGCGCCGGCTCGACCTTCGCGTCGGTGGCGATGAAGCCGAGCATCGTCGCCATGTCGGGGCGGATCATTCCGGCGCCCTTGCTGATGCCGGTGATGGCCACCGACGCGCCGGCGAGCTGCACGGTCCGGGACACCGCCTTCGGCACGGTGTCGGTCGTCATGATCGACTCGGCCGCTTCGGCCCAGGCTTCCGGGCGAGCGGCAGCGAGCGCGGACGGCAGCGCGGCTTCGATCCGCTCGTGCGGCAGCGTTTCCATGATGACGCCGGTCGAGAACGGCAGCACCTGCTCGGGCCGGCAATCGAGCAGGCGGGCGAGCGCGGCGCACGTCGAACGCGCGCGCGCCAGCCCGTCGGCGCCGGTGCCGGCGTTGGCGTTGCCGGTGTTGACGAGCAGCGCGCGCACGTCGGTGCCGGCGCCGAGATGCTCGCGGCAGAGCTGCACCGGGGCAGCGCAGAACCGGTTCGACGTGAACACGCCGGCGACGGTGGCACCGGCGTCGACGCGCACGACGAGCACATCGCGCCGGTTGGCCTTGCGAACGCCGGCCATCGCGGTGCCGAGCGAAACGCCGCGGACGGCATGCAGCGAATCGGGATCGGGAGGATCGAGGTGGACGGCCATGGCCAGGCAGCGAGTGACGGAAGCGCCATTGTCGGTCGCGCTGCCGGCCGCCTGCCCGCCCCGGGTGCATAGACTCCGGCCTCGCCTGCAACTCGACCGCCTCGCGGCTCCCCGCTTGCCTGCCTTCGCGCACCGCCGCCGCCGCTTCACGGAATTCCTCGCTGCGCCCGTCGCGCCCGAGCTGCGTGCCGACGAGCGGAGCGGCGCGTGGCAGCGCCTCGCCGCGTGCGGCGCATTCCTCTTCGTCTGGGCGCTCGACCTCGCCGCAGGGCAGCTCACTGCGACGCGCGCGGCGCTCGCCGCGATCGTCGCGTGCGCGCTCGTCGCGAGCGCGTTCTATCTGCACGTGCTCGGCCACGACCGCCCGATCAGCGCCGGCCCGACGTATGCGTTCCTTCTCCTCGACCCGCTGCTGCTGGTCGTGATCCTCGCCTTCGACCCGCACGACTTCGCATTCCTCTATCCGCTGCTGTTCGTGGTGGTCGTTCGCGCGGGGTTGCGCCACGGGATCCGGACGCTGTATTTCGTCTGGGCGGCGACGCTCGTCATGTCGGTGCTGCTGCTGACGCGGCCGTACTGGCGCGAGGAGATCGAGCTCGCGCTCGCGTTCCTGCTCATGCTGCTGCTCGTGCCGGTCTTCTTCGCGACGCCGATCCGCACCATCCACGGCGCGCGGGCGATGCACGAGGAGCGTGCGCGGCTCGCGGCGCGGCAGGCCGAGGTCGTCGCCCGCAGCGCCTTTCTCGCCCGCGTCAGCCACGAGCTGCGCTCGCCGCTGCAGGGCATCGTCTCGGCGCTCGACGTGCTCGCATTGCGCCAGGGCCCGAGGCCGGGCGCGGAAGACGAGCTGATCCAGCGCATCCGCCGCTCGTCGCTGCTCCTGAACACGCACCTGCGCGACTTGCTGACGCTCGCCAAGGGAGAAGCCGGGCACCTCGAGCTGCGGCCGGAGCCGTTCGACGCGTGCGCACTCGTCGAGACGGTCGCCGGCTCGGCGATGGATCTCGCGCGCGACAAGCAGCTCGAACTCGTCGTCGAGGTTCCCGACGAGGCGATGTTCGTCGTCGCCGACGCGGCGCGCATCGACCAGATCCTCACCAACCTCGTCATCAACTCGATCCGCTACACGGCGACGGGCCAGGTGCGCGTCGCGCTGCGCAGCTACGCGTCGGACCGGCGCGCGCTCGAGTTCGTCGTCTCCGACACCGGGCCCGGCATCCCCGAGGCGATGCTGCCGACGCTGCTCGCGCCGGACCGCACCCTCTCCGGCTCCGAGCGGCGCGGGGAAGGCTCGGGGCTCGGGCTGGCGATCGTGCGCACCCTCGTCGACCACCTGGGCGGCCGCGTCGCGGTCACGAGCCGGATCGGCCGTGGCACCACCTTCACCGTCACCGTGCCCGCCGAGCCGATCGAGAACGACGCGCGCGAGGACGCCGCCGGATCGTCGACCGGTCGCGTGCTCGTCGTCGACGACAACGGCGACATCGCTGCGGCGCTCGCCAGCGTCCTCGACGAGCTCGGGTTCGAATGCGATCTCGCCTCTTCGGCCGGCGTCGCCGCCAACGCGCTCGCGTCGCGCCGCTACGACGCGGCGCTGGTCGACATCGAGATGCCGATCCGCGGCGGCGTCGAGCTGGTCGAGGAGACACAGCGCGCGGGCGGCCCGAACGCCGACACGCGCTTCATCGGCATGAGCGCCGGCGAGCTCGACGCGATGGCGCTCGCCAGGTTCGACGCGTGCCTGCGCAAGCCGATCGACCACGCGGCGCTGCGGCACGCGCTGCTCGGCCCCGGAAGCGGCGCGCGGCCGAGCCAGCCGGGCCTGTGGGCCGAGCCGGGCTGAGCGCGTCGCCGTCGGCGCGCCCGACGCGAGCCGCGTCGGCTCTCACACACAATGACGCTCCAGACAGAGGAGCCGCCGTGTCCGCCATCCGCAGCGCCGCCAGCCGACTTGCCGAACCGATCGACGCCGCCGTCGCCGCCGTCGTGCCGCAGCTGATCGCCTGGCGGCGCGACCTGCACGCGCACCCCGAGCTCGGCAATCGCGAGCTGCGCACTGCGGCGATCGTCGCCGCGCACCTGCGCACGCTCGGCTTCGACGAGGTGCGTACCGAAGTGGGCGTGACCGGCGTCGTCGGTCTCTTGCGCGGCGACCGTCCGGGCCCGGTCGTGGCGCTGCGCGCCGACATGGACGCGCTGCCCGTCGAGGAGCGCACCGACGTGCCGTTCGCATCGAAGGTGCGCGCGACCTGGAACGGCGAAGACGTCGGCGTCATGCACGCGTGCGGCCACGACGCCCACGTCGCGATCCTGATGTCGGTGGCTTCGGTGCTCGCCGGCCTGCGCGCCGAGCTGGCCGGCGCGGTGAAGTTCATCTTCCAGCCGGCCGAAGAGCTGCCGCCCGCCGGCGAAGAAGGCGGTGCACGACTGATGATCGAGGAAGGCGTGCTCGAGAACCCGGTGCCCGGCGCGATCTTCGGCCTGCACGTCACGTCGATGCTGCCGAGCGGCGTGATCGGCTGGCGCGCCGGCCCGGCGATGGCGAGCGCCGACAGCTTCCGCATCACCGTGCTTGGTCGGCAGACGCACGGCGCGATGCCGTGGCGCGGCGTCGACCCGATCGTCACCGCGGCGCAGGTCGTGCTCGGCCTGCAGACGATCGTCAGCCGGCAGGTCGACCTCACGCACGAACCGGCGGTCGTCACCGTCGGCGCGATCAAGGGCGGCGTGCGCGAGAACATCATCCCCGACGCGGTCGAGATGCGCGGCACGATCCGCAGCTTCGACGAAGGCATGCGCGACGACCTGCACGCGCGCGTGCAGGACACCGCCGAGCACATCGCGCGTGCCGCGCGCGCCGGCTGCGAGGTCTGCGTCGTCAAGAACTATCCGGTGACGATCAACGACAGCGAGCTCACCGAGGCGATGCTGCCGACGCTCGAGCGCGTCGCCGGGACGAAGCGCACCGTGCACATGCCCAAGGTCGCCGGCTCGGAAGACTTCTCCTTCTACCAGCAGGTCGTTCCCGGGCTGTTCTTCTTCGTCGGCGTCACGCCGCACGGGCAGGACCTGAAGACGGCGGCACCCAACCACTCGCCGCGTTTCTTCATCGACGAGGGGGGACTGCCGCTCGGCGTGCGTGCGCTCGCCAATCTCGCGGTCGACTGGCTGGAAGCGAATGCCGCCTGAGCGCGCGAGCGCGCGCAGGGGCGGCCGCGCGGCGGTCGTTCTCGCGCTTGCGCTGACGCTGCCTGTGGCCGCCGCCGCGCAGGCGAGCGGCGCCGGTGCGGTCACGGTGCCATCGGCGCACGCGCGCATCGGCTTCGAGCGCATCCGCCTGCCCGGCGACGAGCGCGTCGGCCTCGTCGGCACGAGCTACCTCGTCGACGTGCCGGCGCTCGACGGGCTTTCGCTCGGGCCGGCGGTGTACGGCGCGATCACCGGCAACCGCGGCGGCTTCTTCACGCTCGGCGGCGAGGCGGCGTGGCGGCGGCGCGTGCTCGGGCCGTTCGGCATCGAGCTGGGTCTCTATGCCGGCGGCGGCGGTGGCGCCGGGGCACCGCAGGGCGGCGGGCTGATGCTGCGGCCGCATGTCGACCTGCTCGCCGATTTCGGCGCGACCGCGTTCGGTCTCTCGCTCTCGCGCGTCATGTTCCCGAACGGCGAGATCGGCAGCACGCAACTCGGGCTCGTCTTCAACATCAGCGACCAGTTCCGCTCGGCGCGCGCCGACCGGCTCGACGTGCCGCTGCGCGCCGGCGGCCGCAGCGGCATCGGCTTCGACCGCATCCAGCTCGTCGCCGGTGCGTACCGGAGGCGCGCCGGCACGTTGCTGCGCGACGGGCAGCCGCAGCCGCGCACGATCCACGTCCTCGGCGCGCGCGGCGAGCAGGCGATCGGCCAGAACGGCTACTGGGGCCTGGAGGCGAACGGTGCGACCGACAGCGCCGTCTCGGGCTACGCGGAATTCCTCGGCATCGTCGGCGCCGAGACCGAGGTCGTGCACGATCTCGTCACCGCCGGCGCGCGCGTCGGTGCCGGCATGGCCGGCGGCGGCGGCGTGCCGACCGGCGGGGGTCTGCTGCTGAAGGGATCGCTCTACAGCATCGTTCGCCTCTCGCCCGATCTCGGCGTCTCGCTCGAAGCGGGCATGGCCACCGCGCCGCGCGGCGACTTCCGCGCCGCGCACGTCGCGGCGGGGCTCGTCTGGGCGCTCGACGGGCCGGCCGCGAGCGGCGCGCCGGCGCGCCCGGTCCGCACCGACGCCGCCGCCGGCCTCGAGCGCTTCGATGCGCCGCGCAAGAACGGCGAGACCCGCCCGGTCTCGCTCGCGGTGCTGCGGATCGATCGCTTCCTCGGCGCGAACTTCTACGTCAGCGGCCAGGCGCACACGGCGTTCGCCGGCAACGCGGGCGGCTTCACGTCGGCCTCGCTCGGCGCCGGCTGGTGGCAGCCGATCTCGCCGCGCTGGCACGTCGGCGGCGAGCTGCTGGGCGGAGCCGCCGGCGGCGGCGGCGTCGACAGCCGCGGCGCGATCGCGCGCGCGATGGTCTACGCCGGCACCCGGCTCACGCCGGGCCTGTCGCTGCGGCTCGGCGCCGGCCGCATCCAGGCGCTGCACGGGCCGCTGCACGCGAACTCGGTGACGATGCTGCTCAGCTACACGTACGGCGTCAGCGCCGGCGATTAGGGCCCGAGCGATCCTCTACAGTCGGGCAGCATCCACGAGGAACCCATGGCAGACGACAGCAGCTCCGGCAAGACGAACAAGCCCCTCCCGTCACGCACCAAGGCGACCGGCCAGAAGCGCAGCCTCGAGCGCGGCAAGTCGACGCGCAAGAAGAATCCCGGCAAGCGCGCCCACAAGGGCGGCAGCTGAGTCACGCGCTCGGGCGAAACGGCGCGCGGTAGAGCCAGAGACGCCGCCCGTCGCCGCGCTCGAGGACGCGCTCCGGCGCCAGCGAGGCGATCTCGAACTCGAGGCTGGCGAGCCACGCGCCCGGGCGCAGCTCGTGCGCTGCCTTGGCGAGCGCGCGCGGCATGCTCTCCGGGCGCTGGAAGAGATAGACGAGCGCGAACGGCGTCCAGTCGGCGCTCCAGAAGTCGCCGCGCCGCACGCGCGCGAACCGGCAACGCAGCCTGCCCGCGAGCCAGAGCGGCCAGCTCCATTCGATGCCGGTGAGAAGCGCCTGCGGATATTCGCGCCGCAGTTCGACGAGCGCTGCGCCCGACCCGGAGCCGGCGTCGAGGATCGCGGCGCCCGGTGCGAGGCGGACGTCGTGCGCAAGGCCGAGCAGCGCACCGCGGTGCGTCGGAAACACGGGCGCGTCGCGCCACGCGCGCAGCGGATAGACGAGCAGCAGGAGCGCGAGCGCGACGAGCCACGCCCAGGCGGGGAGCGGCCCGGCCGCGCCCGTGGCGGCGAGCGAGAGGGGAAAGCCGCCACAGAGAAAGACGCGTCGCCACGGCGTCGCGCCGAGCGCGGCGAGGAGGACGCCGGCGCTCGCCGCCGCCAGCGCCGCCGTCGGCTCCGGCGCACCGGCACGGCCCACTGCGAAGAACA
>Ga0070679_100006292_pt1 | contig 11053 bp, 9 predicted proteins | sample KBSC63BmetaG_FD_65652 | JGI IMG/M metagenome (GOLD analysis project Ga0070679, IMG submission 65652) | Corn rhizosphere microbial communities from Kellogg Biological Station, Michigan, USA - KBS C6-3B metaG | ecosystem: Host-associated > Plants > Roots > Rhizosphere | place: USA: Michigan... | reverse complement strand
CGCGACACCTTCGATCATCACGTTGAGACAGGCGGGGAGCCCGCTCCGGAGCCCCTGCTGTGCCGCGCGAAACACGTCGCCCGGCGCGCAGACGAGCTCGCCATGTCCTCCGAAGCCCGCAGCGACGAGGTCGTAGCGCGTCGGCAGCAGCTCGCAACCGACTGCCCTCTGCACACCGTATTCGCGCAGCTGGATCTGGTATTCCGCGTTCCAGCGGGCGTCGTTGCCCACGACCATGAGGAACGGCAGCCGGTAGCGCAATGCGGTGTCGATCTCGGCCGCATGGAAGCCGAAAGTGCCATCGCCGAGGGCGGCGACGATCGGCACGCCGGGCTTGGCGACGGCCGCCCCGATCGCGAACGGAATCGCGGCGCCGATCGCGCCGGCGACGCCGTTGACAACGCGGTTCGGCGCTGTCAGACAGGTCTGCGCCCATTGGCCGAACTCGCCTCCGTCCGATACGAAGACCGAGTCCGGGTGGCTGTCGAGGATCGGCCGGAGCGGCTGCAACGCCTGCAGCGGATGCAGACGCCCCGGTTGGGCGGACGATGCCGTGTCCCAGGCCGATGGCCGGTAGGCGAGCGCCAGGCGCACTTCTGCGAACCAGCCGGGATCGACCTTCTCTCGTTCCTGCGATGCCAGACGGGTCAGCGCATCGAGCGTCGAAGACGAGTCGGCGACAGCCGCGAGCTGCAGCCGTGCCCCGACCGCCCTCCGGCTGCGATCGATCTCGCTGCTTTCGGCATCGACCTGCAGGAAGGTGCAGTCGGCATGCACGACCGGCGATCTGCCGAAACGCAGCGTGAAGTCGAGGCGCTTGCCGAGCAGCAGCAGGCAGTCGGCCTGCGCGAGCACCTCGGCGAAGGCACCGAGACTCGGGTCCTGGATGCCGCGCGGGCTTTCCATGCCGATCGCCGGGATGCCGGTGACCTGTTCGAGCGCCTCGGTGCGTCGGCGACCTTCGCGCGTCAGCAGTTGCGGGCCCATGAGGATCAGCGGACGCTTCGATTGGCGAAGCCGCCCGAGGATCGCTGACGCGATCGGCGCGGCCAGCGACATCGGCCGCGCCTCGAACGCATCGCCGGCCGAGCCATCCCGGGACGCTGCGCCCTCCAGCACATCGCTCGGCAGGTTCACCTGCACCGGCCCCGGACGCCCGGAGCGCGCGGTCTGCACGGCGCGCGCCAGGTCAGCGGCGATCGCCCCGGTGTCCGCGCATGTCCAGCTGAGCTTCGAGACGGGGGCCGACAACTCGGCTTGGCGCATCTCCTGGAATGCGCCCATGCCGAGTTCGGACGTGGGCGCATGGCCGGACAGCAAGACGACCGGAGATTCGGCCATTTGCGCCGTGTAGAGCGCCGAGACCGCGTTGGCATGTCCCGGGCCGCCAGTCACCAACGCGACGCCGGGGCCGCCGGTCAGCCGCGCGTAGGCGTCGGCCATGTGCACCGCGGCGGCTTCGTGACGCGCGTGCACGAGCTCGATTCCGGCTCCGAGCACGGCGTCGAAGACCGGCATGATGTGGTTGCCCGACAAGGTGAACACATGCCGTACACCCATGCGCGCCAGGGCAGCGACAAGCGCGTCGGCACCGCGGAATTTCGATCGAGGCATTGTTGTAGGACCTGCTCCGGACAGACAGACGCGCACGGGCGCGGGCATTCAGTCTCGCCCACCCGGTCGAGAGCTCAATCGATCAAGACCCCGTTCTCGAAGAACGGATACGGTCCTTCGAACGCTCCGCTTGCAGCAAGGTGGGTGACGAGACGGCGCTCGCGCGGGTTCCACGCGTGGACGCGAAACGACGGCGGCTCGAGCGTCCAGGCGGAGACGGCGTCGGGGTCGAGATCGAGGCACACCTGGTGCGCCGGCCCGGGCGCGGTGGAGGCGATGGTGCCGCCGAAGCGAACGTCGATGGCGCGATGCAGATGCCCGCACAGGATGCGCTCGACGTTCGGATGGCGCGCGACGAGTGCCTCGAGCTCGGCTGCGCCGGCGAGCAGGCCGATCTTGTCCATGTGGCCGATCAGCGTCTGGAACGGCGGATGGTGCATGGCGATCACCACCGGCCGGTCTGCGCTGGCGTCGAGCTGGGCCTGCAGCCACGCCAGCCGTTCGCGATCGAGCGCACCTTCGCTGCGCCCGGGCACGCAGGTGTCGAGCGCCAGCAAGCGCAAGGGCCCGATGTCGACGGCGAACTGCACGACGGCGCCGCCGAACAGGTAGGCGTGCGCGGGAAAGCTGCGGCGCAGCTCGTCGCGGTCGTCGTGGTTGCCCGGCATCAGGTAGACCGGCAGACCGGCGGCCTCGAGCGGAGCGATCTGCTGCTGCAACGACGCGTACTCGACCGGTCGGCCGAAGTCGGTGAGATCGCCGCTGATCACCACCGCGTGCGGCCGCTGCTTCAAGGCGAGCACCGAGTCGACCACCGCGCGGAAGTAGCGCGACGTGTCGACGCGCCGGTACGCGAGGCGGCCGGGCTCGCGGATGTGCAGATCGGTGAGCTGGACCAGGATGGTCGGTGCCGCGCCATCGCCGGCATGCGCTGCATTCATGCGTCTGTCTCCATCGCGGCGATCAGGCGTTCCGGCGCGACCCACACGCCGACCGTGTCGCCGACCCGGAACGGACTGTCCGGCGGCACGTCGGCGAGGAGCGACGACTGGCCGTCGGCTTCGACGCGCAGATGGATCCGCTCGCCGAGGAAAGTCCGGTGTCGCACCGTCGCCAGCGCCCAGTCGGGCCGGTGCGGACCGAGCTGCACGTCTTCCGGACGCACCAGCACACCGCCATCCGAGGAGCGCGACGGGCACGACCATTCGACGCCGCCGATCTTCACGACGCCGCGCGCGAGCGCGTCGGCGTCTCGCTCGAGCCGGTTCACGCGGCCGAGGAAATCGGCGACGAAGGCATGCGTCGGTGCGCGGTACAGCGTCTCCGCACGGCCGACCTGGACGATGCTGCCGCCGTGCATGACGGCGAGGCGATCGGCGATGGCGAACGCCTCGTGCTGATCGTGCGTGACGTGCACGGCGGTGATGCCCAGACGACGCAGCAGCTCTGCCAGCTCGTCGCGCAACGACTCCTTGAGCTTGGCGTCGAGCGCAGCGAGCGGCTCGTCGAGCAGCAGCACGCGCGGCCGCACCGCCACTGCACGCGCGAGCGCGACGCGCTGTCGCTGTCCGCCCGACAGCTCGGCGGGGCGCTTGCTCTCGAGCCCGTTGAGCCGGACCAGGTCGACCAGCTCGCCGACGGCGCGCCGACGCTCGGCTTCAGCGACGCCGCGCACCTTCAGTCCGTAGCCAATGTTGGCCTCCACCGTCATCTGCGGGAACAACGCGTAGCTCTGGAACACCATGCCCACGTTGCGCTTCTCCACCGGGCGCGCGGTCACGTCCTGGTCGCCGAACAGGATGCGGCCGCCGGGGTCGGCCGCTTCGAGGCCTGCGAGGAGGCGCAGCAGCGTCGTCTTGCCGCAGCCGGACGGGCCCAGCAAGGCGAGCACCTCGCCGGGCTCGACCGTCAGCGTCGTCGGCTTCAGGCCGCGCGTGCCGTCGGCATACGTCTTCGCGCAGTCGACGATCTCGATCCGTGTTCGTTCCAGTTCCATTCAGGTCCCGTAGCGCTTCTGCATGGCAGCGGCCAGCGTCTGCAACGCCCAGAGCGCCGGCAGCACGACCGCCAGGAAGACGAGCGTGTACGCCGAGCCGACCTCGATGCGCATCGACGCGTAGCTGTCCGCCAGGCCGACCGGCAGCGTGCGCGTGAGCGGCGTGCGCAGCATCCAGGTCAGGTTGAATTCGCCGATCGAGAGCGTGAACACCATCAGGCAGCCGGCGACGATCGCCGGGAAGACGGCCGGCACCAGGACGCCGAGGAAGCGCTGCGGGAAGCTCGCGCCGAGCGTGCGCGCCGCTTCCTCGAGGGCGACCAGATCGCCGCGCTCGAACGCCGCCGAGACGGTGCGCACCATGAACGGCAGCGTGAACACGATGTGGCCGACGAGGATGAACGCGAAGCTCTGGCGAAAGGAAGCCATCTGGCCGTACACCAGGATCAGTGCCAGCGCCGTCGCCAGGCCAGGCACGGCGACCGGCAGCGTCAGCACTTCCTCGAAGGCGCGCGCCGCGCGCGAGCGGTTGCGCGCCAGCATGTACGCGCACGGGACGCCGAGCACGACGGTCGCGAAGACGCTGCCGGCGGCGATCAGGAGCGAGGCCGCGACGGTGTCGCCGTACGTCTCCCACACCTGCGCGAGCCAGCGCAGCGTGAGCCCGCTCTTCAGTCCGCTGCTGTAGTTGACGACCAGCCCGGCCATCACCGAGACCAGGATCGGCACCACCATGAACAGCGCGACGACGAGCGTGACCGCGAACAGCAGCGGTGCGGGAGGCTGGGCGGTGGCGCGCATGCGCGTTCGCTCAGGCCGTGCCTGCCGCGCCGACCGTCACCCGGGCCGCGAACAGCACTGCCCAGGTCACCAGGCCGAGGGCGATCGACAGCGACGCGGCGAGCGCGAAGTTGGCGTAGTTGGTGAACTCGTTGTAGATCGTGATCGGCACGACCTCGTACTGGCTGGCCAGCGTGAAGGCGGTGCCGAACGCGCCCATCGCCGTCGCGAACAGGATCGCGCCGGTGGCCACGGCCGTCGGCGCGAGCTGCGGCAGCCAGACGTCGCGCGTGATGCGCAGGCGCGAGGCGCCGAGCGCGCGCGCCGCCTCCTCGAGCTGCACGTCCATCGCCTCCGCGGCGGCCGTGTAGGTGGCGATCGCGCGCGGCAGCGAGAAGTAGACGTAGGCGAGGAAGAGCCCGAGCAGTCCGTAGGCGAACGTCAGCCCGCTCAGGCCCAGGCTCGCGCCGATGCTCGGCACCAGACCCTGGCGGCCGCCGAGCAGGATGACGAAGAAGCCGACGATCACGCCCGGAAACGAGAGCGGCAGCGTCAGCACCGCGAGCAGCAGCCGCCGGCCGGCAAAGCGGCGCCGCGCCAGGTAGACGCCGACCGCGCCGCCGAGCACCAGCGTGACCGCCGTGACGGCGAGCGACAGCAGCAGCGTGTTGACCATGCTCTCGGCGTAGCGCGCGTCGGTCAGGACGACGAAGTAGGTGGCCCAGCCCTTCTCCCCGGGCAGGGCCACCAGGCGCGCGACCGGCAGCAGCCAGAACGCGGCGAAGAACGCGAACGCCGGCGCCGCGCAGGCGCCGAGCAGCCAGCGCGGCGTACCGGTCAGCGCACTTCCTTCAGGTAGCGATCGGAGAACGCCCGCTGCGCGTCTGCCATCTTCGCGTAGTCGACCGACTTGGCGCGCGCGTACTCGGCGGCGGGCAGGAACTTCGCCTCGACGTCCTTCGGCATCGCGCTGGCGCGCACCGGGCGCAGGAACGCGCGCGCCCAGATCGCCTGGCCTTCGTCGGAGAGCACGAAGTCGAGCGCCTTCTTGCCGTTCTCGGCGTGCGGCGCCTTGGCGACCAGGCTCATCACGTACGGGACGACGAGCGTGCCCTCGGCGGGAATGACGAAGGCGACGTTGGCGCCGTCCTTGTACTTGGCGCGGTAGGCGTTGAAGTCGTAGTCGAGCAGGATCGCGATCTCGCCCGAGAGCACGCGCGCGTACGAGGTCTGCTTCGGCACGATCGGCTCGTTCTTCAGCAGCTGCTTGAAGTACTCGATGCCGGGGCCGAAGTCGGCGAGCGAGCCGCCGCGCGCCTGGTTCACGGCGACGGCGCCGACGTAGCCGACGAAGGCGGACGCCGGGTCGAGATAGCCGATCAGCCCCTTGTACTCGGGCTTGAGCAGGTCGGCCCACGACTTCGGGATCGGCTTGCCCTTCAACGCATCGACGTTGACCATGAAGCCGAGCGTTCCCGAATGAACGGTGAACCAGTGGCCCTGCGGGTCCTTCAGGCCGTCGGGGATGTCATTCCAGCCTGCCGGCTTGTACGCGGCCACGACCCCGTCCTTCTCGGCCTGGATCGCGAAGGTCACGCCGAGGTAGGTGATGTCGGCGACCGGGCTCGCCTTCTCGGCGACGAGCTGCGCGAGCGACTGACCGGAATTCTTGTTGTCGGCCGGGATCGTGATGCCGGTCTTGGCCTTGATGGCCTTCAGCTCCGTGCCCCAGTCGGCCCATTCGGTCGGGCAGTTGTAGCAGATGGCGGTCTGCGCGAAGGCGCTCGCCGCGACCAGGCCGAGCACGGCGACGCCGGCCTTGAGCAGATGCAATGGAATGCGTGACATGCGGAACTCCTTGTCGTTTCGATCGGGTCGGTGAAGGGTCAAGGGGAGGCGGCAGCGCACGACTCGCCGGCCCGAAAGCCGTGCGGGAGGAGCACGCTGCTCGTGGCGTCGAGCGGGCGGTCCGCCGCGAGCGCAGCGATCAGCAACTCGACGCTGCGCTGGCCGATGGCGTGGTTGGGCTGCGTGATGGTGCTGAGCGCCGGCGTCAGGTCTTCGCCGAGCGCGATGCCGTCGAAGCCGACGACGCTCAGATCGCGCGGCACGTCGAGGCCGCAGCGATGCGCCGCGCGCATCGCGCGGATCGCCAGCAGGTCGTTCGAGCACAGCAGCGCGGTCGCGCGTCGCGGCCTGGCGAGCGCGGTGGCGATCTGCTCGACCGCTGCCTCGACGAACGGCACCTCGATCAGCGACAGCGGCTTGCGGCCGGCCGTTGCCATGCCCTGCAGAAACCCGCGGTAGCGCTGCTGCGCGCGGTCGCTCGCGGCGCGCTCGCCGCTCACCATCGCGATGCGCCGGTGGCCGAGCGCAGCGAGGCGCGCGACCGCCTCGGCGACGGCCGCGACGCCGTCGACGCCGACGCACGGGTGCCGCTCGTGGCGGTTGTAGGCGAGCACATAGCGCAGCCCGTCGCTCTTCAGCTGCCGCAACGCGGCCGAGGTGGCCGGGTTCGAGACGACGAGCACGACGGCGTCGACACCGGCGGCGCGCAGGGCCCGCACGGCGTGCAGCTCGTCGGCGAGGCGGTACTCGGTCGTCATCGGCACGATCGCGTAGCCACCGGCGCGGGCAGCGGCGGCGATCCCCTGCAGGCACTCGGCGAACACCGGGTTGAGCAGCGTCGGCAGGACGACGCCGAGAACGCGGCTCCTTTGCGTGCGCAGCGTGCGCGCGCTGGCGTTCGGCCGGTAGTCGACGCGGCGCGCAGCGCTGGCGACACGCTGGCGCGTCTCTTCGCGCACGGTCTGCGGCTGGTTGAAGGCGCGCGAGACGGTCGCGACGGACACGCCGGCCTCGCGCGCAACGAGGTGGATGCTCATGACACGAAGGGAAACCGCGCGCGCGCCTTGGCTCCGGCGGCGCCGCTGGCGCGCACGAAGCGGCGCGTGTCGTCGCGCGTCGCCTGGTAGCTCCAGTCGTGCACGGCGCCCGAGGCCGCAGCCGCACGCTTCAGGAACAGGCGCCGCCGCTGGCTTGCAAGCACGTCGCGGTGTACGTCGTCGGCGTTCCAGCCGTCGAGCACGGCGGCGCGCAGGCGCGCCTCGACTTCCGTCAGTTCGGGGCTGCCGGCACGGTTGTGCAGCTCGCGCGGATCGGTGTCCAGATCGAACAGCTGTGCCGGATGGCCGTGCGTGTAGAAGTATTTCCACCGTCCTTCGCGCACCATGCGGCACGGCGCGACGACGCCCATGTCGGTGTATTCCGAGATCACGCGCGGTGCAGGAACGTCACCACCGCGCAGCGCGGTCAGGAGGGACCGCCCGTCCATCGGCTCGGGCCAGTCGACGCCGCCGCCTGCCAGGTCGATGAAGGTCGGCAGGAGGTCGACGAGCGACACCGGCGTGGCCACCCGACGCCCGGCGAGGCGCGCCGGGCCGTGCACGATCAACGGCACGCGCACCGACGGCTCGAAGAAGCATTGCTTGTAGAACATGCCACGCTCGCCGAGCATTTCCCCGTGGTCGGACGTGAAGACGAGGATCGTGTCGTCGCCGAAGCCGCAGGCGCGCAGCGTCTCGAGCAACCGGCCGACCTTGTCGTCGACGTAGGAGACCATCGCGTAGTACGCGCGGCGTGCTGCACGCACCTGCGCCGCGCTCACCGGCTGCCGATCGGCATCGTGCGAGACGTGCAGCCACTGGCTGTGGACGTCGCGTTGCTCGAACGGAATCGGCGCGACCGCGGGCTCGTCGATGTCTTCGTCGCGGTAGCGATCCCAGTGCGCCTGGCTCGCGGTGTACGGCGGATGCGGATGGCTGAAGGAGACGGTCAGGAAGAACGGCCGGCGCGACGGCTCCGGCTCACGCGCCAGGTCGTAGAGACGCTGCAGCGCGAAATGCTCGACCTCGTCGTCGTAGTCGATCTGGAGGCTGCGCACGCAAGGGCCCGCCTGCAGCACGTTGTTCATGCTGATGCCGGAGGGCTTGTCGCGCGGCCCGGCGGCCCAGTTCGGCGTCCACGAGAAGTCGGACGGGTAGATGTCGGTCGTCAGCCGCTCCTCGTAGCCGTGCAGCTGGTCGGGGCCGATGAAGTGCATCTTGCCGGCCAGGATGGTGCGATAGCCGGCGACTGCGAGCGCGTGGGCGATCGTCGGCACCGAAGCCGGCAGCTCGCTCGCGTTGTCGTAGGCGCCGATCCTGGTCGGAAGACGCCCGCTCAGCATCGAAAACCGCGACGGCGCGCAGATCGGCGAATTGCAGTACGCGGCGTCGAACGTCACGCCGCCGTCGGCAAGCGCCTGCAGGTGCGGCGCCTTCACCACCTGGCCGCCGTAGCACGGCAGCGGCGCAGCCGCCATCTGGTCGGCCATCACGAGGACGATGTTCGGCTGCTGCATCGTTGCCGCCGAGTCACTCGACGCGTGCGCCCGACGTGCGGATCACCTCCGCCCAGCGCGCCCGCTCGCTGCGGATCGTCATCGCGAACTCGGCCGGAGTGCTCGTCACGACGTCGGCGCCTTGCTTGGCGAAGAACTCCTTCACCTCGGGCAGCGCGAGCACGGCGAGCGTCTCCTTGTGCAGCCGCGCGACCACTGCGTCGGGCGTGCCGGCAGGCGCCATCAGACCGTACCAGGACTCGACGACAAAGCCGCCCACGCCCGCTTCCTGCATCGTCGGGAACTCCGGGGTGGCCGCCGAGCGCCTGGCTCCCGTCACCGCGAGCGCCTTCAGCTTGCCGGAGCGGACATGCGGCAGCGCGAGCGGCATGTTGACGAACGCGAAGGCCGTCTGCCCGGCCATGAGGTCGGTGACGGCCTGCGGCGCGCTCTTGTAAGGCACGTGCGTCACCTGGATGCCCGTCAGGGTCTTCAGCATCTCGCCCGACAGGTGATTCGACGTGCCGTTGCCGAACGACGCAAAGCTCAGCTGGCCCGGCTTGCTGCGCGCAAGCGCGATCAGCTCGGCCGCGCTGCCGACGTTCAGCGTCGGATTCACCACCAGGAGATTCGGCACCGAGGCGATCAGCGTGATCGGCTTGAAGTCGCGCTCGGCATCGAACGGCAGCTTCGCGTACAGCCCGGGGTTGATCGTGTGCGTGCCGGTGGTCGCCATCAGCAGCGTGTAGCCGTCGGCCGGCGCCTTGGCGACCGCGTCGACTCCCAGGTTGCCGCCCGCCCCGGGCCGATCTTCGACGAGCACCTGTTGTCCGAGCCGCTCGCCGAGGTGCTGCGCCAGCGTCCGCGTCAGGATGTCGACACCGCCGCCGGCGGCGAACGGCACGACGATGCGCACGGGCCGCGACGGGAACTCCTGGGCGGCGACGGTGAAGCTCGTCAGCAGGGCCGCCGAGAACAGGCAGGCGGAAAGCGCGCGTCGGCAAAGGGATGGCATCGAGCCTCCACGGATGTAATGGATTACATGACGAGGGGAATGTGACAGGACAGCCCGTCTCGCGGCAGCCGGAACAACCCTCGGTGCGCATGGGCGGGAATGCGGCTTGCCGTCTTCGCTCGACGGAGGTCCCCATGGCAAAGCTCGACGCAGACAAGCGCGACGCGATGGATTCGCGTCAGTTCGCCTTTCCCAAGCAGCGCAAGGAGCCGCTCGAGAACGCGGCGCACGTGCGCAACGCCATCGCCCGCTTCAACCAGGTCGAGGGCGTCACCGATGCCGAGCGCGACGCGGCCTGGAAGCACATCCTCGCCGCCGCGAAGAAGTTCGGGGTCGAGGTGCACGAGAAGAGCTGGCGCGAGATCGGACGCGACAAGTAGCACACCGTTCGCGCCAGGCCGAAGCCCGAGGGCGCGCCGGAGCGCCGGCGCGGCCGTGCGCTAGGCGTTCGGCTCTCGCCCGAGCGCTTCCCTCGCCAGGATCAACCCGGCTTCCAGCGTGAACTCGCCGCGCGCGAGCCGCGCCTCGAGCGACGCACGATCGAGGCACTCGAAGCGGACGACTTCGCCGTCACGGTTGGCCGGCAGCGCCCCTTGCGGCAGGCGCGCGCTGTAGACGGCGAGGTGCTCGACCATGTAGCCCTCGGCGACCGGGCGGCGGATCGTGATGCGTCCGGCCGCGCGCAATTCGCGCAAGGCGCCGATATCGAGTCCAGCTTCTTCCCACGTCTCGCGCGCGAGCGCGCTCTCGACCGTCTCGTCGGCGGCGATCTGGCCGCCCATCAGCGTGTCCCAGAGGCCGGGATCGGTCGCCTTGTCGAACGCACGCTGCTGGACCCAGACCGCGTCGCCGTGCGCGGCGAAGCCGACCAGGTGCACGGCGTGCGTCGTCAACCCGAGCACGCGAACGACGCCGCGCTCGACCGTCGCCACGGCGCGCTCGTCGGCGTCGACGACCGCGAGCAGCTCGTCGCGCCACCGTCCGGCGAGTCCCGCGTCGCGCAGCCACGCGGCGATCGCGGCGAGCGACGCCACCGCCGGCGCATCGACGCGCCAGCCGCTGCCGGAGCGGCGCAGCGGCAGCCGCGCCTCGACGAGACGCTCGGCGATGTCTCTCTCGATCGAGCCGACAGCGACGAGCTTGCCGCCGCCGTCCTCGACGTGCAGCGGGTCGCGCGGTCGCAGCGGCGGCCGCTCGGCGGCGGCGCGTGCGCGCGCGAGCCAGCCCGCGCCGTCCTGGCTCACGGCCGCGTGCCTTGCACGAGCGC
>Ga0070679_100006288_pt1 | contig 11055 bp, 10 predicted proteins | sample KBSC63BmetaG_FD_65652 | JGI IMG/M metagenome (GOLD analysis project Ga0070679, IMG submission 65652) | Corn rhizosphere microbial communities from Kellogg Biological Station, Michigan, USA - KBS C6-3B metaG | ecosystem: Host-associated > Plants > Roots > Rhizosphere | place: USA: Michigan... | reverse complement strand
GCTGGCGGCGAACGATACGCGGTCGGATTCGGTGGCTAAGGGTGTTCGCTGGCTGATCAACAAGCAGCATGAGGATGGGTCGTGGGATGAGCTTGCTGCCGGGCGGAATGGCGAGTCGTATTACACCGGTACCGGGTTCCCGCGGGTGTTTTATCTCGGGTATCACCTGTATAAGCAGTATTTTCCGTTGCTGGCGTTGACGACGTACAAGAAGGCGATTGAGAAAGAGCAAGCGGAGGCGTGAGTCGTTTTCCGGCTCACCGCGTCTGTAACTGAATCAAGGCTTGCACCTGCCGATGCACCGCGAATGTTGCATATCTAGTAAACTTGAAGTTGAGATTTTCCGGAGAATATTAGCCAATGGCCGTACCTGTATCGCAAGCATGGACTGTAGCCAGTTACGTGATTAAGCAGAAGCTCGCTGGGCGCAAGCGGTATCCGCTGGTGCTGATGCTGGAGCCGCTGTTTCGCTGCAACCTGGCGTGCGCCGGCTGCGGAAAGATCCAGTATCCTGCGCACATTTTGAAGGCGGAACTGACGCCGGAACAGGTGTTCAAGGCGGTCGACGAGTGCGGCACACCGATGGTGGCGATTCCCGGCGGCGAGCCACTGCTGCACCCGCAGATGCCCGACATCGTTGCGGGCCTGGTCGCGCGCAAGAAGTATGTGTACATGTGCACCAATGCGCTGCTGCTGAAGGAAAAGCTGCACCTGTTTACACCGTCGAAGTACCTGAGCTTTTCAGTGCATGTCGATGGCGAGCGCGAGCACCACGATTTTGGCGTCTGCCGCGAAGGCGGATACGACATCGCGATGGGTGGGATTCATGCGGCGGTGGCTGCGGGTTTCCGCGTGACGACGAACACGACGCTTTTCGATGGCGCCGATCCGAACTCGGTGCGGCGTCACTTTGACCAGATGATGGATGCCGGTGTCGAGAGCATGATGGTTTCTCCGGGTTACACGTACGACAAGGCTCCGGATCAGCAGCACTTTCTGGGACGGGCGAAGTCGCGGAAGCTGTTTCGTTCGATTTTGTCGAACCGGAAAAAAACGTGGAAGTTCAATGCGTCGCCGATGTTCATGGAATTCCTGATGGGCAAGAAGGAACTGACCTGCACACCGTGGGGCATGCCGACGTACTCGATTTTTGGCTGGCAGAAGCCGTGTTACCTGTTGCAGGACGGCTATGCGGACACGTTCCAGGAGCTGATGCAGTCTGTGGAGTGGGCGAACTACGGCACGGAGTCCGGCAACCCGAAGTGCGCGAACTGCATGGTGCATTCGGGCTATGAAGCGAGCGGCGTGAACTATACATTCGGTTCGATGAAGGGTTTGCTGCAGACGGCCAAGGCGATCTTCTTCGACAAGTACGAAGATGCCGGCGCGCAGAAACTGCTGAACGAGTGGAAGCCTGAGGGGCATGGGCCGCTGGTGCAGATTGGTGCGCCGCCGACACCGGTTGTGGTGACGACTTCGGTGAACTCTGAATCGAATATGACCAGCGTGGCGGGGGACTAGCATGTCGACTTTGCAGCAGGAACATTTGAAAGTAGAGCAATTGCAGCACGTGAGCCCCGATGAATTGGAGCATGCGGCTGGACGGGAGCGCGAGAATCTTGAAGGTTCGATTCCTGCGATGGCGACCGACGCGGAGATTCGGGAGGCGCTGGAGAAAGCGTTCGATTACCGCGGCGACATTACCGTGACGCGAAAGGATGGCTCGACTATCGAGGGCTATCTTTACGATCGCCGGACCGGAAGGACGCTGGAGGATTCGGTAATTCGGTTGATGCCGACACCGAAGCCGGGCGATCCTCATGAGCGCGTGAATATTCCGTACGCCGATGTGGCGGGCTTGAAGTTCAGCGGGCGCGATACAGCGGCGGGCAAGACGTTCGACGCGTGGGTGAAGAAGTACTGGGAAAAGAAGGCTGCCGGGGAGAAGAATATTCAGATTGTGCCGGAGAAGCTAGACTGAGAGCGGGTTTCTCAAGTTATATTGCTCATTGAAGATTCCGTCCCAGAGGCTAAAGCCCATTTCTTCGTTGTTTCTGAATGTTCGGGATAAATCCCGGACCTATCTCAGACAGAAGCAAAGACTTGAAGAGATGAGGAATCTCTGAATAAGTTTTGGTTTTGAAGGGGCGGGACTTCAGTCGCGCCGTAAGGGCCGCAATGACATCTGGTCTGAAGGTAAGCAAGCAAGGTAGCTGGCAGGACGCATCGCGCATATGAAGCTTTTTATAACGGGAGCGACAGGGTTCGTTGGCTCCCACGTGGCGCGGATGGCGGTCGACGAAGGTGCGAGCATTGTTTGCCTGGCGCGTGCTACTTCCAATCTTTCTCATCTGCCAAAATCGACTGAAGTTGTGCCTGGGGATTTGAGAAAGCCAGAAGGATTTGCGGCTGCGTTGCGGGGATGCGATGCGGTGATTCATGTGGCTGCGGATTATCGCCTGTGGGTACCTGATCCGGCGGACATGTATAAGGCGAACGTTGAGGGGACGCGAGAGTTGCTGCGGATAGCGCGAGAGGCTGGGGTGCCGCGCGCGGTGTATACAAGCAGCGTCGCGACGATGGGTTTCAAGACCGATGGCACCATTGTGGACGAAGACACGCCGGTGAGCGAGGCCGACATGATCGGCCACTACAAGCGGTCAAAGTGGCTGGCGGAGCAGGAAGCAATTGCGGCGGCGCGCTCGGGGCAGGATGTGATGATCCTGAATCCGACGACGCCGATTGGATCGCATGATACAAAGCCGACACCAACGGGGCGGATTCTGGTGGATTTTCTGAATAAGAACTTTCCGGCGTATGTGGATACGGGTTTGAACCTCGTCGATGTCCACGAGATCGCGCGGGCGCATCTTGTCGCAGTCGAGCGCGGGACGGCCGGAGAAAGGTACATTCTTGGCGGCGAGAACTTGACACTGAAACAGATTCTCGACCGTCTGGCGGCCATTACGGGCTTGCCTTCTCCCAAGCATAAGGTGCCACACGCGGTGGCGATGGCGTTTGCCTTCTTTGATGAGAACATCACGGGCAAACTGCGCGGTAAGGAGCCGCGCGCAACGGTTGAGGCGGTGCGGATGGGGAAGAAGATGATGTTCGCCAACTCGGCCAAAGCGGAGCGGGAGCTGGGGTTTGTCGTGAAGCCGGTGGAGGAGGCGATGCGGTCCGCGGTGGAATGGTTTGTGGCGAATGGATATGCGCCGCATCCGCCGGCGCCGCATCCAGTGGTGACAGCGTGACGCCGAGGGTCGCGATCATCGCGGGGCTGCCCAGGGAAGTCGCGGCGCTGGTGCGGGGTTGGGCGATGCATCGCGAGGCCCATGATCGCGGAATTTTTATCTGGAGCTGTGCGGACGCAATGGTTGTTGCGGCTGGCATGGGAGAGACGCGCGCCACACTCGCTGTGCGGGAGGCGATGGCGATGGGGCCGGTTTCGCAGCTTGTGTCGGTGGGGCTTGCGGGAGCGTGTGATCCGGCGGTTGCCGTGGGGACGGTTCTCGAGGCTGGCTCCGTGCTCGAGGTTCGCACGGGCGAACGATTTGCCACAGCGATCGGGGACGGACCTTTACTTGTGACCGGCCCGTCGATTGCGGGTGTGCGGGAGAAGGCGCGTTTGTTCGAAACGTATCGGGCTGCAGCTGTCGATATGGAGGCGGCGACGGTGGGGCGGCTGGCGATGGCGAACGGGATTGCGTTTCGAGCGATCAAGGCGATCTCCGACGACTATGCGTTTGAACTTGGCTCGCTGGGGAAGTTCGAGACGAAGCATGGGCACTTTCATACGCGGGCGTTTGCCTTGCACACGGCGGTGAGGCCGCATACGTGGGGAAACGCGATTCGGCTGGGTAGGCATTCGAAGCTGGCGCTGGAGATGCTGACGGCAAGGGTGAAGCTGGAGCTGCGTGCTTGAGTGTGCGGTGGGTGTCTTGCATCCAACGAGCTTAGAAAGCGGGACTCCATGACTTGGTTTGCGATGTTGATAGCAGTTCTCGGTGGGGCGGCGAATCCGTTTCAGAGTGCGACGAATGCCGAGTTGAATAAGCGGCTTGCACAACCCGTTTGGGCGGGCGCGGTTGTTTACGGGACGGGCCTGATCGGATTGCTGTTGGTGCTGGCAGCGATGCGGCAGGCGTTTCCGGCGGGACGCGTCAGCCAGGTTCCGTGGTGGGCCTGGATGGGTGGATTGATCAGCCTGGGATCGACGATGGCCGGACTGACCATGGCCCAGAAACTTGGCTCGGGGCTGTTTACGGCGGCCAGCCTGACGGCTGCGATGGTCACTTCTGTTTTGCTGGATCACTTTGGTGTGGTGGGATTACGGCAGCATACGGCTTCACCGGGCCGTCTAGCGGGATGTGCGTTGCTGATCGCCGGGGTTTGGCTGGTTGCAAAATTTTGACAATCGTCCAATAGACTATTAAGCAGCATGAATGAAGCCATTCCTTCCACGATGAAGGCTGCGGTGTATCGCAGCATCGACAATGTTCAAACCGAGACCATCGACGTGCCCGCGATTGGCGCCGGTGAAGTGTTGATGCGAGTAGATACATGCGGGATTTGCGGCACGGACCTGAAGAAGATTCATACCGGATCGCATTCGGCGCCACGGGTATTTGGGCATGAGATGGCTGGCACGATTGCCGCTATCGGCGAGGGCGTCCGTGGGTTTGCTGTAGGCGACCGGGTGATGGCGTTCCATCACACTCCCTGCGGCGATTGCTTTTATTGTCGAAAGAAGACATTCGCGCAATGCGAGATGTATAAGCGCGTTGGAGCGACGGCGGGGCTGGGAGAGCCTTCGGGTGGTGGGTTTGCGGAGTATATCCGCGTGATGGACTGGATCGTTGGCGATGGCGTGACGCCGTCGGGACTGATCAGGATTCCGGATGACATTCCGTTTGAGCAGGCGGCGTTTATTGAGCCGGTGAATACATGCTTCAAGGCGATCAAACTGCTGAAGCTGGAGCCGGACGATACGGTCCTGGTGTTTGGGCAGGGGAGCATTGGGATTCTGCTGGCGGCGTTGGCGCGGCAGACCGGAGCAACGGTGCTGACGTCGGACCTTTATCCGGAGCGTCATGCGATTGCGGCGAAGTTTGGGTTGCATCATCCCATTGACGCCAGGGGCGACGTGGTGGCGGCAGCGCGGGCGGTGACCGAAGGGCGCGGCGCGGATGTGGCGCTGGTTGCGGTGAGCGCGGATGCGCTGATTGCGACGGCGATCGAAGCGATCCGTCCGGGTGGGCGCGTGATGTTGTTTGCCAGTACGCAGCATGGGGCGGCGACGTTCGACCCAGCGGTGGTGTGCATGGATGAGAAGACGCTGATGGGGTCGTATTCGTCTTCGCTGACGATCCAGCAGGAGGGCATCGACCTCGTGTTCGACGGCTATCGGACGGGAAAGATGGACCTGACCCAGTTGATCTCGCACCGGTTTCCGCTGGAGCGGGCGGCGGAGGCGGTGCGTCTGGCCTCGAACCCGCAGGCGGACTCGATGAAGATTGTGCTGAAGACCGGTTTATAGAGGGCGAAGACAACTCAAATGAAGTTTAAGGACTAGAATCCCGCCATGATGATGGACGGTGTTCGTGTCACTGCTGCGCTGGCGAACGGCGAGTTTATTCCGGTTTTTCAACCCCTCATTGCGATCCGAACCGGCGAACTTGTGGGGTTCGAGGTGCTGGCGCGGTGGAACGACCCGGTTCACGGTATGGTCTGTCCGAGCGAATTTATCCCTGCGGCGGAGAGCGAGGGATGGATTTCCGAACTGACAGTGCAGCTGCTTCGACAGGCGTTTGACGCGATGAAGGCGTTGCCGCACCCTTTGCAGTTAGCGTTCAATATCGCGGCGATGCAGTTGCATGATCGTGCGCTCCCAAAATTAATATCGGGTTTGGCTTCGGAAGCGGAATTTCCATTGAAATGCGTGTGTCTGGAGCTTACGGAGAGCGCCCTGGTGTGGGATACGGAGGTCGCCCGCAAGGTCGCGCGCGAATTGAAAGAGGCGGGATGCCAGCTGGCACTGGATGATTTCGGGACGGGATATTCCAGTCTCTCAAGTCTGCAATCGCTGCCGTTCGATGTGCTCAAAGTGGACCGAAGTTTCATCGGGTCGATGACAACGAGCAAGGAGAGCAGAAAGATTGTTGCGGCAGTGGTGGGATTGGGTCAGAGCCTGGGGATTACCACGGTGGCGGAGGGGATCGAGACAAAAGCGCAGGATGAAATGTTGCTGTGGCTGGGATGCGATCAGGGGCAGGGCTGGCTTTATGGGCGTCCTGTGCCGGCCGAGGAGCTGCTGGGTGTGGTGGCCGCAAAGCGGGAGAGGAAACCGCTTCGCCATGCGGTGGAGGGCATGCAACATCGCCATTCGCTGAGCGACTTTGACTTGCTTCCCGCGACCCGGCTGGCGCAGTTGCGCGCCGTGTACGACGGGGCTCCGGTGGGGTTGGCGTTTCTGGACCGTGACATGCGCTATGTCACGTTGAACCGAAGGCTGGCCGAGATGAATGGACCGTCGATGGAGGCGCACCTCGGCAGGACGGTGAAGGAGATGATTCCCGGAATGTGGCCGACCGCGGGGCCGTTTATACAACGGGCGCTGGCCGGGGAGTCGGTGATGGCGGAGGTGGAGAAGCCGGCTTCAGAGCCGAATGGAGGCAGGAAGATTTTGCTGTCGTATGAGCCGGCGCGCGATGAGGCGGGAGAGGTGGTCGGGGTATCTGTGTCGTTGATGGATATGACCCCGCTGCGGACGGCGGAGAAATTGAGAGACGAGGCGGAGGAGCATTTCCGGTATCTGATGGATTTGAACCCGCAGATACCGTGGATCCTCGACGCCGAAGGGCGAGCTCTGGATGTAAGCCATAAATGGGAAGCTGCGACAGGACGCCAGTGGGGGTCGTGGAAAGGTTACGGGTGGCTGGATGCGTTGCATCCCGATGATGTCGAGCACACCAAGGAGATACTCTTTGCAAGCCTGCGCAGTGGCAAGCCAATGGATGTTCGATATCGGGTGAAGCCGGTAGGTGGGGAGTGGACATGGATGCGGGCGCGCGGGTGGCCGCGGCGCGATGCGGCGGGGAAAATCCTTTACTGGTATGGGATTTTGGAGAAGAGCGACGCGGAAGGGTAGAACCTATCGCCCGTTAGCGTAGCGGCGGAGAAGCAACACGCCGCCGGTAAAGACGGTGAGGCCGGAGAAAGCCAGCAGTTCGATAGCGTGACGGTAGGCCTGTTGGACGGGGAGTGGGGTAGCCTGCACGTTGTCGCGGCACTGCGCACAGCCCTGGGCGTGGATAGGGGCGCTGAACGCTAGGGACAGGGCAGCGGCGAGACAGAGGCAAAAGGGCGATCTACAGTTCAAAATATGAGCTCCACGATGACGCCGACGACAAGTTCGACGACATGCCATGTCCAATGCCTGGTGAAGTTTTTCATTGGAAGAATTCCAAGAGGATGAACAGGCAGAGCCACAGCGCGCCCATAGCGTGCCAGTACCAGACGGTGGTGTCGACAAGGACCTGCCGGGTGGTGAGGCGGCGGGAGTTGCGCAGACCGACGAGTGCGACGACCAAGGCTCCCAGACCGAGAAGCAGATGGATCGCGTGGACCACGGTGAAGATGTAGAAAAATTTGCTGCTGGTGTTGGCGCGGAGATAAGCCGGTCGCGCTGCGAGCTGCTGCCATGCGTCCGCTTGTCCGGCGAGGAAGGCGATGCCGAGCGCGAGAGCGCCGGAAAGCCATAGACCAGCACGGCGCGAGAGAGGCCTGCCCAGCCCGATCCATTCATCCATCGCTTCACTTTCGCGGAACATGCTGCGGCGCGCGAACTCCGCTGCTACGGAACTCAATAGCAGTACGGCGGTGCTGAGCCACACAATATGCGGCACCGGGGTCGGACGCCAGGAGTTGATGTATTGGAAGTGCGGGTCGAAGTGGTAGTTCGATTTGGTGACGATGAAGACCGTGACGAGACCGATGAAGAACATCAGGATCGCGCTGAGCGAGAAACCCAGGCCGATGCGGTACTGGTCGATACGCTCGCGTGGGCCGCGGGAGCCAACCGGTCTGTCGTTCCAATTCTCGTCGCCATCGCCGTTGTCGTTTCCGCCGGTGCGTTTGTCGATGGGCGGACGACGGCCAGAGCCGTGGTCGCCGTCGCCGGGCTCGCCGGAGCGGTCAGGTTTGCGCCGAGGGTCGACCTGGGGCGGAGTAAAGATGGTGGGCATGGCGGCTCTCCCCTCTTTTGACTTTACTCCGCTTGGTTTGGTTGCGTCACTGACTGCCATTGCGGATGGAATGTCTTGCCGTTGAGGGCGTATTCGCAGGGGCCAGTGTGGGTGGTGGGTTCCGGAGCGGTCGGGTCTTCGCTCATGGCGTTGGGAGCCCATTCCATGGTGGTGGCGTCCCACGGATTGGGCACAGAAGTGTTGGAGGAGCGGAGGGCGAGCCAGAGATTGAGGAAGAAGGGGATTTGCGCGAGAGCGAGAAAGATTGCGGAGAGAGTGATATGGCGCTGCAGCGGCATGGTCGCGGCGAGCAGCTTGCCGGCGGGACCGGCGATGCCGGTGAACTGTGCGTAATGGCGCGGCTCTCCGGCAAGGCCGGTGATGTGCATGGGGAGGAAGGTGGAGTAGGCGAAGAAGATCGTCAACCAGAAATGGATTTTGCCGAGACGCTCGTTGAGGTTTCGGTTGGCGATCAACGGGAACCAGTAGTAGGTCGCGAGGTAGAGGCCGAAGACTCCCGCCATCGCCATGATGAGGTGAAAGTGGGCGACGACGAAGAAGGTGTTGTGGAGATATTGGTCGAGGATCGGCTGGGCGAGGATCGGCCCGGTGAGACCTCCGGTGATGAAGAGAGAGACGAAGCCCAGAGCGAAGAGCATCGAGGTGGTAAGGCGTGCTTTTCCGACAGTGATGCCTGAGCCCCAGACGGTGGCGATCCAACTGAGCACTTCGGCGGAGGCGGGGACAGCGATGGACATGGAGGAGATGGCGAAGGCCGATCCGGCGAAGGGGCTGAGGCCGGCGACGAACATGTGGTGTCCCCAGACGAGAATGCCGATGCCGCCGATGAGAACCGTGACAGCGATCATGACGCGATAGGCGAAAACGCGGCGGCGGGCGAAGTTGGCCAGCACCATCGAGACCAGACCCATCCCGGGGAGGATAGCAATGTAGACCTCGGGGTGGCCGAAGAACCAGAAGAGATGGAGCCAGAGGAGCGGTGAGCCATCGGCTGGGCTGTGCATGACAATGCCGTTGACGACTAATGTTGCGGGGAGAAAGAAGTTGGTGCCGAGGTGGCGGTCGCAGAAGAGGAGCAAGAGTGCGGCCAGCAGAACGGCGAAGGACGGAAGCGAGAGCAGCGCAGCGGTGAACCATCCCCAGACTGTGAGCGGAAGGCGGTGCCAGTCCATTCCATCGCAGCGCAGGCAGACGATGGTGGTGAGCATGTTGACCGCAGCCATACAGGTGGCGAGGGAGAAGAGGCCGATGCTCGCCAGCCACAGATCCATGCCCAGTGCCTGACCCGGGCCGGCGGCTGCGACGGCGGAAAGTGGAGGGTAGGCTGTCCAACCGGAGATGGCTGTGCCTCCGGCCACGAAGGGTGAGGCGCAGAGGATGGTCAGGGACGCTGCGAGTATCCAGAATGCCGCGGCATTGAGGGTGGGGAAGGCCATGCGGCGGCTGCCGATCTGTGCGGGCAGGATCAGGTTCCCGAAACCCCACAGTGGTGCGACTGTCAGCACAAAGAAGAGCATCAGCGTGCCGTGGAGGGTCACAGCGCCGAGGTATTCTTCGGGAAGAATTGGGCCGCGGCCCATGGGCACCCAGTCGGGCCAGGTGAGGTGCAGGCGCATGAGCAGCGAGATGGTGACTCCGGCGAGAAGCGCCAGGGTGGAGAGGGCCAGGTAGGCGAAGCCGAGGGTGCGGTGTTTCATTGCGCCTCCGGTTTTGCATGCTGCGAGAGCCAGGCTTCAAATGCGGCCTCCGGGAGGATGCGGAGGGTGGCGGTCATGCGGTAGTGTCCGAGACCGCAGAGTTGCGTGCAGAGGATGGCGTAGTCGCCCGGCGTGGTTGGGGTGAAGTGGATATGGATGTCCTGGCCGGGGACCGCGTTCTGTTTGAGGCGCATCTCGGGGACGCTGAAGCCGTGGATGACATCCTGCGAATGAAGCCGGAGATCGACCTCGCGGCCGGCGGGGAGAACGAGTTGGCTGGAAACGAAGTCGTCGGCGCTGTGCGGATCGGTGGGGTCCAGACCGACGGGATTGCCTTCGCCGGGGGAAACGAACTCGGGTTTCGTGCTGCCGAAGGTGGCGTCGGGGCCGGGGTAGCGGAAGTACCAGGCGAACTGCATGCCGGTGACTTCGATTTGCAGCGCGGCCCGGTCGGGACCGGTGTAGCGCGCTGCCTGCCAGAGGGCTTCAGCTCGGGTTGCGAGGAAGGCGAAGAGCAGAGCGAGTGCGGCGAGCGGGAGGAATTCGATGAGGACCTGGCGTCGGGGCGGGGTGTGCCTGCGGCGTTTGGCCAGGCCGACGATAACAAGGACGTGCGCTAGTGCGAGGAGGGCGAGCGCGATCCAGAGATTGAGCAGGAGGTGACGGTCGAGCGCGGGACCGTGCGCGGCGGCGTCCGCTGGTAGCTGCCAGAAAACATCGACGATTGCGGCAGCCAGCGAGGAGGGCATGAGGTGATTGTAGTCAGCTTACACGCGCCTTTGATACGGTACGACAAGCAGATCCCTGCGGGATGACAACAAGAAAAGCGCGAAGGATGGGCCACCCGCAGTTACGGCGCGACTTTAGGTTGCGCGACCATATCCAGGAAGAGCTGGTGGATGCGGAGGTCGTGGCCGAGTTCAGGGTGGAAGGTTGCGGCCAGCAGATGACCTTCGCGGACAAGGGCGGGATCGTCGCCGCGGCTGGCGATGGTTTCGACGCCGGGGCCGGTGTGGGCGATGCGTGGGGCTCGAATGTAGACCATTTCGAGAGGGCCGCCGGGGAGCGTGGTCGGGGCGGAGAGGATGGCG
>Ga0070679_100006284_pt1 | contig 11058 bp, 10 predicted proteins | sample KBSC63BmetaG_FD_65652 | JGI IMG/M metagenome (GOLD analysis project Ga0070679, IMG submission 65652) | Corn rhizosphere microbial communities from Kellogg Biological Station, Michigan, USA - KBS C6-3B metaG | ecosystem: Host-associated > Plants > Roots > Rhizosphere | place: USA: Michigan... | reverse complement strand
CCCGCGTTCAGATGCGAGATGCGGGCGGGATCGGCGGGCCTGGAGCCTCCGGGATGCTTCACTTAAAAAGCGCTCCGCATAGTCTCAGCTTATCTTTTGCACGCTCTGCCCTGATGTTGGTGGGCGCGTCCGTGGCCGCGATCTGGGCTGGATGCACCAGCAGCCAGGCTCTCACGCCGCAGAGCTGTCAGGGCGCGCCGGGCGCCGAGTATTGCGCCTGTCGTTCCGACGGCAACTGCAACACCGGTTTCGTCTGCGCCACGGATCTGCAGCTCTGCGTGCACCTGGCCGGCACCCCGCCGCCGCCGCCGACCACGGGCGGCAGCACCGGGAACAACTCGGGCGGCAGCACGGGAACGGGCGCCAGCACCTCCACGGGCGGCGCCCACGTCACGGGAAACGGCGGCTCGTCGGGCTCGGCCGGCGCCGGCAGCGTCCTGTCGCGCGGGCCCACGCCGGCCGCGAACGGAACGAACTTCCCGTTCCCGCAGAACCGGCAGTCGTCGAGCTGCGTCTACCCGACCGCGTACGACAACAACGACGTGATGGCCGCCTACACCAAGTGGAAGAGCGACCTCATCACGTCGAACGGCGCCGGCGGCTTCCAGCGCGTGCAGCGCACGTCGTCCGATCCGCTCGGCAACGGCGGCGCGACGCCGCTCAACTCGACGGTGTCCGAGGGGATCGGTTACGGGATGATCATCGCCGTGTACATGGGTGACCAGGCCCTGTTCGACAACCTGTGGAAGTACGAACAGCTCCACCTGGACAGCAACGGCCTCATGAACTGGTGCATCGACGCCACCGGGAACACCACCATGGCGAACGGCCAGACCGTCGGACAGGGCGCCGCCACCGACGCCGACGAGGACATGGCCTGGGCGCTGGTGATGGCCGACAAGCAGTGGGGCGGCCAGGGATCGCTGTCCAAGAGCTACAGCGCGTACGCGCTGCAGCAGATCCAGAACATCTGGAACCACGAAGTCACCGACTCGAAGCTGGCCGGCCCGGGCGACGGTTGGCCCGGCAGCGCGTGGGACAACATCAACATCTCCTACTTCGCGCCCTCCTATTACCGCGTGTTCAAGCAGGTCGATTCGACGCACGACTGGGAAGCCGTCAACCAGACCGTCTACGACACGATCTTCGGGCCCAGCGACGATTTTTCGAAGGCGCTGAGCGCATCCAACAAGAACGTCACCAACGGCCTGGTGCCGGCCTGGTGCAACAGCAACGGCGGCGGCTCCGGGGCCGGGCCGTTCAATTACCAGTACGACGCCTGCCGCACCCCCTTCCGCATCGGCATCGACTGGTGCCTCAACGGCTCGATGACGACCAGCAACGCGGCCATCGACCCGGCGCGCGCCAAGCGTTACGTCGCGCTCACCAGCAGCTTCTTCTCCGGCGTCGGCGCCGCCAACCTGGTCGACGGCTACAACATGGACGGGACGATGAATGCGTCGGCGCACCCGGTGTCACAGGGCCAGTCCGCCGCCTTCATGGGACCGGCCGCCGTCGGCGCGATGTCCAGCGCCCAGTACCAGTCCTTCCTCAACGACGCCTACAAGCTGGTCAAGGGCAACAACCTCTACATCGGCGGCCAGTACTACGACGAGTGCTGGACCGTGATGTCCCTGCTCATGATGACCGGCAACTTCCTCGACTACACCCAGCTCACCCCCGCGAAGTAGCGCGTTCCGCGCGCGCCTCGACCGCCTAGTTGCGGGCGACGGCGGAGGAGGGTTGGATGGCTTTGAGGGCGGCCAGGCGGGGGCGGATGGCGTCCATGAAGGCGCCGTGGTCGGGGACCGGGGCGTCGCGGTTCACCTGCAGCTTGCTCGGGTCGACGAAGGCGCCGTTCTTGGTGACGCTGAAGTGCAGGTGGGGGCCGGTGGCCAGGCCGGTCATGCCGACGTAGCCGATCACCTCTTTTTGCTTCACCTGCTGGCCGACATGCAGGCCGCGGGCGTAGCGCGAGAGGTGGTAGTAGCGGGTCGACAGGCCGCCCGTGTGCACGAGGACGACCGTGTTACCCGAGCCGCGCTTCATGCCGACCTCGGCGACACGCCCGCCGGCCGACGCCCAGACCGGCGTCCCCTGCGGCGCCGCGTAGTCGATCCCCAGGTGCGCCTTCTCCACGTGCAGGATCGGGTGGAACCGCTTGCGATCGAACTTCGAGCTGATGCGCACGAAGCGCAGCGGCGTCTTCAGCATCGACTTCGACAGCGCCAGCCCGTGCTCGTCGTAGTACTTGCCCGGCTTGTCGCGCGGCGCGCCCTTGCCATTCCAGAAGAAGGCCCGGAACGTCCCGGTCTTGCCGCCGTACTCCGCGGCCAGCACCCGGCCGTACTTGTAGAACTGGCCGCCCAGGAACTGCTTCTCGATGACGACCTTCCAGTGATCGCCCGGGTGCGTGTCCGTATAGAAGTTCACGTCCCACGCAAAGAGCTCGACCAGCAGGCTGACCAGCGCCGTCGACTCTCCCGCCTTCTGAACGGATTCGTACAGCGACGAATCGACCACGCCGCCGGCCTCCGCGGTCCGGACGTCGACCGTCGCGGCCAGCTTCTTTCCCGACCAGGCCCCGGTCTCTTCGTTGCGTTCCACCAGGAAGCGCAGGGCCGGGGAGGGGACGTACTCGAACGACGCCGGCGCGCCGTCCTCGCCCATGCGCACGACGTACTTCTGGCCACCGCGGATGCTGCGCGGGTCGACCAGCTTGGCCAGCGCCCCGACGACCTGAGGACCGGACGGCCCGAACCCTTCGCGCGTCAGGACCTGCCCCAGCGTGTCGGCCTGCGAGAACTTCTTCTCGACGCCGTCGTCGCGCGCGTCGCTGTCGTCCTCGGGCGGCGGCGCGAAGGGGACCTGGTAGGGCGCGTGCGCCGGCACCACCGCCCGCGCGGCGGAGGGCTCGGGCGGCGGGGCGAACGGGATGCGATAGGCGGGCGGGTTGCTGGCGCTGGCCAGGATCACCGGCGGCCGCCGCGGCGCCTCCGTGGGGATCGGCTCCGGCTCCGCTTCGGCGGTGGGCAGCGGCGGCGCGGCGACGACCGGGGCCGGGGTTGCCGGCCGGACCGCCGGCGCGGTCTTGGCCGGCTGGGGGCCCGGCAGCCGCGCCTCCCTCAGGATCTCGCGCCGGCTCACCTCCATGGTCTTGGAGGTGGATTGCAGGTTCAGCACCTCGCGCGGGGCCGTCTTCTGGTTGAAGAAGAAGACGTACACGTTGATGCCGACCAGTCCGACCAGCAGCACGCCGAGCCGGAAGGAGCTCTTCATTTCGACCGAGTGCCGTCTGCGTCGTCTTCGTGCCAAGGGCGACCTCTCGGGAGAACCGGGGGCCGGCCGCACGGGCAGGGCGCCTTCGAGCCGGTCCCTTCACGTAGCATGCGTGCCAACCCCAATCAATTTTACTGTGTGTCAGCTTCTGGCGTTCCGGAGCATTTCGGCGGCGTGCGCGGCTGCTTGAGGTGACGGGGCCGCGCCCGCGAGCATCCGGGCAATCTCGGCCGGACGCTCCGTCTCGCTCAGCCGTTCGATCTCCACCCGGGTCTTGCCCCGCGCCGCCGTCTTGATGACCCGGATGTGCGCGTCGGCAAAGGCCGCCACCTGGGGCAAGTGGGTGATGACCACGACCTGCCGATCGGCCGACAGACGCTTGAGCTTGCGCCCGATCACCTCGGCCGTGCCTCCACCAATCCCGGCGTCGATTTCGTCGAACACGTAGGTCAGGACGTCATCGGTGCGCGCCATGGCCTGCTTGACCGCGAGCATGACCCGCGACAGCTCGCCGCCCGAGGCGATCTTGGCCAGCGGCCGCGCCTCTTCCCCCGGGTTGGGCGCGAACAGCAGCCGGACGCGGTCCCCGCCGTGCGGGCCGAGCTCGCGCGCCTCCAGCGCGACCGGCAGGCGCGCCGACGCGAACCCCAGCTCGCGCAGCCCGGCGGCCACCTTCTTTTCCAGGGCCCGCGCCGCCTCCGCCCGCGAGGCGGTCAGGGCTGCTGCCGCGGCCGCCGCGCGCGCATCCGCCGCGGTCACGGCCGCCTGCCGAGCGGCCAGCCCCTCGTCGAACGAGCCGAGCTCGCCCAGCTCGGCGCGCAACGCCGCCTGCTTGGCCGCCAGATCGGCCACGGTTCCGCCGTGCTTGCGGCAAAGCCGCTGCAACAGGAACAGCCGCTCTTCGACCTCCGCCAGCCGCGCCGGATCCGAGCGCACGCCGCGCGCGTATCGCCCGAGATCGCGCGCCGCCTCTTCGACCGCCGATTGCGCGGTGGCCAGTGTCTCGACGATGGGGGCCAGGGTTCGGTCCAGCGCCGCCAGCGGCGCCAGCTCGCGCGCCACCGCGGCGATCCGTTCGCTGACCGCGCCGTCGCCGGCGTACAGGGCCTCTTCGCCACGGGCGCTGGCGCCGAAGAATCGCTCGGCGCCTCGCAACCGCTCGCGCTCGGCCGCCAGCGCCTCGTCCTCGCCCGGTTCCGGTCGCGCCGCCTCCAGCTCGCCCAGCTGGAACCGGAGCAGATCCTCGCGCTCGCCCCGCGCCCGGGCGTCCGCCGAGAAGCTCTCCAGCGCGGCGCGTGCGGCCACCCGCGCCGCATACGCCGACGCCATCTCGGCGCGCAGCGGCTGGTTCTCGGCGAAGGCGTCCAGGATGGCGAGCTGGCTCTCCGGGTCGGTCAGCGACTGCTGATCGTGCTGCGACGCGATGTCGATCAACCCGGCGACCATCGCGCTGAGGTCGGCCGCCGTCGCCAGCGCGCCCCCCAGATGAGCGCGCCCGCGTCCGTTTCGCGCCACCACCCGCCGCACCAGCAACCCCTCTTCCACCTCGCGCCCGTCGGCCATCAGGCGGGCCCGCACGGCCGATCCGGCCGGCAGCTCGAGGATGGCTTCGACGCGCGCTTCGTCGCGGCCGGTGCGGATCACGTCGGCGCCCGCGCGGCCTCCACGCAGCAGGCCGAGCGCATCCACCAGGATGCTCTTGCCGGCGCCGGTCTCCCCGGTGATGGCGGTCAGGCCGGGGCCGAACGGCAGCTCGAGCTCGTCGATCAACGCGAAGCCGAAGATGCGCAGCAGGGTCAGCACGTGCGCATTATCGCCGTTCGCGCGCCAGAAGTTGCAGCGGTGAATCGGCGAATCGACCGGATCAGCCGCGGTCGACCCGCCGCGACCCCCACGACAGCCGCTCGCGCAGGATGCCGAAGAAGCCGCGGGGCGCCTGGTAGAGGCGCAGCGGGCGCGCCGCGCGCCGCACGTCAATCCAGTCGTCGCTCTCCAGCTCTTCGCCCCACTGGCCGTCGATGGTCAGCGTCACCGCCGCGCCCGAGGCGTTCCGGATCGACAGCGTGGAGTCGGGCCGGAACACCAGCGGCCGGTTGGTGAGCGTGTGCGGGCAGATGGGCGTCAGGACCATCGCCTCGAGATCGGGCGTCAGCATCGGGCCGCCGGCCGCCAGCGAGTAGGCGGTCGAGCCGGTCGGCGTCGCCACGATCAGGCCGTCGGCCTTGTAGGTCGTGATCTCCGCGCCGTCCAGCCGGGCCTCCAGGTCGAGCAGGCGCGCGATCGACCGCTGCGTCAACACGGCGTCGTTCACGGCGGAGGGGGCCGCGATGGGGTCGCCGCCGCGGGCCCGCCGGATTGACACCGCCAGGCGGATCCGTTCCTGAATGGACAGCGCGCCGCGGCAGGCTTCGTCCAGCGCGTCGGCGGCCTCGGCCCGGGCATAGGGGGTGATGAAGCCCAGGCTTCCCAGGTTCACGCCGAAGATCGGGATGCCGTGATCGGCCGCCAGCGAGGCGCCATAAAGGAAGGTGCCGTCCCCGCCCAGCACGACCAGCACGTCGATGGCGGCCGCGAACGCGTCGAGGGGGACGACCGTCGCGTCGGGGAGTGCGCTCGCGTCCTCGGGCAAAACCACCGAGGTGGCGCCGCGGGCCGCCAGCACGCGGACCAGGGTCTGAGCCAGCTCACGGGCTTCGGGCTTGCCGCGTTTGAGCAGGAAGCCGAAGCGCATCCGGGCAGCTTACTGCGGTGACAGCTCGTAGAAGATGGTGATCGACAGGCAGTGGAACTCGCTGTCCGAGCTCTGCGTCACGATCTTGTCGAGAATCTTGGCGCGCGGATTGTCACGGATCCAGCGCGTGATCACCTCGCCCAGCTCCTCGCGGTCCTTGGCCTTCGTCGCGGTGAAGACCTTAGCCCCCATGACCATCTTCGTGTGCTCCTTGTCGGTCGCGGCATCTCCGAAATCATTTTTCGGGCGAGACCTGCGGAATTTTTCGAAACCTGTGCGTTACATACCCTGTCCCAGCGGCTTCTGCAAAGACTCGTTTTCACATGGATGCGGCTTGACGGGGGTGGTTTCCATGTGAAAAATGCCCCCTTTCCCAAAGGAGCCCACGCTTGGAGACACTGCTCGGCCGTCCGCTGGAAGTTGAAGTCAGAGATTCCGTCGACAAGGCACTGAAGATCCTGAAGCAGAAGATGTCGAAGGAAGGAATCCTGCAGGAGATCAAGCGGCGGCGTTACTACGAGAAGCCGTCCGTCAAGCGCAAGCGCAAGATGCGCGAAGCCCGCAAGCGCCGTCGCCGTGAGGCGAAGCGCCGCGTTCCGCGCTGAGTGACTGATTCCTGGATCGAGATCGTCGTCGAGCTGCCGCGTGAGGCGGCCGACGTCATGGCCGACGCCGTCGGCAGCCTGACGGAAGGGGTCGAGATCCGAGACGGCGACACGATCATCCGCGCTGGCGTGGGCCGCGCCGTGATCGTGTCGCAGTGTCGGCCCGAGGTGGAGGCGGAGGTGCTGGAGGAGATCCAGGCCGCCGCCCAGCGCCTGAAAGAGGCCGGGGTCCCCGTCGACCCGCTCTCGGTGCGCCGGCGTGAGGCGCACGAGGACGAATGGCGGGACGTCTGGAAGCAGTACTTCCGGGCGTTGCGGGTGGGGAAGACCTTCCTCATCCGACCGAGCTGGGACGCGCCCGCGGCGGCGCCCGGCGACCGGGTGATCGACCTCGATCCCGGGCGAGCGTTCGGCACGGGGGGACACGCCTCGACCCGGCTGGTGATCGCGCTGGCCGAGGAGATCGCCGAGCGCCCGGTGAAGCGCTTCCTGGACCTCGGGTGCGGGTCCGGCATTCTCTCCATCGCGGCGGCGCGGCTGTGGCCCGAGGCGCGCGGCGTGGCGGTCGACCTGGACGCCGAGGCGGTCGACACCACCGTCGAGAACCTGGAGCGCAACCGGATCACCACCGTCGAGACGCGGGTCGGCAGCCTGGACGTCGTCTCGGGCGAGAACGATCTCCTGCTGGCCAACATCGAGGCCGGCGTGCTCGGTGAGCTGGCCGGGCAGTTTCCGCCGCACGTGGCGCCGGACGGGCGCGTGATCCTCTCGGGCATCCTGACGGATCAGGCCGACGTGGTGCTGCAGGCGTTCGCCGCGGCGGGCTTCGCGCTGGAGGCGCGGCGCGACGAAGACGAGTGGGCGGCGCTTCGCTTGCGCCGGGCCTGAATGGGCGCGCGGCGGCTGTTCGTTCCGGCCGACCGTCTGGCCGGCACGACCGCGACGCTGACCGGCCCCGAGCACCACCACCTCACGATCGTGCTGCGCGCGCGGCCCGGTGAGGCGGTGACGTTGTTCGACGGGGCTGGCGTCGAGGTGGACGCGCGGATCACGCGGATCGACAGCCAGCGGGCCGAGCTGGAGCTGGGCGAGCGTCGCGCCGGCGTGGTGGGCGCGGCCATCACCTTGCTGGCCGCGGTCCCCCGCGGGCCGCGGATGGACGTGTTGCTGCAGAAGGCCGTCGAGGTCGGCGCGTCGCGCATCGTCCCCGTGATCGCGGCCCGTTCGGTGGCGCGGCCGGAGCCGGCGCGGCGCGAGCGCTGGGCCACCATCGCGCGCGAGGCGGCGCGCCAGTGCGGCCGCGCGGACCTGCCGGTCGTCGAGGCACCGGCGGAGCTGGTTTCCGCGCTGCGCTCGCCGGACCTCCCGGCGCGGCGGCTGGCCCTGTTCGAGCGCGACGACGGACCCGGCTTGCAGTCCGCGCTGGCCGGGCTACCGCCCGCGCCCACGGCGTTGCTGGTCGGGCCCGAGGGGGGCTGGGACCCGGCCGAGCGCGAGGCGGCCCGGGCCGCCGGATTCCTGGGCGTCAGCCTGGGCGCGCGCATTCTGCGGGTCGAGACCGCCGCCATCGTCGCGGTCGCGCTGACCGCCGCCGCCTACGGCGATCTCGGCTGAGCCGACTGAGGCTATAAACTTGCCGGTGCGCGGCTCGGTCCGCAGAATGGGGGCGTGACCGCAGTCGCCGCGCCCATGCACGCCTCTCAGCCCAATCCGTCCCGCCTGAACGATCAACGGGTGCTGCGCGTGCGCGTGACCAGCTTTCCGCGGCGCGCGGCCGCGGCCCTGCTGGATCTGGCCGTCCTGTTCGCCTTCACCGGGGCGGTCACGGCCGCCGTGGCGCTGAGCCTGCACATCCCGATTCCGGGGCTGCGCGAGATCGGCCCCGACCTGCTGGTGGCCGGGATCCTGGATCGCAATCCCATGGCCGTGGGGGCGGTGGGCTTGCTGCTGGGGATGGCGGGTCTCTATCAGCTCTACTTCGCCGGGATCGCCGGGCAGACGCCGGGGATGCGGCTGGTCGGGATCCGCATCATTTGCCGGCGCGGGCGCCCCCCGGGACCGGCTCGCGGCCTCCTGCGCGTGGTGGCCTTGATCCCCAGCATCGTGCCGGCCGCTCTCGGGTGGTTGTGGGCGATCTTCGACCGCGAGCACCGCGCGCTGCACGATCACCTGGCCGGCACCTACGTCATCGTCGACGAGGGTTGACCCGGGGCGCGCGGGGATTTCCCGCAAGATCGGTGCCGTCAACGGTGCTATGTTGCGCGCCCGATGTTCGAGACGCTCACCAAGGGATTTCGCAGCGCCAAGCAGAAGTTCCAGGGGCTGGCCGAGCTGGACGAGGCCACCGTCGACGAGGCGCTGAAGGACGTTCGCACCGCGCTGCTGGAGGCCGACGTCGGCTTCGACGTGGTCCAGGATTTCTGCAAGCGCGTCAAAGAGAAGGCGGTCGGCGTCATCGTCAAGGTGAAGGCCTCGTCGAAGGAGAAGGTCCGGCGGGTCAGCCCCGAGGATCACTTCGTCAAGCTCTGTCACGACGAGCTGGTCGACCTGATGGGTCCGGTCGACACCAGCATCAAGTACGCGAAGAAGGGCGCGACCGGGATCATGCTGGTCGGGCTGCAGGGGTCGGGCAAGACGACCACCATCGGCAAGCTGGCCAGGTTTCTCGAGAAGCAGCACAAGCGGCCGCTGCTGGTGGCCGCCGACGTCTATCGCCCGGCCGCCATCGAGCAGCTGAAGATCATCGGCGACAAGCTGGGTGTGCCGGTCTTCGCCGATCCGGGCGGTAGCCCGCCGGACATCTGCGAGAAGGCGCTGCGCGTGGCCGCCGAGACCGGGCGCGACGTGATCCTGTTCGACACCGCCGGCCGCCTGGCGATCGACGAACCGCTGATGCAGGAGCTGTCCGAGATCGACCGGCGGGTGCACCCGGCCAACATCCTGCTGATCGTCGACGCGATGATCGGCCAGGACGCGGTGGGGACGGCCAAGGCGTTCAACGACCGGTTGAACCTGGACGGCGTCATCCTGACCAAGCTGGACGGCGACGCCCGAGGCGGCGCCGCGCTGTCGGTGAAGGCCGTCACCGGCAAGCCGATCAAGTTCGTCGGTATGGGCGAGTCGTCGGAGCGGCTGGAAGAGTTCCGCCCCGACGGCATGGCCAGCCGCATCCTGGGCCGCGGTGACGTCGTCGGCCTGGTCCAGCAGTTCGAGGAGGTCGTCGACGAGGAGAAGGCCGAGCAGGACGCGATGCGCATGCTCCGGGGGAAGTTCGACATGAACGACTTCCTCGAGCAGATCGGCGTCCTCAAGAAGATGGGCCCGCTCAAGGACATGATGGACAAGATCCCGGGCGTGGCCGACGCCATCCCCGAGGGGGTGCAGGTCGACGACCGCGAGCTGGTCCGCATCACCGCCATGATCTCGTCGATGACCGCCGACGAGCGGCGCCACCCCGAGCGTTTCATCATCAGCAGCTGGGAAGAGATCGCGGAAGGCGGCAAGCGCAAGAAGAAGCGGAGCGCCTTCTACGACACCAGCCGGTTGCGGCGCGTGGCGCAGGGCTCGGGCCACAAAGAGCAGGAGGTCGCCGACCTCTTGAACCGCTTCGGCATGATGCGCCAGATGATGATGCAGATCGGGATGTCGACCGGTCTGCTCGGCAAGATTCCGGGCTTCAAGCAGCTGGCCCAGGCCAAGAAGCTGATGGGGCTGGACATGAACCAGCTCGCCAACATGATGCAGACCCCGTCGGCCGAGCGCGGTCACTTCCAGGCGCCGAAGCGGAACGTCGACAAGGTCAAAGAGAAGCGCAAGCGCAAGGACGCCCGCAAGGCGCGCAAAAAGGCTCGCAAGAGCCGTTGAGATCCACCGGCTCGCAAGAGCCGTTAAGCAAGAGCCGCTCGTCAGCTTCCGAACGCCAGCATCAACAGCGCGGCGACCACCATCACCAGGACGCCCGTGGCGACCGCGATCGCGGCGCGGAGGGCGTTGCTGGGCGGGCGGGCGCTGGGCGCGCGCGCCGCGGTTCTGACCGGCCTCGGCGCGGGCGCGGCGGCCGTCGTGTCGCGCTCTTGCGACTCGATCTCGCGCAGGTAGCGGTCGGCCGGGTCGGACAGCCGCAGCGTCGCGGGGCCGATCCGCAGCAGGTCGCCGTCGCGCATCCGCAGCTCGCCCCCGCTGCGATCGTTGATCGTGATGCCGTTCTTCGAGTCCAGGTCCTGGACGATGACGGCGTCCCAGCGGCGCACGATGGTGGCGTGCTCGCGTGAGACCTCGTCGGAGGCCAGGCGCAGGTCGCAGGTCTCGCCGCGGCCGATGACGTAGCGGCGGTCCAGCGCGGCCAGCCGCAGGGGCGGGCCGGGGGGAACCCCGTCGGCGATCGCCAGCACCGGCGCGCCCGCGTCCGGCGAAGCCGCCAGCAGATCGGCGACCAGACGGCGC
>Ga0070679_100006283_pt1 | contig 11058 bp, 12 predicted proteins | sample KBSC63BmetaG_FD_65652 | JGI IMG/M metagenome (GOLD analysis project Ga0070679, IMG submission 65652) | Corn rhizosphere microbial communities from Kellogg Biological Station, Michigan, USA - KBS C6-3B metaG | ecosystem: Host-associated > Plants > Roots > Rhizosphere | place: USA: Michigan... | reverse complement strand
TTCATGCCTGTAAAAACCACCAAACCTAAACAAAAAATCACCGTGCGAACTATCGCGATCATCGTCGCGCTTATCGCTATCGTAGTAAGCGGCTTCGTTGGCTACCGCATCGCATACCAGAAATACAACCCCAACAAATCTCCTACCCAAAACACGCCAGGATATATAACTGCTGACGCGGCTCGTGATCAAGTCGACAATTTCTACCAACAATACTTACATCCCAGAAAGGAGACACCAGAAGCATCACGAAGAGTATACGTCAGTGGGTATGGCAGTAAAAACTTAATGTTTTATAGGAATTACTATCAGCACGGTTTTGATCCGATCGTGTGCTCTTCGGTCATGCCGACGAGCGTCACCGCGACGAGTGTAAAACCAGGTATGGGCGCGGAAGTGACTGCGCTAGCTAAGTACCCCGACGGTTCTACCGCCGATATAGTTTTAACTGAGGTAATCAATATCGAAGGCTTTAAAATCGACACCATAACTTGTCCTGGCGACAAGGGAAACCTACCACGCAGTCTCTAGGCTGCGATTAAGCAGCACGAGGCCACCAAAATTAAATGCACCGAGACGACTCATTCAGGAATCTTTCACATTTTGATCGAGTGCCTCTGACGCGGCTATGGTGTTACGTGGTGGTACACTAGTAGCTGATGGGTACGCATGTTTGGATTCGGTAAACGTCAGACGCAACGACTAGGCCCGGATAAAACCGGAGTCGATCAAAGCCTGGAACTCGGTGTCAGCGCCGATGGTCAGTTATCGGTGAGCGCCGCCGACATCCAAGTGTCGATGGCGGAGGTTGAAGCGGAAATAGACGCGCATCTCACTGGCTTGCACGCAAAACTCGCCGAGCAAACGACCAAGATACAGCCCGGAATACCCGATTACGACAGCGCCGCGCGGAACCTCGAACGCTTACGAGAATCCATACGGAGTGCCGAAAGCGATAAGGCCCGAAAAGCCTATGTCCGCAGTTTTCATAATGTAGCCGAAGCCTATGATACGTTAGCGACCACTGCCACTCTGTTGCGCACTGACGCTTCCGCGTCGTGGGAAGCCGCGTGGGACGTGCTGAACAAGGAAACGCTCAAGGTCATCATCGCTGTCAGCCAAGGCAAACAAGACACTCTTGCCAATGACTATGTCGAGTTGCTGTTCGCGCGTGGTATACACTGCTTGCGGATTTTGAAATACGCGCCCGATGAAGTGACCCGGCTCGATGCCAGCCAAGCCGCGCTCAGAATGTTTTACACGTATCTGCTCGTGATCCACAAATTAGGAATCAACCACTGGCAGTCGACGGATGCCGCGCGGAATATTCATATCGCTGTGGCGCTCGGATCGCTGAGCCAGGCGCAATTGCAGTCAAACCTGTCCGCTGTCGGCGCTCGGTCATCGGTCCAGTCGCCGAATGACGCCCTTCAGCAAGCACTGCGCGATGTCCAAGCCTACGAACTTTCGGATCAAGACCGGCAGCGACTGCCCACGCTGATCTACTAGCCCTTGTGCTTTTTCCCTGATTTCTCGTCATCATGATGCGATTTCGGACGCTGGAGCCACAGGAAGAACAGACAGACCAAGCTACTCAAAGCCACGATGCCGGACTGCGTCTCCATGATGCTACTCCACAGCGAAGACCGGATGACCGTATGCATCAGCCCAGGCGGCAGCTGTGGCACCACCAACAGCGCCGTCAGCAGGCCCGTACCGGCAGCGGGCAGCAGATTCAATATCCGTTTGCTCCCCTTCACCGTCTTGATCATGAACAGCGTCGTCAAGATGGCCGGGGCCAACAACAAGCCTAGGCGGATCACCGTATCACTGGCGTGCACGCTGGTACTGGCACCAGAAACGATCGAAATGGCGTCCTTGGCGGCGTACGTCACCAGCACGTTACCCAGACACAGGCTCAAAAACACCAACGCCGCGTTCACGCGCAGCAAGAACAACAGCGCGATGGGGGCGGCGATAAGCGTGATAAGGATGACTTGCGGCGACATATATTTGTTTTTAAATTACATTCGTATCATATCATACCTAGCGCAAGCAAGATTTAGAATTAAAGATTTAAGATTAACGAGCAACAGCTCTAAGCTCACCCTGAACAGGGTTTCGGCCAGCTCGAACCAAAAGCCCCTCATAACCCCCAGCCCGGACACTGCGAGAGTGGGGGTGGAGAGAATAAGGAATGAGAAGCTGCCCGGGTACCCGGGCAGCTTCGAGTTGGCAGCTAGTGCTTTCCGAACTAATCGGAGATTTCTAGCTGCGAACTAGGGGCACCCGGCTTCCTTGCAGGAGGCCGGGGCGCCCCTCCGATCATTGTTTTTTCCACCCCCGCTTTGGCGCGGGAGTTTGGGTTGGTGGTTATGAGGGGCTTTTGGCATTCGGGTTGGTCGGAGACTTGGCTTTTAGGCACCGACTTTGTCTTTGCGGCGACCGGCTTTGGCATTCTGTTCGACGTAATCAATGATCTTACTCGCCACGTTCCGGCCAGTTACCTTCTCGATCCCGAAACCAGGGCTGGAATTCACTTCGAGCACCAACGGTCCGCGGTCACTGCGCATCATATCAACGCCACAGATCGGCAATCCCATCGCTTTAGCGGCTTTCAGCGCCGTCTTGCGCTCTTCTTCGGTGAGCTTGACCGTCGCGCCTTCCCCACCCTGGTGCAGGTTGGAGCGGAAATCGTCATTCAGGCTCTGGCGCAGCATGCTGGCCACGACCTTACCGTTCACCACGAAGGCCCGGATGTCAGTCCCGGCGCTCTCAGCCACGAATTCCTGGACGATGAAGCTCACGCCTTCCACGTAGAAGGCCTGCATCACGGCTTTGGCGGCCTTGCGGGTCTCGGCCAGTACCACGCCGTTGCCATGCGTGCCACGGGCGACTTTGATGACCACCGGCGCCCCGCCGACCTGATCGAGAATGTCATCGAGGTCAGCCGTCTCACGGCCGAAAACCGTCTTGGGAATACCGACACCGGCTTTGGCTAACAGCTGCGTGCTGCGGAGTTTATCACGTGAACGGACGATGGCGATTGAAGTGGTGGTTGTGAAAACGTTCTGCATCTCGAACTGCCGGACGATGGACGAGCCATACGCCGTCAGATTGGCGGCGATACGGGGGATAATGACGTCGATATCCCGCAGCTCCTCACCGGCATAGCGTACCACCGGCTTGTTACTCTCCAGTGTCACGTAGCACTTGGCATAATTAAGGATACGCACCTGATGCCCCCGGCGCTCGGCTTCTTCGCGCAGCCGCTTGGTCGAGTAATTTCCCGGCCCTTTCGACAGAATCGCGATCTTCATACCGTTGCCCCGCGGGCGCTGTAGAGCATGCAATTCACGTTCCAGCGTGACAGCTTTCTGGTTCTCCTGGTCTTTCAGTGGCGAACCACCGGAGACATCAACTAGGAACTTTCCAGTGAGCAGCCGGCGGCCGAGCAAGATGGGATAGGTCTTCTGCGAACGATCAGACAAGGTGAAGGTGGCCCGGATACTACGGTTCTTTATCTTCATTCGCAATTTGACCTTGTAGCGGAGTTCTTTCTGGCCGAATGAGTTAGCTACCCGGGTCAGGCTGTAATCAGGCTTGGTGAAGCGCTGTTCTTTGCCGTTATAATTGGGGTGCTCGGGTCCGAAGAGGACAAAATAAAGCCCGTCTTTGCGCTCTTCGATACTACTGGCCCAGATGGAGCTGGTGTCAGCGCCGGTATCAACCTTGGCGGTAACTTCGGGGATATCAAAATCGAGCAGATCGATCTGCTCGGCGCGGCCGATGACGGTAAGTTCATTCTTTATCATAGTTTGTGCTTGTAATTATAGGCTATTACCTGCTAGAATTATAACATAAATGAATGACTTAAGCAATAACGTTTACGATTACTACCTCGGGCACTTCGCCGAGCTTTCACCTGACAAACAATTGCACTTCGCTTCCCGCCTCTACCTCTGGTCCGGCGACGAACGCTGCGCCGAGCATTTACGCCAATTACGCGCCGGCGTCACGCTCGGTGATGATCCAGGCGCCGCCCTCCGAGAGGTCTACAACCTCGCTCAGACCACCATCCATCACGGTTCCAAGAACGCTGCCGCCGAGCGCGCCCCGCATTTCGAGCGCTATCCCGAACTCCGAAGTGTCGTCATGGTACTGTTCCGGCTGACTTTCCTGCGCACCGTCTACGGTATCGACGCTCGCGGCGCCTTTTACGACCTCTACCCCGCTCAAACTTTGGATGACCTGCAGCAGCGCCTGCTCGCCGACCGCCAAGCCATGGCGATCCTGTCCACGCACGCTATTAATTTTCTGTATCTGTACAATCGTGTACTGCTGGACGATGACACTAGCTTCGACCCGAGCCAGCTGCTGGATCTGGCGCGTATCTACGATTTCAGCAGGCCGGTACACCTCCAGTTATTCATCTATCTGTATACCCATTGCGTCATCGGCGAATCTCAATTCTACGCCCGGCGGGTACCGGAAACATATCGACCGATCTATGATTCGATGCTGGCCGCACTGGAAAAGCTGATTGATGCGCGGTATGACGACATCAACCTGGACAATAAGTTCGAATACCTCGTGTGTTGCGGGCTACTCGGTGTCGATAGCCCATTGCGGGCCCGTATCGACGACGAAGCCCGCCGCTCGATTGCCGACGAAGGCATGTTCCTGGTCGACCGCCACAATAATAACCCGCAGATCACCAATCACTCGCTCGATTTATCGGAACATCGGAACGTGTTGTATATCCTGGCTAATCAGCCGTTTCAGCCTTCTGGCGTGACGCTTTGATCTGACGCAGAAAGTCGCCGATCATCTTTGATTTCACATCTGTCAGGGCGCCGGTCATCAGCTGCGGCTGGGCGTTGACTTCCAGGAAGTAGAATTCCCCGGTAGCCTTGTCTGCCAGCACGTCGACACCGGCCGTAACCATATGCAGGTGCTTTGCCACCCGCTTGGCATCGGCAATGATGCTGGCCGGAATACTCTCAACGGCTTGCAGTTCGGCGGCTCCGCCTTTGGAGGTATTGTTGAGGTGCGTATCCTTTCCGGCCGTGCGACTGATAACCGCCACTTCATCACCGACGATTAAGATTCGATAGTCCCGGTCGTTGGGTACGAAGCGTTGCAATACGAATTTTTTGGCCGGTTCCCGAGAATCAATCTCAACGACTTCGGCCATTGATTTGACTAAGTGATTATCATCGCCGTGCGAACCGAACGTCGCCTTCATGACGCACGGAAACTCAATCCCCAACGGATGCTTCTGAGCCAGCACGGCCGGCGTTACGTAGACGCTATAGGCAACGGGCATTTTGAGTCGGTGAAATAAGGTGGCCTGATTCAGTTTGGAAGAATCCCAGTGGTGACTATAGTCGTTGATAATTTCCAGATTGTGCTCGTGGGCATAGGCGCTGATCGACGTGATGACATCGTACAGCGCTCGATAACTACCCCGCAAGAAAATCACGTCCCAGTCCGATATATCCCGCTGGTGTCGGGTATCGTGGATCGTAAATTTGTCGTCGCCGACCCCGATGTACAGGTCGTCGAATTTGGTAAAGTCGACGCTGATATCATCCTGGGCGACCGCGCCACGGACAAAGGCGGCGTATTCCGCGAAGTAGGCCTCGCTATTCGGGTCTTTGACGCTATGACCGATCAGTAAGACTTTCATGGGATTAGTGTAGCATCTGCTCTTTACTCAGCGCGTGAGGGAGGAGTGTCGCGCCCGCTCGCGCGAGGCCAGCCAGCATGGCGGCCTCGGCCCGGTCCCAACGCTTGGCGATCTCTTGGATACCTCCCGCGTAGCCCCCTTCTACTCGCTTCGGATTCATCTCGTGGGTATTCCAGCCACTGATCCGGAGCGGCCGATAGTTAATTTCCCCGAGATAACTTCGGCGCTCGCCTCGCTGGTTCGTTCCGTACATGCAGTCGATCGCCAACACGTTATTACCATCACCGGGGAGTGTCTTGGTCCAGGCCTGAGCAGCGCGCAGTATCCGCTGCATGTCTTCGGGCAGCGTATCAATTTCGGCGAAGTGACCATAGAAATCGTCATCTTTGAGCATGTGCTGGTGGCTGGTACCCGCCATCCGGGCGATCGCACCGATCAGCTTGCCTCCGATAGAGATACCCCGCATGTTGTGCATGCCTTCGACAATATTCGGTATGCCATCACTGGTTTTGATAAATTCCTGAGCCATGTACCGGGCTTCTGGCGGCAGTTGCAGCGTCGCGAGTTCTTCCCTCGTGCCGATGTGAATACCGTTACTAACCGAGCCGATCGTCGGCTTGATAACCAACAGCGGACTGTGCGCTAGCACTTCGGCGTCGAGCGCTTCGGCGATCGATGTTGATTCCAGCAACAGCGTTACAGGGTGGAGTTCACGCAGCGCGGTGTAGACCTTACCTTTATCACGGATGGTCTGATTAGCTTCCGGAGCATGGACGAGCCGGCTGCGCGAGGTACCGTCATACAGCGGCTTCGTAGCAGGCGCCATAGTAAGGTCTCGAAGGACCCCTGTCGAAGCTGCCTCGTAAGCTTCGCCTGACGCTTCATCGACTAACGGCTGGTGGTCTACGTCATAAATCCCAGTAAACTGGTCGAGCTCTGGGTCATAGCTGGTGTGGCTATGCGTGAAGAACGGGGTGATCCCGTAATCATCCAGCGAAGCGACGAGTCCGGCGTACCGTATGCCGAACCGTAGATAGTGCTCTTCTGTGACCGGCGGCGCCAGTACACCGACTGGTGCTTCCAAATGTGTCATAGCTATATTTTAGCATAATTACTATCAAATTTCAAGTAATTTATGCTTATTTACTAGCGTGGGCTACCCGCAGGTACATCAGGACGATCGCGCCGATAACAACCGCCAATACGAAGAGCAACAACGGTATAAAACCTTGCTCATTTTGCTTAAGGTTTTTCATCTTGAGCCCATTATTGCCTATCCCGTCGATTTTGTATAGATTTTTGTTAAAAATCATGACATAGTATTGACTTTTTAGCATAACTAGTATACAATCTACTACATGTCGGAACAGCCTCACCAACCTTATATTCAGCCGAAGATAGAGCTGCGCCCGCTACCCGCCCCTGAAGATAGCGGCCACCATGAGCATGCAGAGAAGCAGGCATTTTTAAGAGGCGTAGCCAATGGTATCCGCGGTACACACCAATTGGTTCAGGAGTACGCCCAAGACGACCTGCTGGCGCATACGAAGTTGGCGTATGAGGCGAACCGCGCGGATATGGCTCTCGCCTCCGCCGTCAAAGAAGAGAAGGATTCTCGCGACCAATTGACCGGCTTATACAATCGCAAGGAGTTAGATCGGGTCTTTGTAGGTTTACAGAATCAGAACGGCCAGCACCGACGCGGCACTAGTGACGCAGGACCTGCAGAACATTCCGTCCTGCTTATCGATGTTGATCATTTCAAGCAATTTAACGATAATCACGGGCATGTCATCGGTGATAAAGTCCTAAAGTCAGTCGCCAATGCCACTGCTGGCAGCGTGCGTGAGCGTGACGTAGTCGTACGATACGGCGGCGAAGAAATCGCGGTCATACTCCCCCGTGCGGAGTTACGAAACGCCGTAACGGTCGCCGAAGTAATTCGAGAGACCATAAAAAACTCACCTGTAACTGTCGAGGGTAAAAGCTTGCGCGTCACAGCCAGCATCGGCGTAGCAGCACTAGACCTGAATGGCACGCTCGAAGATAACATCAGTGCGGCGGATAGAGCCCTCTACTGGGCGAAAGAACATGGCCGCGATCAGACCGTGAGCATCAAGGACGTTCCGGCAGACTATACCCCCGCGCAAAAAGCTTAGAATAAGCCGCGCTTTTTGCCGGTAGGTGAATCGAACTGCTCGAGCAGTTCTTTTTGCTGTTTGCTGAGTTTGGTAGGCGTGTCGACGACGATGGTGACGATGTGGGCACCGCGGCTGGAGGAGCGCAGGTGCGGGACACCGTGGCCGGAGAGTTTGAAGTCGCTGCCGGACTGGGTACCGGCCGGGACTTTCATGCGGACCGGGCCGTCGACGGTAGCGACTTCGATCTCGACGCCGAGGGCCGCCTCGACCATGCCGATGTGTTCTTCGGATAGGATAAGGTCGCCTTCGCGGGTAAAGTGTTTGTGCGGTTTGACGCGGACGCCGACGTAGAGATCGCCCTTGGGGCCGTTAGCGATGGCTTCGCCGTGTTCACGCAGGCGGATGGTGGCGCCATCGTCGATGCCGGCGGGGATTTTGAGGTCGATGTGCTGGCTTCTAGCCTGGGTGCCCTTGCCCTTGCAGACGCTACAGACTTTTTCGGGGATCTTACCGGTGCCCCGGCACGTCGGGCAGACGCTGGCCTGCTGGATGTTACCGAAGATAGTGCGGCTGACTTGGACAACCTGGCCGGAACCTTTGCAGGTGCCACAAGTCTTGAGCTCGTAGCCGGGCTCGACAGTGGTGCCTTTGCAGTGAGCGCAGGTGTCTTCGATGTTCAGGTGCAGGTCGACTTCGGTACCGAAGACGGCTTGTTCGAAGCTGATTTCGACGCGGGCTTCGACGTCGCGGCCGCGGGCTTGGCGCTGCTGTTGCTGACCGCCGCCGAAGAAGCTGCTGAAGATGTCACCGAGGCCTAAATCACCGAAGTCGAAGCTTTGGCCGCCGCCGCTTTGGCCGAAGCCGCCGAAACCTTCGAAGCCGCCGCCGTTGCCGCCGACACCGGCGTGACCGAACTGGTCGTAGCGCTGCTTCTTGGACGGGTCCTTGAGGACTTCGTAGGCCTCATTGACCTCCTTGAACTTAGCTTCGTCGCCGCCCTGTTTGTCGGGGTGCAGTTCGATCGCCTTCCGCCGGAAAGCCTTCTTTATCTCATCAGCGGAGGCGCTTTTGCTAATGCCTAAAGTCTCGTAATAGTCTCGTTTGTCAGCCATAATTCAACACCTATTTTAGCACTAAAGCACCGTGAGTGCCAATTTAGTCCTGTTCGAGATACGCTACGCCGCGGAGGAACTCTCTGATTGTCATCTGATAGTCATCAACTGTTGGCTGCTCGCCGCGGGCGGCTGGGATGCCGGGTCGCCAGCTCAGGGTCGCGTCCGCGCTCTCTACGCCCCGGGCCACACCGATGATCCTCCCGGTGCCATAGCCCATGACCACTTGCGTCACTCCGTAACCGCCATCGTATATCCGTACCAGACTAAGTTCGTGGCCCAGCGCTAACCGCCCGACACGAGCCCATTCATGCTCGACTCGTATGGTCGCGTCCGCTGTCTCGCTCCGCCATTGGGCCCGTTGCACGATAGCCATGCCATGCGCCACTTTTTCGACGCGGTCAAAGAGCTGCCGGTAGGAGTCGCGCAGGTCAATCTGCAGTTGTCGGAGTTGTTCGAGCGCCATTATCACATCGCTTGGAATTAATCGCGCTATTATATCCTATGTTGGTAAGAATGTCGAGCGTTATCCGCGCGCATCAAGAGTGAAAAGTGCCGATCATTTTCGTAAGTTCCGCGCATTGCCAGACGGTGAAAGCCTGCAAATTACGTACGGCTTCCAGCTCACGCACCTGTTTTCGACGTTCCGTCCGACGAAGTTTTTCCTGCTCCGGTGAACCGCTAAAGTCGGGGCGCGCTAACGTCGTGGCCTTGCCGCGATCATATACCTTGAAGTCATCATGGATGCTCACAAGTTGGAACGTATCGCTCCGCGCTGAGGCCTCAAAGAAATAAATAGTTTCACTCATCAGGCGTCGATTGTCCTCGCTCGATTCCTGGGGCGGCAGATGCCGGATGGTATCGATACGGACATCGAAGAGGGTCTTATTGTGGCCGCCGAAGAGCTGAACGCACCCCGTTATATCTCCCTCCGAAAAGGCCGCGAAATGAGTCGGGCCTGGCGTATCTATCACCTTGGGTAGGCGTGAGCGCGCGACGGAGCCCTCGGTGGCGGTACGGATGCTCTGAGCCGCTATACAGAGCGCGTCGATCTCATCCTGTGACGCTGGTAGGATGCTGTCCGGTGAAAGCGGATCCGCGTTAAAGTTCGTCATGGCGCTTCCCCGCTTCTCTTTCGAGCCAATCTGCCGCCGCGTTGTTGAGGCGGGCGATAGGGAGCGTCTCGAGGACAAAGGTTTCGTAGCTGTGATGCCGTTTGATTTCGGCTTCGATGGCTTCGAACTTTTCGGCGAGTGTCTTCATGACCAGCTTGATTTCCTTGGTGTCTTCGATGGCGCCCTGCCACCAGTTTTTGGAGCGGATTTCCATCTGTTCCACGCACGCCACCAGCCGCTTCTCGAGCAACGCGTCAGTTATCTTCTGGGCTTCTTGCCAGCTGCCACAGGTCAGGACTAGTTCTACTGGATTCATCTCGGCTGCCATCAACTCAATATTCCCACTTGCGCCAAACATTAATCAATATGGACTAAGCCAAAATTCTCAAGTCCGTAATTGAGATGACGCAGTAATACCTCATAGTCGGTCAAGTCGGCTTTATAGACACCATCATTTTGACGTAAGTATGTATGCGCTTCATAGTTTGTTGTCAAACTCTCATTATCAACCCCCCTAATAACTTTCCTTATTCGACCATTCCTCGTATTGATATCTGCTAGAGTCACCATCTCTTCGTCAAATTCTAACCCAATGACCTCCCCACTAGGTATGGCAAGGGAGCCTACTTTACTTGCCATTGTCATATAGGAAAGAGTAGCCCTGATGCCCTGTTCTTCGGTAGGCCACTCAAGATATTTAGAAATTATACCCCCTCTTGTTGACCTGGGCCGGCCAAAGCCAACATTCTTTCCGTGGCGCTTTTCAATTTATCCGCTGATTTAGCGATAGCCTTTTTCATTTAGAATATTATACTATAATTCTTGAATATACGCTAATTCTTTTTAGTGTCGTCGACTACTTCACCTTCGATTGGGCCGTCTTCTTTCTTATCTTCGGAAGCTTCTTCACCTTCTGGGGTTTCGCCTCCCTCTTTGGCGGCGGCCTCGTACATCTTGGCGCCGATGGGCATCAGGATGTCGGAGAGCGCTTTGGCGGC
>Ga0070679_100006282_pt1 | contig 11060 bp, 11 predicted proteins | sample KBSC63BmetaG_FD_65652 | JGI IMG/M metagenome (GOLD analysis project Ga0070679, IMG submission 65652) | Corn rhizosphere microbial communities from Kellogg Biological Station, Michigan, USA - KBS C6-3B metaG | ecosystem: Host-associated > Plants > Roots > Rhizosphere | place: USA: Michigan... | reverse complement strand
GGGCGTCGGCGTCGTCGCGAGACCCGGGCAGACGACCGTGCCGCGGGTGAGCGCCGCGACGGCGGCTTGCTGCGCTGCTGCGTCAGGAGCCGCCGGATCGAGCGCCACGCCCGAGAAGGTGCTGCCGCACGTCGCCGCGGTGATCGCCGCCGACGACGGCGAGTCGAGCACGAGCGGCGGCAGGCTGCCTGCGAACGCATTCGTCAGCAGCGTGATGTTCGGCTGCGTCCATGCGCCCGTGGCGGCTGTTGGCGCAGCACGGAACGCGATGGCGTCCGCGACGGCGCCCGCTTTGGCGAGTGCTGTGACAGTTTGCTTCGGCGCCGCCGCGCCGTCGATCACCATCCCGACTGCGAGTGAAGGCACGACGGCATGGACGGCATCACGTGTCGACGAGACGGTCGCGACATACTGCGGCGCGCTCGTCGCGGCCGGCGCGGGACCGACGGTGAGATAGGCGAGGTTCGGAACCTGCTGCGCCAGCGCTGCTGCGTACTGCGCGAATGCAGGTGTCGCAGGTGTGACCGCATCGAGCTCGAGCAGGAGCGGCGTCGTCGACGTCAAGCTCGCGACGACCGCGGGATCGGGGGTCGTCGCTCCATCCGGCCAGGTGAGTGACGTGCGGTTCGCGACGGCGGGGGGCGGCGTGCCCTCTTCGTCGCCCGTCGACGGAGTCACCGGGTTGAAGGCGCCGGGTCCGACGCGCACGATCGGCGGCGCGTCGATCGCGAAGGTGTGGCCGTTCCAGTCCGTCGCGGTGATGTGCACGGGGTAGACGCCAGCGCGCTTCGGCTTCCAGGTGAATGTGTGCCAGCCGCCGAGGAGCGCGAGCCGCTTCGTCGGCCCCGCCGAAGTGACGGCGGAGACGGTCGCGGGTTTCGAGAGCCAGAAGCGCACCTGGCCGACACCGCCGTTCGCGAGCTGGAACGCCGGCGGCTCCTTCTCGTAGCTGGCGAAGCGCGTCGCCGCGTCGGCGAAGCGCGGGTCGGCCGTCTTCAGCTTCGTCAGGAGCTGCACGACGTAGCGGTGGTAGTCGGGCGGGGACGGCTCGCTCGGCAGCGCGTAGTACGACCAGTAGCCCGTGTCGAAGCGGCCGAGCGATGCGGCCGCGGCACTCTGCATCCGCGCCGCGAGCGTCTGCGCCTGCGTGTCGCCCGACGCGGTCGCGTACGACTGAAGCGAGATCGTGGCCTGCAGCTGCGCGTTCAACACGGTGAGCGAGGAGAACGCGTAGAGCCGGATCCACGGCCCGGCGGTCACGCTGGTCATCAGGCGCTTCGGGATGACGCGAAACGCCGCGGTCGCTTCGTTCATGTACGTCGTCCCGTTCTCCGGGACGGTCGTCGCGGCCCGCGAGAACGCCTGCGCGGCGACCGCCTGTGCCATGCCGGAGAGCCAAGGAGCCTTGCCGCCCGAGAACGGGAAGTCGTACTCCCAGCCGATGCCGCCGCCCTTCTGGTACACGCCGCGCGCGATGAGCGCGTCGGCGAGCTCCGCCGTTCCTTCGACGTCGCCCGATGTCGCGCGCGCGTTCAAGACGCCGAAGTTCGCGAGTGGATGGAAGCGGAAGCAGTGGCCGCCGAAGTAGCGGTACACGATGCCGTCCGCGCCGACGATGTCGGTCGAGTCGGCAGGCGCCCAGTGCTTCGCGAAGTAGTCGTCGTTCGCCTTCAGCGCGCCGTACAACGCGAGCGCGCGCGGTTGCGTCAACCCGTCGCGGAACGACGCGATCTCTTGGAGCGAGACGAGGATGTGATAGCTGCGTCCATTCGGCAGCGTGCGGATGAGATGCGCAGCACGCGCGATCTCGGAACGCGCCGAAGTCTTCGTCTCGGCGGAGACGGGAGCTCGCTTCAGCTTGGCGAGCGCAGTGCGCTCGAGCGACGTCACTGTCGCCGCCGGCGCTGCACCTGCGAACGCCAGCGCCACGAAAGCGCCGGCGACCAGGACGAGACCCCTCATGCCCGTCACCGCAGCAGTGTTGCGAAGGCCTGTTGGCAAATGGTTAGCGCGCCGCGTTCTCCCATTCGTCGAGCAATCGCTCCACATGACGTCGCTGTGCGTCGTTGAACGGCGCGTTCGCAACGATTCGGCGCGCCTCGCCCGGGTCGTCGTTCGCGATCGCAGCTTCCAGGCGTTCGCGTAGCGGCGACGGTTCGCGCAGCTGCCGGCGCAACCAGCGCAGCAGGGAGACTGAGGTGGGTGTCGTCACAGCGCCTTCCGCCAGATCTCGAGATGCTGGTCGATGACGAACCCCTCGCGGGCGTACAGCCGGGCTGCGCCGGTCGGGTTGGACGCGTCGACCTTGAGCCCCACTCGCTCGACGCCGCGCGTCTCGTACGCGCGCAGGCCGTGACGCACGAGTGACCTGCCCAGTCCGGCGCCACGCAGGCTCTCGTGTACCGCGATGTCCTTCAACCAGCCGCGGCGGTTGTGCTCCTTCCAATGCAGCGCGCACGCGACGAGATCGCCGTCGCGCTCAGCGAGGAACCACAGCGTCGGGTCGAACTCGTCGTGCTCGGTCATGTAGCTGTGCCACTCGTCGTACGACTGCGGCGTGTAGTGCGCGTCCCAGGCGTAGGCGTCGTCGAGCAGCGCTTTCACCGCTTGGCCATCACGGTCGTCGTAGGTGCGCACGCCGACACCGGCGACCCACGCCGGCGTTGCGATCGCTTCAGCGAGCGTGCGCCACATGCGGAGGATGACCCGTTCGTGCGTGAAGCCCGAGCGCTTCACGAGCGAGTGGAACGGGGCGTCTGCAGCGACGACCGTCGCCTCGATCGCGTCAACAGCGCGCGCACGCGCCCGTTCCTCGACCGCGGCGAGCAGGGCGTCGGCAGTCGTCGCATCACCGGTCGCGACGACGACGTCGTGCGTCGGGCGAACGTGGGCATAGCCGACCACGCGCCCGTCCTCGACCGCGACGAAGCGGTCGTCGACCGACCGGCGGATCTCGCCGAGGACAAGTGGCCGCGAGACCTCCGAGGCGCCGAAGGCCGCGCGGCTCCGCGCGTCGAGCAGCTCGAAGACCTGTTCGGCGTCATCGGGGGTCGCGGCCCGGATCTCCGGCACGCGCCGAGGGTACCCTCCGTATAGATGGTTGATCGACAAATCTGGCCGCCCTCCCCGCGACGACCGACTTGCCGATCAACCATCTATAGGCCCCCATCGTCTAGCGGCCTAGGACTCCGGCCTTTCACGCCGGCAGCACGGGTTCGAATCCCGTTGGGGGTACTACCGAGGCACGCGGGTCTGCACGTCCAGCGCGCGCTTGAAGGACTCCAGCGCTTCGCCCGGGCGCCCCTCGGCTTCGTGGATCTCGCCGATCGCGCGGTACATGTCGCCCAGGTGGCGGTCCTCGGTCGGCGACGTGTCGACCGCAAGCTCGTACAGCTCGAGTGCGCGCGCCCGCTCGCCGAGCTCCTCGAAGATCTCGGCGGCGACCGCATAGCCACGTGCGGCGCTCGTCGGATGCGCGTTCTCGAAGCGTGGGATGGCGCCGAGGGCGATCCCGATCGCCTCTTCTCGCTGATCGAGGGCGCCGAGGGCCCGCGCTTTCTCGAGCATCAGCATTCCCACGTCGAGGCGATTGCCGGCCGCGGCGAGCACCGGGGCGCTCTCGTCCGCGTACGCGAGGGCATCGGCATGGTTGCCACGGTCGTTCTCGATGTGGGCGAGCAAACCGAGTGCGCGCGCCGCGTTCACTGTGTGCTCGGTCGCGTCGAGCGTGGCGTGAGCCATGCGCGCGTAGCGAGCGGCCAGGTCGGACCGGTGTTGTGAGAGATGCAGACGGGCCTGCGACCAATACAGGTTGGCGACGGCAAGCGGGTCTCGCGTCTTCCTGGCGTCGTCGATGATCGTCGACAGCAGTTCTTCCGCTCCCTCAAGGTTCCCACGATCGATGAGCAGGTTCGCGAGCAGCACCGCGAAGCGAATCTCGGCCAGCCGATCGTGCGCTTCCCGCGCCGCCGTCAGCCCTTGGTCGAAGGCGAATCGCGATTCGTCGAAGCGAGCGAGCAGGGCGAGCGCCTTGCCGAGGAGCTCGAGTGCCGCGATCCGCTCAGTGAACGACAGGCCGGGCTCGGCGAGCGCACGCTCGAACAGCTCGATCGCGGCGTCACGATCCCCGTCGTCGAACGCAAGGCGACCGAGGCCCGCCTCTGCGCGTGCGGTCAGGACCGGGGCATCGCCTTTCGCCGCCTGTAGATAGAGACGCCGGGCAAGCTCGGTGTCGCCCGTCCGCGCAGCGAGCTCCGCTTCGAACAGTGGGTCGGCCTCCGGATGCTTGCCGGTCGCGAGGAACTCGGGTGTGGTCGCCAACCGCTCGGCGAGCTTCGTCAGGATCTGGAGAGAGGGGATGCGCTGTCCCGCTTCGACGCGGGAGAGATATGCGGGCGTGCATCCCTCGAAGGTGAGCTCCCGCTGCTTGAGGCCTGCCGCCAGGCGTGCGGTGCGAATCCGGGTACCGACGGCGGCTGGGTCGTCGATGTGCGTCGAGGGACGGCGCGGCACGTCCTTGACTATAGGTCAGGAACGCTGCATCGGGGTAAGGGCGCCGGTCTTACCCCGATGCAGATCGAGCTGCTACGGCCAGAAGCTCCCCTCGGCGAGCACCGCGGCCAGCACTGTGACAACGGCCAGGACGGCCGGCAGATAGAGCATCGTCCTCACGGGACTGTCCTTTCAGTCGGTTGACCGAACTCAGTCCCGGCGCCGGGATTGTCAGTAGGCTATAAGTCGCTGCGGACAGTGCCTATCGGCAAGTGAGAAGAGAGCTGTGGCAAAGCCGAAGTTCCAGATCTACACCGACGCCGCCGGCAAGTTTCGTTGGCGCCTGAAGGACGGCGACGGCGAAAAGGTGGCCTCGAGCGGCGACAGCTTCGCGACGAGGTCGGGCGCGAGATCCGCGGCGCAGCTCGTCAAGGACATCGCCCGGCACGCCGAGATCGACGACTAGTGGCGACGTACGTCGTCACGCGGGTGCGGAAGGAGTTCTCGGCCGACGGCACCCACCGTCACATCCAAGGCGTCTTCACCGACGACGACACCTACCACCCGCGCCGGGAGGTCGTCGACAGCATCTGGGCCGGCAACGTCTGGAAGACGCAGGCGGACGGCTACGAGGCCGTGATCGAGCCGGTTCCGTACTGCCCGCAGGGCATCTGCCTCGCGACGCCCTATCTGCAGACGAACCCCGGCAGCCCCGAGAAGGACAACCTCGAGAACCTCGACGAGCTGGGCGCGCTCAGTCCGGCCGCGCGACGGCCGTGATCTCGACGAGCATCCCGCGCACCACGAGGCCGGCGACGACCGTCGTGCGGACCGGGCGCGGCGCCTCGAAGTAGCTCTCGTACACGCGGTTGAGCTCGGCGAAATGGTCGGCGTCCGTGATGTGCACGAGACAGGAAACGACGTCCTTCAGCGTGCAACCGGCTTCTGCGAGGAGCGCGGCGACGTTCTCGATCGTCTGCGCGGTCTGCGAGGCGATATCCGGGCCGAGCTCGCCGGTCTCCGGGTCGAACCCGCCTTGCCCGGCGAGATAGACCCAGCCGTCGACGACGACACCGGGGGAGAAGGGGCCGGCCGCCTCCGGCCTGATCACTTTGCGCGCAGGCATAGTGAAATCCTATTCATGGACGAGCGGACGAAGAACATCGGTGCACGAGTCTTCGCCGCGCTTCGTCCGTCGCCGCGCGTCCCGACGATGCCGTGGAGCGCACAAGGCTCGAACTGGTGGGCGTCGCCCACGACGCTGCTCGTGCTCTTCGTGGGTCTCGTGCTGTTCGGGATCGGGGAAGGTGCGCTAGTCGCGGCCGGCCTCGGCAACGCCCCGTGGACGGTGCTCGCCCAGGGAGTGGCGCGCCGCACGCCGCTCGACATCGGTGGCGCGACGATCGTCGTCAGCCTCGTCGTCCTCCTCGGCTGGATCCCGTTGCGCCAGCGGCCGGGGCTCGGAACGGTGGGGAACGTGGTCGTGATCGGTGTCGTGCTCGACGTCGCGTCGCGGGTCCTGCCGACGCCCGACGCAGTGTTGTGGCAGCTGCTCCAGGTCGCCGGCGGCATCGTCACCATCGCCGTTGCGAGCGCGCTCTACCTGACCGCGAATCTGGGGCCCGGGCCCCGAGACGGCTGGATGACCGGGATCCAGCGGCGGACGGGCGTCGGCATCGCGACGGTGCGGACGACGATCGAGGTCTGTGTGCTCGCGCTCGGGATCGCCCTGGGCGGCCACGCCGGTGTCGGGACGGTCGCGTTCGCGATCCTCGTAGGCTACGCGCTGGCCGCGATCTTCCGTCTCCTCGTCTGGGCAACCGCCCCGCGCGCGGCTCCGGACGTGGCGTTCGAAGCGGACTGATCCTCCATTCGGGGGTAGACCCGCGCGCCGCGTGCCGCGACGACGTGCCTGTGGCTGCGGCAAGTCGCAACGGCGGACGCTGGTCGGCGCGCCCCTGGGCTGCGCGCGGGCTTCGTCTCGCGGTGTTCGGGCTGCCGATCCTCGCGTCGGTCGCGCTCGTCCAGCTCCTCGTGTCGCTCACCGGCGTTCCGACGAGCTCGCTGTGGGTGTTTCTCGGCTGGTGGCTCGGCGTCAGCATCGGGGCGAGCATCGTCGTCTCGGCGCTGTACTCGCTGACCCGGCGGCTGCTGCCGTTGAGTGGGCTGCTCGGCCTCTCGCTCGTCTTTCCGGACGAGGCGCCGTCGCGCTTCCGCCTCGCGCTCGCCACAGGCACGGTCGAGAGCCTCCAGGACCGGTTGCGAAGCGGCGCCGAGCTCGACGCCCAGGAAGCCGCCGAAATCCTCCTGCAGCTTGTCGCAGCGCTCGACCGCCACGACCGGATCACGCGCGGTCACGCGGAGCGCGTCCGCGGCTACGCGGCGAGCCTCGGCCGCCAGATCGGTCTCTCGCGCGACGACCTCGACCGGCTCAACTGGTCGGCGCTACTGCACGACATCGGGAAGCTCGAGGTCGACCGCGAGATCCTGAACAAGGCGGGCCGGCCGACGGACGAGGAGTGGGCGAAACTGCGGCGCCATCCGCTCGACGGCGAGCAGCTCGTTGCGCCGCTGCGTGGCTGGCTCGGCGAGTGGATCGACGCGGTCGGCTACCACCACGAGAACTGGGACGGCACCGGCTACCCGCGCGGCACCGCGGGAGAGGCGATCCCGCTGGCCGGGCGCATCGTCGCGATCGCCGACGTCTACGACGTGATCACGTCCGCGCGCTCGTACAAGGAACCGGCGGCGCCCGCCGACGCGCGCGCGGAGCTCGTCCGCTGCTCCGGGGCGCAGTTCGACCCGCGGCTCGTCCGCGCGTTCGTGAACATCTCGCTCGGTCGCATGCGGCTCCTCGTCGGTCCGCTCGCGTGGCTGTCGAACGCACCCTTGTTGACCCGGCTGCCGCTCACGCCGTCTCTCGGCGCGACGATCGGCGGTGTCGCCGCTCTCGCCACGGCCGCGACTGCGACACCCGCCGTCGCCGAGCACCCGAGGGCCCTTCCGCAGCACGCGGCGGCGGCCGCGACCCGGGCCGTGCCCGCGGTCGCCGCCCCGCACGACTCGCCACCGCTCGTCCCGGCGCCTGCGCGCCTGCGCGTTCGGATCCACCACGCGGTCGTGAAGCTCCATCCGGGCCCGACGCACGCTGCGCCGGCCCCGCCTGCGCCGACGACGAAGCCGCCGGTGCACACGGCGACGCCGGCCGCCACGCCGACGACGACCGAGACCCGCCCGGCGGAGCCGCCGCCGCCGACGACCACGACCACAATGCCGGTCGCGCCGCATCTTCCGACCACGACGACCACGACCACCACCACGACGACCACGACGCCTGCACCGCAGCCTCCGCCGCCGACCACGACCACAACTACGACGACAACCCCGGCGCCGCCCGCGCCGCGCGTGAACGTCGCGCCGAGCTTCACCGCCGGTGCGAACCAGACGGTGCAAGAGGACTCGGGCGCGCACGCGGTGAGCTGGGCGACCGGCATCTCGCCGGGTCCGTCCTCGGAGAGCTCGCAGACGGTGACCTTCACGGTCTCGACCGACGACGCGAGCCTCTTCTCGGCCGCGCCGGCAGTCGCGGCGAACGGGACGCTCTCCTACACCTCCGCGCCCGACGCGAACGGGACTGCGCACGTGACCGTCTCCGCCGTCGACGACGGCGGCACCGCCGGCGGCGGACACGACACGAGCGCGCCGCAGAGCTTCACGATCACGGTCACTGCCGTGAACGACGCGCCGACCTTCATCCCCGGGGCGAGCCAGACCGCGGTGTCGCTCCTCGGCGCCCAGACCGTCAACGACTGGGCGAAGGGGATCTCACCGGGCCCGCCGGACGAGTCGTCGCAGACGGTGACCTTCAACGTGAGCGCGTCGAACGGCGGCCTCTTCGCCGTCCAGCCGCAGATCAGCTCGACCGGCAAGCTGACCTACACCCCCAAGGCGCTCGCGCTCGGTACGGCGACCGTGACCGTGACGCCGGTCGACAACGGCGGCAGCGACAACGGCGGCCAGGACACCGGTACGCCGCGCACGTTCACGATCACCATCGTTTAGGCACGATTACCCCGCCCAGGGCGGTTAGCTCAGCTGGGAGAGCACCTCCCTTACAAGGAGGGGGTCGCAGGTTCGAGCCCTGCACCGCCCATTCGTCGCTGCTACGTCAGCAGCCAGATCGCGCCGTAGACCAGCGCGCCGATCCAGGTGACCTGTGTCAGTGCGAGCAGCGCGAGCACCGTCGCCGCGCGCGTCCCGTCCCGGCCGCGAACCGTCGTTGTCGTCGTCAGAACGGTCTCGTCGACCGTCGCCTGAGCGCTGCTCATGCCTCTCTCCCCTTACTGCCGTAGACCCCGGACCCACCTATCTAGACGTTCCAGCGCCCATTCGGTTTGTCCACCGGATCGGTTCGCGAAACGAGAAGGGAAGGGTGAGGGTGCCGTGGGCCGAATCCGTTACGGACGTCTGTGGCTTACGGCCAGCGTCACCGCGGCGGCGGGAGTGCCCAATACTCTCCCCTTGGGCCCCCGCCGCCGCTGGTTCCGCACCGTGACGGTGGTACGTTCGCCGCTGTGACGCTGCCAGACGACGAGCTGGTCGCCGCGCTCAGAGCGGGCGACGAACGGGCCTTCGCCACGGTCGTGCGCGAGTGGCACGCCGGGCTGCTCAGGGTCGCGCGCATCTTCACCCCGACGCGCTCCGTCGCCGAGGAGGTCGTCCAGGAGACCTGGCTGCGCGTGCTCGGCGCGCTCGACCGCTTCGAGGGCAGGTCCTCGTTGAAGACGTGGGTGTTTCGGATCCTCGTCAACACGGCGAAGACCCGCGCGCAGCGCGAGACCCGGAGCATCCCGTTCTCTGCGCTGCACGATCCGGCGCGCGTCCCCGAGGCGGCCGTCGACGCCGACCGCTTTCTCGCCGACGACCATCCGCATCATCCGGGCGGGTGGGAGTCGCCGCCGCGCGAGCTGCCCGAGGAGCGGCTGATCGCGAGTGAGACGCGTGACGTGATCGAGCGCGCCATCGAGGCATTGCCGGCGACCCAGCGGGCCGTGATCTCGCTCCGCGATGTCGAGGGCTGGTCCAGCGACGAGGTCCGTAACGCACTCGACCTCTCCGAAGTCAATCAACGAGTGCTCCTGCATCGCGCGAGGGCGCGCGTGCGGCAGGCGCTCGAGGACTATCTCGCCCCGGGAAACGCATGATCGACACCGAAGCCCTCAGCTGCCAAGAGCTCGTGGAGCTCATCACCGATTACCTCGAAGGGGCGCTCGACGAGCGCGACCTGCGCGCGTTCGAAGATCATCTCGCGCACTGCGACGGGTGCACCGAGTACGTCGAGCAGATGCGAACGACGATTCGCCTTGTCGGCACTCTCACGCCGAATGATCTGACGGAACCTGCCGAAACAGCACTGTTGCAGGCTTTCCGCGACTGGAATCGAAGCTAGAGCCACTCACACGATGAAGCTTGAGTCGCCCGGGCGCGCTCGGCGGCGCGCTGCCGCGTCCTCGGTCGTGCCCATATGCCCGCATATGAACACGACCTGCGTCCTTGCATCGCACTCACCGAGCGTGCCCGTGCAACGAAGCGTCACCGTGTGAGCGGCTTGTCTTAACACCACGCTCAAAGCGCCTCGCTACGGTCGAGGCGCCCAGGGATCGACTCGAGGAGGAGTACACAATCGTGCTGAGAGCCGCTCGCTTCGCGCTGCTCGCGCTCACTGCATTCATGATGATCGGAGCAGCTACGGCGTCCGCGCAGCCGCGCATGCCGATCGGGTTCTTCGACGACCCGACCTTCCGCTGGTCTGCAGACCGGATGGACAATCTTCAACGCGCGTCGGTAGCCGGTGCGTCGATCATCCATACGACTGCGACGTGGGCGACGCTTGCGCCGACACGTCCTGCCGATGCATCGAGCGGCGACGACCCCGCGTACAAGCTTGCTGACCTCGACGAGCTCGTGCAGCGCTCGAGCTCCTTCGGGATGCGCGTGATGATCAACATCACCGGCACTCCGAAGTGGGCGAACGGCAACAAGAAGCCGAACGTCATGCCGAAGAAGGTCGGCGACCTGCAGGCATTCGCCCGGATGCTCGCGACGCGGTACAACGGCTTGAACGGCAAGGGCTACGTCGGCCTGTGGTCGGTGTGGAACGAGCCGAACCTGCAGCAGTTCCTGACGCCGCAGTACGTCGGCAAGAGGATCGTCAGCGCCGCGAACTACGCCAAGCTCTACAAGGCTGCCTACGCCGGCATCAAGGCGGGGAACAGGTCGGCGCAGGTCGCGATCGGCGAGACGTCGGCCCAGGGCCGCGACAAGCCGTCTGCCGGCAGCAGCCAGACCGTGTCGCCGGGCATGTTCGCGAAGCTCCTCTCGAAGCAGAAGGGCCTCAAGTTCGACGCGTGGGCCCATCACCCGTATCCGACGGCTCCCGGCGCGAAGCCGACCGAGAAGGTGCGGTACCCGAACGTGACGCTGTCGACGATGCCGAAGTTCGAGAAGGACCTGCACACGTGGTTCAAGAGGACGGTGCCGATCTGGATCACCGAGTACGGCCACGAGAC
>Ga0070679_100006281_pt1 | contig 11060 bp, 13 predicted proteins | sample KBSC63BmetaG_FD_65652 | JGI IMG/M metagenome (GOLD analysis project Ga0070679, IMG submission 65652) | Corn rhizosphere microbial communities from Kellogg Biological Station, Michigan, USA - KBS C6-3B metaG | ecosystem: Host-associated > Plants > Roots > Rhizosphere | place: USA: Michigan... | reverse complement strand
TCTACTCAGTGAGGCCATCAGGCCTCATCTCCGGGGCTTACCTCCCGGCTGGGACCTTGTGTTCAGCGCCAGAAGGAGTACGCTGGCGGCTGACCTCTCTACACTTGAACAGGATATTTCTGCTCTCCTACGCCGGGCGCGCCTGCAAGCGCGTCCCGGTCTGGAGCAGGAAAATGATAGTTAGAGGAATCTCAAAGAGGAAACTTAAAAAGGACACGGCAGTGAAATACGTCGCTCTTTTTCTTATCCGTCTCTATCAACACACGCTGTCGGTCGTTCTACCCTCATCGTGTCGGTTTACTCCCTCGTGCTCACAATATGGCTACGAGGCAATTCAACGTTTTGGCTTCTTTCGTGGTGGCTGGCTGACCGTCAAACGCATTGGCCGTTGTCATCCTTTCTATCACGGAGATCTCTACGATCCAGTCCCAGAACGACTCGGCTGACTAGATTGAGGAAGGTAGGAAAACACTCGTGGGTGGTTTTTTCGGTAACATTGGTTACTTGTTTAATATCATTTTTGCTTATCCCATTTTCAACATCCTGATGGTGCTGTATCGCCTCTTCGGCGACTTCGGCGTCTCGATTGTCATTATGACAATTGCTCTCCGCCTGCTTCTCTTCCCACTAACGCTCAAACAACTGCGTTCGACGAAAGCGACTCAGGCCCTTCAGCCGTTGATGGCTGATATCAAAAAGAAATACGCCAATGATCCTCAGGCTCAGTATCGGGCTACCCAGGAATTATATAAAGAGTACAAGATCAATCCCCTAGCGGGCTGCCTACCACTGTTCGTCCAGCTACCAATTCTGTACGGTCTGTATGGCGCGATGGATCTGGTGTTCCGACCAGCCAACACCCATTTGACCTACGACTATATGGTCAATAGCGTTCTGTATCCATTCATACACCCATTCTCAGGCTTGACCGCGAGCAGCTTCGGCATGCACTGGTTCGGGTTCATCAACCTTTCGCTGGCAGCGCCCGACCATACCTTCGTCCTGCCGATTATCGCCGGTCTGGCCACGTTTGCTCAGTTGCGTATGTCTCAGGCGCGCAACCAGCAAGGCGGCGCTGCAACAGGCGGCATGATGGGCAACCAGATGCAGATCATGTCGTTCATCATGCCATTCGTGACGTTCTTCTTCGCTCTGGAATTCCCGGCTGGCCTGGCGCTCTACTGGAGCGCGAGCTCGATCTTCAGCATGGTGCAGCAATACTTTGTGACCGGCTGGGGTTCGCTCTTTTCGTTGCCAAGCTTCTCACTGGGCAGCGCGAAAGGTGGCTCGAATGCAGGCAGCAAGGCAAATACCAACTTCTCAGGTGAGACGCGCCGCGAGAAATCTACCACCGTGGTTGACTCGAACGCGGAAGCGCTGTCTGAGTCTGGCACTCGGTCTAGCAATTACTCAAACAATTCATCGACCCGGCGGCGGCGCCCGAATAGCTCGTCTGCGCGTAGACGTGGCAATACACCCAGGCGCAACCCATCGCGTAGCTGAACAGAGGATGTCCTGTTTGCGGATGCTCAAACCGTTAGGCATCCACAAACGTGAAATACATGGAGGCAATACATCGTGGAAAGCATTGAGGTAAGTGGCAAAAGTGTTGATGACGCTCTCTTGCAGGCTCTGGTTCGTTTGCACAAGCGCCGCGACGAAGTGGATGTGACCATTTTGCAAGAACCTGCACGCGGCACCTTTGGCCTCGGCGGCAAGGAGGCTCGTATCCGCGTGACCGTTCTTCCCCCACGTGGCAGTGCCGTGATTACACCCGAAATGGCCGACGCGCTTCTCGGCCCCGACGAAGAAGAGGTCTACGAAGAGGACGAGGAACTGGACGAGGGCGAAGAGGACGAGGAATTTGAAGGCGAGGAGTTCGAGGAGGATGAGGAGGAATTTGTGGAGGAGGAAGACGAGGAGTACGCCGATGAAGATGAGGAAGGGGTCTATCAGTCGGCCCTGCCGCTCGCTCAACTCGCGCCCGAACTAGCGGGGATTACTGTCGCGGAAGGCGAGATGCAGGATGTCGAGCAGCCAAGCAACGAAGACGTCGCGGTTACGGTCGATGTCCTACAGCACATTTTGCAGTATCTCAATATCCGCGCCACTATCCAGGTGCGCTCGCAGAACCCGTTGACGCTGAACATTCAGGGCTTTAACGAGAACCTGGGTCTGCTAATTGGGCGGCGTGGCGAGACGCTGGCGGCCCTCCAATTGATCGTGAGCCTGATCGTCAGCCACCGCACAAAACACCGCATGCGCATCATTGTAGACGCGGAAAACTACCGCGAGCGCCGCGAAGAGAATCTGCGCTCGCTGGCTCTGCGTGTAGCCCAGCAGGTGCGCAACTATCGCCGTTCGATCGCCCTGGAGGCTATGCCCCCGCACGAGCGCCGCATCGTGCATATCGCGCTGGCCGAGAGCCGCGACATCAGCACCGAGAGCATCGGCGAAGGGGACGCCCGCCGCGTGGTGATCTCACTGAAACGCCCTGGAAGATAAAAGAATAAGCGTGATGTAAGAGATAAAGCTTTACAGCTACCTCTTACATCGCGCTTTATGTTTAAGGTAGTGGTCGCAGGGTTCTCGTAAAACTGTATCATTGGGGAGCGTAGTATGGGCGTAACTTATAATATTTATTGTGATGAAAGCTGCCATCTACAAAATGACCATCAGCAAGCGATGATTTTAGGTGCTGTCTGGTCCCCTCTTGAAAAAATGGCTAATGCCGCCCAATAAGGACGGCATCGTTACTCCTTCTACACATGGCAGATGAGCTAATTTGTATTGAAGCATATTAACTCATATTGAGTTAACTCTCTGCAACGAGTATACTCTACTTTTACCCAAAAAGCAATTTATTTTGCCAGAGGAAGGTACTCAATCCATGCTTGATCCCATGCAAAAAAGCACCCGCCCGGATTTTCTCGCCATTGGGCATGTGACACGCGATCTCTTGCCAGGAGGCGCTTTTACGCTCGGAGGCACAGTGACATTCGCAGCCCTGACCGCCCGCCATCTGGGGCTGGCCTCGGCTGTTGTAACCTGCGCCGATGAAGCGCTGCTGAACCAACTTCCCACACTCTTGCCGGAGATTGCCCTGGCCGCTCGCTCAGCGCCCGCAACAACCACCTTTGAGAATAGTTATCAGGCTGGTTTTCGCACTCAATATTTACGCGCACGCGCTCCAGAACTGGAAATCACTGATATTCCGCAAACCTGGCTCGAAGCGCCGGTGATCTTGCTTGCCCCACTGGCTCAGGAAATTCCGCTCGCGCTCTTGCAAGCGCTGCCCGCGCGCTCATCCAGTTCGCTGCTGGCCGCGACTCCGCAAGGCTGGTTGCGGCGCTGGGAAGAGGATGGGCGTGTCTGGCCGCGCGCGTGGAAGACGGCTGAAGCGATTTTGCCCCTGCTCGACGTGCTCATTCTCAGCCATGACGACCTGCTTCCTTTCGCCAATAACCAGCGCAACGGAGCCGATGCTATTCTAAGCGAATGGAGTTTGCGCGTCCCGCTGCTGGTTGCGACCGATGGACGCCACGGAGCGACGCTCTTTGAGCGCGGCGTGACCACCCGTTTTCCTGCCTATCCGGCCAACGAAGTCGATCCTACCGGAGCGGGCGACGTCTTCGCCGCCGCCTTCCTCACCCACCTGCACCAGCATAGCGACCCACACGCGGCCATGAATTTCGCCAATTGCGTTGCCTCGCTCTCGGTTGAGCAACCAGGGATTAGCGGGATTCCGACGCGCGCACAAATCGCACAAAAAATCAGGCCGCTGGTGTGATTATCTAATGGAAACCCAACTGAATCCAGAAAGTATAGATGAGAGCATAAGCAACGAGAGGACGTAATATGTCTGAAACGGATAAAGTATTAGAAGAGAGCAAGAGTACGCGGATACATGGCCCCTGGAGCATGGGCGCGGGCACGGTTGTGGTAAATAACGAGCGCGTGCTGCTGGTGCGCAATCGCTATGGCGTGACCAGCGGGCGTTATCTTTTGCCTGCCGGGCGCGTTAAGCCTGGCGAAATGCCCGATCGCGCGGCTGAACGCGAGACGTGGGAGGAGACTGGTCTGCGCGTGCAAGTTACGGGTCTGCTCGGCGTGCGCATCTGGGCGATGGATCACGGCGAACACAACTATTTTTTCATGTTTCAAGCCCAGCTCTTCTCACCGGTCAGCGAGCTGCGCCCCAATCTGGAGGAAGTGGACGACGCGCGCTTCTTCTCGCGCACAGAGTTGGCCGCGCTCGGACCAGATGAGACGTGGGCAGGAGCCGTGGCTATCGCCTACAAAGCCCTGGATGGCCAAACAAACATCTGGCCCAACGAAGCCACGCTCTCAAGCGATTCGGGGGTCGATGTGCCTGATCGCTGGCGCATGTGGATGTAGCCGCGTCCGCATAGAAAAAGGATCAGGCTGGACAATGATATCCAGCCTGATCCTTTGTGAGTCCGTTATCAGTGTGACGCTGGCAGACCCATGATGTTCGCCATCTGGTGCAGGTCTTTCGCGGCCTGGTGCAAATCCTGGCTCGCGTTCTTCAGCGCGGTATCCAGGGCCTTATGATTCGCTTCATAGGCGGTTTTGTTCTGGTTGTAGTTCTCAGGAGTCATGCCGGGGAAGTCGGCCTGAGCAGTGTCGATCTGAGATTCAGCATTGGAAACTTGCGCCTGATAGTCGCTGAAGAGTTGCTTCAGTTGCTCTTGTTTGTCTGCTGGCGCGCCATTGATCGCGGCCTGGATCTCCGGAGCAACGTTCTGCATGACACCTTTTGCATTCAACTCGACATCCATCTCGATCATGCGATAATCGCGCGGCAGCACGACCACATAGATGCGGAATTGGAGGAAGATGTTGGCGACATCGATGCGAGCAGCCGTCGTGCTCGTTTCGGCATCAAGTTTGGTTTTCAGACTGGACAAACCGCTCTCATTGGTGCTGACATCCGCTTGGAGCGCGCTGGCCTGATCCTGAGTGATTTTGTGCGCGCTCAGATCGGACGAGATTTTCCCGTTCAAGGTATTTAATGAGGTCTGGCGATTGGCAATCAAGGTATCACCAACAGTAATCACACATTTGGTATCGCCTTTGGCGCATTTTGTGCCAGAGTTGCTCGCGGCAAACGCGGTCGCGGGAATCAGCGCGGCAACGGCCATTACGCCGATTGCCCCGACGGTGGCAAGCTGTTGTGAAAAGTGGCGAAGATTGAACTTTTTCATCTAATTGAGCCTCCTATAACTCTTTTTGATTGCTGAAAGATGCGCGCTAAGTCGGGCGCTAGGGCTGCTGAGGCGTATCGCCCTGTGCGGTCGCGGTCGCGTCTGCATTGTTCGTATCGCTGCCCGCGTTGTTAACCGATTGAATGGCGTTCTGAACCTGCTGGTCAGCGTTCTGGATGCCGTTGCTGCCAGGGGTCGAAGTCGAAGCCGCCTGCTGCTGACTCGTCGAGATATTCGAGCTGCCAGCGTTATTGCTGCTACCATTAGCCTTTGCGCCAGAGCCACAGGCGGCCAGCACAAGTGAGAAGGTGAGCAAGGCCAGCGCAGCAAAGAGGAGAAACGCCTTTCCGCGTAGCGTTGTTTTTGTCCAGGACATACATTGATCTCCTTTGGTTTTGTATCATTCTGTCGATCACAGTCCATACAGGTCTGGAAAGCTGGTTTACGCATTGAATGAGGACGGCCAGTTGTCTCACCCCGGCCAATCTCCTTACACCACGTATGATACAGGGGAAATCTCAAGAAGAACTCAAGATGAGGTCAATGTTTTCTCTGAATTACCAAATGTCTCCCACTTAAATAGCCCTGGTTAAAAAGTGAGAACACTTGACTAAAAGTAACATATATGTTACCATCAAAATTCCTGAACAGGAGGAACAACCTTGAGCCTATTTCATCAACGATTGCGTAAGGATCTACAAGATCCAGAGTTCGCTCTCGCCTTTCATAGCATGAGCGCGGACATCACTCTTCTTCAAGTGCTTGAAGAAGCTCGTCAGACATTGAGTATCAGCGAGAAAGAACTGGCTGAACGGATGGGTATACAACGGCCCGCTGTAACACGTCTCTTCAACGCTGCTCATCCCAATCCTACATTGGATACGATCACCGATATTCTTCGAGCGTTGAGGCTTCAGGCGGAGATCACTATTAGCCCGGCACCAGAAGAAGAGGATTTTACGCCTATTAAAGCAAAATTTGTATCAGCCTGAGCGGATTTATGCAGGCTGATACAAATTTCTGTCAGTGCTTAGCGTGTCCAGACGCCTTGCGGGTCACATTGGCGAATGACCGCGAGTTCTTCGGCGCTAGGAGGGATGGTTTCGGCGCAAGCGGGCGCGAGGCGAAGTTGCCAGCCGGTCTGCGCCTGCACCTCTTCGACGCTACTGCCTGGATGATAGGATTGCAGCAGAGCCTCACCGGTCGCGAGATCGAAGGTAAAGACGGCCAGCGTGGTAATCAGGGCAGATGGACCACCACGCGGCAAGCCCTGACGCAAACGCCAGGAGACGCCAGCCGAACCCTGCTCGTCGGGATAGCCATAGCCAGGACTGGTGACAAAATCGACGCGTTCGCGCAAACGGTGGCGCTCGTGAGGGATGATGATCGCCAGGCGTTGCGCCAGCGAGGCGATATCCGCGCCTCCGCCGCTGCCGGGCAGACGCACATGTGGCTCCTGCCAATCGCCGATCAGCGAAGTATTCAGATTGCCATAGCGATCGATCTCCGCGCCACCGATAAAGCCCAGATTGATTTCGCCCGTCGCCATCAGACCGATCACGTTCACGGTACTTGTTGCCCACAGGCTGTCGGTAATATTGGGCGCGTCACCCATCGTGTAGAGCAACTGCTCGGCGGGTGTATCGCGCAACGTCCCCGACTCAAAAAGACCAACACAATTGGGCGCGTGGGTACGTTTGGCCAGGGCAAAGGCAATCAACGGGAGGCGCATGCCGACAAAGACGCGCTCTCCATCCTGAATCTGGCGCGCCGCGCAGACCACCATCAATTCTTTGGCCGTGTAATCCATAAAAAGCCTCTTCTAATAACCATAATCAACGGGCGCGGCATAGCGATGCTCTTTGACGGCTAATGCCTGCCAGCACTGCTCGCCCAGTTTCGCCAGGTACGCGGCGCGATCTGGCACATCGAGAATCCAGGTCTGCAACCATTCCTGATAGCCCACAAGCGCGCGCGTGGCCGTGTGATATTCGTGGTAAAAAGCGTGGTCGCGGTTATAATAACCCTGCACGGGAGCCGGATGCGCGCCGCCTGGCTCGTGAACTACCGCGCGCACCTTGAAAGCTGGCCCCAGCACGCGATTCGGATCGCTGATAATCACCGCGCGCTCAACGATCTCTTCAGCCACGATAATGACATCGCGCGCGGCCAGCATAGCCTCCTGCGTGATGCCGGTATTGCCCCAAAGATGCGCGTTGCCCTCCTCATCGCTGCGCTGCACATGGATAATCGCCACATCGGGCTGAATGGCTGGAACCAGCAACACCGGCTCACCATCCAGAGGCGAGGTCTCCACGCGCAAGTTGGGATTATGCCGTGGGATATCGCTGCCCAGCAGGGAACGCGTAGGGATATAGGGCGCGCCCATCGCGGCGGCAAACAGCGCCAGCCCGATCGTGAAATTGCTCTGCGACTCCGTAATCAGGGGACGTGGAATGGCCTTTTCAGTGGCGCGGCGATAACAATGACCCAGCCCTTCGCTGACATTGCCCACCCAGGCAGCCTGAATCTTCGCCACACAACCAGCGCCGATCAATTGATCGAAAAGAATATCCGAGATCGGACCGATCAGCGTGAGATCCCGGCGGCGCTGACGAATGATTTCGTGAGCTGCCGCGTGAGGAATCAGCGCTTCGAGCGCCAGCCCGATCGCAATTGAAGCTCCATCCGGCACGTAGCGCGCAATTGCCTCGCGCATCGAGAGAAGTTTCGTCATAAGGGAAGATACTCCACAATCTTATCCGCGTAATCATCGGAAAGGTAAATATTCCCGCGTGCATCAACCACCAGACCTTGCGGCTCGATCAAGCCCCGACTGGCCAGCGTCTCACGCGCACCGGTGGCGGGATTGATCCGCAGCAGCGCGTGAATCGAAGGCTTGAGATCGGTCACGAGCAGGTTGCCACGCGGGTCAAACGCAACATCGTCAAGCATGCCAAAGCCGCCAAGGCGCGTCACCCGGTCGGCAGGCGTAATTTTCCAGAGCGCCCCGCCACATTCATCGGCTATATAGATATTACCATGTCCATCGACTGCCGCGCCTACAGGCCGGGGAATACGTGTGGCCAGCAGGGTCATCCTGCTGCCATCCAGGCTCATGCGATAGACCGCGCCAATGGGGCTATCCGGCACAATCAGGCTCTGCGTCGTGGAGTCCAGCGTAATCCCATCGACGCCATCTTTGCAGGGCAGCCTGCTCGGTCTGCCAGGCAGCACGCGCAACACAGTGAGTGATGAGGTCGCCGGAGAAAAGGCCAGGATACGATTGGTCTGCTGCTCAGCAATAATCAACGTGCCATTGGGCAGGAAAACCAGCCCTTCGGGTCCTGCCAGGCCGCGAACCAGCACCGTAACTGTGCCGTTGGCATTCAGGCGGTTCACCGTTCCATGAAACACGTCGCTAAAGACCAGGTGCCCGGCAGGATCAAAGGCCAGATCATCGGGACGATAGCGACCGGAAAGCAGAAGCCGGGATCGATAGCGCGCGGGCGTGAAAGCAGGCGTAGACGGAGAAGTGGGCCTGGCAGTGCCCGTCTTGCCAGGTGTGGATGTCTTTGTGCCGGTTGGCGTGGCGCGCGACTTCCCGGTAATTGGGGTGACGGAGGGATTGGTCTGGGAAGAGGTCGGCGCTGTACAGGAAGCCAGCAGTAACACGCAAAAGAGGAGAGCGACAGAAAAGAGGCTGTTACGTTTTATCGCCAAGAGAGTATCCCTCCGCCAATGCCAGATCACAATCGTCTATACATTCTCAACCCCATTATCGCCTGAGCGTCAAGTCTGCCCAGATTACTCGCCAGTCGGCTCATCCAGCAGATGATGAATCGAACTGAGCGAAGTCCCGCCGGCCTGGCGACGCAACATGACAATCTCGGCGGCAATACTCAGAGCAATCTCATCAGGCGTCTCGGCTCCCAGATTGAGACCGATTGGCGCGTGAACGCGAGCCAGGTCCTCATACGTGCATCCCTGTTGCAGCAGATTTTTGAAAATATGCTTGACTTTGCTGGGGCTACCAATCATGCCGATGTAAGTGGCCTTACTGGCCAGCGCGGCGCGTAATGCTTCCTCGTCCAGGTGGTGGCCGCGCGTGACGATCACGATAAAGCTATTCTCGTCGGGTTCTATGCTCGCCAGCGTCTCCGGGATATCCCCGAACGTCAGACTAACCGCGTCACCGAATACGTTGGGGTCGGCCAGGTCGCGGCGATCATCGACTACGAGAATGTGAAAATCGAGGCGCGTGGCCAGGCGCGCGAGGGCTTGAGCCACGTAGCCAGCTCCAGCGATAATCAGGCGCGGCTCCGGGCGGAGGACTTCAAAGAAGATTTCCAGGGTCGCGCCACAACTGCCAACCGCCTCTCCCTGATCCGCGTCCAGGTGGATATGCGTCAGCAGCGAGCGATTGTCGTGTAAAGCCTGCTGGGCCGCCTCGACCACTTTCCCATCCGTCAGCGGACCGGCCAGACTGCCACTATGATCTCCGTCCGCACGCACCAGCATTTTTGCGCCTATACCACATGGAGCTGCCCCCACCGTCTTGACGACTGTCGCCACCACAACTGGTTCGCTATGCTTCAAAGAAGCCTGAATTTCATTGTAAAATGTGATGCTATTCATGCTGCTCTTCCTCTCAGCCTGTTACTCAATGATTGAGTAGTCGTGATCTGGATACTCTCCAGTGTATAACACTGGAGCAAGGCCAAATATTTCGTGGAGTGAAAGCATCACGGCTTCAGAGCCAGAAGGACAAACCGCTTAATGGTGTCCATGCAAGATCTGCACCCGCCAGTAGCGACGGTGATCAAAGTCATCTCCAGGCTCGTTCGCGGAACTGGCAACCAGGCCCGCGTGATGAAGGTGAGTAAGCGCCTGCAAAATCAAGGCCGGTCGACTCTGTTTCGTGGTCGCCCCTCGTTCGCGTAGCTGCTCCTGAATCTCGACCAGCGTCAGTCCATAGGTTGCGGGCAAAAGCGCAAAGACCTGGTCGGCAAAGTCCTGAAGGTCCTTGTGCCGCAACTGGACTTCTGGCGGTTCCTGCTCAACCTGGTGTGTACCGGAAAAGGTGGCGACAAAGGTACACACCTTATCGCCGCGTCTCATACATGTTTGTTCGGAAACGGTGATACTTTCGCCATAATAGGCGGCTGCGCCTTCAATTGCGCCATGCAGCAGCGGGCAGAGTTTGCGCTTACTATCGTAGATCACCATGAGGGTATTGGGATCACTGGGATGGAGCCGATAGCCAAAGAGTGGCGGAGTCAGGCCGTCGGGGAGTTGTTTCATCTGTTCATGTGCGTCACGCATGGCCAGTAAGAGATCGCGTCCATTATACGATTGATTGAGCAGATAAGCACAACGGTGGCGAGTCAGCCCATTGGCAATGAAATAGCGCCCATATTCCCTTAACAACGTATCAACCGGCACTTTCGTGATCTCGTGGGCAATACCGATTCCTTGCAGGAATAACTTATCAGGATAGGTACGTACGGCCAATGGGGAATTCGCGGTAGTCAGGCCCAATCGCTCACGATATTCGCTCAACATGACGCCTTTGAACCGCTCTAGCAAATATTTTTCCCAGGTAACAAAAACAAGCCCGTGCATGATATGATCTGCTTTCTCTGATAAACAGAACCGTAACGACGACTTTTTCTCTCTTTATTTTGTACAGGAGAGCAAAACCCTTGCTGGATCTCGCACCTCGTCGTGCAAAATCGTGGATGGAGTGCTCAGGCGAGCGAACCTTTTTCTCCTTGCGTTCGGCCTGGAACCCTTATTAATTTACAAATATCGATTTATAATCAAGAGAAC
>Ga0070679_100006276_pt1 | contig 11068 bp, 11 predicted proteins | sample KBSC63BmetaG_FD_65652 | JGI IMG/M metagenome (GOLD analysis project Ga0070679, IMG submission 65652) | Corn rhizosphere microbial communities from Kellogg Biological Station, Michigan, USA - KBS C6-3B metaG | ecosystem: Host-associated > Plants > Roots > Rhizosphere | place: USA: Michigan... | reverse complement strand
CTGGGGGATAATCTTTTCTATGGCCACGACCTCGTGAAGTCGCTCGAGCGCGCCGCCGCGCGCGAGCAAGGGGCGACGATCTTTGGCTACCACGTGGCCGACCCCACGAGCTACGGCGTGGTCGAGTTCGGCCCCGATGGGCGCGTGCTCTCGCTCGAGGAAAAACCGGCGCATCCGAAATCCAAGTACGCGATTCCCGGCATCTACTTTTACGACGCGGACGTGGTCGCGTTTTCGCGGCGGCTGCAGCCTTCCAAACGCGGCGAACTCGAGATCACCGATCTCAACCGCCTTTATCTCGCGGCGGACCGCCTCCACGTCGAGTTGCTCGGTCGCGGCACGGCGTGGCTCGACACCGGCACGCACGAATCGCTGGTGGAAGCCGCCCAATTCGTCCACGTGATCGAGCATCGCCAAGGTTTGAAGATCGCGTGCCTCGAAGAAATCGCGTGGCGCAAAGGGTGGATCGATCGCGCCATGCTCGCCGCCAACATCGCCCGCCTCGGCAAATCCAGCTACGGGGCCTACCTGGCGCGGATTGCCGACGAACCGTAACCAGACCCACGGCGTCGCGGCGTGGCCAGAGGCAGCCAGAGGCTGGCAATTAGAATCCGCGGCTCCAGCCGGTTGCCGCCGCGGATTTCTCATCGGAGCCTATTCGTTCAACCGTGGTTAACCGGGCGGCCTTCGGTTGCGGGCTGGCGCCGCCGCGCTGGCGGTGCTAGTCACACGCGAACCCTAGAAATCACCACCCGCATTCGCTTTGGCCCGGTCTATTTCCAGTTCTGCTGCCGCGACGCCCGCGCGCATTGACGTCAGTTTCATCGTCCCACTCTACAACTGCCTGGCATTGACGCAGGCGATGGTGGAGAGCCTGCGGGCAACGTTGCCGCGCCCGCTCGCCCACGAGATAATTCTCATCGACGACAGCAGTACGGACGGCACGAGCGCGTGGCTCGATTCGCGGCGCGACCCGGCGTATCGCGTGTTGCGCAACGAGCGCAATCTCGGTTTTGCGCGCACGAACAATCGTGCGGCGGCCGTCGCGCGCGGCGAGCGTCTGGTGCTGCTGAACAATGATCTCGTGCTCCGCCCCGGCTGGTTCGAAGGCCTCGCGCGTGCGCACGCGTCGCGGGGCGCTCGCGCGGGCGTGACCGGCAATGTGCAGCTCGATTTTCGGACTCGGGCGGTCGATCATGCCGGGATCGTTTTGACGTTGAAAGCGAAGCCCGAACACGACCGCGTGTTGCCGTCCCGCTTGCGCCGCTGGCTTCGCCCGGTCCGTCGAGTGCCGGCGGTGACGGCGGCGTGCGTCATGATCGATGCCGCGCTGTGGCGGGCATTGGGCGGTTTCGACGAGAACTATGTCAACGGTGGCGAAGACGTGGACCTTTGCATGCGAGCCGCGGCGCTCGGCAAGATCAACGCCGTCGCGCTGCGCAGCGTGGTCTGGCACCACGTGAGCAGTTCGGTCGGCCGCAAGCTGCGGGATGAAGCGAACTCGGAGCGGCTGGCGCGGCGCTGGCGGCCGGAGTTCGTTCGCGGCGCGGCGCGCACCTGGTGTCGCGCGCGACTTGAAGCGATCCTCGCCGACCCGGGGCAGGCTGACCCGTGGTTTGCGTGGCAGATCTGGTGCTTTGCGCGCGGCTGGTCGCGCACCCCGCCGCCCGCGGCGATTGCGGCGCTCGATGGGGCGCTCGAGCTCGAATTTGCCCGCTGGGCTTCCGTCAACCGCGAGCGCCTTTGAGCGACCGCAGGCGCAGCCGTCAGCTTCGCCGGCGATAATCGCCGCGGCTGAAGTATTTTTCCAGCCACACGTAGGCGCAGATGAAGAAGTAACGGCTGCCCATTTCCTTGATCTTCAACTTGGCGACGCCGTATTTCCGATTGTGCCACGAAATGGGCATGATCGCGTACGAGTAGCCGCGCACGATCGCCTTCAACGGGATCTCCACGGTGAGATTGAAGTGGGGCGCGAGAAAGGGACGGCAGCCGTCGATCACGGTGCGACGATAGGCCTTGAAGGCGTTGGTCGTGTCGTTGAGCGGGATGTTGAATCCGATCCGCACGAGAAAATTGGCGAGCCGGTTCACGGCGAGTTTCACCCGCGGATAATCGACCACTTGGCCGCCGACGACGAAGCGGCTGCCAAACACGCAATCGTAGCCCTGGTTCAGCAGCTGCCAGTACTTCACGGCATCGTGCGGTGAATCGGAGGCGTCGGCCATCATGACGACGACGGCGTCCCCACGGCTGTGATCCAGCCCACAGATCACGGCCCGCCCGAAACCGTTCGCGCCGGGATTTTGCACCGGCGCGAGAGTCGGCACGCGGGACTTGAGTTCCCGCAGCACCTGCCAGGTGCGGTCCTTGCTGCCGTCGTCGACGACGACGATCTCATGGGGAATTCCGGCGGCGGTGAAGACCGCGTGGATTTCTTCGATCGTCGGCGGCAGCGATTCCTCCTCGTCGCGCGCGGGGATGACGACGGACAACAAGGTAAGCGCCGGCGCCGATGCTCGCGCGGCCGTGAACTGGCCAGGGGTAGTCACAACGGCGCGGAAAGTTCCAGCCACGCTGGGTTGAGCCGCGCGTGCTCGGCGATTTCTTCGAGGATGGCGATGACGGGCGTAACCGGCCGCCATTGCCAGGTGCGTTCCGCCTTCGCGGCGTCGAGCACCATCCAGGGAATGTCGAATGGCCGCGGCGTCAGATCGGCGTCGACGGCGTGCGGCCCGAAACGCTCGGCGCACCAGGCGCTGAGCTGACGCAGCGATATGGCCGACGGGGCGCCGCCGGCAAAATTCGTGATGCGCGACGCGGCGTCGGCTTTCGCGGCGGCGAATTGCGTTTCGAGTGCCGGCAGCAGATCGCGGGGGTGCAGGCAATCGCGGACCTGATGGCCGGTGCCGCCGAATCCGATGTACCGCAGCGGCCGGCGCCGCAGCCACGAGTTGATCCAGTACGCGAAAATCCCCTGGTCCGGCCGCCCGAACTGCCCCGCGCCGGCGAGCACGCCGCACCGATTGATGAACACGGGCAAGCCGAATGTTTCCCCGTACTCCAGCGCCAGCGTTTCACTGGCCAGCTTCGTTGCGCCATACAGTGAAATAGGCGCGGCCGTCGTAAATGTCTCGGTTACCCCGGCGGCGCTGATCCCCGGCGGGAGGTCGGCGTCGGCGCGCGGGCGAAACGCGCCGCGGTGCTCTTCCATCGGCAGAGCGGCCAGCGGCGCGATGGCGTAGACGCGGCTGGTACTCAGCAAGGTGAAGCCCGCGCGGTGCGCTTTGCAGTACTCGAGCATGTTCACCGTGCCGAGCAGGTTGTGCTCGATGAGCTGGCGCGAACTGGTCTTGCCGTCGACCCCGGCGAGCACACTGGGGTTGGCCGCGGCATCGATGACCCAATCGCATGCCGGCAACGATTCGAGATCGCTTGGCGCGCGCAAATCGCCGTGGACGAGCTTTACGCCGAGCCGCTTGAGCGCGTCGCGGTTGGCCTCGCTACCGGGGCGAATGAAGTTGTCGAGCCCCACAAGCGAGTGCGCCCCGCTCTCCGCCCAAGCGCGCGCCAGGGTGCTGCCGACAAAACCGCAGACACCGGTGACAAGAATGCGCATCGCGACGGAGCATGAAACAATTTCACCCCGCGGAAAGCGTTTTTCCACGGCGCTCCGTGCCCCTCGCGTGAGGCGCTCGCTGCCGGCGACCGCCGTGGCAATCGTGGTCTTACGACGACGGCGTGGCGGCCGTTGTCGGCGTCGCCGGGGCCGCAGGCGAGGGTGCCCCTGGCGCGGCCGCCGCTGGGGCTTCGGTTGGCGGCAGAACTTCGGGTGCTGTCGCCGGGTGAGCGGGCTGGCCATTGGCCACGCGGCGCTGTGCTTCTTCGTACGCGCGCCGCTGGGCCATGCCGATTTCCAGCAAGTCGCTGACGAGCATGCGCGCCTCTTCTTCCTGCCGCGCCTGGCTCAATGAAGGGGTTCCGGTCGTCGCGCTCGCTGCCGGTGCGGCGGCGGACAGCGCTGGGCTGTCGACCGGTCCCACGGCGGTCGCGCCGGTGCCATTGACGACCGCGCTCGGCGGACGCAGGGGCAGCAGCTTTTCCGTGCCGTTGCGGCGAACGGTGATCTGGTCGTGTGCGCTGTCGTATTTCTCGATCGTCACGTCGCCGCTCTTCGTGCCTACCTGCACCCAGTAACTCCGCTTTTGCTGCTTGTCGTACAGATTGATCATCGTCCGGTTGCCGACCGTGCTGACGCCCGCGAAGTCGAGATCATCGAGCGAAGCGGTCGTCACGGCGGTGGTGCCGGCCTGCCCGAAAGGCGAATCCTTCGTGGTTTCGGCTGCGGTGGCGGACAGACACATACACAGGCCGAGGAAGCAGAGGACGCGGGGAAAAGGCATGGCGGATGATGAGACGGTGGTTTAGGCGCAAAGCTTCGTCAAACGTGTGGGAAACGCTCCTTGGACAAGAGTGGCCGGGTGACGTTCGCACTCCCGCCGGTGCGGGACGGGCCAGCGGAGGGGTCAATCCGCGCCACTGGGCCCGCCTCGACGCCGCGCCGACGCCCATCGGGAGCCGCGGCGGATCAACGTGCGAGCAATTGCTTCGTTAGAAACGCGGTCTGCAAGCCCGCGACTTCCTTGACGCCTTTTTGGGCGAGCGTGAGGAGCGCCGACAATTGATCCTGCGAAAAGGTCGCTTCTTCGCCGCTGCCTTGGACTTCGACGAATTGGCCGCGGCCGGTCATGACAATGTTGAAATCGACTTCGGCGTCCTTGTCCTCGACGTACGCGAGGTCGAGCAGCTCGCGGCCCTCGAAAATGCCGACGCTGATCGCCGCCACGGAATCGGTGATCGGGTTCTCGGCGATTTTCTTGTCGTCGAGCAGCTTTTGAACCGCGAGTCGGGCGGCGAGGTACGCTCCCGTGATGGCGGCGGTCCGCGTGCCGCCGTCGGCTTGAAGCACGTCGCAGTCGAGCCAAAGCGTGTTTTGGCCGAGCTTGTGCAGGTCGATGACCGCGCGCAGGGAGCGTCCGATCAGCCGCTGGATTTCAATCGTGCGGCCGTCGATCTTGCCCCGGGTGCTGTCGCGCGTTTTGCGGTCGAGCGTCGAGTATGGCAACATGGAGTACTCGGCCGTCAGCCAGCCGCCGGGCACCTTTTGCTGCTTCATCCAGAGCGGAACGTTGGACTCGATCGTGGCGGCGCAGATCACGCGGGTGTGTCCGAAGGAGGCGAGGACCGACCCGGTCGCATACGGAGCGATGTTGGCCTCGAACGAAATCGGACGCAGTTGCGTCGGTTGGCGGCCGTCGGCGCGGGGCGTGGATGACATAGGCGGCGAATCTCGGGCGGCGGACCCGAAAGGCCAAACAAATTGTCGCGCGACTTGCGCGCCGCGATCAGCGATCGGAGCCGGAGCGCTCCTCGCGGTCGACCGGTTTGATCTTCGTCGCAGCCGGCTGGTTCGACTGGGCCGTCATGAAGGCGATCAAGCGGTCGTTGAAATCGCGGGCGGGGTCGTGGCCCATTTTCTTCAGCGCAAGCGTCAGCGCGGCGACCTCGACCAGGCGGGCGATGTCGCGGCCGGGCCGCACGTACAGCTCGATGTGCGGAATCTTGATGCCGAGAATCTCGTAATAATTCTCCTCGAGCCCGGTCCGTTCCTCGACGACGTCGGGGGTCCACTCGCGGAGCGATACCACCATGTCGATGCGCTTTTCCAAACGCACCGATTTGATGCCGAACATTTCTCCGACGTTGATGATGCCGATGCCACGGCACTCCATGTAACCGCGATTGAGCGGCCGGCTCGACGCCATGAGTTCGCGCTCGTCGAGCAATTTGATGACGGTGAGGTCGTCCGCCACGATGGAGTGACCGCGCTCGATGAGAGCGAGGGCGCACTCGCTTTTTCCCACGCCGGAATCACCGCGCAGCATCACGCCGACGCCCTTGATGTCCAAGGTCGTCGCGTGCTCGGTACCGGCCGGAGCGAACTCGTTGTCGATCGCGAGCGTCGCGAGATTGATCCAGTTCATCGTGATCATCGGCGTGCGGATGATCGGCAGCTTCAGCTCCTGCGCGACGGCGAGCATCGGGTGCGTCGGATTGTAATTTCGCGTCAGCACGATGCACGGAATCCCGCGGCGGACCATCTGTTGCAGGATCGTGACCTGCTGGCGTTGTTCGACCGATTTGAGATACGTCATCTCCGCGGCGCCGAGCACCTGAATGCGCTTGTTGGCGAAGTATTTGAAGAAACCGGTGAGCGCGAGCGCGGGGCGGTTGATGCTGCCCTCGTGGATGAGCCGGTGCATGCCTTGTTCGCCGGTGACGAGCTCCATCCTGAGCTTGTCGCGGTAAGACTCGAAGAAGTGGGCAACGGTGATGCCGTGAACCGATTTTTGCATACGGGGGCTGCGGGTGCGCCGCCATCGTGGAGGCGGTCCTTCCGAGCGGAAAGCCTAAACGGGCCGCGCGCGGCGAACGACCTTCGTTCGGCTAGAGATCGAAATTCTCGCCGAGGTAAAACTTCCGCGCCTGTTCGTCGCGGATGAGGAAATCGCCCGTGCCCTCCGTCAACACCTTGCCCTGGTGAATCAAATAGGCCCGATCGACGATCCGCAGAGTTTCCCGGACGTTGTGATCGGTGACGACGATGCCGATGCCGCGGGCCTTGAGTTGCAGAATCATTTTCTGCACCTCGGCGACCGAGATCGGATCGATCGCGGCGAAGGGCTCGTCCATCAGGAGGAACTTGGGTTGGGCGACGAGGGCGCGGGCGATCTCGAGCCGGCGCCGTTCCCCGCCGGAGAGCGTGAAGGCCTTTTGCTTCGCGACGTGGGTCAGGTGCAGCTCGGCCAAATGCGTGCGGACGCGTTCCCGTCGCTCCCGCCGCGGCACCCCGATCGCTTCGGCGATCGCCAGGATGTTGTCCTCGACCGTGAGTTTGCGGAAAACCGAAGGCTCCTGCGGCAGGTAACCGATCCCGCGCCGCGCGCGCTGGTGCATGCGGAGCGACGTGATATCCTGATCGTCCAGCTCGACGCGGCCGCGCGTCGCGGCGATCAGGCCGACGATCATGTAGAATGTGGTGGTTTTGCCGGCGCCGTTGGGCCCGAGGAGGCCGACGATCTCGCCCGCGCGGAACGTCAGGTCCACGCCGTTGACGACCGTGCGATGGCCAAAGGTTTTGACGAGCTCCCGCGTCCGAATCTGCGAAACCGCGGGGCTGCTCATTTGTCCGCCGGTGCCGGCTGCTTCGCGTCGTTTGCCGGCGCTTTTGCGTCCTGGGTCTCCGGAGTTTTCGCCGGCTCTTTGCCGTAACCGAGGTCTTTGAGCGGTGGCAGCGCGAACCGGGTCCCGCCTTTCACCACCGCGCGGCGCTCGCCGCGGTACAGTTCCATGACTGGACCGTCGGCTTCGTATTTGCCGTCCAGCGTTCGGACTTTCGGGTTCCCGGTCAGCACGACCTTGTCTTCCCCGGGAAAAACCTCCGCGCGCCCGCACGTCGCCTCGCGATCGTTCTGCACGATGTGCACGTGGCCGTTCGCGACGAGTGACTTGAACTTGTCCTGATTGCCGAGGGTGGCCTTCGGGTCGCCGGTCCGGTTTGCGATGACGACGAGCTGGTCGCAGGTGATGCGGATGTTCGTGCCGGTGACGACGACGTGATCGCGAAAGGTGAAGGTTGTCTCCGTGGCGCTGCTGACCATTTCCCCGCTGTCGCTGGAAATGACCGTCGGCGTCGCCGCGCCGGAGGGAATTGGCTGGGCCAGGGCCGAGCCGGCGCATGCGCCCGCGATGGTGATCCATTGGCCCAGTCGGCGCAGCGAATAATTCATTTCAGGATATCGTGGAGTTGAGCCTGGAACGTAACCCGGACTTCGTGCGCGATGGAAACTTTTTTGGTGCGGTGATCGTACGTCCAGCCGCGGCCCGTGACTTCCACGTCGTCGTTGATCGTGTCGGGGCGGCCGCTCAGAATCAGCCGCACGGCATCATTGCCGGTCGCGCGGTTGTCTTTCGGATAAAACGTGGCTTGCGGGCTGAGCAGCACCGTGTCGACGCGATTGCTCGCGTCGCCGGAGAAGACAATCGCGCTGAACCCGCGCACCTCGATCTCGTTCGGGTTGAGGTAGCGGGCTTCGCTGCCCCGCAGTGTGAGGACGCGATAACCTTCCGCGTCGGAGAATACCGGGTAAGTCCAGCCGAGCGCCGGCCCCGTTTCGATCGCCGGCCGGGACGAGGTCGCGCCGGCATCCGCCGCGGTCTGGACCCGGTTCGACGAAATCGCCGGAGCTGGGGCCGCGGGGAGCGGCACGGCGGTCGCGAGGGCGCAGGCGAGGAGCGGCCACCACGACGTCATCGGCGGATGGTGCGGCTGCGAGGCGGCTTGTTCCCCGCCGGTTTCCGCGCGGCCAGCAGACATTCGCAAACCTCGCGCACCGCGCCACAACCGGCATCGCGGATCGTGATATAGTCAGCGGCCGCCAAAGCCGCGGGCATGGCGCGCGGGGGCGCGATCCCGATGCCGGCCCACGTGATTGCCGGAGCATCGATCACATCGTCGCCCATGTAGGCGCAGGCCGCAGCGGAGAACCCCAGCGTCGCGGCGAGGTCCGCGAGGGCGGTCTGTTTGTCCATTCGCCCTTGGACGACATGCGGGATTTTGAGCTCGTTGGCGCGCACCGTGGTGGCGCCCGAGGCGCGGCCGCTGATCCAGGCCACGACGATGCCGGCTTCGGCCAGTTGCTTCAGCCCGTGGCCGTCCAAAATCGAGAAGCGCTTCGCTTCGACGCCGTCGGCCGAGATGATCACGGTCCCGTCGGTCAGGACGCCGTCGACATCCATGGCAAAGAGCCGGATCGCGGCCCACTGAGCTGGCCGGACGCTGGACTTCGGCGAATGCGCGGAGCGGAACATGGGAGCGGGGCGACGAGCCGGATCAGCCCATCCAGGCGGCGATTTGGTCGATGATTTTTTCCTTCGTCGGGCGGAAGGCCTGCTCCAGTTCCGGCGCGAACGGCACCGGCAGATCGAGCGACGCGATGCGCAGCGGCGCCGCCTTCAATGCCGCGAAATGACTCTCCGTCAGGCGCGCCAGCAATTCGGCGCCAAAGCCGTGGGTGCGGCGGCCCTCGTGAATGACGATCAGCCGCCCGGTGCGCTGGACCGAGGCCTCGATTGCGGTAAGATCGAGCGGCGACAAGGCGCGCAAATCGAACAGATCGAAGCTGACTTCGTATTCGTCACGGAAATACGCGGTCGCCTCGGTCGCGAGCAGGACCATCTCGCCATAGGTCACGACCGTGGCAAAATCGCCAGTGGCGAGCTGGCGCGGTTTCCAGACGGCGCGGAAGTCGGGGTCCCACACCACGGGCGCCTTGCCGCGGCGATAAAGCCCCTTGTGCTCGAAGAGGAGAACGGGGTTGTTTTCCTCGTAGGCGGCGAGGAGGGCATTGAACGCGTCTTGAGGCGTGCTGGGGTAGAGCGCCTTCAGCCCTGGCATCGCGAGCAGGAACGACTCCAGCTCCTGCGAGTGAAAAGACCCGAAGGTCAGGCCGCCGCCGGCCGGGAGGCGAAACACCAGCGGGCACGGCGCGCCGCAGCGAAAATGCATCGTGGCGGCGTTGAGCGTGATCTGGGTGGTCGCTTCCGTGCAAAAATCGGCGAACTGGAATTCCTCGATCGGCCGAAAGCCGCCGAGCGCCATCCCGATCGCGTAGCCGGTGCAGGCACTCTCGGCCAGGGGCGTGTTGAAGACGCGGGCACGCCCAAAATCGTTCAGCAGCCCCTCCGTGATTTTGAAGGCGCCGCCGTACGCGCCGATGTCCTGCCCGAGGATCAGCGATTCCGGGCGCTCGGTGAGGATTTTGCGCAAAGCCTGATTCAGCGCCTGCGCGAGGTTGAGGCTTTGCGGCGCCGCCGGCGTCGGCTGCCAGGTCAGCGGCTGGGTCGGCGCGAACAGATCGGCCTCCATGCCGGCGGGTGTCGGCCGCGGCGTCGCCAGCGCGATTTTCACGCAGCTTTCCAAAAACGTGTTCAGCTCGGTTTCGATCGCTTCGACGCGTTCGGCGCCCACGAGCGTCACGACTTGCGCCCGAAATTTCGGCACTGGGTCCCGCGCGAAAAAGGCATCGCTTTCCCCGGGCTGGAGGTAGTCGCAGGTGTCGTACGCCGCGTGCCCGCGCAGGCGCAGGGTGCGGGCCTCGAGGACGATCGGGCGGGAGGTCCGCCGCACCTTCGCCACCACCGTATCCAGCGTTCGAATGCATGCCTCGACGTCGGTCGCGTCGACCACGACGCCTTCCATCCCGTAGCCGAGCGCGCGCTTCCACAACTCCGTGCCGGCGGCGAACTGCTCGGACACCGGCGTCGAGTAGGCATAGCCGTTGTTCTCGATCACAAAAACGATCGGAAGCGAAAGCAGCGACGCGAGGTTCATGCTTTCATGCACGTCGCCGGTGCTGGAGCCGCCGTCCCCGAAGAAGGCGAAGCCGACCGACGCATCGCCCTGCCGGCGTTGCGCATCGGTGCGGCCCATGACGGTCGAGAGCATGACCCCGAGATGGCTGATCATCGGCAGCGACCGATTCGCCGGGTCGCCGTGATGGATGTTGCCTTCGCGCGCCTTGGTCGGGCTGTCGGCATTCGCGAAATACTGGTTGAGATGCTCGCAGACGTGGCCGCTCCAAATCAGATGCCCGCCAAGATCGCGGTGCGTGAACGACGCCACGTCGGTGCGCTTGTCCGCAATCAAAGCGAGCGGCACGAGGAACCCCTCATGGCCCTGCCCGCCGGTCACGGTCCCGCGCAACAATCCCTGGCGGAAAAGCTCCAGGATCCGATTGTCCATGGTCCGCGTCAGATGCATCCACGCGTAGGTGCGCAGGAGGGCTTCGGCGCGGTTATTCTCGAGCTCCGCGGCGCGAAGATCTCGGGCCGCGAGGAAGGCGGGAGGATTCGGAAAAGCCATGAACGGCGCAAACGGTGGAGAGCCGCTGCACCGCGGGCAAGCGAGAGATGCGCGGCTGCGGTTGGCGCCGCTCGCCGGGTTTTT